>OLZI01001018.1_pt1 | contig 16439 bp, 11 predicted proteins | sample 1674061 | NCBI WGS metagenome assembly OLZI01 (sample SAMEA103958139, study PRJEB25191) | human gut metagenome | biome: human-associated habitat [ENVO:00009003]; feature: intestine environment [ENVO:2100002]; material: feces | place: Germany | collected 2013/2015 | reverse complement strand
AAGCAGCAGATTTACAGTCTGTCCCCATTGGCCACTCGGGAACACGCCCATATTCGATTCGCAATCTCACAGATTGCCTGTATATATTACCACTGGGGCAAGGGTTTGTCAATGTTTTTTGAGGAAATTTTCTTGCAGGGGACGGAAGTAAGTGAAAAGCCCCGGGATCAAGGCGTCCCGGAGCTTGTTGGAGCTGGTGACAGGAACTGAACACGTTCCGACACTTTTCGGAAAGAAAAAATGCACAAAAAACATACCTTGAAAATGTTCAGGACGCTAAATTATTTCGGAATCCGAAAAAAGTATTGATGTATCCCAAACAGCGTGTTATTCTGTAGACAGTGCTTATTTCATAATCCGAAATAAGCGAAGACAATGGGGTCTGAAAGGAATCACAGCTATGAAAAAATCCAGCCTGCGGACAGTAAAGGAGAAGAACCGCCGCCTGATTTTGCGGGCACTGCTCACCGAGGGCGGGCTCTCCCGGATCGAACTGGCAAAACAGACAGGCCTTTCTCCCAGCACCATCACGGCGCTGGTGGGAGAACTGCTGGCAGAGGGCGTCGTGCAGGAGAGCGGCCTGCGTGCCGCAACGGCAGGGCGCAGCCGTGCCGGACTGACCATCTGTCCGGACTACGGCAGGGTCGTTGTGGTGGATATCGGCCGCAGCCATGCGGTTTTATATCTCTACGACATGGCTTTGCAGTGTGTGTTCCACACGGTGCTGCCCGACCACGGCGGGGATGGAAACGAGCTGCTGACTTCGATCTCTGATGCGATCTTTCAGGGCTTTTCCATGGAGGAGCTCCACGCAGGCAAGATGAAGAGCATCGGGCTGCTGTTTCAGGACGACACCGAGATCAGCGAGTTCCGCGTGATGTACTCCACCGGTTATACCGCGGCGACTATTTCTCTGCGGGAGGCGCTGTTTACCCAGTTCAAAGTGCCGATCGTGGAGGAATACAGCCGGGTCTATACCGTGAGCCGTGCACTGGCAGAGGCCGGCAAGTCGGTAGGTTCCAACTATGCACACATCGACCTTGGCGACCGGGCCGTGGTGCAGATCGTGCAGAAGGAACAGCCGGTGGCACTGCGCAGCGAGGGACAGGCAGACATCACCGGTCTGCTGCTGCCCGAAGGCGGCTCTCTGCTGGAGCTGGCGCAGAACTTTGAAGCTGCACCGCCCGCTCAGCAGGCGGCAGCGCTGAAAAACACGCAAAGCCCGGTGAGCTGCTTTACGGTACGGCTGAGCAATGTGGCGCGGATGCTCTGCTCGCTGTTCGTGATCGAGAAGCTGTATCTCTCCGGCCCGGCGGCTGCAAGCCCGGCGTTCATGCGCGGGGTGGTGCAGAAGCTGAAAAGCCCGGAGATGCGTCCGGTGGTGCTGAACCCGGATCCTGTCCATACGCCTGCCTTTATGGCAACGGATCTGCGTCAGAGCCTGCTGTGCAGCACGGACGCCTGAAAATGAAACTTGCCGTGGTTTACGGTGAGAATAAAGGGGGCTTGCCCCCGCAAAAAAAGGAGCAGAACTATGTTACAAGGCATTCTGATCGTTGTGGCATTCCTGGTCGTCGCGGCATTGATGATGACCAAGAAGATCCCTACTCTGCTGGCGCTTCCTTTGATGGCTGTCGTCATCTGCATCATCGCCGGTGTGCCGATGTTCGGCAAAAACGCGGACGGCGCAGAGATCGGCTGGCTGACCACCGTGTTTGAAGCCGGCACCGTCCGTATGGGCAGCGCCATCATGGCAACCATCTTTGGTGCATGGCTGGGTCAGCTGATGAACAAGACCGGCGTCACCGAGAACATCATCAAAAAGAGCGCTGAGCTGGGCGGCGACCGTCCGCTGGTAGTCACCCTGATCATGGTTGTGGCCACCGCCGTCCTGTTCACCACCCTGAGCGGTCTGGGCTCCATCATCATGGTAGGCTCCATCGTGCTGCCCATCCTCATCTCTGTTGGTGTGCCCGCTGCAAGCGCAGCCTGCATCTTCCTGATGGCGTTTACCACCGGCCTTGCCTGCAACATTGCAAACTGGAAGAGCTTTGCAAGCATCTTCTCGCTGGACATCGCCGACATTCAGGGCTTTGAGATCTACCTGATGGCAGCGACTGCCATCGCTACCCTCATCATGGTCATCGTGGAGTTCAAGCGCAACGGCATCAAGTTCGCATTCTCCGCTCCCGTGGACAACACAAAGCCCACAAAGCAGCTCACCGGCGTGCGCGGCGGTCTGGCCATGATCACCCCGCTGATCCCCATCGTGCTGGTTGCCTTCTTGAAAGTGCCTGTCACGCCTGCATTCACCGTTGGCATCATCTGGTGCCTGCTCTTCACCTCGCAGAGCTTCAGCAAGGCCATGAACCAGATGACCAAGACCCTGCTACGACGGCATCACCGATGCAGGCCCCGCCGTCATCCTGATGGTCGGCATCGGCATCCTGTTCCTGGCTGTCACCAACGCAAGCGTCAAGGAAGTTCTGAACCCGCTGCTGCTGGCCATCGTTCCCACCAGCCGCGTGCCCTACATCATCTTCTTCGCTATTCTGGCACCTTTGGCGCTGTACCGCGGTCCCATGAACATGTTCGGCCTCGGCTCCGGCATCGCAGCGCTGATCATTGGTCTGGGCACCCTGAACCCGCTGGCTGTCATGGCTGCCTTCCTGGCGGCTGAGCGCATCCAGTGCGGCGGCGACCCCACCAACACCCAGAACGTCTGGACCGCAAACTTCTGCGAAGTGGACGTGAACACCTGTACCAAGAAGATGCTGCCGTATCTGTGGGCAGTGTCCATCGTCGGCGTCATTCTGGGCGCGATGCTCTACTTCTGAGTTGTTTTCTCCCCCACAAGCCGTCTGCAGCGGGCTGTACGCAGTCCGCTGCATGGGCGGTCCGAGTATCCCGCGCGTTTGTCGTTCCATCTTCGCGAGATGCTGGGACCGCCCATTCTTATACCCGAATCTGCCCGGGCTCGAAAAGCAACAAAGAAAAAGGAAAAACAGGAGGTTTTTGCTTTATGAAAGTCCGTATCGGAATTGATGTTGGTGGCACCTTCACCGACGCCGTTGCCATTGATAACGAGACCTTTGAGGTCGTTGGAAGCGTAAAGGTCCCCACCACCCATACCGCCGCCGAGGGCGTTGCTGCCGGCATCGTACAGGTGTTGCACAAGGTCATGGAGCAGTGCGAGATCCGGCCGGAGGATGTCATCTTCATCGCCCATGGCACCACGCAGGCCACCAACGCCCTGCTGGAGGGCGATGTGGCCCCCGTCGGCATCATTACGCTGGGCAGCGGCCTGCAGGGCGCAAAGAGCAAGGGCGATACCACCATGGGGGACATCGAGCTGTCTGAGGGCAAGTACCTGCGCAGCTGCAACGAATATGTGGACACCAATGCACCGGATCTGGACGGCAGCATCCGCGCGGCTATCCAGAAGCTGCAGGAGCAGGGGGCACAGACCTTTGTTGCCGCCGAGGCCTTCAGCGTGGACGACCCGAAGAACGAGAACCGGGTGGTCGAGATCTGCGGTGAAATGGGCCTGCCTGCCACAGCGACCAACGAGATCTCCAAGCTGTACGGTCTGAAGGTCCGCACCCGCACCGCCGTGATCAACGCCAGCATCATGCCCAAGATGCTGGATGCTGCCACCATGACCGACCAGAGCATCAAAAATGCGGACATCAAGAGCCCGCTGATGGTCATGCGCTGCGATGGCGGCGTGATGACCGTGGACGAGGTGCGCAGCCGCCCCATCCTGACCATCCTCTCCGGCCCTGCCGCAGGCGTTGCCGGTGCTTTGATGTACGAAAAGCTGACCGATGGCCTGTTCTTTGAGGTGGGCGGTACCTCTACCGACATCTCCTGTGTCAAGGACGGCAAGGTGATGATCAAGTACGCCGAGGTGGGCGGCCACAAGACCTACCTGAACAGTCTGGACGTGCGCACCGTCGGCATCGGCGGCGGCAGCATGGTGGAGGTGAAGGACGGCAAGGCCTGCGATACCGGCCCCCGCAGCGCCCACATCGCCGGTCTGGACTATGAGGTGTTCACCGATGCCGACAAGATCCAGAACCCCCGTCTGGTGCCCGTGAGCCCCATGCCCGGCGACCCGGAGTACGCCAGCATCGAGTGCGACAACGGCGTCAGGGTCTGCCTTACCATGTCCGGCGCTGCCAACATTGCGGGCTACGTCAAGCCCGGCGATTATGCCTATGGCAATGTGGAAGCCGCCCGCAAGGCGTGGAAGCCGCTGGCAGACAACATGGGCTGCACCGTGGAAGAAGCTGCCCGTAAGGTGCTGGGCTTTGCCGCCGCCAAAAACAGCAGGGTAGCTGCCCAGCTGATGAAGGACTACCACATGGACCCCCAGCACACCGTGTTCGTGGGCGGCGGCGGTGGCGCTGCCAGTGTGGTGCCGCATCTGGCCGAGACCATGCATCACAAGAGCCGTCTGGCAAAGAACGGCCCGGTCATTTCCACCATCGGCGTGGCATTGGCCATGGTGCGTGATATGGTGGAGCGCAGCGTTTCCAACCCCACCGACAATGACATCATCAGTGTGCGCCGGGAGGCCGAGCAGAAGGCCATCCGGAACGGAGCCGCGCCCGGTTCTGTGGAAGTGACCGTGGAGGTGGATACCCAGCGCAACGTGATCCGCGCCATCGCCGTGGGTGCTACCGAGCTGCGCAGCAAGAACCGCAGCGCCGAAAAACTGACCGAGGACAAGCTGCTGGAACTGGCGGCAGAGAACCTGAGCATGGACCCCAAGGCCCTGCATATCGCAGCCAGAAGCGAGAACATGTGTGCGGTGACGGCGGATAAGGTAGAGAAAAAGCTGTTCGGCCTGATGAAAAAGACCTCTCATCCGCTGCGCCTGATCGACGAAGAGGGGGTCATCCGCCTGCAGAAGGCCAACGCCACGGTGCGTCAGGCCGATATCAGCAGCTGGCGTGATGCGGTCGCCTATATGCTGGAAGAGCTGACCGTTTACAACGATGGCGGCACCAACTACCCCAATGTGTACATCGTGCTGGGCAAGCGCATCATCGACCTGTCCGGCATGTCCAGCGAGGAGCAGATCTACAGCCTTGCCAATGTGGAGCTGAACGGCTACGATGCCAAAACTCCGGTCATTGTGGCTGCGACCCTGCGCATCGATTCCTGACCGACCAAAGGAGGCTGCCATGTCGTCTTATGCACTGCCTTTTCCCGGCCGTGATCTGGCGGAAAAAGAGCTTTCCTACGACCCGTGCTGCCCCCGCATCCCGGAGGCAGACCGCGCCCGCATCGTGGATGCCGCATGGGAAAAAGGCTGCGCCGCGGCAAGGGATGTCTTTGCACAAAGCGGCGGCAGTGCAGACTTTTTTGCCATCTGCAAGGCAAACGGGCTGACGGTGGTGGAGCGGGACATCGACTTTGTTTCCGGCAACCAGCGCTATTTCAGCGACTATGTGGCGGGCAAAAACTGCGTCACCCTCTATCTCAGATCGGTGGACCTGTGGGCGCAGCAGAACAAAATGACCCGCATGGAAGCGGAAAACCTGATCCTCAGCCATGAATATTATCACTTTCTGGAGTGGAACAAGCTGGGCCTGACCAGCCGGGACTATCAGGTGCCCATGATCAGCATCGGCCCGCTCCGTCTGGGCAAGACCGGCATCCGTGCCCTTTCCGAGATCGGCGCACACGGCTTTGCCCATACCTATCATCAATTGTTGGAGGCGCAACATGGAAAGCATTGAATATCTGGGCAGGCAGCTGCCCCTTCTGGGCCACTATGATACTGTTGTGGTGGGCGGCGGTGCTGCCGGTGCCGCAGCCGGCATCCGCTGCGCCATCGACGGGCAGAAGGTCCTGCTGGTGGAAAAGGGGGCGTTTCTGGGCGGCACGGCTTCCCGTGCGCTGGTGTGCCCCATGATGCCCACCTATGTGGAACATCTGGAGGTGCTGCACAGGGTAGAGGAGACCCTGAACAGGCACGGTGTCACCACCCGTGACGGCATTACCACAATGATCTGGTTTGCACCGGATCAGCTCAGCGATGCTTTTGAGGAATTGTATGTCAGCAACGGCGGCAGGCTGCTGTATGACGCCACACTGGTGGATGCTGTGTGCGAGGACAAGCACATCCGGTACATCGTGGTGATGACCGTGAACGGTCTGCAGGCCATTGCAGCCGGAAACTTTGTGGATGCTACCGGTGATGCTGTGCTCACCCGCATGGCTGGCGTGCCCACCAGCTCCGGCGATGAGAACGGGGACAATCAGGTCAGCAGTCTGCGCTTTATCATGGGCGGCATCGACGTGGAAAAATACCGCGAATATGTGCTGTCTCTGCACGACGAATTTTCTCCCCTCAAGACCGGCTATTTCTTCGAGTCTGCCATGGTGGCAGGCCGCAGCTTCAAGCTGGAGCCCATCTTCCGCGAGGGTGTAGCCGAGGGCCTGCTCACCGAGGAGGACCTGCGCTATTACCAGTGCTTCAGCCTGCCCAATAAGCCCGGCTGCATGGCCTTCAACTGCCCGCATCTCCCCAGCCTGAAGCAGAACACCGATGCACTGGCCCGCTCTGCCGCCATTGCAGAGGGACACGAGAAGATCGGCCGTCTGGTGCGTTTTCTGCAGGCAAAGATGCCGGGCTTTGCGCACAGCTATCTGCTGCAGACAGCGGACATGCTGGGCGTGCGCGAGAGCTGGCGGCTCAAGGGCAACTACCTGCTGACCGAGGAGGACTACACCCGGCAGGCGCGCTTCCCGGATGGTCTGGTCAAGGGGGACTGGTACATTGATGTGCACTCCAACAAAAAGGGACTGTTCCACCAGAACACCTACCAGCACGGGGATTACTACGAGATCCCTTACCGCAGCATGGTCACAGACGAAGCCGAGAACCTGATCGTGGCGGGCCGCTGCATTTCCACCACCTTCCTGATGCAGGCCAGTGTCCGCATCCTGCCCACGGTCATTGACATGGGCGATGTGGCGGGTAGCGCCTGCACGCTGGCACACGCCACCGGTCAGCCGCTGTGCAGACTGGATGGCAGCAAGCTGCGCCGGTTTGAACCGACCCCATTGCCGCAAAAGTGAAAGCGCCGGGTGTGCCCGTCTTTGCCGAAGGGCTGAAAGTGCGTGCCGTGCAGCTGCACAATGACATAAAAATCCCACCAGATGACGATCTTCGCCGTTTCTGGTGGGATTTTCTTGTGGGGAGCTGCTGTGCCGACAGAGACGAACCTGCCAATCTGTCGCACTTTCCGGGCGTTTCACAACGCATAGAAAAGCAAAAATCCCACGATACACGCCGCCGTTCTGACGGTATATCGCAGGATTTTTCTTGGAGCTGGTGACAGGAGTTGAACCTGCAACCCACTGATTACAAATCAGTTGCGCTGCCATTGCGCCACACCAGCCTATTCAGGACGGCAGAAGATCGCCGTCCTGAAATAGGATAGCAGAAATCGTGCAGATTGTCAATATCCATGCGGGAAACTTTGTCACGGCAGATCCTGCCGGCCCGAAAACGCTGCGGTTCAAAACGGACTTGAGGGGCTTTTGGATTTCCCTCTTGCAAATTTTGATTTTGGTGTTATGATACAAGAAGATACAGGATGTGTAAAATGAATCCTGCGCATGGCAACAATATCTTTTTTACATGAAATAGGAGGGCGCTCCATGTACGTGGACTGGGAATATTATAAGATCTTCTACTATGTGGCAAAGTATCAGAACTTTACCAAGGCCGCGCGGGTGCTGGGCAGCAATCAGCCCAACATCACCCACGCCATGAACCGGCTGGAAAGCCAGCTGAATTGTGTGTTGTTCATCCGCTCCAACCGCGGCGTTACCCTGACGCCGGAAGGAGAGCTGCTCTATTCCCGCATTGCATCGGCGGCGGTGCAGATCCAGGATGCGGAGGAAGAGCTGAGCGCCAGCGCTACGCTGGAACACGGAGCCATCAGCATCAGTGCCACCGAGACGGCCCTGAACATCTATCTTTCAGAGAAGCTGCGCGCCTTCCACACCGAGTACCCCGGCATCCGGCTGCGCATTTCCAACCACTCCACGCCGCAGGCCGTGCAGGCTGTGAAAAACGGCGAGGTGGATTTTGCCGTTGTATCCACCCCGGCAGAGGTGGACGGCAGCTTGAAAATGGTGGAACTGAAAGCATTCTACGAGGTGCTGGTGGGCGGCAGGACTTTTACGGCCCTTGCCAGCCAGAACCTGAGTTTGAAGGAGCTGAAAAATTATCCGCTGATCTCGCTCAGCGATACAAGCATGACCCGCAGCTTCTACAGACAGTTCTTTCTGGAGCATGGCGCGGTGCTGAAGCCGGACACCGAGGCCGCCACCACCGACCAGATGCTGACATTGGTCAAAAGCGAACTGGGCATTGCGTTTGTGCCGGAACCCATGGCAAAAGAACTGCTGGAACGTGGAGAGCTGGTGCAGCTCCATCTGCAGGAGATCATCCCGGAGCGCAGCATCTGTCTGGTGTATGACCGCCACCGCCCGCTGAACACGGCGGCGCGCAAGTTCCAGCAGATGCTTACAAAGTCTGCCATCGGCAGGCCGGTATCCCAGTAATGCAGCATGCGGCAAAAGCTGTCCGGGCAGAAAAAACAGGGTGATGCCCTGCACAAGTGCAGAGACATCACCCTGAACGGCGGCTGTTATTCCTCGGCAGCGGCCTTGGATTCATTTACGAATGCGGCGATCTTGTCCACCTGGATCTCGGCCACGGCACGGCCGGTGTCGTAAACACGGCGCAGCTGGGCTGCATCGCGCTCCATGGAGCCGATCTCCAGCGGGATGGGCGGGCGGATGACGAAGGCTTTGCCCGTCTGTTCCAGCATGGAAACATGGGCAAGGGTCTCGTTGTAGCGCTCGTGGCGGTCGGCCACGGCATCCACAAAGGCCGGATAGCGCAGGTAACGCGCCCGGATGGCGGGCAGCATCTTGTTTTTCTTCTTCACAAAGCCCTTGGGCTGGGTCAGCACGATCAGGTTGCGCTTGTAGCCGATGGACTCAAAGAACCGCACCGGGATGGAATCTGCAATGCCGCCGTCCAGCAGCTGGTAGTGGCCGATCTTCACGATCTTTGAGGCCAGCGGCATGGAGGCCGATGCCTGCATCCACTGGATGTCCTCAGCGTCACCGGTGCGGCACTTGTGATAGATGGGGTCGCCGGTGCGAACATCGGTGCACACCACAAAAAAGTCCATGGGGTTCTCCCGGAAAGTCTTGGAGTCAAAGAGGTCCAGCTTTTCCGGTACGGTGTGGTAGCAGAACTGCTCGCTGTACAGATTGCCGGTGCGCAGCAGGTTGCCAAAGCTGGCATAGCGCTTATCGGTGCAGTATTCCGTGTTGTAGCGGATGGTGCGCCCGATCTGGTGCGACTTATAGTTGCAGCCGAACACTGCACCGGCAGAAACGCCGATGGCACCGTCCAGCACGATGCCGTGCTCCATCAACACATCCAGAACGCCGGCGGTGAACATTCCGCGCATGGCGCCGCCTTCCAGCACAAGTCCAGTTTTCATACAGCTCTCCCTCTCCGCAGTACCGGCACACAGCTGCCGGACAACCCTTTATACTAATTCTAGTATACTCAATTCTGCAAAAAGTACAAGGGCCGAAAGGGCTGAACTTTGGCAAGAAAAGCTCTTGCCAAAGCAGGATGCATCCGGTATACTATATGAAATAAAAAACATGTGTGCCGGAGAGTGCACGGAGATGGAAAATAGACTTGGAGGAACTGGTTCGCTATGAAGATGCTGGAAGAACGTATCCGCAAGGATGGTATTGTACGCGAGGGCAACGTGCTCAAGGTAGACAGCTTTATCAACCACCAGATGGATATTCCGCTGTTCCGTGAAATGGCAAAGGAGTGGAAGCGCCTGTTTGCCGGCAAGACCATCAACAAGGTGCTCACCATCGAGGCCAGCGGCATCGGCATTGCAGCCGTGGTGGCGAGCGAGTTCAATGTGCCGGTGGTGTTCGCCAAAAAGTCTATGAGCATCAATCTGGACTACGATAACTACGAGACCAAGATCCAGTCCTTCACCCACAAAAAGATCTACAACGTCATCGTCTCCAAAAAGTTCCTCACGGCAGAGGATCATGTGCTGATCATTGACGACTTCCTTGCCAACGGCTGCGCTCTGATGGGCCTGCTGGATCTGGCCAAGGAAGCCGGCGCCACCGTGGAAGGCATCGGCATCGCCGTGGAAAAGGGCTTCCAGCAGGGCGGCGAGCTGATCCGCAGCAAGGGCATCCAGCTGGAAAGCCTTGCCATCGTGGACTCCATGAACAGCGAGACCGGCGAGATCGTCTTCCGCGACCAGCCGCACCAGAATTAAAGAGCAAACATTTAAAAAGCCGTTGCACAGAAGATGTGCGGCGGCTTTTTTCTGTATTGCAAAATAAAAATGATTCCGCTAAAAATGCCCAGAGCGCACGCGGCGCGCATTCCAAATCGTCACGCTCCGTCAAAGCTGTCACCGTCTGCGGGCAGGTCTGCGGCGGTCTGGGCGGGACCGGCATCTGCTTCCGGCTCGGCGGCGCGGGGGATACCTTTGTACACCAGCGTCTGTTCCAGCACCTCGGCGCACACGGGGGCCGAAAGACTGCCGCCGGCAGTGGTCCAGCTGTGGGGCTCATCCAGACAGACCAGACACAGAAACTGCGGGTCATCGATGGGGGCCACAGCCACAAAGCTGGCAATGCGGGCTTTTTCGTCGGCGCTGTCCAGCTTCTGGCTGGTGCCGCTCTTGCCGCCCACCCGGTAGCCGGAGATCTGCGCGTTGCGTCCGCCGCCGTACAGAACAACGGCTTCCATCATCTCCCGCATGACGGCGGAAGTCTCCGGCTGGATCACCTGCTGTTTGCACACGGGGTCCCGGTGTTCCAGCACCGTGCCGCCCGGGGCCAGAATGTCCGATACGAGGTAGGGCTGCATCAGTTTTCCGCCGTTGACCACTGCGCACACGGCGGCGGCCATTTCCAGATAGGAGATCTTGCTGCTTTGCCCGAAGGCGCAGGAGGCCAGCTCCACCGGCCCCATACGGTCGGCGGTGTAGTACAGGCTCTTTTTCGGCTCGGCGGGCAGGTCGATGCCGGTGGGCTCCCGCAGGCCGAAGGCGGCAAAGTAATCGCAGAAGGCCTCCTTGCCAAGCCGCGCTCCGATCTGGATAAAGCTCTGGTTGCAGGAATTTTCCAGCGCCTGCGTCACGGTCTGGGTCCCGTGGCGCTTGTGGTTGGCGCAGTGGAACCGGGTGCCCGCCACCGAGATGGACTCCCCGCAATAAAAGCTGGAGTTCCGGGTGATGGCTCCGGCGTCCAGCGCGGCCGCGCAGGTGATGAGCTTGAACACGCTGCCCGGTTCGTACAGGTCGCTCACGGCCTTGTTGCGCCACTGGGTCTGCTGGGCCAGCTGCAGGGCGGCCGTCCGCTGCTCCCCAGAGAGGGCATCTACGGCGGCGCGGGCAGCTTCGTCGTAGAGGATGCGCGGCTGGTTGGGGTCGTAGGCGGGGGTGGTGGACATGGCCAGCACGGCCCCGGTGTTCACGTCCAGCACGATGCCCACGGCACGGGCGGCCACATGGTGTTCCTGTACGGCGTAATTCAACGCATTTTCGAGATAATGTTGAATGTTGGCGTCGATGGTCAGCCACAGGCTGCTGCCCTCCACCGGGAACTGCTCGGTCTCGTAGCTCTGCTCCAGTGTGTAGCCCCAGGCGTTCACGGCGGTGAGCACCACGCCGTTCTGCCCGGTGAGCTGCTCGTTGTATTCCAGCTCCAGCCCGCTCACTCCGGCGTTGTCCACATTGGTAAAGCCCAGCACCGACGCCAGAAACTCCCCCTGCGGGTACCAGCGCTTGCTGTCCTGATTGATACGGATGCCGGTGATGCCGTTTTCCTCGCAGAAATCCCGCACGGCATCCGCCATGGAACGCTCCACCCGGTAGCGCAGCAGACAGTCGTTGGAGGCACGGTCCCGGAACTTTTCCAGCAGGGCGGCTTCGTCCAGCTCCAAAATCTGCGCAAGACCGTGGGCGGCCAGCTCCAGTTTGTCGGCAGGCATCTCCCGCGGGCTGGCCCGCAGGGTCCAGCAGCTGCTGTTGGCCGCCAGCAACACGCCGTCGGCACTGTAGATGCGGCCCCGGTCGGCGGGCACCACGGTGTCCCGCAGCTGCTGCCCCAGTGCCCGCCGGGTGTACCAGTCCCCGGCGGCCAGCTGCAGCCAGTAGAGCCGGGCAATAAGCCCTGCAAAGCAGATGCCGCACAAAAGCAGCGCCACCAGCCGGGCACGGGCGCGGAACGCCTGCTCCGGCAGGGTGCGCAGGGGTTCGGGCCGGGACATGGCAGCACCTCCTTTTCCGGCTCAGTTTATGCGGGCAGGGCCTGCGGCTATGACTAACAGCCCGGCGGCCTGCGTACAATAGACCAAAAGGACTGCCGGAGGTGATGAGGATGCACAGGGCCGCTGTGCCTGCCCGGGCCCGGCGCGGACTGCTGCGTCCGCTGCCCGCCATGGACCTGCCGTTTTTGATCCTGGTGCTCACGCTGGTGGGCTTTGGGCTGGTAATGCTGTACAGTGCCAGCAGCGCGGTGGCGCTGTACCGGCGGGGCGATGCCTGGGCCTATGTGCGGCCGCAGCTGCTGTATGCGGCCATGGGCATCGGGGCCATGTGGGCGGCCAGCCGGGTGGATTACCACATCTATCACAAACTGGCTTGGCCGCTGCTGGCCCTCTCGCTGGTGCTGCTGGTCGTGGTGCTGTTCATGCCGGAATACAACGGCTGCAAGCGCTGGCTGGTGCTGCCGGGGCTGGGCACCCTGCAGCCCAGCGAGATCGCCAAATTTGCGGTGGTGCTGGTGTTTGCCCACATCATCTCCCTCAACCACAGCCGGATGGAGAGCTTTGCGGTGGGGGTGGTGCCCTTTGCGCTGGTACTGGGCGCGGTGGCGGTGCTCATGCTGCTGGAGCCGCACCTGTCCGGCACGGTGCTGATCCTGGGCATCGGGGCAGTGCTCATGTTCGTGGGCGGCACCGGGCTGCGGTGGTTCGTGCTGGCCGGTGTGGGCGGAGCGGATGCCATCGGGGCGGCCATCGTCATCATGCCGGATCTGGTGCCTTATGCGGCCAGCCGCCTGAGCTCCTGGCTGGACCCCTTTGCCGACCCGCTGGGCGACGGCCACCAGACCATCCAGAGCCTGTACGCCATCGGCAGCGGAGGCGCGGCGGGGTTGGGCCTAGGCAGCAGCCGCCAGAAGCACCTGTTCGTGCCGGAGCCCCAGAACGACTTTATCTTTTCCATCCTGTGCGAGGAGCTGGGCTTTGTGGGGGCCTGCGGGGTGATCCTACTGTTTGCGCTGCTGCTGTGGCGGGGCGTCACGCTGGCGGCCCACGCGCCGGACCGGTTCGGGGCGCTGCTGGTGGTGGGCTTTGTGGTGCAGGTGGCCCTGCAGGCGGTGCTGAACATGGCCGTTGTCACCAACACCATCCCCAATACTGGCATCAGCCTGCCGTTTTTCTCCTCCGGCGGCACCAGCCTGATGATGCTGCTGGGCGAAATGGGCATCGTGCTGTCGGTGTCCCGCGGAGAGATGTAAAACCGGACGTTCCGTGCCTTAAAGCGGTATGCTCCGGCCCCGGAACTGCTACAAATGACCCGACAAATAAAACACAGGCTGCAGAACAAATAGAAACAAACTGCCCTCGTTCCGCATAGCATGAGGTATCTTTTGCGGAACGGGGGTTTTTGCATGGGCGGAGATCTGATCATTACGGGCGGTGTGCCGCTGAACGGTACGGTGCGCATCCCTGCAGCCAAAAACAGTGTTCTGCCGCTGCTGGCGGCATCCCTTCTGTGCAGCGGCACGGTGCGCCTGCTGGCGGTGCCGCAGCTTGCGGATGTGGACACCAGCCTTGTCCTTTTGCGGGGTGCAGGGTGCGCGGCCCGCTGGCAGGGCAGTGACATCACGGTGCAAAGCATGCCGTCGGTCTGTCGTCTGGAGCCAGAGGCCGCAGCACAGATGCGGGCATCCATCCTGTTCTGCGCACCGCTGCTGGCACGGCTTGGCCGGGTGGAGACCGTTCTGCCCGGTGGGTGCCGCATTGGTGCAAGGCCCATCGACCTGCATCTTTCCGGCCTTGCGCAGATGGGAGCGCACTGCCGCGAGGAGGGGACACGGCTGATCCTGACCGCCCCGGCGGGGCTGCATGGTGCGGACATCACGCTGGGGTTCCCCAGTGTGGGAGCCACCGAAACGCTGCTGCTGGCGGCTGTCTGTGCGCAGGGCGAAACCGTGCTGCGCGGTGCGGCGCGGGAGCCGGAGATCGTCGATCTGGCGGCATTCCTGAACCGCTGCGGCGGCTGCGTGCAGGGGGCAGGCACCGGCACGGTCCGGGTGCAGGGGCGGCGGGTGCTGTACGGCTGCAGCTTTGCGCCCATGGCAGACCGCATCGTGGCCTCCACCCTTGCCTGTGCCTGTGCGGCGGCAGGCGGCAGGGTGGAGCTGACCGGCTGCGCGCCTGCAGTTTATGCGCCGCTGCTGGAAATTCTGGCACAAATGGGGTGCGGCATAGAAACCGGGCCCGAAAGTGCGGTCATTGTCCGGTCCGGTGCACTGCACGGGGCGGGCAGGGTGTTCACCGGGGTGTATCCGGCACTGGCCACCGACGCGGCCCCGCTGCTGGCAGCGGCGATGCTGTGCGCCGACAGCGTGAGCAGCATCGAGGATGTGGTGTTTGAGCGGCGGTTTGCCTGTGCAGATGGGTTTGCGGCCTTTGGAGCGGACGTACAGGTGCAGCAGCGCACGCTGCACATCCGGCCGGTGCGGCAGCTGCAGGGCGCGGAGGCGGCGGCCCCGGACCTGCGCGGCGGGGCTGCGCTGGTGATCGCGGCGCTGGCGGCAAGAGGCCGCAGCCGCATTGCAGACACCGGCCATATCGACCGCGGATATGCCTGTTTTGTGCAGATGCTGACGGAACTTGGGGCCCAAATTGAGCGGGAAATGCCGTGCGGGAGCACCTGTGAGAAAAAAACACCTTCAAAAAAGCAAATTTGACTTGCATTCAGGGCAAAAAGATGATACGATACAGTTATATAAATGTAAACAGGATACTTTCTGTGCGTTCCGCGCACTTCTAGATAAAATCCGATGGAGGACAAAGTTATGGCACTCATGCTCGATGAAGAAATGGACGAAAACGTTACGACGATCAAGGTGATCGGCGTGGGCGGCGGCGGCGGCAACGCTGTCAACCGCATGGTCAGCGACGGCCTGCAGGGCGTCGAATTTATCGCAATGAACACCGACCAGCAGGCTCTGGCCAAGAACCACGCTGCCACCAAGGTGCAGCTGGGTTCCAAGCTGACCAAGGGCCGCGGCGCAGGCGCAGACCCGGAGATCGGCCAGCGCGCTGCCGAGGAGAGCAAGGACGAGATCGCAAATGCACTCAAGGGCTCTCAGATGGTCTTTATCACTGCCGGTATGGGCGGCGGTACCGGCACCGGTGCGGCTCCCGTTGTGGCCGAGGTCGCCCATGATCTGGGCATCCTGACCGTGGGCATCGTCACCAAGCCCTTCTCCTTTGAGGGCAAGCGCAAGATGGGTCTGGCAGAGCAGGGCATTGCAAACCTGCTTATGCATGTGGACAGCCTGATCGTCATCCCCAATGAGCGTCTGAAGATGATCAGTCAGGAAAAGATCACCCTGATGAATGCCTTCCAGGCAGCAGATAACGTGCTGCGTCAGGGCGTTGAGTCCATCTCTGCCCTGATCAACGTGCCCGCCTTCATCAATCTGGACTTCGCCGACGTGCGCTCCATCATGAAGGATGCCGGTTACGCACACATGGGCGTGGGCAGCGCAAAGGGCGCAGGCAAGGCCGAGAACGCCGCCAAGGCAGCTATTTCCTCTCCGCTGCTGGAGACCAGCATTGCCGGTGCACACGGCGTGATCATCAACATCACTTCCAGCCCGGACATCGGTCTGGAGGATGTGGAGACCGCAGCAGGCCTCATTACCCAGAGCGCACATCCGGATGCGAACATCATCTGGGGTACTGCGTTCGATGAGAACCTCTCGGACGAGATGCGCGTGACCGTTGTTGCCACCGGTTTTGACAACAAGAGCGCAAACGACCTGCGCAGCAGCATCAGCAATGCCATGGGCGGCGCACAGTCCACTCCGTCTGCCGTGTTCAGCAGCGAGGCGGCAGCGCAGGAGCCTTCTGCCGCAGCACCGGCTGCTTCCGCTGCTGCAAAGCCGGTGGAAGAGGACAACAGCGACAATGGCTATTACGATCAGCTGATGGCCATGCTGAACAAGCGCAGATAAAAACAGGGAAATAAGCATACAGGCGTAACGGATGGATCGGAGGGACACCATGGCGCAGGGCAGGCAGCAGAACAATGGTTCGC
>OLZI01001009.1_pt1 | contig 16558 bp, 15 predicted proteins | sample 1674061 | NCBI WGS metagenome assembly OLZI01 (sample SAMEA103958139, study PRJEB25191) | human gut metagenome | biome: human-associated habitat [ENVO:00009003]; feature: intestine environment [ENVO:2100002]; material: feces | place: Germany | collected 2013/2015 | reverse complement strand
AGAATCAACGCATCGTATACAAAAAGATCGAAAACAAGGGCATTGCGGCCAACACGAACGCGGCCGCAGCCCTTGCTTCGGGCGAATATCTTGCGCTGGCCGACCACGACGACATTCTGGCCCCCCATGCGCTGTACACCATGGGCAAGGCCATTTTGCAGCTGCGGGCACAGGGAAAGCCGGACGGCTTCCTTTACAGCGACGAAGCGCTCTTCTCCAAAACCATCCAGCGGCCCATTGTGGCGCATTTCAAGCCGGATTATGCCCCGGACTACCTGCTCTGCTGCAACTACATCTGCCATCTGGCCGTCTTCCGGAAAACGCTGTGGGAGGCCGTGGGCGGTGAGCGCCCGGCCTGCGACGGCAGCCAGGACCACGACCTCTTCCTCCGGCTCATCGAGCAGGTGGGCGGCGCGGCCCATGTGCCCCAGGTGCTCTATTACTGGCGGGTCCACGCCGGGTCTACGTCCGGCGGCACCGAGGCCAAACCCTACGTGGCCGAAGCCGCGAAAAAGGCGCTGGCCGACCATCTGGCCCGCACCGGCCGGACCGGCACCGTGGAGGATGGTCTTTTCCCCAGTACCTACCGCGTGAAGTGGGACATCGAGGGCGACCCGAAGGTCAGCATCCTCATCCCCAACAAGGACCACACCGCCGATCTGGAAAAGTGCCTGCAAAGCATCTGGAAGAAGACGACGTGGGATAACTACGAGGTCATCGTCATCGAGAACAACTCCACCGACCCGGCGACCTTTGCCTACTACGAAGCGGCAAAGCAGCGGTACGACGGCCTGCGGGTCGTCACCTACCCGGAACAGGGCTTCAACTTCTCCGGCATCAACAACTTCGGCCGGAAAGCGGCTGCGGGCGAGTACCTGCTGCTGCTCAACAACGACGTGGAAGTCCTGAACGGAGACTGGCTCACCGAACTGCTGCGGCAGTGCGCCCACAAGGGCGGTGCCGCCATCTGCGGTGCCATGCTCTATTATCCGGACGATACGCTGCAGCATGCGGGCGTCATCACGGGTCTGGGCGGCTATGCGGGCCACAGCCACAAGTATAAGCAGAAGGGCGGCAGCGGCTACCTGTTCCGTACCGCCACCGTGCAGGACTTCTCCGCCGTGACGGGGGCCTGCCTGCTGGTCCGGGCCAGCGTCTACGACGAAGTGGGCGGGCTGGATGAGCAGTTCGCGGTGGCGTTCAACGATGTGGACTTCTGCCTGCGGGTGCGGGATGCGGGCTACCGTATCGCCTGGACGCCCTATGCACAGCTGGTCCACTATGAGAGCAAGAGCCGCGGCGGCGATGAGAAAGATCCGGCCAAGGCGGCGCGGTTCGCGGCGGAACAGCAGCGGCTCTATGCCATCCACGGCAAAGAGGATATCCTGGACGACCCCTACTACAACCCCAATCTGACCCGCGACCGGGAGGATTTCTCGGAGAGCGACGATCTGCGGCGGCTGAAAGAGGGAACGGTGACAGTACGTTTTCGCGGAGGCGAAGCATGAACATCAAAGGCCATTTTGAGACCATCACCCGGCACAAGCTGCTGGTGATGAAATACTGCTTTGAATGCGGTCTGTACGAACAGGGCCTGGCCCACGACCTGAGCAAATACAGCCCCACGGAGTTCATCCCCGGCTGCATCTACTATCAGGGCGACCACAGCCCCAACGAGGCCGAGCGGGAGGCCAGAGGCTACTCCTCGGCGTGGCTCCATCACAAGGGCCGCAACAAGCACCATCTGGAATACTGGATCGACTACAGCACCAACAAATCCGGCATGGCGGGCATGAAGATGCCCCTGCGCTACGTCTGCGAGATGGTCTGCGACCGGGTCGCGGCCAGCCGGATCTATCTGGGCGACCGGTACACCGACGCCTCGCCGTGGGAATATTACGACCGCAGCAAGGGCCACTATATGCTCCACCCGGAGACCCGCGCCCTGCTCGAAAAGCTGCTGAAAATGGTGCGCGACCTCGGCCAGGAGCGGACCTTCGCGTACATGAAGTTCCTGCTCGGCTGTCAAACGGATTACTGAAAAAAGACCTCTCCGGCTGTGTTCGGAGAGGTCTTTTTGTCAGTCCAGTTTGTCAGTCCAGTGTGACCGGAGCTTCGGGTTTGTTGGCCGTGCGGGCGCTGGTGCGGCCTTCCGGCTCGATCTCACCCGCTGCGGTCAGGCTGATCTTGGTCAGGGTCGGGCCGACCAGCTCATACACGAGTACCGAGAAGAGCACGACGTTCCGCACCATGTGGCCGTCGGAGAGCTCGGCGGCTTCGGCCGCCATGCCCAGTGCAACGCCGGCCTGGGGCAGCAGGGTGATGCCGAGATACTTCTGGATGTTGTCGCTGCAGCGGGTGGCGCGGCAGCTGAAGTAAGAGCCGGAGATCTTGCCCAGCGAACGGGATGCGATGTACACCACGCCGATGAGGAGCACCAGCGGATTCGAGAGGATGTTCAGGTCCAGCTCGGCACCGCTGAGCACGAAGAACAGGATGTTGACCGGCGAGACCCAGCGGTCCAGACGGTCCATCAGCTCATCGGACGTGGGGCAGATGTTGCAGAAGACGGTGCCGGTCATCATGCAGACCAGCAGCAGCGAAAAGCCGCAGTGCACCGGCCCGATCTGGAAGGTGACCATGGAGAGGCCGACCGTCAGCAGAACGAAAGCCACCGAAAGGCTCATGCGCTTGGAGCGGGAGTGAAAGTAGATCTCCAGCTGGTTGAGCACAAAACCGGCCAGCGCACCCAGACCCAGCGAGAGGACGATCTCCACCAGCGGCTCCACGATGACGCCGAGAGGGTCGATGCGGCCCTGCTCCAGCGCGTTCGCCACGCCGAAAGAGGCAGAGAAGAGGACGAGGCCGACGGCGTCGTCGATGGCGACGACCATCAGCAGCAGGTGGGTCAGCGGGCCGTTGGCCTTGTACTGCTTGACGACCATCAGGGTCGCGGCCGGGGCCGTGGCCGCTGCGATCGCACCCAGTGTGATGGCCGAGGCCATGGAGATGACATCCGGGCGGAGCAGGTGCAGGACGACCAGCGCGAGATCCACCAGTGCAGTGGTGACGACGGCCTGCAGGATGCCGACCGTGATGGCCTGCCGGCCCATGCTTTCCAGCGTGGTTTGACGAAATTCGTTGCCGATGACGAAGGCAATGAAGCCCAGCGCCACCTGGGTGATGAGGCCGTAGCTCTCCACCTGGGCCAGGCTCCCGAAGCCGATGCCCCAGCCGCTCAGGCCGAGCCGCCCCAGAAAGAAAGGCCCCAGCAGCAGGCCTGCCACCAGATACGACGTCACAGCGGGCAGGTGGGCGACCTTGGCCAGCCGGGACATCAGAAGCCCCGCGATCAATGCGATGGACAGACAGATGAGTAATTGTTCCATGTTCATTGCGGGAGCGCGTTTTACCCTTCGGCTCCCCGATCCTTCCTTTGAATGTGCTGCAAGCGGGGCGGATGCCGGGCCGCCGAGCGCTGCGCGTTGAAATGATGCCTAAAAATTATACTCCATTGTAAGCAAAAAAGCAACAACAGTTCATCTGCTTCAAATCTGAAGTTTTCTTAACGTGCTGGGATACAAGAAAAAACCGGGCTGCTGAAAACGACAGCAGCCCGGTTTTGGAAACATTTGTGCAAAAAATGCGACAAGAATGGTCTCAATTGAATTTGAAGATCTTCTGTGCGATGCGGTAAGCGCCCACCACGATGGTGTCGCCCTTGGGGAAGTTCAGGTTGGTGATGCCGCCGAAACCGTAGCGGATGGCGCGGTAGACATCGGGTTTGGTGTTCTCCTTGAGGTACTTCCACAGGTCGGCCTTTTTGGCCTGCGCCTCGGCTCTGCCGTCCAGCAGCAGGAAGATGTCACTGACGGCCATCATCATGGAAAGGTAGTGCAGCATATAGGCGCGCAGGCGCTTTTCGTTCTTGAGGGCGTCGAGGTCCTGGCAGGCGATCATGTGTCGGGTCACGCGCAGCTGCTGATCCACCCGCTTGACCATGACGCTCTCGTTCACGCTCTGGTCCGAGCGGCCGATGAAGTAGCGGTAGAGGTCAAGATCCATGTAGTACATGCTCTTGACGTAGGGCAGCGGCTGGTAGACGAAGATGTTGTCCACATAGAAGGTGTGCTTGGGCAGCACCATGCCGCAGTCCCGCAGGACCTGGGTGCGGTAGATGACCGAGTGCATGAGCAGGTTCTGGTCCGGGCGGAAGTGGCCCACGTGCATCCAGCTGAACAGGCGGTTCTCCGGGAAGACGTTGGTGTAGCGCACGGTGTGGCGGGTGTTGTCCTCCACATGCTCGTAGACGTAGTTGCAGATCATCAGGTCGGGGGCGGTGCCGCGGGCCACAAGAGTCTGCAGCTTGGCCAGCACGGTCTTCAGGGCGGCGGTGTCCAGCCAGTCGTCGCTGTCCACGACCTTGTAATACAGGCCGGTGGCGTTTCGGATGCCCTGATTCACGCCCTCGCCGTGGCCGCCGTTCTCCTGATGGATGGCCTTGACGATGGTGGGGTATTGGGCGGCATATTCATCGCAGATGGCCGGGGTCTCGTCCTTGACGGAACCGTCGTCCACCAGGATGATCTCGGCCTGCTCCCCGGCGGAGAGCAGGGTCTCGATGCAGTGGCGCATATAGGCCGCCGAGTTGTAGCACGGGACGGCAAAGGTGATCAATTTCTGCATAGGTTGAAATACTCCTTTTTTCATCAGATCCGGCACAGCATTGGCCGGGATGGAGATATGTGTTCTTATTATATCATTTTCGCGCCTGAAAAGCTATCCATTGGAAAAAATCCGTTTGCTATTTCGCGCATTCCGGCAAAAAAACGAGGCCATCCCCCTGCGAAACCGGCCGTTTTGTGGTATACTGAGAGGGCTGCGAAGGCAGCTCTCATAGAGTATAACGGAGGAACGCATGGAAAACCCGCATTCGATTCTAAAAAAAGTGTTCGGCTATGATGGCTTCCGCCCCGGTCAGGAAGAGATCGTCTCCCGGCTGCTGGCCGGGCAGGACGTTCTGGCCGTGATGCCCACCGGTGCGGGCAAGTCCATCTGCTATCAGGTGCCCGCGCTGCTGCTGCCGGGCATCACCATCGTGGTCTCGCCGCTGGTCAGCCTGATGAAGGATCAGGTGGGGGCGCTGGTGCAGGCCGGCGTGGCGGCGGCGTTCCTGAACAACAGCCTGACCGACAACCAGAAAGCCCTGATGCTCCGCCGTGCGCGGGAGGGCTGGTATAAGATCATCTATGTGGCCCCGGAGCGGCTGGAGATGCCGGGCTTCCAGCGGTTCGCGCAGGAGCGGGAGATCAGCATGGTGACGGTGGACGAGGCCCACTGCATCAGCCAGTGGGGGCAGGACTTCCGCCCCAGCTACCTCCGCATCAAGGCATTCGTGGACGGCCTGCCCAGGCGCCCGGTCATCGGGGCGTTCACGGCGACGGCCACGGCCCACGTCCGGGACGATATCCGGAGCTGCCTCGAACTGAAAGACCCCTACGAGGTCACGGCCAGCTTCGACCGCCCGAACCTCTACTTCGAGACCCGCCGCGCCCTGCCCAGCGAGAAGCCCCGCGTTCTGCTGGAGCTGGTACTCAGGGAGCGGGACCATGCGGGCATCATTTATTGCAGCACCACCCGGCAGGTGGACGAGACCACCCGCCTGCTGCAGAGCCGGGGCATCCGGGCGGCGGCGTATCACGCCAAGCTCGACCCCGATGCCCGGCGGCAGAATCAGGACGACTTTCTGTACGACCGCATCCAGATCATGGTGGCGACCAATGCGTTCGGCATGGGCATCGACAAGCCCAATGTCCGGTTCGTCATCCACTACAACATGCCCAAGGATCTGGAAAGCTACTATCAGGAGGCCGGGCGGGCCGGCCGCGACGGCGAACCGGCCCGGTGCACCCTGCTCTACTCCGGCACCGATGTGCGGACCATCCGGTTCTTCATCGAAAAGGAGATGGAGGCCGACAACGGCCTGCCCGCCGATGTCAAGGCCGAAGCCGCCCGCAAGGCTGAAGAGCGGCTCAAGTATATGACGTTTTATTCCACCACACCGCGCTGCCTGCGGGGCTTTCTGCTGAGCTACTTCGGCGAGGCCGCGCCGCAGAAGTGCGGCAATTGCTCCAACTGTCTGCTGGCCGAACAGGCGGCAGAACAGGTGGAGCAGCAGGCGGCGCAGGCCAGAGAACGGGCCGCTGCCAGCGCCAGACGTCTGGCTGGCGGCCGCCGCCGCAATGCAGACGATGCACCTCTGAGCGAAGCGGACGAAGCGCTGCTGGGCGCGCTGTACGCCCTGCGCAAGCGGCTGGCGGCAAAGCAGAAGGTGCCCGCCTACATGATCTTCAACGATGCCACCCTGCGCGAGATGGCCCGGAAAAAGCCGCTCAGCCTTGACGAGCTGCTGAACATCACCGGCGTGGGCGAAAAGAAAGCCGCCCACTATGGCCGCGACTTCCTCCGCGTCATCGAGGAGATGGTGGAGAGCCGGGGCTGAAAAAACGAACAGGCCCACCGGCAGCGCCGGTGGGTCTGAGATGGTTTAGGGGGTCTGATAGAGCTTCAGGGTCGCATCCACGACCTTGTCCCACTGGAAGCGGTCGCAGATGTAATCCGAGGAGAGCCGCTTGAACATCCGGACTGCGTTGGGATGCTCGATGGCATAGCGCAGCTTGGCTTCCAGATCGTTCACGTCTCCCTTGCGGAAGGTGATCCCCCGGTCATGGACGACGTTGGTGCATTCCTCAATGTCCGATACCAGCACACAGTTGCCGTAGCTCATGGCCTCCAGCAGGGAGAGGGGCATTCCCTCCAGGTCGCTGGGCAGAACGAACAGATAGGCGTTGCTGTACAGCTCATCCCGCAGCGCGCCGTCCACGAAGTCGGTGAAGAGGATGCGGTCATCGCCAGCGGCCAGAGCCTTCAGGGTGTTCATGTAATCGCCGGAGTCGGACACGCCGCCCGCAATGACCAGCTTTTTGTCGGTCTTGAGCCGCCTGAAGGCTTCGCACAGATGGTGGCAGCCCTTTTCCGGTACCAGACGGCCCAGAAACAGCAGGTAGGAACCGTATTCCAGCCCGAACCGTTCCTGGATGAGTTTCGGCGGGGCATACGCCGGGCGGTTGACGCCGTTGGGAATGTAGTGGGTCTCGCGGTGATAGGTGTCGCGGAAATAGGTCTGGTTGCTGTGGTTGAGCACGATGATCTCGTGTGCGAACCGGGCACCGACCTTCTCGCCGAAGTGGATGTACCAGGAGCCGAAGCTGCCCTTCCACTTGTCCCGCGCCCAGTCCAGCCCATGGACCGTCAGGACGACCCGCTTGCCGAACAGCCGGGGCAGCCAGCAGAAAGCGGCCGGGCCTTCGGCGTGGACATGCACGACATCGTAAGGGCCGAGCGCCGCCGCAAGGCTGGCAAAAAAGCTGGATGTAACGGCCGCAAGCCCTTTTTTATCCAGTGTGGGCACATGGCGGATGCGAATGCCGCGGTATTCGTCCAGCTTCTGTACTTCATATTCTTTTCCGCTGACGTGCTGGCCGGTACGGTTGAAACAGGTGACCTGATGCCCCTTTTCGACCATCCGCGCGGCCAGCTCTTCAACAACGACCTCGATGCCGCCCTCGTGGGAGGGGACACGCTTGTGGCCGAGCATTGCGATCCGCATGATTGTCCATTCCTTTGTCTGTTGTAGAGAAGCACCGGCAAGCCCTGCGGTGCTCTGATGTGTCTTTCATTCTACACAGTTTTGCGGTTCAGGTCAAGAAAAAATAGGGAATCCGCGAAAATTTGCAAAATCATGTCGAAAGAATGAAATTTATGGAATGATCTGAAAGGTTTCCACTGCTTTTGGGAAAATCCAAATTCAGGATGGAAACTTCCGCGTCAATATGTTATGATATACGGTACAGAACGATCTTGCTGAACGAATACTGATTTTATATAGAACGAAAAAGGAAGGATCATTATGGGAAAGTATTTTGGGACCGATGGCTTCCGCGGCGAAGCCGGGATCACGCTGACCGCCGACCACGCCTACAAGGTGGGCCGTTTCCTCGGCTGGTATTACAACAAGCTCCGCGAGCGCAACGGCAACAACGAGCCTGCCCGCATCGTCATCGGCAAGGACACCCGCCGCAGCTCCTACATGTTTGAGTACAGCCTTTGTGCCGGTCTGACGGCCTCCGGCGCAGATGCCTATCTGCTGCACGTCACCACGACGCCCTCCGTGGCCTACATCGCCCGCGTGGACGACTTCGACTGCGGCATCATGATCTCGGCCAGCCACAACCCGTTCTACGACAACGGCATCAAGCTCATCGACTGCTACGGCGAGAAGATGCCCGAAGAGACCCTGCTGCTGGTGGAGGACTACATCGACGGCAAGCTCCACGTCTTCGATCAGGACTGGCCGGAGCTGCCCTTTGCCCACCGTGAGCACATCGGCTGCACCGTGGACTATGTGGCAGGCCGCAACCGCTACATGGGCTACCTCATCAGCCTGGGCATCTACTCCTTCAAGGGGATCAAGGTCGGCCTGGACTGCGCCAACGGTTCCAGCTGGAACATCGCGAAGTCTGTGTTCGATGCTCTGGGTGCCGACACCTACGTCATCAACAACAAGCCGAACGGTCTGAACATCAACAACAATGCCGGTTCCACCCACATCGAGGGCCTGCAGAAGTTCGTGGTCGAGAATCATCTCGACGTCGGCTTTGCCTACGATGGCGACGCTGACCGCTGCCTGTGCGTGGATGAGAAGGGCAATGTCATCACCGGCGACCACATCCTGTACATCTATGGCTGCTACCTGCAGGAACATGGCGAGCTGATGAACAATACCGTCGTCACGACCGTGATGTCCAACTTCGGTCTGTACAAGGCCTTTGATGAAAAGGGCATCGGCTACGCCAAGACCGCCGTCGGTGATAAGTATGTTTACGAGTACATGGCCAAGAACGGCTGCCGCATCGGTGGTGAGCAGAGCGGCCACATCATCTTCAGCCAGTACGCCAGCACCGGCGATGGCATCCTGACCAGCCTGAAGATGATGGAAGTCATGCTGGCCAAAAAGCTGCCCATGAGCAAGCTGGCCGAGCCGCTGACCATCTATCCGCAGGTGCTGGAAAATGTCCGCGTGACCGACAAGAAGGCGGCGCAGGACGATGCCGCTGTGCAGGCCGCCGTCAAGGCAGTGGCTGAGGCACTGGGCGACACCGGCCGCATTCTGGTCCGTGAGTCCGGCACGGAGCCGCTTGTCCGCGTTATGGTGGAAGCCCCCGACCACGACACCTGCCAGAAGTACGTGTCGCAGGTCGTGGAGGTCATCGAGGCGCAAGGGTATGGCGTCTGAACGACGCCTCAAAAAGAGGAAGTGCAATGAAACGAGTAAAACAGAGGCTCGCCGTGCTGCTGTGCATCGCAGCACTGTGTGTGCTGGCCCCGGCGGCGCTGGCTGCCCAGCCGCTGGACGAGAGCGAGAACGACGGAAAGGTCATTATCTATTTTGACACCTGCGGCGGCACCGGCATCCCGGTGGTGGAGCGTACCAATGCCGACGGCAAGCTGTCTAGCCTGCCCACCCCCACCATGGAGGGCTATACCTTCAACGGCTGGTTCACCGACATCGTGGGCGGCGACGCCATCGTCGCGGGTGAGACTGTGTTCTCCGGCGAAGAGGCCACCGTCTACGCGCAGTGGAGCCCCATCGACCAGGTGCCCACCGAGCCGACAGCTCCGGCCGACACCGTTGCGGGCGTCCTGGAGCGCCATAAGGGCACGATTTTGATCGTGGGCGGTATGCTGGTGCTGGTCGCGGTAGGCCTTGCAATGTGAAAGGGACTGGAATGGAACAAAAACTGAAACTGCCCGCCCAGTGCACGGCGATCCCGCAGGAGGAGCTGGAATCCATCTGCGGCGGTGCCCCCGCCTGGTTCGAAAACACCGTCACCGCAGTCAAAAATACCCTCCGCCCGGCCAAGCCCTACCTCAAGGCCGCTTGGGAGGTGCTCATGGTCACGATGGCCTGCATCAATGAGCTGTATCAGGCATACGGTTATGGCATGATCGTCATCTCTTCTCTGAAAGGCATCAAGAAGTGCATCAAAGCATTGCCGTGGTAAAATAGAACGAATCATAAATAAGATTTCCTCGTTTTCTGGATAATGTTCCGGAGAACGAGGTTTTTTATTTGCAATCTTCGGGCGGCGAGGGATTTTCTGTTCGGCCGAGGAGATAGTCGGTTGAGGTGTGATATAAGTCGGCCAGTTGAATGAGCGTAATGGTGGGAATGTCCCGAAGGCCCTGCTCATAGCGGTTATATTGTGGCTGTGGCATCTTTAGAATAGCGGCAAGTTGACGCTGTGTTAAATCGTGATCTTCGCGCATGTCGCGGATTCGACGGTAATAAGCCATGAAAATCCTCCTGATATCTAAATGGATATCTTGACAGTACCGCAAAGAGATGTTATGCTGAATGTATGATATCCGAATGGGTATCAAAAATGCTGATGGTTGGTACTCTGAGGAGGATTTAGAATGGAAAAAATGAAACGGCGGGATTTTTTACGGCTTACTGCAACGATGACAGCAATGGTTATGATGGGCGGACTGACAGGTTGCGGAAAGAGTACGGAAGAATTGATGGTCGGTGATTGGTATCTTGAAGGGGACGATAGACTACAATTCACGATTTATGATGATGGGACTTGCCAGATTCGGGAAGATTATGGGCAAGGTAAATGGAGTGTTGTAAATAAAGACACTCTAAAACTAGTGGATTTCTATGGACAGGTAACGACCTACCCGATTTCTTCGATTGATAAAGACTCACTGACGATTGAACTGCCCAGCAAAGAAAAAATCACTTATTATCATACGGCAGAGGAAGCATTGGAACATTAAAAGGTGGGGATGATAATATGAGAAAATCAAAACAGATAATTGCTACAGCAGTGATGGCGGCACTTCTGCTTAGTGGATGTGCGCAGGAAAATAAAGGCGCTTCGGAAGCGAGGAACAATACTCAGCAGACGCCGTCCGTGAGTTCGACCGCACAAATTGCGGATTCAAGTGCACAGATGATAGAAGATGGAAACTCTGGGTTGACGACATTAGCAGAGACGGCAGCAGACTATAATGGATGCAGCTTACTATATCCTAATTTTGAAGAACTTTCGGTGGGGGTACTTTATAAAGATGACGACAATAAGTACTGTTTGTTTGATGCGAATGGAAATGTTCGATATGTTTCGGATGGCGGGGTCTATATTGCGTCAGGCTTTTATGATGGAATGTGCCTCACGGACCTTGGGATGATGATGGGAGCAGACGGAACACTTTTTTGGCCCCATGGGCTGTCGGATGATGATGTTATTATTCGATACGCAAAAGATGATGGTCAAGCTATTCTCTGGACGGTAAGGAGAGAGGATTCACTTGATGGAACGAAGGCGGTATTTACCGCTTGGGTAAAGGATGCAACGACTGATACGGAAAAAGTATACGCTCAGTTTGACACATCACAGAAAGAGTTTGAAGGGATGAATGCGAACGATATATATGAAAATATGACATCCGGATATGACAAAATCTGGAATTTAGGAAGTGGGATTTATAGCGTGAAGCCGTTGTCCTACTCAGATAAAATTGTGTATGAAAGCGTCAGCAAAGGAACAAGCGGGGCGGGAGATAAGCTTGCTCTTAAAACGTCGGGTGGAAACGGAACGATTTTGTATCTTGCTGTGATAAATGGAAATCTGGAAACTTTGCCGGGGTGGGATAATATCATGTCACGGCGCAGTTGGACCCCTGCAATGAGCGAAGGTCTGATTTTTATGGACGCACATACAAATGAGGCAAATGCTATATATTATCCGGCTGGTTTTTATGATATAAATTTGAATTGTGTTATTGATTTAAGCCAGTATAATATTCAACCCGTTACACAAGATGAGCCACGCTTTATTAACGGATATGCGGCGTTGCAGATGCTGAACCCGGATGGAGTCGCTTTTTGGGGAGTGATAAGGAAAGACGGGACTTGGAGTGTGGAACCGCAGACCGGAACAATAAAAAGCGTGTACCCAACAGAGGGAGGACTGCTGGTAACAGTAAGTCAGGATGACGAAAGCTATGAAACTATTGACCAAGATGGTTGGACATTTACAGACTTGGAAAATCTCACGCTTAGCGGGTATAATGGATATTCGCGGGGAGCATATGAAGTGTATAATGGAAAATTATACACTACAGTAAACGGAAAAATTGTGGGAATTTCGAGCGATGGTAATGTGGAATTTCTATCTTAGTCCTGAAGGAAACGAATGGAGGTCGGATACAGATGTGCAGAGCGTTTGAAGAAGTGGCTTTTGAGGAAAAACACGAACAAGCAGTGGATACTGCACGGAATCTTCTGACACTGGGACAATTGAGCATCGAGGATATTGCGAGCGCAGTAAAGCTCCCGGTCGAAGAGGTTCGGGCTCTTGCGCAAAAGCAATCTGCCTGAAGAAAAGCTGTAAAATGAACGCCCCGTCTTTCGGAAAGGATTCCGAGAGGCGGGGCGTTCTGCTTGATAAAAATCGTGTTAATCGTCGCTGCTGTCCAGTTTGAGCACGGCCGTGAAGGCCTCGCTGGGGAGGGAGACGCTGCCGAGCTGGCGCATCTTCTTTTTGCCTTCTTTCTGCTTTTCGAGCAGCTTCTTCTTGCGGGTGATGTCGCCGCCGTAGCACTTGGCCAGAACGTCCTTGCGCATGGCCTTGACGGTCTCGCGGGCGATGATCTTGCCGCCGATGGCAGCCTGGACCGGGATCTCGAACAGGGTGCGGGGGATGTTGTCCCGCAGCTTTTCGCAGATGCGGCGGCCCTTGCCGTAGGCGTTGTCGCGGAAGACGATCATGGATAAAGCGTCCACGGGGTCGCCGTTCAGCAGGAAGTCCAGCTTCACGAGGTCGCTCTCGCGGTACTCCTTGAACTCATAGTCGTAGCTGGCATAGCCGCGGCTGCGGCTCTTGATGGCGTCGAAGAAGTCATAGACGATCTCGCCCAGCGGAAGTGCATAGTGCAGGTCCACCCGGACGTCGTCGAGATACTTCATGTCGGCCAGAACGCCGCGCTTCTGCTGGCAGAGGTCCATCAGGCTGCCCACGTATTCGTTGGGGGTGTAGAGGTGGACGTCCACGAACGGCTCCTCCTGCTTGACGATGGTGGACGGGTCCGGATAGCTGGACGGGTTGTCGATCATCTCGACCGTGCCGTCGTTCAGGGTCAGGCGGTAGCGGACGCTGGGGGTGGTGGTGATGATGTCGAGGTCGAACTCGCGCTCCAGACGCTCAGTGATGATCTCCATGTGGAGCAGGCCGAGGAAGCCGCAGCGGAAGCCGAAGCCCAGAGCCGCACTGGTCTCCATCTCAAAGGTCAGGGAGGCGTCGTTCAGCTGCAGCTTTTCCAGCGCGTCCTTTAAGTCGGGGTACTTGGCACCGTCGGCGGGGTAGATGCCGCAGAAGACCATGGGCTTGACCTGACGGTAGCCGGGCAGGGCTTCGGCGGTGGGGCGGTTGGCCAGCGTGACGGTGTCGCCCACGCGGGTGTCCTGCACGGTCTTGATGCTGGCGGTCAGGTAGCCGACCTCACCGGCCTGCAGCTGGTCGCAGGGGGTCAGGCTGGTCGCGCCCATGTGGCCGACCTCCACCAGCGTGAACTGGGCACCGGTGGCCATCAGGCGGATGGTGTCGCCGGGCTTGACGGTGCCCTCGAAGACGCGGATGTAGACGATGACGCCCTTGTAGCTGTCATAGATACTGTCAAAGATCAGGGCCTTGAGGGGGGCGTCCGGGTCGCCGGTGGGGGCGGGAATGTCGCTGACCACCCGCTCCAGCACCTGGTCGATGTTCAGGCCGGTCTTGGCCGAGACGCGGGGCGCGTCCAGGCAGGGCAGACCGATGACGTCTTCCACTTCCTGCGCCACCTCGTCCGGGTGGGCGCTGGGCAGGTCGATCTTGTTCAGGATGGGCACCAGCTCAAGATCGTGTTCCAGCGCCATGTAGGTGTTGGCCAGCGTCTGGGCCTCGACGCCCTGGGTAGCGTCCACCACCAGGATCGCGCCTTCGCAGGCGGCCAGGCTGCGGCTGACTTCATAGGCAAAGTCTACGTGGCCCGGCGTGTCGATGAGGTTGAACTCGTAGACCTTGCCGTCTTTGGCGGTGTAGTTCATGGTCACGGCGCGGGCCTTGATGGTGATGCCGCGCTCGCGCTCGATGTCCATGTTGTCGAGGATCTGGTCCTCCATGGTGCGCTCGTCCACGCTCTTGGTCAGCTCCAGAATGCGGTCCGACAGGGTGGATTTGCCGTGGTCGATGTGTGCGATGATGCAGAAATTGCGGATGTTGTCTCTTGCCATCTGTTCCTCCAACGGAAAATAGTGGGTGTTCGATTTATGATAAGATCCAGTCCTCCACGGCGATGATCCGGCCGTGTTCGAGGTAGACGCGGGGCACCCGGCGGGAGACCCCGCAGAGCACCTCGTAGGAAATCGTATCGGTCTTGCGGGCGATGTCCTCGGCGCTGTCGCTGACGGTGCCGCCCCAGAGGATGGCCTCGTCGCCCTCCTGCACATCGGGCACGGCGGTGACATCCACCATGAGCTGGTCCATGCAGACCCGGCCCAGCACCGGGCAGGGGACGCCGTGGACTTCCACGATGCCCTTGCCGCAGCTCAGCAGGCGGGGGTAGCCGTCGGCGTAGCCGGTGCAGAGGGTGGCCACTCTGGTGGGGGTTTCGGCGGTGAAGCGCCGACCGTAGCTGGTGGATTGGCCCGGCTGCAGCTCCTTGACCATGCTGACCACGGTCTTGAGCTTCATGACCGGGCGGAACTTCCCGAAGCGGACTTCGTCGCTGGGGTCGAAGCCGTACAAAATGATGCCGGGGCGGGCCATGCAGGGCACGGAGACCGCGCTGCTGGGCCAGTCGGGATGGAGCATGACCCCGGCGGAGTTGTCGCAGTGGACGAGCGGCGGCTCCTGCCCGGCGGCCTTTAAGGCGCGGTAGGTGCGGAGAAAGAGCTGGTACTGCTCCTCGGTGTAGGCGACATTCCCGGCATCGGTGTCGTCGGCCACAGCGAAGTGCTGGAACAGGCCGGTCATCCGCAGGCCGGGCAGGGTGCAGACCTCCAGCATCTCGGCGACGGCCTGGTCAAAATCGGTGCGCAGGGCAAAGCCGATGCGGCCCATGCCGGTGTCGGCCTTGAGGTGGATGTCCACGGTCCCGCCCGCCCGTTCGGCGGCCGCGCTCAGGGCCTTTGCCTGCGGCAGCGAGTAGCAGGCGGCGGTGATGTGCTGCTCGATGAGGGCGGAGGCGTACTCCGGCTCCACATGGCCCAGAATGAGGATGGGCAGCGTCCGTCCGGCATTGCGCAGCTGCAAGGCCTCGGCCAGGCAGCTGACGGCCAGCCAGGCCGCGCCCTCCTCGGCGAAGACGCGGGAGCACTGGACGGCCCCATGGCCGTAACTGTCGGCCTTGACGACGGCACAGAGCGGCAGGCCGCCCGCCCGCTCCTTCACGGCCCGGAAGTTGGCCCGCAGGGCGTCGAGGTCGATCTCGGCCCAGACGTGTTTTTCAAAGGTGGTTGTCGGCATGGAAGATCCCTTCCTTTTCTGTGAGCGGTCCTCAGGTTAGGGAAACGCTCTCTACAAGATTCACGATATCACTGATGGAGGCCAGCTTGGTCAGGCCCGAAACATAGACCACATCGCCGCTGTCGTATTCCACAGTGGCAAGGACTGCATAATAGGCCTGAATGTCGCAGCGCACGGCGGTGACGGTGGCCCCCTCGATCTGGATCTTGACCTTGCGCGGGCTGATGACACCGTAGGCGCTCTTCAGGTCGGATTCCGACTGGCCGATGTAATCCTCGTAGGTCGAGGCGTCTCCCCGCTGGAACAGCACGATCTGATAGTTCGCGTTGTCGCTGTCGGTGCCGGAGGCCAGCTTGAGGGCGTGGCCGAGGGTGTCGTCCTCGGTCATCTCGCACACGGGCCAGACGGCGCTTTCGTAGTCCAGCACGATGCCATTGTCGGCGGTGTAGTGGGTGTCGGGGGCTGCCGGGGTGCGGCGGTTGACGACCAGCGTCAGCACAAAGTAAGCCAGCGCACCGACCAGCACGATCACGCCCATGGCGAGCAGCAGCCGGGATGCCCGCTGCTGGGAAGAGTCCTGCGTGTGAATGTTCTTCGGCATGGAATCGTCTCCTTTTTACAATATCAAATATAGTATAGCACATCTCCGGGCAAAATTGTAGCGCCCCGCCCCAGAAATCCGCCCGCAGCGGCAAAAAATCAGTTGAAAAATCCAAAATCTGAAATCGCGAGATTTCAAGAGATTTCAAGCGAAAACGAGAGAATGAAAAGTTTGCACCGAAAAAATCAAAAAATTCTGTTGACAGGCGCGTTTTTGTGATGTATACTGACACTCGCGCCCCAAAAGGGTGCCTGAACCGTTAAAACACTTATCAGGAGGAAATAGATATGAGCACTACTCTCGTAAAGCCCGCTGAAGTCGA
>OLZI01000985.1_pt1 | contig 16878 bp, 20 predicted proteins | sample 1674061 | NCBI WGS metagenome assembly OLZI01 (sample SAMEA103958139, study PRJEB25191) | human gut metagenome | biome: human-associated habitat [ENVO:00009003]; feature: intestine environment [ENVO:2100002]; material: feces | place: Germany | collected 2013/2015 | reverse complement strand
GCGGAGACGGTGGGATTCGAACCCACGGACCCTTGCGGATCAACTGATTTCGAGTCAGTCCCGTTATGACCGCTTCGATACGTCTCCATAAATATCTTCACTGCGAATCTCCGGAGATTGGAGAGAACAGCAGGAGAGAACAAAGTATTTAGTTCGAGCCCCAAGAGCCCTGCAAGCCTTGAAAATCAAGGGATTGCCATTGGAAGCCTTCCAGCATGGATTCACGATTTCGAGTCAGTCCCGTTATGACCGCTTCGATACATCTCCACACGCTGTCCATAGAACAGCTTATTTAGTATAGCACAATTTCTCGCATTTGGCAAGCGCTTTTTTCGGAATCTGCAAAAATCCGCGCAAAAAGCAGAAATCCGGCGCGGATACCGCACAATTTGAGCATAACGCGCCGGAATCAGCTTTATTTTTCGTACTTGAAGAATCCTTCGCCGCTGCTCTGTCCGAGTTTGCCCGCGTCAATGTACTCCTTCAGCATCTTGTCCATGCCCTTGAAGTTATACGGCGCGAGGAATGACGGAATCTTCAGGTACATTTTGACGATGTTGTGTGCCGTCGTCAGCCCGACGGTGTCCAGAATGTGGAATGGCCCCTTCGGCGCGCCTGTGCCCAGCGTCCATGCCTTGTCGATGCTCTCCGGGTCGGAAATGCCGTTGACGTACAAGTCCATCGCCGAGAACAGCAGCGGCACAAGCATCGAGTTGAGCAGATAGCCGGATTTTTCCTTGCGGACGGGCAGCGCAATCATGCGGATGTCGTTGGCAAACTGCATTACCGTGTCAAAAACCTTCGGGTCGGTCTTGCTTTGCGCCATAATTTCCGCAATGTTGTTCTTCCAAATGGAGTTCGCGAAGTGCAGCGACAGGTACTCGTCGGGACGCCCGGTGTACTTGGCGAATTTCGACGGCAGCAGGGTGGAGGAGTTCGTCACCAGCACCGTCTTTGCGGGCATCAGCGGCGCAAGCTTCTGGTAGAAGCTGATTTTGTCCTCCACGTTCTCCGCCATCGACTCGATGACGAGGTCAGCGTCTGCAACCGCTTTCGCCATATCGAGTTCGAGGTGAGTGTTCTTGTACGCCGCCTCCACCTTCTCAAGGCATTTTTTCGGGTCGAAGCCGTTGTAATCCGCGATGCCGTTCGCCCAATTTGCGGGCGTTTGACCGTCAGGCGTTGCCATCAGGTTGATGGTGTCGATGTACACCTGATGCAGGTGGTCAAGTTTGGGCTGTGTGCGCCCGATGCTGCCCTCACTGCGCAGCCAGATGGTTACGTCGAATCCGCAGTATGCGCTCTGGAAAGCGATTTGGCTGCCCAGCACACCGCCGCCCGCTACCACCACTTTACGAATCATCAAAAAATCTCCCTTCTCGTGAACCGTGCGCACCTGGCGCAAATGGTTTCTTTCTGACAGAATTTTATCATACTCGGATACGTTTGACAAGTGGTTTGATAAAATTTTGCCGATGGGAGGGGATTTTGCCGTGCGCAGCCCAAGTGGTGGATATGCCCAAAGTAGGTTAGTTCAGCAGCACAAAAAGTTAGCGAGGACGATCCCGAAGCAGCGCCCGCAGGCGCGTTCCACTTTCAACAATGAAAACCAAGAAACATGGGAGTGCACACCGAAGGGGTTGAGGGGGCGACCGCAGACATTCGTCTGTTTTCATTGCCCCCTCGTCTCCTCCGCAGAGGCGAAATCCCTGCGTATCGCAATGTGCTAACATAAATAGGAAAGAACTGCTACTCGGTCGCGCAATGGGCGCGACAATGTTGAGGTGATGGAAAGAGCAAGCTGGGGGGCGCATCTGCGGATGCGCAAAGTTACTGGCAGGGACGCTTCGCTGCCTGCACCTTGTTGACTTCTCTTTTTGAGTGGGTTTGACGAGCAGCAGTTGGGGCGTTGCCCCAAATTTCAAAAGGGAGCTCCGCCCCTTGACCCCGCAAGGGGCAGATGAAAAGGGACGAAGTCCCCCCTTGACCCCTTTCGCGCGATTGAGTTGAGCGCTTCGTCATGCTTTTTCCGCGTGTTACTTTTTTTCTTGTGCCTCAGCCCATTTTCTGACCGCTTTCGCCGCTGCCTGATTCATCCCCGGCACCTTCAGCAATTCCTCCTCCGTCGCCTCACGAATTGCCTTCATCGACCCCAGCTTCGTCAGCAGCGCCTTCCGCCTCTTCGGCCCAATCCCCGGAATATCCTCCAATTGACTGTGAATGCTCGCTTTCCCGCGCAATCCGCGGTGGTGCGTAATGCAAAACCTATGCGCTTCGTCGCGGACGCGCTGAATCAGGTGCAGCTCCGGCGTGTGGTGGTCAAGGCAAATCGGGTCTTCGCGGTCGGGAAGGAAAATTTCCTCCTGCTTCTTCGCCAGCCCGAACATCGCGACGTCCGCGCCCATGTCCAGCAGCGCCTGCCGCGCGAAACGCAGCTGCTGCGGGCCGCCGTCAATCAGCACAAGGTCGGGCAGGTCAGAAAACTTGCCGCCGATGGGGGATAGTCCCTGTTCTTCGCGTTCCGTCTTCTCCTGCAAGCCGTGCGTGAACCGCCGCCCCAGCACCTCGTTCAGGGAGGCAAAGTCGTTCGCGCCCTCGACCGTCTTGATGCGGAAGCGTCGGTATTCCTTTTTCGCGGGTTCGCCGTCGATGAACACCACCATGCTCGCGACGCTCAAAACACCCTGCGTGTTGGAAATGTCGTAGCCCTCGATGCGCCGTGGGGCCTTGGGCAGCCCCAGCGCCTTGCCGAGTGCCGCCGCCGCGCCGACCGTGCGTTCTTCGCGGATGCTCGCGCGGGCGTTCCGCTTCTCCAGCGCGTCATGGGCGTTTTTCGCCGCCAGCAGCACCAAATCGTGCTTCTCGCCGCGCCGGGGCGTGACCAGCGTCACCGCCGCGCCCTTCTGCTGCCGCAGCCATTGCTCTAATTGGGCTTGCGCGCCGTCGGGCAGCTCCTGCACGAGAATGTTGCGCGGAATCAGGTTGCCCTCCTGATAATACTGCGTCAGGAACTCTGCCAGCACGTCGCCGGCGGGTTCGCTGCCCTCGCGGGGGAGGGCAAAGTGGTCGCCGCCGACCATGCGGCCGCCGCGGACGTATACCAGCTGAATCATGGCGTCCAGACCGTCCTGCGCGATGGCGAGGATGTCCTGCTCGCTCCGGTCAGTCTGGATGGCGATTTGCCGTTCCATCAGCCCCTGCACGTCACGGATTTTGTCGCGGATGACGGCGGCGCGCTCGTACTGCATCTTTGCCGCGTAGTCCATCATTTCGCGGTTCAGCACGTCCAGTACCTGCTTGTAGTCGCCGCCGAGGAACGCCAGCACGCCGTCCATCATGTCCCAGTACTGCTCTTCGGTGCATTTTCCGGCGCACGGGGCGAGGCATTTGCCGATTTCGTAGTTGACGCACGGGCGGCAGGGTGCTTTCAGCGGCAGCTCCTTCCGGCACGTCCGCAGGGGGAACACGCCGCGAACCGCGTCGATGACCTGCCGAACCGCCGTCGCGCCGATGTACGGGCCAAAGTACTTCGCGCCGTCCTTCTCCATCCGCCGGGCGAGGGTCAGGCGCGGGAACGGCTCTTTCAGGTTGACGCGCAGGTACGGATAGTGCTTATCGTCCTTGAGAAGGATGTTGTAGTACGGTTTGTGCAGCTTGATGAGGTTGCATTCGAGGCACAGCGCTTCGAGGTTGCTGTCGCACAGGAGAATGTCGAAGTCGTCAATGTGGGAAATCATGGCAGCGACTTTCGGCGTGTGCTCCGTGTCGCGGAAGTAGGAGCGGACGCGGTTTTTGAGGTTGACCGCCTTGCCGACGTAGATAATCGTGCCGTCTTTGTCCTTCATCAGGTAGCAGCCGGGGCTTTCGGGCAGCATCCTGATTTTCAGCTCCAGCTTTTCGCCCCAGTCGATTTTTGCCATAAAATACCCTCCCCATAGATGACAAAAGCCGGAAGCCGGACAACCCGTCCGAACCTCCGGCAAGAAAATGCAAGAATCAACAAGTTAGTCGTTCGCCAGACCCCAGTCATCCAGCGTAGACGGAATCTGATGCCACAGCACGGCTTCCACCTTGCCCAGAATCATGTTCCGCGGCACAGCGCCGACGTGCGACGAGCGGCTGTCGTTGGAATTGTTGCGGTTGTCGCCCATCAGGAAATAATGTCCTTCCGGCACGATGTACGGGCCATAGTCGCTGTACATCCGCGCGGACAGGAATTTCTCGGTGTACTTCACGCCGTTGACGTACAGGTATCCGCCGGAAATTTGAACCGTATCGCCCGGCAGACCCACCACGCGCTTGACAAAATTCGTGCTGCCGCGGTCAGGATAGCGGCACACCACGACATCGAAGCGCTCCGGCTCGCCGCCCAGCACAATCGGCTGATTGAAGAAGTACGACGTGCCATAATGCAGCTTGCTCATCATCATGATTTCGCCGTTGTGCAGCGTCGGATACATGCTGTTGCCGTCCACCACCACGGGCGAACCCACGAACGCTTTCAGCAGGAGGACGAGCAGCAGTGCGCCGACAAGTGTCGCAATCCACTCAATGGCGTTCTGCTTTGCGGGCTTTTTCACCTTCGGGGTGACGACGTAGCCCTTTTTCATCATGCGCTGCTGCCATTTGGTGTAATACAGGGCGGATTCTTCCTTCTTTTCGGCAGACTCCGGCGCGTTTTCGGGGGAGGAGGGGGCGGATTCCGCCTGCTTGACCTGTTCGGGTTCAAGGTTGGACATGGGGAAAACCTCGCTTTCATGATGCAGAGGAATTGTTTCGCACAATAAACGAATGGGCGGAGCGATTCGCTGCACGTTTCACGTCAGGAAATTTCTGACTTATTCGGCAACCAACTGGTCACTGCGTTTCATCAGAACTTCCTCAAGAAAATTCGCCAGAATAGGGGAAAATCCTGCCGAAACATCAAAAAGTTGCAGAAAGTTTACAAACCGTCAAGCGTCGCCGTTGAGCCAGAACGCGGGCTTCACCAGCACGGTTTCGTGCTCTTGATCAATGTCCATCACCATCAGCGACTTTTCGCCCATCACGCGCTTCTTCACGGGCTTTGCGGTGGACATCACGAACGTCATGCCGACGACATCGACATTGAACTCGCGCATCAGGTCGACCATGCCCTTCGCCGTGCCGCCGCCTTTGAGAAAGTCGTCCACAATCAGGCACTTCTGCCCCTCCTGCACCGCGCGGCGCGAAAGGCTCATCGTCTCGATATGGCCGGACGACCCGGAAACGTAGTTGATGTTGACCGCGCTGCCTTCGTAGACCTTGGAGGAACGGCGCGCAATCACCAGCGGCACGCCCAGCGCGTTCGCGGTGGCGAAGGCGACGGGGATGCCCTTCGTCTCCATCGTCAGCACAAAATCCGGCGCGGCGGCATAGTATTCCGTCGCCATGATTTCGCCCATGCGGGTGACGATTTCGGGCGTGGAGAGAATGTCGCTGTAATAGAGGAAGCCGCCGGGCAGAACACGCCCTTCTTCGCTCAGCTGCTGGCAGAGGTCGCCGATGAACTTGCGCGCTTCGGGACGGCGAACCTTCGTGCGGTAGCGAACGCCGCCCGCCGCGCCCGTGACCGTTTCCAGCTCGCCCAGCCCAAAGTGCGCCACAACGTCGCGCAGAATATCAATATCCTCGCTCATGGTCGATTTGGCAGACCCGAAGAGGTCGCAAAAATAGGAAAGCGTGAAGATGCGGTTCGGCTTGGCGGCAAGAATCTTCATCATAGCGCTCATGCGCTCGTTGCGGCGGATTTTGTCCACGGGGGTATCGCTCCTTTATCGGTGGTCGAATGCGAATCCCGATGCACCTGAATCATCCGGGAATCGTATGGAAATGGTACGGTTTTTTCGGGCACACCGGAGCAAATCAGGCAAAATAAAAAATCCGGCGATGCCTGAATCGTATTATAGCACAAATCTACGAATGATGGAAGAGGGCAAAATAAAAAAAGTTCGGTTTTTCTGCGGATGCGCGAAATCATCCGCCGAAGGAGTATCACCATGGACAAAACAGGCAAAATTGCATGAGAAAAGGACAAAAATCAGCCGCTTTCCGTTGCAAAATGGCGAAAATCACCCGAAAGGCAGGAAAAAAATCCGTCCCCCCTTGCATTTTTGGCAGGGAAATAGTATACTTATATTCGGACAAAAAGAAGGAGGTGGTTCACCTATGAAGTCCGTGAACATCAAGCTGAACCTGATGACCGATGGTGCCAAGTTCGTCCAGATCGTTGGCGCGTATCCGTATGACATGGATCTGCGCAGCGGCCGTCACGTTGTGGATGCTAAGTCCATTCTGGGCATCTTCTCCCTCGACTGGAGCAAGCCTGTGACGATGGAGATTTACTCCGACGATTGCGACGACCTGCTGGCCGAGATCAAGCCCTTCCTCGCGTAAGCGTCAGGGGTCATTCAGGACAATCAGCTGCGGAAAGGGCTGCAATGGGGCAAGTGCCGCCGGCGCGGACTTTCTGCCGACAAGCGCATCCCCTCAGCCACTGGCGGAGGGGGTGTTTTCGTAAATTCGCAGAATAAAAAGCGGAATGTACCCCAAGCGTGACGGCGCCCGAAGGGGTGGAGGGGGAGCACGGAAGGCCCCTCCTCGCGTCCGCAGACGCGAAACCCTCTGCGTCAAAAGCGCAATATTATTATGGTAGAAAAAAATCCGCAAGGGAAGGAGGACGAACCCGCGTGCAGCGCAAAATTATCCCCGATGCCGAGAACCGGCTGCTCATCCTCTATGCCCTCAAAACCGTCGGCGCAATGACCGACCAGCAGCTGCTGATTGTCATGACCGACACCGACTTGATGAACTACATCACCCTCCAGCTGACGATTGCGGATTTGGAGAGCGAGGGCAAACTGCGCCGTCAGGGCGACACATCCGGCGGGACGCTCGAACTGACCGACGCGGGACGCTACCTGCTCAACAGCTTCGAGATGCACATTCCGGTCAGCCGTCGCGGGCTGATTGACAGCGGCGCGGCGCAGTGGCGCGAGCGGTTCGCGGCGGAACAGATGGCGGCGGTGGAGATTTTCGACCTCCCGAACGGCGAAAAAGGGCTGCACCTGCGCATTGTCGACCGACGGAACGTCCTGCTGGACATTACTTTTGCACTGCCGACGGGCAAACGCATCAACTGCCTCCAGCAGCGCTGGCAGCAGTGCATGAATCAGGTCTATCTGCTCCTGCTGTCCACCTTGGGTAGCGGCCACACGCCGGAAAAGAAGCTGCCGGACGGGTGCAGCGTGCTGCAGGTGAGCGACTCGGAGTGGCTGACGACCGCCTGCGACAACCCGACGCAGCCGACCATTACGCTGATGGTGAGCCTGCCGACCGAGGAAACGGCGCATGAATGCGCAGCCGCTTTTCCGACCATGAGCGCTGTCGTTCGCGACGCAATTCTGGCGCTCCTGGACGGCGCACAGCTGCCGTAATGCCGCGCGCCGCACACTTTTCCCGAAAAAAAGTAAATTCCCTCTTGACAAAGCGGTGGAAACGTGGTATGCTAACAAAGCTGGTTCCATTATGGAGAGATGGCCGAGCGGTTGATGGCGCTGGTCTTGAAAACCAGTGATACCGAAAGGTACCGGGGGTTCGAATCCCTCTCTCTCCGCCAGTTTTCTTAACTGCATACGAGCTTGACATGGAGAAGTACCCAAGTGGCCGAAGGGGCTCCCCTGCTAAGGGAGTAGTGTGAGTAATCGCAGCCCGGGTTCAAATCCCGGCTTCTCCGCCAAAAACCCCGGAAACGTTGCGTTTCCGGGGTTTTTCGTATGCGGATTTTTATGCAGTGAAAAAGCCGTGAACGCGCTGACAAAATCCCGCGGGATTCAAACGAATCCTTCACCCAAGATACCCATGAAGAACCAGCGCTCCTCATCGGTTAATCCACAGGCACGCCAAGGTCACCACCACAGCAGCTGCGCAAAGAATCCCCAAAACAATAAACCCCATGCGTTCATCTCCTTCCACCGCGGCGAAGTCCTGTCGGAATAGGATGTGCAGACAGGGAGGAAAATATGCCGTATGGGTGGATTTTCTCCATGGGGACAGGAAAATAGGAGCGTCACGGAAATTTGGGGGGAAGGAAGAAGCGTTCAAGTTAGGTAGTAGAAAGCAACTCTTTCACGCAAGAAACTTTTGCGGCGGGGGAGTCCGGAGGGGGCTGCCGCCCAGACTCGACATTCGGCAGCCCCCTCTGGGCATTCTTTGGTTACTTTCTGTCGCAAAAGAAAGTAACAACGTCGCGTCCGCAGACGCGACGGGAGCAGCGAGCAAAACCATGCCTGTTTTCATGAATGCTTCCTCTCCACAGCTTTCCGTGAAGAATCGAAAAATATGCAGTGGACAGCAGCACTTTCAGAAAAAAATACACAAATCACCACGCTGGACGCGATGCTTGACCTTGGCATTCTGCGCCTTGCAAGCCGCATCAGCGAGCTGAAGAAGGCGGGTGTCCCCATCCGGCGGGACTGGGCGAAGGTCACAAACCGCCACGGGGAAACGTGCAACGTACTGCGCTACAGCCTCGATGGCAGCCTTGATAAGCCCGGCGGCGAAGAATAAGGGGGCAGCACCATGCCGATTGTCAACTATGTGCGGGAACACATGCGGTTCATCGAATATGCGTCTGATGAAGGACTTTCGTCCGGAGAACGCCTTGTGTGGTATGCGCTGATGCACATCATCAACGGACGCGCACAAGGGAACATCTGGCCGGAGGGGTTCATCCGCATTGCGAATGACCGGCTTCTCGCGCTCTGCCCCATGCAGCTCGGTGCCGTCATCATGGCGCGGAACAGCCTCAAGCAGCGCGGCTTAATTGACTTCATCCCCGGCAGCAGGAACAAACGCGCCCCCGCCTACAAAATCAATTTCTTCTCCCCCAGAATTTCCGCCCGATTCCCCCGGCAAGGCGGAGAAAATGCAAAGTTACTGCGAAAATCGAAGTAACTACAATAATAACATGGGGAGTAACTACGATAATAACATAGGGGGTAAGGTGACTGAAAACATCAAAAAGCGCATGGACGAAAAGGAAGATGCGCTGATTGCCAAGCAGGACGAAGTACTGAAATATCTGACGGCGGTGATGCGCCGGGAGATGAAGGAATTTGTCGTCGTGACGTGCATGGAGGAGAAGACGGAAGTCATCCCCGGCGAGGGCGGCGGCAAGCCCACCCGGCGCACGACGAAGAAGGAAGAACCGAAGGTCGTCGAGATTCCGGCGCGGCTGTGCGACGCGAATAAGGCGGCGGAGCTGCTGGGCAAGCGCTACGGGCTGTTCACGGACAGGGTGGATGTGTCGGGCAGCCTGCCGGTGATTCTGGCGGGAGAGGATGCGCTTGACGACTAATCAGCCGCGAATCTACCTGCCGGATGTCGTCGGGCGCGGCTACGGCGCGTTCTGGCGCTTCACGGGGCGCTACCGCGTGTGCAAAGGCAGCCGCGCAAGCAAGAAAAGCACCACGACGGCGCTGAATTTCATCTACCGCATGATGAAGTACCCCGGCGCAAACCTGCTGGTCATCCGCAAAACGTACCGCACCTTGCGCGACAGCTGCTTCACACAGCTTCTCTGGGCGATTCACCGCCTGCAAGTGGAGGCGTTCTGGAGCTGGAAGGAAAGCCCGCTGGAAATCACCTACAAGCCGACGGGGCAGAAAATCTACTTTCGCGGCATGGATGATCCATTGAAATTGACCTCCATCACCGCGCAGAGCGGCGTGCTGTGCTGGGTGTGGATTGAAGAAGCCTACGAAATCATGAACGAGAGCGACTTCAACACGCTGGATGAATCCATCCGCGGCGAATGCGCACCGCCGCTGTTCAAGCAAATCACGCTGACGTTCAACCCGTGGAATCAGAAGCACTGGCTGAAAGCGCGCTTTTTCGACGTAGAAGACCCGGACATCCTCGCCATCACAACGAACTACCAGTGCAACGAGTGGCTGGACAAGCAGGATTTACGCCTATTTGAGCGGATGAAAGCGACGAACCCGCGCCGCTACGCCGTGGCTGGCTTAGGGAACTGGGGCATTGTGGAGGGGCTCATTTACGAGCACTGGCGGGAATCCCCGTTCGACCCGGCGGAAATCAGCCGGACGCACACCCTTGAATCCGTGTTCGGGCTGGACTTCGGCTTCACCAACGACCCGACGGCATTCTTCTGCGGATTGCTGGACATTCCGGCGCGCCGCCTGTATGTGTTTGATGAGCTGTACGAACGGGGGCTGACGAACGACATGATTGCCAAGCGCGTGACGGCGATGGGCTACGGCAAAGTGAACATCACCGCCGACGGCGCAGAGCCGAAATCCATTGCCGAACTGCGCGGCATGGGCTTGCGCGTGCACAGCGCGGCGAAAGGCGCGGACAGCATCCGCAGCGGCATCCAGTGGATTCAGAACCTCGAAATCATCATCCACCCGCGCTGCACGAATTTCATAACGGAAATCAGCAATTACACATGGGACAAAGATAAGTTCGGCAAGATGCTCGATGGCCCCATTGACGACTTCAACCACCTGATGGACGCCATGCGGTACGCGCTGGAAAAACACATCATCAACAAGAAATGGACGTACTAACGAGAGGATGACACGAATGACAGACGGAGAAAGACTGACGGCGATTCTTGCGCAGTACGCAATCCCGTGCGAGAAGGTCGGCTTCCACGGCAAGCTGGACGCGCTGGCGGCAGGGCTGGGCATCCAGACGCAAGGGCGGCTGATGGGCGACGTGCTGGATGACATTGCCGCCAAGACGGGCGTGGAGCGCGACGACCGGCTCTATGGTACGTTCATTCGCAAGCTGTACGAGGACGTGACCAGCGGCGAGGACGCGACGCTTTCCGGCAGTCCGCTGACGCTGACGGAGTGCATCGGTGGGAAACCGTTTGGCGCACTGCATGTGTACGGCAAAAGCACGCAGAACGGCGTGCCGCTCCCGACTGTGCCCGTGCCGATTGTCAGCGCGGGTGACGGCGGAACGGTGTTGGTCACGGTGTCGGACGGCGCGAACGAATCGCAGACGCTGACGCTGCAAACGCCGAACGCGCTGCCGGGCATCCCGGTTGCATCCAGCGGCAATTACACGGATGAGAACGGGCAGCAGTGGGTCTGCGACGAGGTGGATTTGGCGCGCGGCGTGCGGGTGCAGCGTATCCGGAAAATCAAGGTAACATCGTCGCTCAATTGGCAGACGGCAGGGCGCGAGGTTGACCGCTACTTCGCTTGGTTCAACGGCGCATACACGTCGAACGTGCTCTGCACGCACTTTTCCACCGCTCTTGGCTCTGAAACGGTCGGCGGGGCGATTGCCAATCATAATAACCTTGTCGGCTTTGCATTCGCCGAAAAAGGCACGACGACCCTCGATGACTTTAAGCAGTTTTTGGACGAGAATGACGTTTTTATTTGGGCTGCGCTTGCTACACCGGTGGAAACCGACATTTCTGCGGACGAAGTCGCAGCCTACAAGGCGCTGACTACCTATGCCCCGACGACCGTCATCAGCGTGAGCGGCGGCGCGGGGCTGGCGGCAACCTACAGGCACAGGAAAGCGGCGGAATGATAGCGTTCCGCCAAGAAAAAATCAAGACAATCGAAGAAATTCGCTAAAAGCACCCTGCACGCGCACGGTGCTTTTTTTGAGCCCTCAATTCACCACCAAGGAGGCGTATCCCTATGTTATCCCCTGCGGAAATCCGCACATTCATCGACAGTGACAGCGCATCCACCCGCAAGCAGCTTGCGCGGCAGGGCCAGCGCTACTACGAGGGCGACCACGACATCCGCAAGTATCGGCTGTATTTCATCAATGCAGACGGTGCTTTGCAGGAGGACAAGAACCGCTCTAACATCAAAATCAGCCATCCGTTCTTCACCGAGCTGGTAGACCAAGAGGCGCAGTACATGCTGTCCGGGCAGGAAGCGTTCGTGCGGTCGGACATTCCGGAACTTCAAGCGGCGCTCGAAGATTATTTCGACGAGAATTTCACCGCCGAACTCTACGAGGTCATCACGGGCACGGTGGCGAAGGGCTTCGAGTACATGTACGCTTACAAGGACGCGGACGGCCACACGCGCTTTCAGGCAGCGGACAGCCTCGGCGTGGTGGAAGTGCGGGCAAAGGACACCGACGACGGCTGCGAGTACGTCATCTACTGGTACATCGACCGCATCGGCAAGGACAACAAAGCCATCAAGCGCATTCAGGTGTGGGACAAAAAGCAGACGCACTTCTTCTGCCAGGTGAACGAGGGCGAGATTGTGCCAGATGAATCCGCACCGCTGAACCCGCGCCCGCACACCATCTGGCGCAAGCCCGGCGACGAAAGCACCTACTTTGACGGCTTCGGCTTCATCCCCTTCTTCCGCCTGGACAACGGGTCAAAGCAGTTTTCGGGGCTGAAAACCATCAAGGGGCTGATTGACGACTACGACCTCATGTCCTGCGGGCTTTCCAACAACATTCAGGACGCGAACGAAGTCCTCTACGTTGTCAAGGGGTTCGAGGGCGACAATCTTGATGAGCTGATGACCAACATCCGGGCGAAAAAGCACATCGGCATCCCGGATTCCGGCGGCGACGTTGAGATTCGCACGATTGACATTCCCTATCAGGCGCGCCAGACGAAGCTGGAACTGGACGAAAAGAACATCTACCGCTTCGGCATGGGCTTCAACGCCGCGCAGGTCGGCGACGGCAACGTGACGAACATCGTCATCAAGAGCCGCTATGCGCTGCTTGACCTCAAGTGCAACAAGCTGGAAATCCGCTTGAAGCAGTTCATGCGCAAGCTGCTGAAAATCGTCTTGGCGGAAATCAACGAATCCGGCGGCACGGACTACCAGATGCAGGACGTGTATTTCGACTTCCAGCGCGAGGTGATGGCGAACGCGCTGGACAACGCGCAGATTGCATTGACCGACGCGCAGAAACAACAGGCGCAGATTTCGACGCTGCTGGCGCTCACCGACGTGCTGGATGACGAAACGCTGCTGGAAAACATCTGCGACGTGCTGGAACTGGACTACAAGACGATTCGCGGGCGGACGAAATCAGACGACGGCGCGGCGGACGTGGTGCTGGCGGACGTTCCGGCGGAAGAGGATGACGTGGGGTGATGTGAATGCGCAAGAGCGAGAAGGAAGCCCTGCAAGCGATGCTGGATGATGAGCAGGAAACCATCAAGGCACTGGAAAAGGCATACCAGCGGGCGATTCGGCGCATCGACAACCACATTCGCATCCTCGAAAGCGACGAAATGACGCAATCGAAGATTTATCAGAAGCGTTATCAGGAGGCGATGAAAGCCCAAATCAACGCCGCGCTGGACGAACTGCACAAGAAAAGCAATCAGACCATCGAAGAATACCTGACGCGCAGCTACCAGCACGGCTACGTTGGCACAATGTACAGTCTGCACAAGCAGGGAATGCCGATTCTCGCCCCCTTTGACCAGCGTGCCGTCACCCGCGCCGTCCGCACGGACAGCAAGCTCAGCGGGCGGCTGTACGGTGAACTTGGCGTGGATATGCAGAAGCTGAAAAAGACGATTCGCCGGGAAATTTCCATCGGCATCTCCATCGGCAGCGACTACAACATGATTGCCCGTCAGGTGCAGATTTCTTCCGGCATTCCGCTCAAACGCGCGAAAACCATCGTCCGCACCGAGGGACACCGCATTCAGCAGCAATCCGCTGACGACGCGCGCAACGCCGCCAAGGGGCAAGGCTGCCAAGTGGTCAAGCAGTGGGATGCCGTGCTGGATGGCAACACGCGCGCGGATCACCGCGTGCTGGACGGGCAAATCCGCGAAGTCGGCGAACCATTCGAGATAGACGGCAAGAAAGCAGAGTACCCCGGCGAGTTCGGACGACCCGAAGAGGACTGCAACTGCCGCTGCGTCGCGCTGACAAGGGCGAAGTGGGCGCTGGATGCGGACGAGTTGCAGACCATGAAGGACAGGGCGCAGTTTTTCGGGCTGGACAAGACGGAGGGGTTCAGGGAGTTTGAGGAGAAGTATCTGAAAGCGGAAAAAGTCTTGCAAAATCAGCCGAAAAAGCGTACAATGAAGGTGGAAGTCTTAGACCCGGCAACGGGCGAATACTACTCGCTGGCACACGGTTCGAGGCTTCAGAACGTAAAAATATTTGCCGGGAAAGGCGGCACAAAGCCCCTTCGCGAAGCCGTTGTAGAGGGGCTGAGCGAAGAGTTTGGCGGACGCCCGGAAAACTGGCAGCACGCGAAAGGCATTGGCGCACTTGATGCTGACGGCGAAGAAGTGCTGGCAGAAATTCATTGGTTTCAAGAAGAGACGGTCGGCAGAGTTAAATTTAAGGTAAAGGAGTGGCTGGAATGAAAGTACGCTACGTCAAGAACACCATATCGCTTTGCCTGACGCAGAATAAGGTCTATGAAGTCCTGTCGGTGGAGCGCGGATGGTACAGAATCGTGGATGACAGCGGCGAAGATTATTTGTATCCGCCGGAACACTTTGAAACAGTGCGCGAGAATAGCCATGACAAAGACAGAATTGATTCAGAAAATTGAGGACGGGTATGATATTCTGTTCGACGTGATGGGCAGACATTTCACCATCTTCACATGGACGAATGAAGGAATTGCCATCGACGAACAGCATCCAAAGGACGGACACCCGCAGTTTTTCCCCAGTGCGGCGGCATTGGTCGATGGTTTCCGGGTGGATGGCGTTCCGCTGGCGGAACTTGCCGAAAAGGTTACGATAACGGAATACACATAAGCACCCTGCACCCGCAAGGTGCTTTTTTGATACGCTGAAAGGGGCGTGCAAGCATGACCAGAGAGGAACGAATCCAGCAAATCAGGGACTGCGGGCAGACCATCACCGAAAAGGCAGAAAGCATCTACGGGGATTATGCCTGCCCGACGAACTTGCAGGTGGTCATTACCATGAAAGCGAATGAGCTGCCGAACATCACCGTGAATCGGGAGTTTTTCAGCGACATCATGCTGGAACGCAATGGTGGGCATATCCATTAACCGGCTTTGAACCAGCTTTGAACCTTGTTTGAAACTAAAAATTGCAAGTTGCCAAGAGAAATTGCAACTTACCATCAACTTGCAATCAACTCAATCCGCGAAAAGCAGCCGCACACCTCGTGCAGGCTGTTTTTTCATACAATAATTCCGAAAAGGAGTGGTATCATGGACATCTCTACCATGGGCACGGTGCTGGCGATTGTCGTCATCACCTACCTGATTGGCCTGCTCTGCAAGAGCGTCGGCAGCATCCGCGATGAGCTGATTCCGGTTATCGTGGGCGCGGCGGGCGGCGTGCTGGGCATCGTGGGCATGTACGTCATCCCGGATTTCCCGGCGAAGGACGTGCTGAATGCGCTCGCGGTCGGCATCGTGTCGGGGCTCGCATCGACGGGCGTGAATCAGGTGTATAAACAGCTCGGCAAAGCGGAAATTGACCCCGGTGGTGATTGACGATGGCATCAAAAACGGTCAGCGCGGCGGAGGTGGTCGCCCTCTTCCGCCGCGCGCTGGCGGAAAAATGGGGGTACATCTGGGGCGGCACGGGGCAGATTCACACGCAGCGCGCGCAGGACAGCGCCACCCGCGCGCAGACGATACGCTACGGGCAGCAGTGGGTCGGGCGGCGCGTTGCGGACTGCTCCGGGCTGTTCTACTGGGCATATAAGCAGCTGGGCGGGTATATGTACCACGGCAGCAACACCATGTGGCGCAAGTACGCCGCCGCCAAGGGCGCATTGCAGGGCGGCAAGCGCACCGATGGTCAGCCGCTCAAGCCCGGTACGGCGGTGTTCCTCACCAAGGGCAGCGATCGCCACCACGTCGGGCTGTACGTCGGCGATGGCAAGGTCATCGAGGCAATGGTACGCTGACCAGCTATGTCAAGACGACCGACAAGAACACGCAGGAGATTACGATCGTCAAGCAGACGATGAACGGCATGAGCGGCACGCTGGGGACGAAAGTCAGCAAAGACGACGTGGTGTCGGTCATCAATCAGACGGCGGGCGCGGTCAAAATCAGCGCGAACTGCATTGATTTGGAGGGGTATGTGACGGCGAGCGAGTTTGAAACTGTTGCAGCGTATACGCAGGTATTCAAAGGCGGCGAAATCAGCGGTTTAACGATGGAAGCCGTGGAAGGTACGTTTTCGCATATTCTTGCGGACGATGGACGTATCCCTATGCTTACTGTGAGTAACGCTGGCGGTTTCGGCATCAACGTCGAACAGATGGGGCTGACTGTGTACGATAGCGGCTATCACACGTTTATCGTCACGAAAAACGGGGACGACTACACTTTCTACCTTGATAACTGCAAGATTTACGGCAACAAACTCACTTATCCGCAGGCAGAGACGGGCGAAAAAACGCTCTACATCGGCGGCTGGGAAAGCGGTTGGAGCATGGTAAGCGGAACGATTATGGACATCAGAATTTACAACAAGTGCATTGACGCTAATACCGTCAGTGAACTGAATGACATTTTCGCCGCATCATAAAAACATGGAGGGACACGCATGAGCCTTGACACCATCGTCGTCGCCACGATTTCCCTGCTGGGCACGCTGGCAGGCAGCTACTTCGCAAACAGCAAGACAATCGCCCTGCTGTCCTACCGCTTGGAGCAGCTGGAGCGCAAGGTGGAGAAGCACAATTCCGTCGTCGAGCGGACGTTCCAGCTGGAAAACAACGTGCAGACCGCGTTCAGCCGGATTGACGAGATCCGGGAAACGCTGCACGAGCATCAGGAGGCGTGAAAAAAGCCGGGATGGCGGCGGAGGGAGAAATCCTCTGCGGCTGTCCCGGCTCTTTTTCTGTGAATCAC
>OLZI01000964.1_pt1 | contig 17170 bp, 11 predicted proteins | sample 1674061 | NCBI WGS metagenome assembly OLZI01 (sample SAMEA103958139, study PRJEB25191) | human gut metagenome | biome: human-associated habitat [ENVO:00009003]; feature: intestine environment [ENVO:2100002]; material: feces | place: Germany | collected 2013/2015 | reverse complement strand
TCTCCGTCATCGCTGCGCGATGCCACCTCCCCTACCGAGGGGAGGCCTTGGCATTTCGTGAAGCTTCGCCTCTTCGCCAGAGGCTCCCCTACCAGGGGCAACGGCGACGACCGCCGCCAGCGGCGGAAACAGGGAGTCGCTGTTGGGGCCGCGGCCAGCAGGATGCAAGCGGCAGCGCAGCAGACGCTGGGAGCCGCAACCCGGACAGCCAAGATGAAACAGAATTAAAAATGCCCAGCCCGAAGGGGCTGAGCTATCAAGAATTATGCAAGATGGAGCTTTTCCTTCAAGGCGTCCTGAAGAACGCCGGAGAAGTTGATGTGTGCGGCCTCGGCTGCATCATTGAGCCAAGCGGGGACGGAGAGGGTCTTTTTAACAGGGCGGAACTGCTTTTGGTAAGCAGCCATATCAAAGGGGACCATGACCACAAAGTCTCCGGCCTCCACCGGAAGAGAGGAAGGAACGGAAGGAGTGGGGCAGACAGCGCACTCTTCCAGCATCAGGCCGATGGCATCCTGTGCCATCCGCACAGCCTCATCCATCGTATCGCCCTGCGTAAAGCAGCCCTCGATGTCGGGGACGGTGACAGAATAACCCGTTTCTTCGGGGTGGAACACCGCGGGATAGAAAACAGCGTTCATAGAAATGCCTCCTTATTTCTTCAGACCGGCCAGTTTGAGGATATTTTTCTCTGTGCCGGGTTTGAGGTCTTTGGCGTGGAAAGGGACGATAGTGGTCTTGCCGGTGGTGGGGTTGTGGTATTTGCGATGAGAACCGTTGGAGCTGACGAACACGAAACCGTTCTGTTCGAGCAGGCGAACGATCTCTTTGGGGGTCATTGGCATGAAGATGCACCTCCGAATCTGTAATTATAATATATACGTGTTTTACGTATTTGTCAAGAATGGAGATTAGAAAATGGGCGTATTCAAGAGATACAAGAACGCGCAGGCGGCGCAGAAGGACGCGGAGAACGCGATGCCGGGGGCATACCAGAGCAACTACACCGACCGGATCAACGAGGCGCTGGACAGCATGGGCGCAGCCAGCAATGCAGGCTATGACGTAGGCACGGACAGCGAACTCTACCGGCAGTACCGCGCGGGCGCGCAGGCGAATGCCAGGGCGGCGGCTGAGAACGCCGCTGCGGGCGCTGCCGCGCTGAGCGGCGGGTACGGCTCGAGCTACGCAAACAGTGTGGCCCAGCAGGGCTACCAGCAGGCCATGGCGAACGTGGACAGCGGGCTGGCCGGGCTGCGGGACAAGGCCCTGACTCTGTACCAGCTGAAGCAGAACGGCCTCTCGGGACTGCTGAGCGCGCTGCAGAATCAGGACAGTCTCGAGGCGGCAGAGCATCAGGGGGCCGTGGCCAACGCTCAGGACTGGCGGGACTACAAGAAGAGCCGGGCAGACCAGGCGGCGCAGGAGAAGAACGACTTTCTCTCGAACCTGTGGGAGATGGCGAAGAGTGTGGGCAGAGCCGGTCTGACGGCCTACGACACCTACAAGGGCTACACCCAGCAGCAGTGGGAGAACGAGTTTGCCCGGGAACAGTGGGAGTACAACAAAGAGCGCACCGGCCAGAGCGATGCACTGAATGCCTACGAGCAGGCGTTCAACCTGTACCGGCAGGGAGCGGGCGATGCCGCGAACGCCGTGCTGGGCCGGTATGGTCTGGATACCGGAATCTTCGACAATTACAGCGGCGCACCCATCACCCGCGCAGACAAGGCGGGTGCGCTCACGACCGCAGCCGGGCTGGCAGGCGGCGGCAGCGACGAGGCTGCACGGGCGGTGCTGGAACTGTACGGCCTGGATCCGAACTCTGTGGGGAATTACAGGACGATCGCAGGACGGCAGCTTGCAACGGCGCTGGCAACAAAGAGCGCAGGCAGCTCGGGCAGCTCTTCGGGCAGAAAGAGCAGCTGGACGAACAGCAGCGGGAGCAGCTGGACGAACAGTCAGCTGCAAAGTATGGCAAAGACATTTTCTTCTATGAAGGGAAATGAGCCGCTGTACGATTTTTACAAGAAGACCTTAACGGATAATGGGTGGCTCAATGCAGATACTGCGAACGACCAGAGTGCAAGCCAGAGCGGCGGCGTAGATATGGCGGCAATGCTGGCAAAGAACTATGCGAAAAAAGGTTATAGCGCGTGGGCTATCATGAACAATATGAGCCAGAACGGGTACAGTGATAACGAAATCGCAAGAGCGCTTGAGAAAGCGGGGGTGAAGGGCTGATGGCGTGGACAGCAGAAAAAGTTAAGGCGATGAGAGAAAGCAACCCGTCAAAGGCGGCAGAAAGCTCTGGGTGGACGGCAGAAAAGGTGAGAGCTATCCGCACCAAGACACCGAATCCGTCCACTGCGTCGAGCACAGTGCCGCCCAAAAGCAACATCTATGCAGATGCCCTGCAGCAGTACACTGAGCGGCACGCCAGCGACATGGGGGAGGTGGATGCGAGGAACGATACCAGCCTTGCCGGAAGAGTATCGACTGGGAAGAAACCTCTCAGTCAGGCTGCGCCTGCGGCCACTGAAAAGGCGCTGGACATGGGGCAGAAATGGGGTGCTCCGGCGAAGAGCGGGAACGTGCTGGAGAACGTGGGCAGCGGGGCCATGGCCTACGGCACCGGCCGGGCGCAGGAGCTGAGAGCCAGATTTGCCAAGGACAGCGTACCGGACGAGTTTGACCGTATCAACCAGTGGCTGGACACCGGGGACAACAAGAATCTGGCCGACGCGGTGCGCCGGGTGGACAACGCGGGCATCTACACGGACGCCGACCTGATCGAGAAGGGCGGCTGGACACAGGCGCAGATCGACGAGGCCCGAAAGATGAACGCTGCGCTGGACGCCATCCCTGCATGGCAGCGGGGCGTGCGCCGGACGGCGAACACCATCGGCGGCATCGGAGACACGGTGGCAGCTGCCCCGGTGCTGGGCGCGGAGTACGGCGTGCAGGCGGGCAAGAACATCGCGGCCACCATGGAAAACTGGGAGAAGGTACGGCAGGAGATCAAGGGCGACGAGCACGCCCAGAGCCTGTTTGACCTTTTGACCGACGTGGACATGGACTATAACCCCACATGGCCGGAGAGCCGGAACCGGGAGCTGATCTCGATGGGGTACAACTCCAAGGAAATTCGGGAGATGCGCCAGAAGCTGGCGGGGCTGGAGGTGAGCGACGGCATCGACAAGAACCAGAGCGTGGGCTACCAGCTCTACGACCGCGGGCAGCAGCTGACGGCTGCGGCCCAGAGCGGCCTGAGTCCGACCCAGCGGGCCGTGAGCGGGGCTGTGACCAGCGCTGCGGAGAATCTGGCCGTGGCGGGCGTGAACCCGGCGGCAGTGCTGCCCGTCCTGAGCGCACAGGGAGCGGCAGAGGCCATGGGCCAGAGCGCGGAGAAGGGAGAAGGCGCAGGAAAAGCGCTGGGCGGCGGCCTCGCCAAGTTCGGCGCGGGATGGGCCATCAACTCGGTGGGCGCAGCTGACCTTGCAAAGACCATGGGCTCGGACTACGCGAAGGACACACTGGCAGGACAGATCGCGGACTGGGTGCAGGGGCTGGCGGGCAGCTCGGAGCTGGCGCAGCGCTACCCGGCGGTGGCTGCGGCCATCTCGGGCGGCATCGACAACTCGATGCAGGCCTTTGCGGAGACCTATGCGGACATGGCCATCGACGCTGCGCTGGGGGACAGCGAGGCGGCGAAGAACCTCTTCAGCAAAGACACCTTCCTCACCGCGCTGGAAAGCGGACTTTCCGGCGGCGCGTCCGGCGCGTTGGGCGGCGCAGTCGGCACGGGGCTGGCAAAGCTGAACGGAGGAGACGCAAGCCTGCTGGGGCAGGCGAAGTATCACGACCGGATGGACCGGATGGAGCGGGCTGCCGCCCAGCAGAAGGAATGGGAGGCCCGGGCGGCAGAGCCCTCTCAGTCGGCCGCGGATAGCTCTGCTGATAGAGCGCTGGCAGGGCAGGACCTCTCAGTCGCTGACGCGACAGCTCTCCTTAAAAGGGGAGCCACTGGCGTGCCGGGCAGCTCTCAGCTGGACGCCGGAAGTGCTGCGGGGCGTGAGATGGCGGGCCTTGCGACAGAGGAAAGCGGCAGTGGACCTGCGCAGCAGACACTGGGAGCCGCAACCCGGGAGCAAAGCGCCTTTCTTAAAGGAAACTCCACTGAAAGTATGCAGCGGGCGGAAGCAACTGCCGCAAAATCGGAAAACTCGGCGGTGCGGCAGTTTGCCGAAGTGGCGGCGAGCGACAGTCTGACGGGTAAGACCATCGGGCTGTTTACACCGAACGCCGAGAACCGGGAAAACCGTGCGGCCTTTGAGCAGGCTTACGGCGTGACGCTGCCCGACACTGCGGCCGCGACCCGCCGGATGCTGCGGGAGATCGCCGCACAGCAGAACGTGAAAAGCGAAGCTGCGCCTGCTGTACAGAGTGCAGAACTGCCCAACGAAGCTGTGAGTGCGCCGCAGACGGTGCAGGATGCCCCCACAGAAAGCGCCGACGCCATGCCGGAAACGGCTGCGCCGGACAACGTGCGTGAAGCGACTGCCGCTGTAGGTGAAACCGACAGCTACGAGAACGCCCCGCTGCGGGAGACTCTGGGACTCCGGCCGGAAGCGCCGAAGATCCAGCGGGAGGCCGAGGTGCAGCGGGCGCTGGAAGGCTGGCGGGTGACGGACAAGGCAGCCAAGACCATCAGCAAAAATATGCCGGACAGGGTGGACGCCGACCGGTATGCGGCCGCAGCGTCGCCGCTGTACCGGCTGGGCCGGAGCGGCGCTGCCACCTTTGCGCAGGCGCTGGAGCTGGCGGGCAGCATGAGCGGCACGGCGGCAGACATCAACTACATCCTGAGCACCGACGCCGGACGGACGGCCCTTGAGATCGCCTACACCCAGGGCAAGGGAGAACGGATGCTGTATGCCGAAAAGATGACCGAACTGGGCGGCGCGCTTGGCAGCGAGAGCACCAGCGGCAGGGGCGAGGTATACGACAAGGGTACGATGCGGCCGGAGAGCGACCCGGCCAGCCAGATCATCAGCCTGAACGCTGCGGCCACCGGCACGGATGCTGTGCTGAGGGATGTGCTGCAGAACGACCGGAGCGTCAGGGCCTATGTGGACACCGAGACGGCCCGCATCTTCTTCGGAGACAACGCGCAGGACATCTTCGGCACAGTGCTGCACGAGGACTACCACTGGTACAACGCGCTGGATGCCGAGGGTGCAAGGACTTTGCAGGAGCACGCGCTGGAATATCTGGCGAAGAGCAGCGGCTACGAAAGCCTCGACGAGATGGTCCGGGCGAAGCTGCGGGACTACAGCGCCCAGAGTCTGACCTACGAGCAGGCAGCGGAAGAGCTGGTGGCCGACGCATGGCGGGGCATCTTTGACAGCGAGGAGAGCTTCAAGCGCTGGGTGACGTTCCAGCGCGGGCAGGCAGAGAAGAACGCAGGCAAGAGCGGCGCCATCCACAAGGTGATGGAGCAGGTGCGGCAGATGCTGGATGGGCTCATCAGCCGGGCGAAGGAAGTGCTGACCATCAACCCGGACAACCGCGCCGCCCTGAAAGCGAAGCGTCTGGCCGAGGCCGAAAAGCGCACTTTGCAGGACGAGTATTTCGTCCACGCAGAAAAGGCCATGGACAACCTGCGGACGGCAAAAGAAAACGCCGCAGCCCTCAAAACCGAGAGCACGGCGGGAAAGCAGGGGGTTCGGTTTTCGATTTTGAAGGATAAAACTGGAGAGTCTTATATCAAAATCGACGAAGATATTTTGAAAGATGTTCCACAGGAAGAGTGGAAGTCTACGGTCAAGCAGGCCATCAAGGAGCGTTTCCCGAACGGCTTTGAGCGGAACGGCTGGACGATTCTGAACCATAAAGACGGGCGAAATGAATTTGTCTGGTCGAAATCGACCAAAGCGCTTCAGTGGGAAAATGCCGAAGCTTATGCAGACAAGATGCGGATGGCAGCCAATCTGGACGAGATCATCCGGACTGCAGACGAAGTATACCGTGAGCCTGCGAACCACAAGAATGCGGAAGCGTTCAACCGGGGAAAAATCAAGATCCAAGTCGGGCAGAATGTCTATGAGGCGGATGTGCTGACGGCCATCAAAACGGACCAGCGGGAGATATTCTATGATATTGTGGACATTAAGCCCATAAAAATAGAGACCTCCGGCAAAGCCCACATAGAATCCGAAGATTCGAGGAGCAGCGGGCCGGAGGTCTCGGTAGAAGCCTCCGGTGGTACCCACGTAGAATCCGAAGATTCAAGGAGTAGATTGCCGGAGGCCTCTAAGCAAAGTATAGCACAAACCTTCGACGAAAGCAAGAGAACCGACGAGCCTGTGAAGAAAACGGTGCGGTTTCAGCGGGCCGAGCAGGCCGACCGGGAGGCAAAGCAGAACCAGCAGCGGCAGGCCAGCCGGGTACTGGCGGAGAAGGCAGCGGCCTTTGACACCCTGAACCAGTTCTTCGGCCTGACGAAGAACACCCGGCTCTCGGACGCTGCCCTCGAGAGCCTCGCCATCCGATGGACGAAGACCAACGGCAGCAGGGCCGACCGGACGAAGCTGGCAAACGAGACGCGGGCGCTGGTGGAGTATCTGCGCTCGGAGGGCGCGGACATGGCCAAGGCACAGGGACTGGCCGAGACGCTGGCGGGCGAGGTACTGGACGAGGCGACCTACCGGAACACGGAGCTGTGGAACCAGTACCCCGACCTGCATGACCTGACCTACACGGTAGACAAGAACGGCAAAGCCAAGGCGGAGCTTATAAAGCGGTACGGAAGCTGGACAGAGGCGGTCGCCGAGGCCCGGCGCCACGGCGTGAAGCTGCGGCAGGCGGAGGGATACCGGGACGGCAACCCGGCGGAACAGTACGAGGCCATCGTGAACGACACCCGGGCCGTGGGCGGCGTGAAGGAGAGTGCGGCAGCACTCTTCCGTTCGGCGGCACAGGAAGCGGGCGTGGCGGGCGCAGCCAGCATGGAGAGCACGGAATGGCTCGACGTGCTGATGAACGTACACGACACCATCAAGCCCAAGATGATGAGCCGGTTTGCGGACGTGGCCGAATACGAGGACGCCAAGGTGGAGCTGGCGGGCCGGATGATCGGCGACATCATGAGCCACCCGGAGATGACCGACGCCGAGGCGGTGTTCGAGGGCATCTTAAAGCACAACCGTGAAGTGGCCGCAATGGCCGCCGGAAGCGAGGAGCGTGCGGCTGAGGTGACGAAGGGGCTGAAGAGCGTGCAGCAGACCCAGCGGAAGGCTTTTGTCGACCGGATGCGGGAAAACAGCCGCAGCCAGAGCGCCGAGGTCAAGAGCGTGAGCCGGGCAGAACGACAGCTCAACGAGAATCTGGAAACGCTGGGCGCACAGGTGAGCACAGCAGCGGGTCTCGACGAGAAGATGACCGCTCTGCGGGAAGCCTACGAGCGGGAATGGAAGGCCGAAAAGAACCGGATGAAGCAGGCCCGGCAGGAGATGCTGGACGAGATAAAGCTGGAGCGCCGACAGCTGCGCTCCCAGATCAACGACCTTTCCCGGCAGGTGGCCGGAGAGCAGCGGAGAGCCGACCGGGCGGAGCATCAGCTGCTGGTACAGGAAAACGAGATCATGGAGTGGGAGGCCGAGAACCAGCGCAAGGCGGAAGCGTGGCAGGAAAAACAGGCCCAGAGGAATGCCATTGCCATTGAAACGGCCCGGCAGCAGCGGGACGAGGACGTAGCCGTGGCAAAGGCACTGGCCGAAAAGCGGGTGCAGAAGGCCCGGGAAGGACGGAAGGCGGACGAACTGAAACGGAACATCCGGAACAATGCCGCCCAGCTCAACCAGATGGTGCTGCGGCCGAAGCCCGGGAAATATGTACAGAAGAGCCTCATCGTGCAGGCCGCTGAGGTGGCGAAGCTGGCAGACACGGCAGTGCTGAACAACAACGCCCTGACCAAGCTGACCGCCTTGCAGGACAGCATCCGGCGCAGCGGAGAGATGGACGTCGGCATCCACGCCGACTGGGAGAACAGCGGCGTGGAAAACCTCATCCAGACACTGCGGGACGATATGAACGCCAGCAAGCAGGCAAAGCTCGACCGGCTGCAGCAGCAGCTGGAAGAAGCCAAGGCCCTGCCGGACGGCGACAAGGCCGAACAGCTGCGGGACCGGCTGCGCCAGCGCATCCGGGAGACGGAGAACCGCACCTATCTGCCCATGACGGTAGACCAGCTGCGGATGCTGAAGGCCATTACGGCCAGCACGCTGCACATCATCCGGACCGAGAACAAGACCCTGAGCCTTGCGAGGGCAGAAGAGGTGGACGGCATGGCCATGAAGGCCGCCCACGAGGTGCTGAACTCTGAGGGCAACGGCTTCGGGGAAAAATTTGAAAAGGCGAAGGGCGCAATGAACCGCTACCAGCTGGACATGCTGGGCGGCACGAGAATGTTCCGGCGTCTGGGCGGCTACACCAAAAACGGCCAGATGGAGAAGCTGGGGCAGATGCTGAACGACGGCCAGCGGCGGCAGACGGAGATCCTCGTGGAAGGCGAAAGCCTGTTTGCCAACGTGACCGGCAAGGAACACCTGAAAGAGGTGGAAGCTTTTGCCGGGCCGGGGGCGGAGCTGGTGGACATCGGATTGAAGGACAGCAAGGGCAATGCCGTGCCGCTGAACCACGCACAGCTGTGCAGCCTGTACATGCTGCTGCGCAACGAGGACAGCCGCCACCACCTGATGACCGGCGGCCTGACCCTGCCGGACGCTGCCCAGTACGCCAAGGGCAACATCGAGAGAGCCTACCAGCGCAGCCAGACCGTGATGCTGGGGACGCTGGTGAACGCCGACGGCACCCCGATGGCCGACACCATTTTGCAGACGGTACAGGACGCCATGACGGACTATGACCGAAACTGGTGCAAGGACATGGAGGACTTTTTCGGGCGGTACACCACGAACCTCATCAACGAGACCAGCATGAAGCTGCTGGGCTATGACCGGGCCACCGTGAAGAACTACTACCCCATCGCGGTAGACCGGAGCACGCTGGCGACGGAGATCGAGGGCGTGAAGATGGATGCCACCATCGAGGGCAGGGGATTTTTGAAGGAGCGTGTGAAGAGCGACAAGCCCATTTTGCTGGAAGAGTGCCAGAACGTGGTAAAGCGGAGCCTGCGGGACACGGCAGCCTATGCGGGCCTTGCGGCCCCCATCCGGGACGTGCAGCGGGTACTGAACAGCACCGTGGAGACGGCAGAGGGCATCGGTGTGCTGAAGGACAAGATCATCGGCGAGAAGTGGGGAAAGGAGACGGTAAGCTACATCAACGACCTGCTGACCGACCTGCAGACCAGGCAGCGGCACCGCAGCAGCACCATGAGCCGGGCGCTCGACCGGATGCGGGGCAACTACGCCGGGGCCATCCTGACCGTGAACCCGGGCGTGGCCATCGCGCAGGCGGCCAGTCTGCCCACGGCGGGCGCTGTGCTGGGAGCAGACACCATGGCGGCGGTGCTGCCCTTCGTGAAGAATTTCTCGGGCAAACAGCGGGCCGCGCTGGAAGCAGAGATACGCCAGCACGGCGACGCGCTGCTGCAATACCGCCTGCGCGGCACCAAGCGGGGAGAGATGAGTTCCATCGGCGCGCACAAAAACCTTGTGGCCAAAGCGTCGGAAGCCATGCCTGCCGTGACCGGCTGGATCACCGGCATGGACGAGATCACGGTGGCAGCGCTGTGGGAGGGCTCAAAGCGGTATGTGGAGCACCACGCAACGGAGTTCGGCGAGGGTGCCGCGGAGAAGGGCAGCGAAGCCTACTGGGAAGCCGTGAACAAGATGTACCAGCGGGTCGTCGAGGAGACCCAGCCCAACTACACCACCATGCAGCGGGCGGGCATCCAGCGCAGCGACAACGAGTTTGTAAAGACGCTGACCATGTTTACCACCCAGCGCTTCCAGAACTACGGCATCCTGGCCGACGCCGTGGGCGACTACAAGGCCCAGAAGGCCCGGTACGCTGCCGACCAGAGCGCCGAGAACAAGGCCGAGGTACAGCGGGCTGGGCAGAGCCTGCGCCGGGCGGCGGCAAGCCAGGTGGTGCAGACGGCGGTATTTGCCCTGATGAAGATCGGCGCGGACTTTTTGCTCCACCGGTGGGACAAGGAGCAGGACGAGAACGGCGACATCACGGCGGCCAGCGTGGGCAAGCGGTTTTTCGACCTGTACACCGAGAGTGCAGCCGGAAACTTTTTGTACGGAGCGGAGATCTACAGCGTTATCTCGAACGCCGCAAGCGGCGCGGACTACGACGTGGTGAGCGCCACCAACATCAGCGCGGTGAACGACCTGTTTGCTGCCTTTACCAAGACCGTCAAGCTGCTGCGGACGGACACTGGCGAGATGAGCGAGGAAGAGCTGACAGCACACCACCAGAAGCTGAACAAGGCGGTGCTGAAGGACATCCAGTGCGGCCTTGAACTCTACGGCGTCCCGGCGGCGAACATCCGGAAGGTGATGCAGGCGTTTGAAGGCTACTGGGAGGATGCACAGGCCATCGGCGGAGGCGAAGGGTTTAGCTTTAACTCTGCACCCTCTTCGGCCACCGGGCAGTACGACCGGCTGTACAACGCCATCCAGAGCGGGGACAGCGAGGAGGCTGCTGCGGCGATGAAGAAGCTGGAACAGATGAACAAGACGGACAAGGTGGACAGCGAGCTGGCAAGGCGGCTGAAGCAGTACGACGCCGACGTGCTGGCGGCGGCCGAGGCCCGGAACGCCGGGAAGGCCCGGGCCGAGGAAAAGGCCCGAAAGGCCGTATTTGAGAAGCTGCGGGAGGGGCTGGACGTCGCCCCTGTGACAGACAGGGCCAAGGGCAAAACGGACGCGGCCCGGCGGGCGCAGCTCATCGACCTTGTGAACAAGGCGGTGGACAGCAAGGCGGACGAACTGCTGACAGGCGGCAAGGACGGCAGCATATACGACGCGCTCCTGGACGAAGTGAAAAATGGCCGGGTGGAGGACGCGCAGGAGGAGCTTGACCGCCTGATGACCGCAGGCAAGGACAAGGGCAGCATCAAGAGCAAGATCACGGAGAGCGTGAAGGAAGAATATCTGGCCGGAAGCGACCGGGACCGGGAGAAGCTGGAGAAGAAGCTGCTGGCCCTCGAGGACGCAGAGGGAAAGCCCCTGTACGAGGAAAAGAACTTTGCGCAGTGGGTAAGCGCTGCGGACAAGAAGGCCGAGAAGGCGAAGGACGAGAAGAACTGGTGGGAGGGGGTGAAGTAAAAATAACTTGATATTCCGGCGCAGTTGGCGTATACTGATGGTAAGAAAGTTGGAAAATCCAACGATGCAAAGGAGCTGACAGATATGCTGACAGAGCTGAGGACCAAGTCTCAGATCACTATCCCGAAGGACATCGTGGCACGGCTGGGCCTGCACGAGGGCGACAAGCTGGAAATCGTGGAAAAAGACGGAACCATCCAGATCATGCCGGTGGCCGTGTACCCCAAGAAGTATCTGGACGAGCTGCGCAGCGAGATCAATGAAACAAAGGCGAAGATCGCAGCCGGTGAACAGCCGGTCTTTGATACCGTTGACGAGCTGTTTGAGATGTTGGATGGAGTGAGCTGATGGCGTACAAGATCACATTTACCAAGCGGTTCGTCAAGAACGTGAAACGGCTATCGGCAGCAGAACGGACACAGCTGAAAAAGAAGCTGGAACTGCTGATGCAAGATCCGCTTTATCCGTCACTTCGGACAAAGCGGATACAGGGAACAACAGATTTGTTTGAGTTCAGTGTCAATATGGATGTTCGGGTCATATGGCAATACGACGGAGACACTATCATACTGTTGCTGGACATCGGACACCATGATATTCTGAACCAGTTTTAAGAAAAGAACGAGCACTCTGGCCGAAAGGCTAGGGTGCTCGTTCTTTTTGCATGTCTGCAACGGCGACGACCGCGGCCAGTGGCCGAAACAGGGAGGAGCTGTTGGGGCAGCGGCCAGCAAGATGCAAGCGGCAGCGCAGCAGATGCTGGGAGCCGCAACCCGTGCTCGCCTGCGGCGAGACCTTACAAAACTACTGCGGGCTTGAATAAGTCCGCAGTAGTTTTGTTACGAGGGGCGTGGTAGGCTTTTTATAGAGTGCTTGCCCTACTGAGAGCGGCAGCGGACCGGAAGGAAACCTCTCAGCTTTGCAGTCCGCCTGACGGCGGCGCTGCAAAGCAGCTCCCCTAGCGAGGGGAGCCTTTCTCAAAGGAAGGAGCTTCAAAGTGAAAGTAAGAGTAGTGAAGGACCATTTTTGCGGGACAGGCTGGCGGGCGGAGCCGGAGACGCTGTACCTGGGCGGCGTGGGCGCCGTATACGTGGAAAAGCTCGAGTTCGTGCTGCCGGAGACATGGGCCGGTATGGCCGTGACGCTGCACATCGAGCAGGAGGGCGGGACTGTGCCGCAGCCGATGCTGCTGGATGGAAATAATAACGCTCCGGTGGACGGACGTTTCACGACGGCGCGGCAGGGCCTCTGGATGCTGATGGCCACGGACGGCGAAGGCCGGCGCGAGATGACCCTGCCCGGGAAATATGTGTGCTACCAGACGCTGGAAAACGGCGAGGGAACTGGCGCAGACGGACCGGCGATGCCGCTGCGGTATCAATATTTACAGCTGGTGCTTGAGCAGGAAGCCCGGGCAGCGCTGGAAGCACAGAGAGCCGCCCGATACCGGCAGTGGGTGGCCGACCGATGCGCTGCAAAGGAACACGCGCTGCTGCTTGAAGCGCTGAGCGGAATGCGTTACTCCGACGCCAGCGCATGGGATATGATAGCGCAGCTGAAGCAGCGCTGGAACAGCCCCCCGCCGGAGCAGGCAGAGCCGGTGGCAGTGGAGAGCATCCGGCTGGACAGCAAAGAGCTGAGCGTAAAAGTGGGAGAGTCCTGCCCCCTGAAAGCCACGGTGCTGCCCGGAAGCGCACCTCAGACCGTGGAGTGGATGGCCGAACCGGAAGGCATCGTGCAGCTCCGGGAAAATACTCTGACCGCCGTGAAAGGCGGCACAGCGCTCCTGACGGCCATCGCAGGCGGAAAGCTGGCGCAGCGCAGAGTGCGGTCGGTGGCTGTATCGCTGGAAAAGCTGGTGCTGGACAAACCGTCCGTAAAGCTGAAACAGGGAGAGTCTGTGACTCTGACCGCGACTCTGACGCCGACCCAGTCCACCGTGACAGCGGTGAGCTGGACAACGAACAATGCGGCGCTGGCCGTGATGAAAGACCAGACGACCGCCGTAGAAAACGGAAAGGCCGTGAACACGCTGGCAGCCCTGAAGGACGGCAGCTGCATCATTACTGCTGCCGCCGGAGGAAAGAGCGCCGTGTGCAGCGTCACGGTGGAAAAGAATGGACAGAGCGGCGGGGATGAACCTGCCATCGTGATGTATGCGGTATCCAACCGGCTGAACGGGCTGAGCACGAGCCGGGCGGACGTGGTCGTCCAGAGCGGCAAGGCGTACACCGCGGCTCTGACGCTGAACGAGGGATACTGGCTCATATCCATCAAGGTGACGATGGGCGGCGAAGACGTGACAGCCACCGCATGGAACGAGAAAAAGATGACCGTCTCCATCCCCGATGTGACGGGAAACATCGTCATAACGGCAGAGGCGAAGCTCCCGATGCTGAAGAAACTGGCGGTGGGAGCGGTGAAAAAACTGGTGGAAAAGGACGGGGCAGCGGCGGAAGAATTCGTGGTCATAGCGCAGGACTACGAGAAAGAGCTGAACGGCGAAGGCCGGACGCTCCTTGCCCGGCGGCACGGTATCACCGGGAAAAAATGGAACACGACATGGTGTACGTATGCCGACAGCCTGATTGACGTCTACCTGAACAGCGAATACCTGAAGGACGCCCCACAGGCGCTGAAAGACATTCTGACGGAGACGAAATTTTACTACACGCCCGGCTACTCCGGAAGCGGCAGCAGCTATACAGGAAGCCACACGGTGACCACGCTGAGCCGGAAGGTCTTTTTGCCCTCGTGCTATGAGTTCGGATTCGAGTCATACGGATACACTTCGGTCAGCAGCCCGAAATACTACCACCTGGAAGGCTCGACCTTTGCCGATGCAAAGAAGCTTGCTCTGGCGCTGCTGGCGGCGGATGCCGAAACGGCGGGGAGCGTACCGAACACTTATTTCCATTTCTGCCTCTGGACCCGGACGCCGGTACTGAACGACTACGGCAGCGGCCTGACCGGAAGTGCGCTGAAAGAGTATCTGTACAAGTGCGCTGAAGCGGTGTGGGCGCAGATGCTGACGGCACCGGATAAGCTGAACTGGGGCGGATACAAGGTGAACGAACCGGAAAACATGAGCTGGCCTGACCTTTACAGGTGCTGGACGCACCCCTGTTTTACACTGCCGGGAAATACCGTTATCGACGCAAAGGGAAATATTGTGGAGGTGAGAGAAGAATGAGTACGGATAATGCACTGGACGCCCTGACGGCGTGGATGCTGGAAGCCGTAAAGAACACCCGCGAAAGTGCGGACTCCGCTGCAGCCAGCGCCCAGCAGGCACAGAAGATGGCGGAGGGAGAGATGCAGGGAACGTCGCTGACTGGCGCAGAGAAAAAGCTGCTGGTGCAGATATTGCAGCGGGCAGCGAACAAGAACAGCGAGATGCAGCCCGCGGTGGATGAGCTGAAAAAGCTCTGGAAGGAGAGCTCCTGATGATAGAACGCAATATCTCCCTCGCCTCGACGGGTTCGGCGCGGACATCGGGCTGTGACAACCAGCTGCGTCTGGGCTACAGCAGGAACCGGGGGATATACCGGCTGAACATCACCCAGACCGGCGAGTGGGAGGGAATGACCATCCGGGCGCTTTGGCACACAGAGCGGGGAATGCTGTTTTCGTCGCTCGTGGAGGACGGAAAAATAGAAGTACCCGCCATCGTGACCTCTACACCCGGGTGCGGCAGGCTCGTCTTTGAGGGAAGCGACGGAACCCGCACCCTGACCAGCGCGGACATCAAGTATAGCGTGGCCATGAACAGCGGCACGATGGGGGACATCCCCGAACCGCCGGTGCCTGCATGGCAACAGCTGGTAGCCCTCGTGGAGCAGGCAAAGGACGAGGCGTGGCAGGCCGGAGAGGACGCCAGACAGAGCGCCGCAAAGGCCAATGAAGCATATGAAAACACCATCGGCGCAAAAGACTCGGCTGTAACGGAGATACGCAAAGCCGAGACGGATGCACTGAACAATGTGGAGGCATCAGCCGGCCCGGCGGCGTCTGCGGCTGCGGATGCTGCCGCAGCAGGCGCAAAGGAAAAAACCGAAAAGGCCATTCAGGAAGTAAAGGACAGCGCGGTAAAGGAAGTGAAAGATGCCGCAGCAGGGGCAGCCGCCCGCGCTGCCCAGTCGGCAACGGATGCGGCCAGCTCTGCCGCCGAGGCAAAGAAGACAGCTCAGGACATCCAGGGCTACTACGACGGCGTACAGGATCTCGTGACCGACACGCTGCGAGACTACACCGGCGGCTACTACCGCAGCTATGATTTGACCATCCCGGCGGCGGGCTGGAAAGAGATGGCCAAGTCCGTAGGACGGTACTGGTACAGCTGCGACGTGGCCATCGAGGGGTGTGACAGCTCTTACGTCCCGATGGGGACCCTGACGCTGGACACGGCCGGAGAGGTCGAAAAGGCAAACCTTGCGACTGTGCTTCAGACCGTGGAGGGCGGTGTGCGGTTCTACGCTGCCATCCCCCCGAAGGTGAACATCCGTGCCTTTGTAACGCTGTTTGCAAAGGGAACGGCATCGATGCAGCAGGCATCCGCTGAAGAAGTGCAGAGGATGCTTGACGAAATTTTTAATGGATAAAAGAAAGAGAGGAAAAAACACATGGCTAGTTATGATTTGACCCGTATCCCCGCGCTGCGCGACCTGCAGGAGCTGGGCCGCCGCCAGAAGAATGTGACGGACGGTCTCGGCCAGCGCGTATCTGCGCTGGAGACCAATGCTCCCACCAAGGTGAGCGACCTGACGAACGACAAGAAATATCAGACGGAGACGGAAGTCTCCGCCGCCATCAACAAAGCTGTCGCTGCGGCGGACCACCTGAAGCGCAAGATCGTCACCTCGACCGGGAACATCGACCTGAAGGCGGCAGATGCTGCACAGTACATCTACATGGTCCCGAAGGGTACTGCCGGTACCTCCGACAAGTACGACGAGTACATGGTCATCGACGGCGTGCTGGAAAAGATGGGCGACTGGAAAGTGGATCTGAGCGGCTATGTCCAGAAGGAAGCCGGCAAGGGTCTCTCGACCAACGACTACACCAGCGCGGACAAGCAGAAAGTGACCAACATGGAAAAGACCATGGACGCCCGCATCACCGCCAGCATGGCGACCGACACCGAAGTAAACGCGATGCTGGATGAACTGTTTGGCTCTTAAAGGAGGACAAGATGGGGATAACGCTTGCTCATCTGAAGGAAGCCGTGGACCGGCTGCTGGACAGGATCGCGCTGGTGGCTAAGACGGCCTCCAAGAGCATCGAAGAGATGGGAAAGACAAAGGCAGATAAGGTGAACATCATGTCTTTGACCATCCCGGCCAGCGGCTGGTCGAGCGACAGCACTGCGGGATGTCCGTATTATCTGGACATCCCAGTGTCCGGCCTGACGGCAAACGACTGTGTGGCCGTAGTGGTAGCACCGACCTGTGCAAAGACCGCCCTGACGGCAGGACTCACATCGACCGAAAGCTTTGCAGGAAAACTGCGGCTGCGAGCGCAGCAGACGCCGACAGCTGCCATCACGGCAGTTTATTACATTGTGAAATAGGGAGGGATGGACCTATGGCATGGGGTCCCATATCGGTCGGCGGCAGTGTGAGCGGTTACACGCTGCCGACAGCAACGGCCAGCGTCCTTGGAGGCGTGAAGACCGGCAGCAACATCACCAACTCCGGCGGCACCATCAGCATCACCAAAGCCAACGTGACGGCAGCGCTGGGTTATACGCCGCCCACCGCCAACACCTGGCGCGGGGTACAGGACGACCTGACCAGCACAGCCACCGACCAGAGTCTGAGCGCAAATCAGGGCAAGGTGCTGAAAGGCCTCCTGGACGGCAAGGC
>OLZI01000945.1_pt1 | contig 17424 bp, 10 predicted proteins | sample 1674061 | NCBI WGS metagenome assembly OLZI01 (sample SAMEA103958139, study PRJEB25191) | human gut metagenome | biome: human-associated habitat [ENVO:00009003]; feature: intestine environment [ENVO:2100002]; material: feces | place: Germany | collected 2013/2015 | reverse complement strand
TATTTAATATAGAAATTTACATATTATTACAAATGTGGTATTATAATACAAGGCATATAAGAAATCGGAAATGTCAACTAAATATTATTAATTATCAACGAGGAGGGAAAGCTATGAAGTTTTTCAGAAAATTAGGCTTTCAGCTTGTTTTATTTTTCGTTGTTGCCATTACAATTCCTATTGTAATGCTTATGGTAAGTTCAATTACAACAACTTCGTCTTCAATGGAAAATAACATGAAGGTAACAAGTGAGCAGACTTTGAATGAAGCACAGAATCAGTTTACTACATATCTTAAGACTCTGTCGCAGCCGGTAGACCTGCTTACAAGAAAGAATGAAGTAAAGCATCTTGAGGATCAGGGAACATTAAGTGATAATGTTAAGGCAGTAAGAGATTCTCTTATTGCATCAGTTAAGGTTACTAATGGTGCAGAAAGAGCGTTCTTTGCTACTAATACTAATCTTGAGATTACAGGTTGGGGAGAATATAACCCAGAGACTGGTAAGACACTTAGTAAGGGTGGTCTTGAGAATGGTGTAGACAGAACTAAGGAAGTATGGTACACAGATTGTAAAGGTCTTAAGGCAAGAAACAGCATTTATGCTTATTTTTCAAAGCCATATTATAGCAAGGATTTTGATAAGACAATAATTACTGTTTCACAGGAAATTAAGCATTCAGACGGAACGAATTATGGTACTGTGGGTATGCATATTGATTTTTCTGAGATTACAGATTTTGTACAGGGTATCGGACTTCTTAATACAGGATTTGTTGTCCTTGCAGATGAAGATGGTAATATACTTGTTAATAATGATAATAACAAGTATGTAACAGATTCAGTATCAGGACTGAATTGCTGGAGTACAGTTAAAGGTCTTACAGATGCTGATTATGATAAAGCATTTTCATTTGATGAAAACATTAATGGTGAAAAGGTACATGTAGTAACATCTAAGGATGCTGTTACAGGATGGACACTTGTTGGTTTTATCAGTTCTAAAGAAACATCTGCTACAACTAATAAGATGATTAGCAATACTGTTATATTCAGTATTATCGCATTTGTTATTGGAATTGGTATTGCACTTGCAGTTACAGCTTCTATGACTAAGGAGATTAAGAAGGTTTCTGGACATATGAAGGATGTTGCGGGTGGTGATTTAACAGATAGAATTGATGTAAAGAAGAAGAATGAGTTTGGAGACCTTGAGAATAACTTTAACAACATGGTTGAGAACATGGCAGTTCTTATTAAGGGTGTTGAGGAAAAGAGTGGAGTTATAGTAGATGCATCTGCTAAGATTGCAGGAGTATCTAAGTCTACTACAGAGACAGTAGGTCAGGTTTCAGAGGCTATACAGAGTGTTGCAGTTGGTGCATCAGGTCAGGCAGACAGTACACAGACAGCAACACAGGAAGTAGAAAATCTTGCAGACAGATTAAAGGAAACTAAGGCTTATGTAACTGATATCAGTGATATGTCTGTTGAAACACAGAAGTTAAGTAATAAGGGACTTACAATTGTTGATGAACTTATTACTAAGGGACAGCGTTCAATTGATAACTCTAAGATTTCTAAAGAAGTTGTATCTGAGATGGTAAGCAGTATAGAGAAGATTAATTTCATATCAGATGCCATTACAGAAATTACAGAGCAGACTAACCTGTTATCACTTAATGCTTCTATTGAGGCAGCAAGAGCAGGAGAGAGCGGTAAGGGATTCGCAGTAGTTGCTGATGAGATAAGAAAGCTTGCTGAACAGTCACAGCAGTCAACAGATGAGATTAAGCAGATTGTTAATGAGATTACTATTAAGTCACAGCAGGTTGAGCAGACAATGGATGAGTCAGTTGGTATTATAGAGGAACAGAATGTATCTATTAAGGATGCTAAGGAACTGTTTAATACAATTTCTGATTCAGTTAACGGACTTAAGGAAGGTCTTGATAACATTACACAGCTCAATGAAGCTATGGATACTAACAGAAATAATGTTGTGAGCAAGATGGAAGATGTTGCAGCAGTAGCAACTGAGACTGCCGCAGCCTCTGAAGAGGTTACAGCATCAGCTGTTGATGTTGAGCAGACAATGCACGACCTTAACGAATTTACAGTTGAACTTGATAATATTGCAGAGGCTCTTAAGGAAGCTATTGATAAGTTCAAGTTACAATAATTAAACTAATCCGATAAATGTGTTTATGGAAGCTGCCACTCTGGCGATTGTAATCGCCGGGTGGCAGTTTCTTTTTAATCTAATCTCAGGGTATCATTGACCTTGCTGATGTTTTGTGATAAAATCTCTCTTGGTGTTTAGCCAAGTTGTTCTCATAGTTAAGTGGATATAACGGGGACCTCCTAAGTCTCAATCCCCAGTTCGACTCTGGGTGGGAACATTTATATTAAGAAGTGATAAGCAGTGGCGGTGGAAATCGTTGCTGCTTTTTTATATTACATATTTTAGTGTGTGATTACAGTGTATTATAAAGAATTATTGCTTAAAGAAATCAATATATGGAAAAAAATCATTGTACATGATAAAATTAAAAAGATGGAGATATAGAGTAAGGGGTATAACATGAAAAGGGAACAGGGGATATTAATTGGCACAGTAATAGCTGCGATTATTATGATGTTTTTATGTAGTGTTTTCACATTTAGTGATGCAGTTTCTGAAAAAGCTTTGACAACTTGCATTCCAGAATCAGTAAGTATAACAGAGGATGGAAAAACACAATATGATTTTAATTTACAATCATATGGACAGGATATAGGTTCAATAGTATTTTATTCTTCACATCAGAGAATAAATGTATATGCACAAGGAGAAGAAATTTACAGACTTAGTAATAAACGAAGTATATGGGGAAATACCCCGGGATGGACATGGAATTTTGTAAAGCTTCCATCTGATGTGGACAGACTTCAAATAGAGATTTCACCTTGTTATAAGGAGGTTGAAGGCCAGAAACAGGAATTCTATATCGGTGGTGGCAATGATATATATATGAAATTGCTTCGAAAAGCTATGCCAGCATTTATTATAAGCGTAGTTATTTTATTGGTAGGATTATATATTACTATATATTGGACGATTGTACATAAGGGGAGTCAGATAGACGGAACATTGTTATATCTGGGAATATTTTCGATTCTTCTTGGATTATGGTCAGCAAATGAAACAGATGTATCTGCACTTATATTTGCAAACAGACAAGCCGGGTCATACATTGCTTTTGTTACACTTATGATTATGCCAATGGCATTTATTATGTTTGTAAAAAGTTTTTTAGAACACATACTTAATGCTACAGGAATATATTATTTTAGACAGACATTGTGGATGACTCATATTGTAATCATATTAATGCTGATATATTTATTTGTTGTAATTACAATTAAGATTATTAGAAGACAGTTGGACACCAGGTATAAATACTGTATATTAACGTTGATTTTAGTATTTTTGTCGACAATCATAGATATGGCAGGATATTATAAGAGTGGTAATAATTCAGGAGTATTTGGAAGAATAGCATTTCTTTTATTTATTCTTGTACTTGGATTAGATGCTTCAAGACAGACCGTTGCGAGACTAAAAAAGGGGAGAAGGATAGGGGAGCTAGAGCAGTTTGCTTTAAATGATTCCATGACAGGCATGTATAATAGAAATGCATATGATTATTATATTAATAATGAAAAATGCTTTGATGGTTGTATGGTTGTAACATTTGATTTAAATAATCTTAAAAGTTGTAATGATAACTACGGACATAGAGTGGGAGATGCTTATATTATTAATGCAGCACGGATAATAGAAAATATATTTGAGCGTTATGGTAAGTGTTACCGCATTGGTGGCGATGAGTTTTGTTGTATAATACCAAAGGGAAAGAGTGTAGACATAGAGCGTGTAATAAGAAAGCTTTATCATGATGTAGATGTTTTGAACAATAAGAGAATTATTCCAACAGAAGTGGGAATTGCCTGTGGTTATGCTGTTTTTACAGTTGATGATATGGAACTGGAAAGAGTACGAGAGCGTGCAGATGAGGAGATGTATCAGCGAAAAAAAGAAATGAAAATGTGATTAATAACTCAAAAATTAATATCTTATAAATTATTATCGACATACGCCCGCATACACGATATAATGAGCGTTAGCAAGGGGGAACATGCTTATGAATTATATTGTTATGGATCTTGAGTGGAATCAGAGTGCCAAGGGAAAACAATTTTCTGAGGATCATTTTCCTTTTGAGATTATACAGATAGGCGCGGCGAAGGTTAATGAGAAGCTTGATATTGTAGATGAGTGGCAGTGTACCATTAAGCCACAAGTGTATACAAAGCTGCAGAATACAGTCAAGAAGATACTAGGGATAACAGAAAATGACCTTGCTAACGGAACTGATTTCGTATCGGGTGTAACTGAATTTCTTGAATGGTGCGGTGAGGATTATACATTTGTTACATGGGGAAGCATGGATATTACTGAATTAAGAAGGAATATGAAGTTCTATGATGTTCCGGAGAATTTCCCAAAGCCGCTTCTATACCTTGATCTTCAGAAACTTTACAGTATTAATTTTTCAGATGGCAAGACACGCATGAATCTTAAGTCTGCAATCGATGAGCAGGGAATCAAGGGTGATGAGCATTATCATTCAGCAATGAGTGATGCAAGGTACACAGCCAAGATAATGAAGAAGCTGGATTTCGACAGAGTTAAGAAGTTCTGTAGTATAGACACATTTACAATTCCAGAGTCAAGAAAGGACGAGGTATATCTTAACTTTGGAACTTATGAGAAGTATATTTCAAAGGGATTTGCTACAAGGGACAAGGCTGCAAGCGACAGAAATGTACGTTCCTGCAAATGTTTTTTATGTGGCAGGACTATGACAAGAACAGTTAAGTGGTTTGCCACTAATTCGAAATGCTATTATGGCTTGTTTACATGTGATGAACATGGACTTATAAAGGGGCGTTTCAGAGTTAAACAGACCGAAGAAGGCAGATATTATGCAGTCAGAATTATGAAGCACACTGATGAAAAGGGTGCACTTAAGATATATGAAAAGCAGATAAAAGAGAGAGAGCACAGACGCAGGCGGCGTCAGGCAGAGAAACTTTCAGAACAGAAATAATGGCATGTCAGAAATCCAACTGACATGCCATTTTAACATATTTAATATCAGAACATTAATCCATATATTACTGCAAGACCAAGAATTACCTGGATAATTGTGAATCTAAAAACAACCTGCGTATCTGACCAGTCTTTATTCTTTCTCATATGGTCGTGGATTGGTGTACGAAGGTTCTTCATTAGGTTGATGTGAAGAAATCTCATGAAAGAAACCTTGATAAGACCAAGTCCGCCATCAAGAATAATTACAAGTGCCATTGGAATATAAAGCAGCGGTGCATGGAGCTTGAGGAATGTAAATGCTATAAATATTCCTATTGCTCTAGAACCTGCGTCACCCATAAGAAGCTTGCTTGGTGATGCATTGAACCACAGGTAGCCGAGGATACACACAATCATAATAAGAACGGTGTGTCTGTAAGCTGATTCAATATTAAATGACTTAAAAAGAACATACACTGAGGCAAGTGTTACAACAGAGAGTGTACCGCATAAGCCGTCAACACCATCTGAACAGTTAGTAACATTGATACTTACCCATATAAGTATAATAATAAGTATTGCATATATAATTGGATTAAGAGTTACTGTCTTTCCAAAGAATGCAAGGTCAAATGTGTTAGGGTTGTAATGCAGGTAAGTAACTGCCGCCATAACTGATATTGCAAGGTCAATAAGACCTTTCTTTAAATTACCCCATGGTGATGAAGCACTGTCATCAAGGTATCCGCTGAGCATTGCGGCAAGCACAAGTATAAGATAAATGATAAGTTCGGCACTTAAGTTTACGAATAATGCACATGTGACTGTGAATGTAAGAATGAAAATCATGCCGGCGCCTCTTGGTTTTCCAACTGATTTACTTCCGTTGATAGCATAAGCTCTTCCGGCATCTCTTGGAAGAAGATTCTTGCCAAGAGCAATTGCAGCTATTGTAAATGCGAAAGCAAACAGGATGCTGACAAATGCCATTATGTTAGTGAAACTTTCGTTAACAATATAGTATATCATAAGAATTTAATACTCCTTTTCATCTTTCTAACTTATATAAAGCATTTATTTCAATGCGATTTACAGTATAACATAATATATGTGAAATGAACATTTTTTTTGCTAATGAAATGTAGTAATTAATTTGCTAATGTGGTAATATACTATTAATTAGTGGGATATCTGAGGGGACCCATAAGTGTCGTGTAGGATAATAATAATATAATGGAGGATTTTATGAAGAATATGCAAAAATACGAGCAGCTGGCAATCACAGAACTGGATGCATATCTTTTTGGACAGGGAACTCATTATGAGATATATAACAAAATGGGTGCGCATGTTGGAGTAAAAGACGGAAAAGAAGGTGTGTATTTTGCTGTGTGGGCACCTGCTGCAAGAGAAGTCTATGTTATAGGTGAGTTTAATAACTGGAATGCATATGGTTATGATATGAAGAAGATTTCAGATGGTGGAATATATGATTTGTTCATACCGGGAGCTAAAGAAGGGGATATGTATAAGTTCCTTATTATTTCCCAGAGTGGAGAGGCTCTTTACAAGGCAGATCCATATGCTAATCAGGCACAGTTAAGACCAGAGACAGCATCAATAGTTGCCGATCTTTCAGGTTATGAATGGAAAGATTCTGAATGGGTTGAGAAGAAGAAGACGGAGAATCATCTTAAAGCTCCTCTTTCTATATATGAATGTCATCTTGGCTCATGGAAGAAGAAAGATGATGGAACAGAGGACGGATTCTATACATATAGAGAATTGGCACCTGAGCTTGCAAAATATGTTTCAGATATGGGATATACACATATTGAACTTATGGGAATTGCAGAGTATCCATATGATGGATCATGGGGATATCAGGTAACTGGTTATTATGCACCTACAGCAAGATACGGAACACCTAAGGATTTCATGTATTTTGTAGATTATATGCATGAAAAAGGAATTGGTGTAATTCTTGACTGGGTACCGGCACATTTTCCAAAGGATGCACATGGACTTGCTAATTTCGATGGAAGCTGTGTATATGAGTATGCAGACCCTAGAAAGGGAGAGCATCCTGACTGGGGAACGAAGGTATTTGATTATTCCAAGAATGAAGTGTCTAACTTCCTTATTGCTAATGGAATGTTCTGGGTGGACAAGTTCCATATTGATGGTTTAAGAGTTGATGCTGTTGCTTCAATGCTGTATCTGGATTACGGAAGGACAGAAGGAAACTGGGTTCCTAACAAATATGGTGACAACGGTAATCTCGAAGCAATCAGCTTTTTAAAGCATTTTAACAGCATGTTAAAGAAGAGATTCCCACAGGCAATAACTATAGCTGAGGAGTCAACAGCATGGCCTATGGTAAGTGGTGATCCTGACAATGGGGAATGTCTTGGCTTTACATTTAAGTGGAATATGGGCTGGATGCATGATTTCCTTGAATATATGAAGCTTGATCCATATTTCAGAAAGTTTAATCATAGCAAGATGACGTTTTCATTGATGTATGCTTACAGCGAGAATTTCATTCTTGTGCTTTCACATGATGAGGTTGTACATCTTAAGTGTTCTATGCTTGGTAAAATGCCTGGTGACAGGGAGGATAAGTTCAAGAATCTTAAGCTGGCATATGCATATATGTGTGGACATCCTGGCAAGAAGCTTTTATTCATGGGACAGGAATTTGGTCAGTGGAATGAGTGGAGTGAGAAGCGTGCTCTTGACTGGTATCTGTTAGAGGATGAAAGTCATACAGAACTTAAGGATTTTACGAAGAAGTGTCTGAAGCTTAATAAGAATTATCCATGTCTGTATGCTACTGATTACAGCAGTGAAGGATTCAGATGGATTAATGCCAATGATAAAGATAATAGCGTTTTATCGTTTATGAGAATCAGTCCGGATGGAAAGAAGAATCTTCTCTTTGTACTTAATTTTACACCAGTTGAAAGAGACAGCTTCAGAATAGGAGTTCCGTTCAAGACTAAGTATAAGCTGGTTCTTGGAGATAATGAAGCTGACCAGAAGAAGACTCTTACAGCCGTTAAGGGAGATTGTGATGGATATCCGCAGTCATTGCTTATTGACTTACATAAGTATGGAATAGCTGTGTATGAGTTTAACGGTGATGTTTCTAAGGTTCATGCTACGAAGATATAGGAGAATAATATAGAGAAAGGGAGCTGGTTTGGATTTTTATTAATTCTGAATTAGCTTCCTTTTTATTTGCTATAATATATCTCTCAATTATCCCACCATATCTGCCGAAATATTTATTATATGACAATGAGTGATTGTTTCAGATAGTAAATAAGAAAGGCAGCAGAATATGACATATACAGTTTCAGGCGCGAATTTTAATAAAGATGTTGCGGCACAGGGAACATCTATTAATTATAAAGAAAATAAGGCAGTTAAAAGTGAAGGTGTGGCAGGCTCATTTGCAGGAGTGGTAATCTCTGGCAGTGTGACAGCTGCAACTGAAAATACATATGAGGGACTTCTTAAGGAGGCAGATGATGTAAAGAGCCAGATTATGGCGAGTGCTTCCAGTGCAAAGATAAGCCTTAAGGCATTGATGATGAAGTTATCAGGTGCTGATGCGGTAAAATTAGATGAGGACGGCTTTAATCTTACAGATGCTACACCAGATGATATGGTTAATATTATTGAGAAAATTAAGATTGAACTTGCGATGCACTCTGATGATTATGTTAATTATGGCACAGCAGTTTCTAAGGATAAGATTGAGAGTGTGACTGGAAGTGCAGCAACAGCGGCAAGTGTCGAGAGCCGTATGCAGGGAGCAGATATAGCTGTCAATGATGAAAGTGTTGCTGAGGTTAAAAGCACACTTGAAAAGAGTAAAGAGTTAAAGCCATTATCAGAGAACACAAAGAATTACATGGTTGCTAATGGCATTGAGCCTTCAATTGCTGGAATATATCAGGCACAGGCGGCAACCTCATCAAGTATCAGTGCAGATGGCGTTACAATAGGAAGGTGTGTAAATGCAATATCTGACGCTGATTTTGAAGCGTTAAGGCCGGGAATTGAGAAGATAATTGCTTCGTCAGGACTTGAGGTTAATGATAATACACTTGCGGATGCAAGAGCATTTATTGATGCACAGATTCCTGTTACTAAAGAAAATCTTGAATATAAGGCACAGCTTGATGCGATAGATATTGAAAAGATTCAGGCTGACCCTGATGAAATGCTTAATAAGATACTTGATAACATGAAGCTTGGAGGCAAGGCAGAGAATACGCTCGTTACAGGTTCGCCAATTGATGATATAAGGACAGCTCTTGATACTATTAACAGGGCAGAGTATTCAGATGTTGCAAATGTGGTATCAAAAGGAGAAACATTTACAATAGCAAGCCTTAAGCTGGAGATGGATGCAAGAAGCTTCAGAATTGAATACAGTGCAGCATCAGTAAGCACAGGAAATAGTGAAGTTAGAAATCAGGCATCTGATGTACAGCAGGCAGCAGATAAGGCGTATGACACGCTTGTAACAGCAAGAGTTCTTATGAGTGCGAATGCGTCTGTATATCTAGTCAAGAATAACATTTCTATTCTTACAACTCCGATAGATGAGCTTAATTTAATGCTTATGGAATATGAACAGGCGGATGAAATGTATGAAGAAGCGCAGATTGCATATACAGATGTTCTTGAAGCAAGAAAGACATTGAATGAGATAGTAAGAAATCCTGCGCGTGTATTTGCCAGTATGTTTGACAAGATGAATGAAACTTATGAGGCGGTTGGAACTCAGATAAGAGGCGATTTGGGTGATTCATTAAAGAAGGCAGTACAGGGAAGTGCTGATGATATTATTAAGGAGCTTGGACTTGAGGGAACTGATGAGGACAAGGAAGCAATAAAGGTACTGGCTGCTAATAACATGGATATGACAAAGGAAAATGTAGAGATAGTCAAATCTGTTAATGCAATGATTAATAATCTTATTAAGAATATGAAACCGGAGACAGTTCTTAATATGATAAAAGACGGAGTAAATCCAATGAATGCTTCAATTGAGGAAGTCAACGAATATCTTACAGAGGCTAATGATAAAGCATCTAAGGATAATGAGGAGAAGTTTTCAAAGTTTCTTTATAAGCTTGACCGTACCAATGGTATTACTAAAGAGCAGAGAAAGCAGTTTATAGGAATATACCAGATGATAAATATATTCACCAGAGATGCCGGAGTGGCAGCAGGTGCGCTGATTAAGCAGGGAGCTGAGGTCACTATGAATAATCTTATGACTGCATATAATTCAAGAAAGCATTATGACATGGACACTGTTATTGATGAGAATACAGGAATGGCAGAGGTAAGCGGAATTGCTAACTATTACAGTGCATTATTTATGGCAAATGGTGGATTAGTTACCCCGAATACATTAAAGAATGTGGATAACTCATCCGGAATCGGAGAACAGTCCGTTGAAATGTTTATTGAACAGTTAGAGGATAACTATGATGCGGCAGCCGAGGAACAATATTATGAGGAATATCTTAAGGAACAGCAGGCAGCAGTGCAGGCAGGAGCTGATATATTGAGGCAGATAAGAAATGCAGATACAGAAATAAACAGTGGTAACATACAGGCTGTTAAAGCATTTTTAGAATCCGGACAGTTCCCGGATATCAGAGGTGTTAAGACAACACGTGATTATGCAAGGGATTCGATTGAAAAAATCGGACATAAAGAAAAACTGTCACTTATGTATGAAGAAATGAAAGATGAGACAGAGGAAGAACTTCAGGAGGTTCTTTCCAAAGCAGGAGACCTTGATACACAGATAGATGTCAATTACGAGGGATTTCTGGATTTAAGACTTAAGGACAGAACAATCGGATATATTAAGAATCTGGCATTAAGGCATGATTACAGAATACCGTATATAACAGACTCAGGAAGTACAGGTATGCTGAAGCTTACTTTGGTTCAGGATGACGACAATAAAGGTCGTATATCTGTAAACATGCTAAGTAGCGTATTAGGAAAAGTTTCTGTTGAGGCTAAGGCTGACAGAGAAAGTCTTGGTATGTACATTGTCAGTGACACAGCAGTTTCAGATGAAGGAAGCCAGCTTCTTGAGGATATGGAAGAAAATTTAAAAGAAGGATTTGGATTTACAAATGTGACCGTCAACATTACAAAATCGTCAGACGTGCCATATGTGACTTATGAAGCAGCGGCTGACAGTGTGGCAACAGATAAGCTGTATGAAATTGCAGCACAGATTGTAAAACTGCTTGCAGGCTAAAGATTTGCACAGAAAGTCCGATATATAGAGCATGAACAGGTAAATTGGACAGACAGAAAGGTTAAGATATGAGAATAGGAACTAATGTGGCAGCGATTGTTGCCAACAATGCATTACAGAAATCACAGAATAATCTGTCAACATCAATTGAAAGATTATCATCAGGATACAAGATAAATGGCTCTAAGGACGATGCTGCAGGATGTGCTATTTCTGAAAAGATGAGAGCACAGATAAGAGGTCTTAGTCAGGCCCAGAATAATACAGCTGATGGAGTTTCTGTTTTAAATACAGCAGAAGGTGCAATTACAGAAATCCAGAGTATGCTCACAAGATTAAAGGAACTTAGCGTTCAGGCTGCTAATGATGTTAATTCAGATGATGAAAGAGAAGCTATACAGAAAGAGATAGAACAGATTAATAACGAGATTGACAGAATATCTGATCAGACAGAATTCAATACACAGTCTCTTATTAACGGTAATCTTTCAAGAAGAGTATATTCAGATCTTCAGGGAGTTAATCAGCTTTCTGTATCTGACAGCTATACAGCAGGTGTATATGGAATAACTGTTACTGAGGATGCAAGACAGGCTATAGCGGTAGGAGCAGGAAGTATTACTATGTCATCAACAGCTTCTATAACAGAAGAACAGGCTGGAGCAATAAACATTAATGGCTACAAGATAAGCATTTCCGAAGGTGATACACTTGATAAGGTGATGGGAAAGATTATTGACGGAGTTAACATCACAGGGGGTTCTGCATTTACAGTTAAAGACCTTAATAATGATACAGCAGCTAATGGTACTGATTATGCAGGTTATGTGCCAACAGCAGATTATGCTGGTTCAACACTTGTTATTATGACTAACCAGTATGGAAGCAACCAGAAGATGAATATAACATGTGATAATGCAGAGCTTGCAGATATTTTGGGAATACCACAGGCAGCAACACAAGATGGTATATATGTAGAAGGAAGCGATGTTAAGGCAGAGATTGCTACAGGAGATGATGGAAAGCGAATTGGTTTTGCTGATTCGGCAATTCTTTCAACAAAGGGAACTGTAATTACAGTAACAGATGTTAATAACAAAGAGTTTTCAATGGATGTTCCAGGTAATGCGGCAGGTACTGTATTTGACGACAGTAACAATGATGGACAGTCAGCTGCAGGTGCAGGTACAGCAAAAACTATAAGTCAGGAAGTAACAGATGTTGGAACTATGAGCATACATGTAGGTGCTAACCAGGATCAGGTAATCGTTATTGATATTCCAGCAATAACAACTTATTCACTAGGCACGGAACATATGAATGTCATGACTCAGTATACAGCATCAAGGGCGATATCTACTGTAGATGAAGCTATTAATAAGACTAATGAAATACGTTCAAGAATCGGTGCGTACGAGAACAGATTTGATCATACAACTAATAACCTTGAGGTTTCAAGTGAGAATGTTACTAAGGCTTTATCAGCTAAGATTGATACAGATATGGCTGAGGAGATGACAGAGTATACATCACAGACAGTTCTTACACAGGCAGCTACGTCAATACTTGCACAGGCTAATGAAAGACCTTCACAAGTATTACAGTTATTACAGTAGTTTAAGATTCAATGGTTATATAGGAAAGGGATGCTATGACTAAAGAAACAATTAAGACATTTCAGTATAGAATTACACAGGCAACAGCATCACAGCTTGTTGTGATTCTGTATGATATGGCTATAGAATATCTTAATGATGCATGTGAGAGTGATAGTGCTAAGCAGGCACATAATAATATATATATGGCACAGAAGGTTATAGACCAGCTTATATGCGGACTTGATATGCAGTATGAGATATCAGCTAATCTTTTCGTAATATATAATCATATGAAGAGGTCACTTATATCAGCATCTGTAAGCCTTGATAATAATGAGATTAACAGAATTACAGGGCTTTTAAAGAAACTCAGGGCATCCTTTTATGAAGTTAGTAAACAGGATGATTCTGAGCCGCTTATGAAGAATACACAGGCTGTATATTCAGGTCTTACATATTCAAGAGGTGGAATTAGTAATGAAACACAGACTGATAATATAGAAAACAGAGGATTCAGGGTTTAGCCCCGAATCCTCTGTTTTCTATAATCTGCGTCTTCTTCTGTTATAGTGTCTTCTCTGTCTTTTTCTTCTTGCCCGTTCTTCAATAATGTAGATGATAAAAAGAATAACGGCACCAATTCCAACAAGTATCCATATATTAATTCTGATACATGTTTTCGGTTTATAAGATGATGAAACATCATTATTAATGTATGGCAGCAGGCTTCCGGTATCTGTTCCGGCAGCAGATATATTAAGTGTAGTTGTGCCGACAGTATTATCGTTGTACAGGAACTTAAGATGTGTTGTCATAACACCATTCTCATTGGTCATGTCATAATTATCATCGACCGTCATTGATACATTTGACAAAGAACTTTTATTAGGTATTGTGATAAATGAAGCATTTAGTCCAAAGTTTAGCGAAAGAGTTGAGAAAACAGCTGAGTTGTAATAGTTGTCATTAGAGAACATTGCTCCGAGCTGGCTTCCGGTTGTTGTTGATTTCTGGAAATTGGCAAATCCCCAGTCAAAAAGGGTTCTTGTATCAACATATCTTATCTCATCTGTGGCTTCCTTAAATACAACGCATATAAGACGCATACCGTCTTTTTCTGCAAATGTAACAAGTGTATTCTGTGATTCATCAGTATATCCTGTTTTGCCACCCTTGCAGTATTCATAATAGTAGGCACGGCCCTTTAACATCTTGTGTCGATGTCTTATTGTACGCTGTGCAGACATGTTAGTTGCAGGAATTACATATGCATCGGCAGTTGAATCAATGCTGACAAAAGAAGCATTGTTATAGCACCCTCTTGCAATCATTGCCATATCATATGCCGTTGTGTAGTGGTCGGTATTATATAATCCGCTTGCATTGGCAAAATGTGTATTCAAAGCACCAAGTTCTTTTGCTTTGGCATTCATCATATCGACAAATGCATCTATTGAGCCAGCCACATGTTCACCGAGGGCATAAGCCATCTCGTTGGCAGAATACAGCAGAAGTCCGTGAAGAAGCTGGTTGACAGTAAATTGCTCGCCTGCTTTTGAACTTAAGTTGGCATCCTCATATACATTAATTGAGTTAGCAGCTGACTGTGAAAATGTTACAACATCGTCCATATTACAGTTCTCAATAGTAAGGAGTCCTGTTAAAATCTTGGTTGTGCTGGCTGGATAACATTTTTCATGAGAATTCCTCTCGAAAAGAATGGAACCTGTATCAGCATCAATAAGAATGCAGCTGTTTGAGTTAACATCAGGTGCATCCGGCCATACAGCCTTTGTGCTGGTTGTGTCTGTCTCACTGTAGACTTTGTTGTATGCTGCAGCCTGGGTATCCGCTGCAAAAGCTGAGAATACCAAAACAGTGGCAGATACAGCGCTGGTTATCTTTATAAGTAATCCTTTTAAAAATTGCTTTTTCATTATAGAGATAATTCCTCCGATTAATAAAATATACAAATACATTGTAGCCCAGGATTGTACATAAGTAAACCCCGCTTGGCAAAAAGTGATATTTATGGTAAATAATATATAGGAAACTCAGATTTCGGCTATGTCTGTGTGCGGCATGTGCTTTCAGGATGACTTCGCTTAGCATGAGTAAATGCCGCCATCTGCAAAGTCTATTACAGTGCGTGAAATCAAACGCACTTCGTTTGGACGTGCTTTCACGCACTGAACTTATGCAGATGGTGGCATTAACTCCTGCACAGCTTGTCATATTCAAGCGTATACCGCACACGGACATAGCCGAAATCTGAGCTAATATATAAGATAGGAGTAATGTATGAGACTTAGAAATGTACCCGGAGCAAGGGAAGTAATGATAGAGAATGAATATGTGTTTACAGAGCCAGAGGGGATGAAAGGCACATGGTCACAGGTTTTCGGTAACGATAATCCAATCCGTATTGAGATTGGTATGGGTAAAGGCACATTTATAACAACACTGGCAGCAAATAATCCTGATATTAATTATGTGGGTATAGAGAAGTATTCAAGCGTGCTTTTAAGAGCTGTTGAGAAACAGGACGAACTTCAGCTTCCTAATTTAAGATTCATCAGAATGGATGCAGAGGCAATATGTGAGGTGTTTGGAGCGGGAGAGGTAGACAGAATATACCTTAATTTTTCAGATCCATGGCCAAAAGACAGACATGCGAAGAGAAGACTTACCTCAAGACAGTTCATGGCAAGATATGACATTATATTAAAGCCGGACGGACAGGTGGAATTCAAAACAGATAATAAAGATTTATTCGATTTTTCATTAGAAGAGATTAAAGAGGCAGACTGGGAGCTTCCTGTTGTCACATTTGACTTACATAATGACTCTGTACTTAACGAGGGTAATGTAATGACAGAGTATGAGACAAGATTTTCACAGATGGGCAATCCTATCTGTAAACTTATCGCAGTAAGAAATCATTAATAATAAATGCATATACTATATAAAGGCTTTTGGAGAATTGTTGTGAAGAATAAAGCATTTGCAAGGAAAGTATCAGAAGTGATGTATGTGCATAAAGGTGCGAATTACAGAGTGGTAAGATTTAAGAATTCCCTCGACGATGTCGTGAGAATTCTTAATACCAAAAAATAATCTAGAGGTCATCGGGCGAGTCATAAGGCTGCACGGTGACTTTTCTTTTGTCCAGAAAATGCTGCACTGTAATGTTTAACAGGTAGCTTAATACGGCAAATACGGGAACTCCAAGGAACATTCCAATTACGCCAAACAGCGCCCCACCTACGGTTATTGAGAACACAACCCATACAGGCTTAAGACCTGTAGTACTGCCGATGATACGAGGTCCAATAAGCAGACCGTCAACCTGCTGGATGCAGACAATCATGATTACAAATATGATAAGTTTGATAGGGCTTGCGATAACAATAATCACACCGCCAATCACGCCACCGATGTATGGTCCGAAATACGGAATCATGTTCGTTATGCCGACAATCACGCTTATAAGAACAGCATATGGTAGCTTGAGAATCAGCATGATAATAAAGCAGATAATCATGACAATAATTGAGTCAAATGATTTGCCGATAATATAATTAATAAAAATGCTTGCACAATTCTTACAGATGATGCGTGTATTGTCTGCTGTTTTCCTAGGAAGCACGGCATATAAAAATCTCTTAAAATGATAAAAGATATTCTTATTATCAGAAATCATGTAGATGGACACGATAATTGCAATAACAAGGTTTAACACACCCGAAAGAATGGCCATGGATGTATTAAGAATGTAAGGAACCATATTGGTAAGTGCACCAGTCATGTAGTCAACAAGTTTAGGAAGAGCATCTTCAATCTTCTGATTAATGAAATTGTAATCAATAGAAGAATTGGCGTGCTTATCTTCAAACTCAGTGAACCAGTTGCGGATATTCTCGTACCATACAGGAGCCTGATTGGCAATCTCTGTAATACTTTTGTATATCTGAGGCACAACAAAGCCTATTAATACTGCAAATGCGCCAACTGCTATCAGGTAAGCAACAAGAATTGAAAGCATTTTGGCGGCTTTCTTGGACTTGATATGGCATACCCCCATGAAGAACCTGTTATAAAGGATCTTGATAAACGGATAAAGAACAAGCGCAATCATGCCACCAATAAGAAATGGTGACAGTATATGGAATATATTGCCCAATGACTTGACGGTTGCAGGCCAGTTACCAATGAACTTATATATAAGAATTGCACCTAGCACAAAAAGCAGACCATATATAACAATTGTAAAGTATTTGCTGTTAGGCTGGAATACATTCTTGCCAACAGCTTTGTCAGGTTTTGGCGGCTGTTCCTGTTCAGAATCAAGATTAATAGCCTCAATTGGAATATTGTC
>OLZI01000938.1_pt1 | contig 17503 bp, 16 predicted proteins | sample 1674061 | NCBI WGS metagenome assembly OLZI01 (sample SAMEA103958139, study PRJEB25191) | human gut metagenome | biome: human-associated habitat [ENVO:00009003]; feature: intestine environment [ENVO:2100002]; material: feces | place: Germany | collected 2013/2015 | reverse complement strand
TTGTATCGTGAGGAAAAGATCATGGAAATTTTAAAACAGCGTATTCTTAAGGACGGAGTAGTAAAGGAAGGAAACGTTCTCAAAGTCGATAAATTCCTTAACCACCAAATGGACGTAAAGCTTTTCAACGATATCGGCGAGGAGTTTGCAAAGAGATTTGCAGGAACAGGCGTAAACAAGATACTCACTATCGAGTCATCCGGTATCGGCATTGCCTGCATTGCGGCTCAGCATTTTAACAACTGCCCTGTTATTTTTGCAAAGAAAACTCTCAGCAAAAATCTTGACGGCGAAATGTTCGTTACTCAAGTAAAGTCCTACACAAAGGGCGTTACATATGACGTAATGGTATCTGAAAAATATCTCGGCAAGGGTGACAAGGTGCTTATTATAGACGATTTTCTTGCTAACGGCTGTGCGCTTATGGGACTTATAGATATTGTAAAGCAGTCAGGGGCTGAGCTTGCGGGAGCAGGTATCGTTATCGAAAAGGGCTTCCAGGTCGGCGGAAAGACTATCCGTGACATGGGCGTAAAGCTCGAATCTCTTGCTATCGTTGACTCTATGGACAACGGCACTATCACTTTCAGGGACTAACGCACAAGGCGTTACCAATAAATATTTTATGGAGGAAGATCAAACATGAAGGTAAGACGTATTCTTGCGCTCGTTCTTTCTGCGGCTCTTGCTGTAACAGCTCTTACAGCTTGTACATCTGCTAAGGACGAAGCATCACAGAAGTCGGCTGACAAGCAGACGACAACTCTCAGCTATGACACTGTAAAGATCGGTGTTATACACATCGGCAACCCTGCCGACGGTTCAGGCTACACATATGCTCACGATCAGGGTATCGTTGGTATGCAGAAGGAGCTTGGACTTAAAGACGATCAGATCGTAAGAAAAAACAACGTATCAGACAGCGACCCTGCTGCTACAGAAACAGCTATCCGTGAGTGCATCGAGGAAGGCTGCAACATCATCTTCGGCACAAGCTGGGGCTATATGGACAAAATGGAATCCCTCGCTGAGGAATATCCTGACGTTTATTTCTGTCACGGCACAGGCTACAAGAACAACGGCAAGAACCTTAACAACTACTTCGGAAGAATTTATCAGGCAAGATATCTCACCGGTATCGTTGCAGGTATGAAGACAGAGTCAAATCTTATCGGTTACGTTTCCGCTATGGGCAGCGAGAACTCTGAGTGCACAGGCGGTATCGACGCTTTCGCAATGGGCGTTTATTCTGTAAATCCTGACGCTAAGGTTTATGTAAAGGTAACAAACAGCTGGTATTCACCAACAGAGGAAACAAACGCTGCAAAGGCTCTTCTTTCTGAGGGCTGCGACGTTATCGCTCAGCACTGTGATACACCTAACCCACAGCTCGAGGCTGAAAGCGCAGGCAAGTGGGGCGTAGGCTACAACACAGATATGTCTAAGGACGCTCCTAAGGCTACACTTACTTCAACTCTTTGGAACTGGTCTGCATACTACACATATCAGGTAAAGCAGATCGTAGATGGCAACTGGAAGTGTGAGAACTACTACGGCGGCATGGCTGACGGTCTTGTAGACATCGCTCCTCTGAACAAGGATCTCTGCACAGAGGATATGCAGAAGGCTGTTGACGAGGCTAAGGCTAAGCTCGAAGACGGCTCATTCAACGTATTTGACGGCGTTATCGAAACAAACGACGGCAAAACAGTTGGCGAAGAGGGCAAAACTCTTGACGACGCTACTATCACAGGCGGAATCAACTGGTACTTCAAGAACGTTGAGGTCAAGTAATAAGGCTTAACAGCTTAACAAAACATTTATACGGGCGGTGCAGGTTGCCGCCTGTTTTGTTAATGATATGAGCATACGGCAGCAGGTAATTCTGCTGTCGGTTTCTGATGACATTAGCAAATCTAAGGAAGTTCATAAAAAGGAGCTGAAAGTATGAGTGAAGAAATATCTGCTGAGATCGCTGTAAAATGCAGCGGTATAACAAAAGTTTTCGGCAGCGTGGTTGCAAACGACGGCATTGATCTTGAAGTAAAATACGGTGAGATACTTGCACTGCTGGGCGAAAACGGATCAGGAAAGACCACGTTAATGAATATGCTTTCGGGTATCTATCACCCTGACAAGGGCAATATCTACATTGCCGGCAAGCCTGAGGCGATAAATTCACCTATGGATTCTATCGAACTTGGCATAGGCATGATACATCAGCACTTCAAGCTTGTGGAGGTGTTCTCCGCCGCAGACAACATTGTGGCAGGCACAAAGGGCAAGCTTAAGAGCAAGGGCGCTGTGAGAGATGAGATAAAAAAGATATCTGAACAGCTTGGTCTTGAAGTTGACCCTGACAAAAAGGTATACAATATGTCCGTCAGTGAAAAGCAGACAGTTGAGATACTGAAAGTGCTTTACAGGGGTGCGAAGATACTTATTCTTGACGAGCCTACGGCGGTTCTTACTCCGCAGGAAACCGAAAAGCTTTTCAATATCCTGAGAAAAATGAAAGCTCAGGGCTGTGCTATCATTATCATCACCCACAAGCTGGGCGAGGTAATGGATATATCTGACAGAGTGACCATACTGCGAAAGGGCAAGAGCGTTGAAACTGTAAACACAGCAGAGAGCAGTGAAAAGCAGCTCACTGAGCTTATGGTGGGCAAGGCGGTGGAGCTTTCAATAGAAAGACCTGAACCTGTGAACGTAAAGCCGATACTTAACGTAGTCGATCTGACGGTAAAGAACTCTGAGGGAAGCATTGCTCTCGATGACGTAAGCTTTGTTATAAACAGAGGCGAGATACTTGGTGTGGCAGGCATTGCAGGAAGCGGTCAGAAAGAGCTTTGCGAGACTATCGCAGGGCTTCAGAAGATAGAAAAGGGCGCAGTGCTTTACAACAAGGAGAACATCATAGGCAAGACACCTAAGGAGATAATAAATCTCGGCATAAGCATGAGCTTTATCCCTGAGGACAGACTTGGAATGGGTCTTATCGCTTCGGTGGGTATGACGGACAATATGCTTCTTAAAACATACAAGCAGGGCAAGCTTTGCTTTGTGGACAGAAAGCCTGCTAAGGAGCTTTCAAAGGAGCTTATAGAAAAGCTTGAAATAAAAACTCCGTCAACGGAGCTTCCTGTAAGAATGCTTTCGGGCGGAAACGTTCAGAAGGTCCTGCTTGGACGAGAGATACACAGTGAGCCTGACCTGCTCATAACCGCATATCCTGTTCGTGGACTTGACATCAACTCATCATATCTTATATACTCGCTTCTTAACGAGCAGAAGAAAAAGAACACGGCTGTGCTTTTCATAGGCGAGGACCTTGACGTTCTTCTGGAGCTTTGCGACAGGATAATGGTGCTTTGTCACGGCAAGATAACAGGTATTTGTGATGCAAAGACGGTCACAAAGGAACAGGTGGGCATGATGATGACAGGCTCGACAATGGAGGAGGTGCTGGGCATTGGCTGATATTATAAAAAAAGAGCCTCTTATAAGAATAGCCAAGCGTGCTGAACGCTCAAACAAGCAAAAGCTTATCATAAGGCTTCTGTCGGTGCTTCTGGCTATTTGTGCAGGCGGAATATTCATTCTTATTCTTGGCAAAGATCCGTTTTCATACTATGCGAAAATGGTAAAGGGTGCTTTTATCGGCAAGAACGCCGCAAGCCCTTTTATGCCGTTCAAAGAGACAATAAAGATAATGATACCGCTTCTTATATCTTCTCTTGGCATTACGCTTGCGTTTAAGATGAAGTTTTGGAATATCGGTGCAGAGGGTCAGATAATAATGGGCGGAGTTTTCGCTTCATACTTTGCTCTTTATCATTACGATATGCCTCACTATCTGCTTTTCATTGTGATGTTCGTTGCGGCGATGATAGGCGGAGGACTTTACGGCATTATCCCTGCATTTTTCAAGGCAAAATTCGACACAAACGAAACTTTGCTCACCCTTATGCTCAACTATATCGCACTTTACGTTATAGATTGGCTCACAAAGGGCGCATGGCAGGATCCTGAGTCAAAGGGATATCCTAAGATAGCAAGATTCGACCTTAACGCATGGCTTGACTCGCTGGGCGGTGTGCAGATAGGCTGGTTGATAGGTCTGGTGCTTGTGGTATTGGTATTTATCTATCTTAAATACACAAAGCAGGGCTACGAGATAACTGTAGTATCAGACAGCCACGCAACTGCAAGATATGCAGGCATGAGCCCTAGCAAGATAATGATAAGAACGATGTTTTTGAGCGGTGCTATCTGCGGTATCGCAGGAATGGTGCAGGCTTGCGGAACAGAACACACACTTTCAACATCTGTTGCAGGCGGAGTAGGCTTCACGGCTATCATAGTTGCATGGCTTGCAAACCTCAATCCATTCGGCATACTTGTGGTGTCATTCTTATTCGCAGTTTTGGAAAAGGGCAGCACGGTGGTATCGTCTGAATTTGTTCTTTCACCTTACTGCTCGGACGTTTTGCAGGGAATAATCCTGTTCTTCGTGCTTGGCTGTGAGTTCTTCATCAGATACAGATTTGTAACAAGAGGAGGCAGGAAAAATGACTAGACTTATTTCATTCCTTGCCCATGCGGTATATATGGGTACTCCTCTGCTTTTCGGCACAGTAGGAGAGATACAAAACGAAAAGGCGGGACACCTTAACCTTGGCGTTGAGGGAACAATGGCAATGGGCGCTTGTGCAGGCTTTATGGTAGCATACAAGACAGGAAGCCTTTGGCTTTCCATACTTGCGGCATTTCTTATGGGTGCGCTGGTTTCGCTTATCTATGCTTTTCTTACCATAACAATGATGGCGAACCAAAACGTAACAGGTCTTACACTGACTATATTCGGCACTGGACTTTCAAACTTCATAGGCGAGCAGATGATATCCGCTTCACCTACAGGCAACCTCAAACTGCCTGACGGAGTGATGAGCAGTCTGAAAAACATTGACATACCGCTTCTCAGCAAGATACCTGTTCTTGGAGAGGTGCTTTTCTCACAGAACATTTTCACTTACCTGAGCATTGTTATCGCTGTGATAATGTTTATCTATCTGAAAAAGACTAAGGTGGGTCTTAACCTTAGAACTATCGGTGAAAATCCTGCTGTTGCGGACGCTGTGGGAATAAGCGTTGTGAAATACAAATACATAAACGTTCTTATCGGCGGAGGAATATGCGGAATAGGCGGAGCGTTCTGCTCAATGGTAATAAACGGCGGTGTTTGGATGGCAAACAGCGTGAACGGTCTTGGCTGGATAGCTGTAGCGCTTGTTATCTTCGCTGTATGGAATCCTGCAAGGGCTATTTACGGAGCGTATATTTTCGGTGCATTCATGGTGCTGAAATACTACTTCCCGAAAAACCTCGGCTTCACTGTTCCTGAGTCATTCTTTGATATGCTCCCATATCTTGTAACGGCTCTTGTTCTTATCATCACTTCAGTGAAAAAATCAAGAGAGCGTTCACAGCCACAATCCTGCGGTATAAATTATTTCCGTGAGGAGAGATAAAACGTGACGTAACGGGCGAACACCGTTCACCCCGAGAATGTTGAAAAAGTATCATATTTAAAAGCTCTGCGTTTTGCAGGGCTTTTATTTTGCCCTAGTGACAAAATGCAGAAGATGTTCATAGCCCAATTACGATACAAAAAAAGCGGGCGACCACAGGTCGCCCATATGCTTTGTTAGGTTATGATAAACTGTTTTTACTTCGCCTTTGCCGAAGCCACAAAAGATTTGAGCTCCTCCTCAGGCATATATCCGACAGTTGAAGCAACTACCTTGCCATGTTTCACAACAAAAAGGGCAGGTATGCTCGAGATACCAAAAGCGGATGCAAGCTCGTTTTCCTCGTCAACGTTGACCTTCCCCACCTTTACAGAACTGTCCTCCTCAGAATACTTATCCACCAGCGGTGAAAGCATTTTGCACGGACCGCACCATGCTGCCCAGAAGTCAAGCAGGACAGGCTTTTCCGAGTGCATTACTTCATTTTCAAAATTATCCTTTGTTATGACCTTTACAGACATTTTTCACAGCTCCTTTTCTAGTCTTTGCTTTTGTAATAGAGCATACAATGGCAGAAGCCCTCAAAATTAGGGTCGGCTATCTGCTCACGGAACTCTTTGCACATACACTTGTTTTCCTCTGTGCGCTGTATCCTGCACGGACAATAGCCACCTGTGCGTTTAAGCCCCTCTTTTATGCTCTTTACCATTTCTTCATCATCATTAAGACGTACCATTACTACCTATCCTTTGCAGATATGCTTAGATTATTCCTTGACAAATGCCTTTACTATCTCGCCGATATACTGATAGTGATAATCCTTGTCAGAATACCATTTCTCATCGTTTTCAGTATCAACAAAGCACTCAGGCTTCATCTCCTGAACATAAGCCTTTTTGCACACAAGCACCATATCAGCTTCCGCAAAAGCTGTTACCTCCACGCCGTTTTCAGACACGAACACAGGGGTCAGACCTGTTTCCTTTGCCTTGTCGCAGTCACGTCCACTATGTGAGCCACAGAATGAAAGTGCCTTTTTATAGTCCTCTTTAAAGAAGCTTATGGTGAAATATTCTGCCTTGTCGATAAATTCCTTTGTATATCTCTGCGGTCTTATAACTGTGGTGAAGGTGTTCTTTCCCCACATAACGCCTGCAAAGCCCCATGAAGCTGTCATTGTGTTCCAGCCACTCTCGTCGCCTGCTGTTACAAGAAACCACTCCTTGCCTATCTTTTTGTATGGATTGAAGTCAAGGGTATCAAGCTTATCTGCCGCTACCTCTTTGAAACCGTTGAAACTGCTCATTTTCATTACCGCCTTTCAGTATTATGTCAGACTTATCATACTTATTGTACACCAATATCGTATAGAAAACGTCTGAGTATATTATATATCATTTCTTATGAAATTGCAACCCCTTGAAAGCCTTGAAATATTGTACAAAAATCGTTAAACAGGGCTTTTTTGTGTTGCTTTTTTTGAAGAATAGTGATATAATTGAATTAAGTATTTGTAAAGCTGTTTTTGTGTTTTTGGTTTAGCTGTTTTATTTTATGCCGTTGCAATACTCGATATGTATATCTTTTGAAGTTTATACAGAATAAATTGTATATTGTCCGAAAATATACATTAAAAAGCCTTAAAATGTGTATAAATATAAAATTTTTATGCAAAAGCACTTGACAATGCTGTATAAAGGTGTATAATAATTTTATCGGCATGAGAGCCGTGAAAATATTATACAAACATACTTACTACAAACAATGGAGGAATTTTGTTATGGCAAAAGAGATCAAAAAGGTTGTCCTTGCTTATTCCGGCGGACTTGATACATCTATCATCATTCCGTGGCTCAAGGAAAACTACAACAACTGCGAAGTAATCGCTGTTTCAGGAAACGTTGGTCAGGGCACAGAGCTTGACGGTCTTGAGGAAAAGGCTATCAAGACAGGCGCTTCTAAGCTCTATATCGAGGATCTTACAGAAGAGTTCATCGAGGATTATGTATATCCAACAGTACAGGCTGGCGCTGTTTATGAAAACCAGTACCTCCTCGGCACTTCATTTGCTCGTCCGATCATTGCAAAGAGAATAGCTGAGATCGCTATCAAGGAAGGTGCTGACGCTATATGCCACGGCTGCACAGGTAAGGGCAACGATCAGGTTAGATTTGAGCTTGCTATCAAGGCTTTTGCTCCTGATATGCAGATAATCGCTCCTTGGAGAATCTGGGATCTTAAGTCAAGAGAGCAGGAGATCGAGTATGCTGAGGCTCACAACATTCCTCTGAAGATAAACAGAGAAACAAACTACTCAAAGGACAAGAACCTTTGGCACCTTTCACACGAAGGTCTGGATCTTGAAGATCCTGCAAACGAGCCACAGTATGAGAAGCCGGGCTTCCTTGAAATGGGCGTTTCACCTATCATGGCTCCTGACAAGCCAACTTATGTAACTATCCACTTTGAAAAGGGTATCCCAACAGCAGTTGACGGCGTTGAGATGAACGGCAAGGAGCTTGTTACAAAGCTTAACGAGCTTGGCGGTGCAAACGGTATCGGTCTTGCTGACCTTGTTGAGAACAGACTCGTAGGCATGAAGTCAAGAGGCGTTTATGAAACTCCAGGCGGAGCTATCCTTTACAAGGCTCATGAAGTTCTTGAAACTATCACACTTGACAAGGAAACTGCAAGAGTTAAGCAGTATCTTTCAATCAAGTTTGCTGACATTGTTTACAATGGTCAGTGGTTCACTCCTCTCCGTGAGGCTATGAGCGCATTTGTTACAGAAACACAGAAGACTGTTACAGGCGATGTTAAGCTCAAGCTTTACAAGGGCAACATGATAAACGCAGGTGTAACATCTCCATATACTCTCTATGATGAAGAAGTTGCTACATTTGATGAGGACAATGTTTACAATCAGGCTGATGCAACAGGATTCATCAACCTCTTCGGTCTGCCTATCAAGGTAAGAGCTAAGCTCGAGCAGAAGAGAAACGCTAAGAAGGACTAATAGCGTTGCTCTGGTCAACAGAGCATAAAGGTGTATAACCTTAAAAAGTTTGTATAATATTTTTCACGGAGGTTTTGATATGTCAGATAACAACAGCATTTTTGAGCCTGCAATAGACAAGAAGGTCGAGATCTCTTATGACAGCCTGCCGAACTCCTCTTTTGAGGACGTAAACCTCGGCGGAGCAAAGTTCTCGAACGTAAATCTTAAGGAAGCCGTTTTCGATGACGTTAATATGGACGAGACACATTTCAACAACGTCAGCATGAAAGAAAGCGACTTTGCAGATATGTATATGGTAAACACAAAGTTCTTGGGCGTAAATCTCAGCAACTCGAGATTTGGCTGCTCTATCATGAACAATGTTGAGTTTAAAAATCCTGATCTTAAGAACTCACAGTTCATTCACTGTGACCTTACAAACGTTGAGATAAACGATTGCAAGATAGACGGTCTGAAGATCAACGGCGTGGATATCCAGAAGCTGCTTGAACAGCACGAAAAGGAAATTTGATCCGCACTTATTGAAATGTATCGGGGCAGGATGATCCTTTGGGGTCATTTTGCCCATACATTTTTTATATTTGATAACTTGAAATAAACATAAAGGACGGTTTTAAAATGGCAGGAAAAATGTGGGCAGGAAGATTTACAAAGGAAGTTGACGAAAGAGTCAATGATTTCAATTCATCTATTTCCTTTGACGCAAGAATGTACCGCTATGATATAGAGGGTTCTATGGCGCACGCCACTATGCTGGGCGAGTGCGGTATAATCGAAAAGCACGAAAGCGAAAAAATAGTCCAGGGACTTAAGGGTATTCTTGCGGATATCGACGAGGGAAAATTACAGTTCGACCCTACTGCAGAGGACGTTCATATGTTTGTTGAGGCTGAGCTTACCAAAAGGCTTGGCGACACAGGCAAAAGACTTCACACGGCAAGATCAAGAAACGATCAGGTGGCACTTGACGTGAGAATGATACTCAGAGCCGAAACAAAAGAGATAATCGAGCTTGTGAAAAAGCTTGAGCACACTATCCTTGACATTGCAGAGAAAAATCTCACAACTGTTATGCCGGGATATACTCATCTTCAAAGGGCACAGCCTATCACATTTGCTCACCACCTTATGGCGTATGCAAATATGCTTCTGAGAGATATTTCAAGACTTGAGGACAGCTACAAGAGAACGAACATCATGCCTTTGGGAAGCGGTGCTCTTGCATCTACAACTTACCCTATAAACAGACAGAGAGTTTGCGACCTGCTTGGCTTTGACGAGATAACACAGAACTCACTTGACGGCGTTTCGGACAGAGATTTCTGCATAGAGCTTTGCTCAGCTATCTCACTGCTTATGATGCACCTTTCAAGATTTTCTGAGGAGATAATACTTTGGTGCTCATGGGAGTTCAAATTCATCGAGCTTGACGATGCTTATGCAACAGGCTCGTCTATCATGCCGCAGAAGAAAAACCCTGATGTTACTGAGCTTATAAGAGGAAAGACTGGCAGAGTTTACGGCGACCTTAACACACTGCTCGTTATGATGAAGGGTCTGCCACTTGCATACAACAAGGATATGCAGGAGGACAAGGAAGCTATCTTTGACGCTATCGACACTGTTAAGCTTTGTCTTAAAACGTTCGATCCGATGCTCGCCACAATGAGAGTTATCCCTGAGAACATGAGAAACGCCGCAGCCAAGGGCTTTATCAATGCTACTGACTGCGCTGACTATCTTGTTAAAAAGGGTATGCCTTTCAGGGACGCTTACAAGATAACGGGCACTCTCGTTCACACCTGCATTGAAAAGGGCTGTACACTTGAAACTCTCCCATTGGAGGAGTACAAGAAGCTCACTGACAACTTTGACAAGGACGTTTATGACGCTATCAGCCTTGACACCTGCGTAATGCAGAGAAAAGCGGCAGGCGGTCCTGCGCCTGAGTCTGTAAAAGCTCAGATAGAATATGTCAGAAATAAGCTTTGATAGACACCGCTCCCCTGTTAAGGCGGCACTGCTATATCTTGTGCTGTGGGAGCTTGCGACAGTTATAATGTGGCTTTTTACGGCTAAGCTTTTTGTGATATATCCGCTGTTTGCGGTGGGATTTACGGTGGCGTACCCTGTGTGTACATGGTGGGCTTGCTACCGACACGCTAAGAACTACGGCTTGAAATGGTATGTTGCGCCTGTGATGATAGCGGTTTCGGTGATAGAATATATCTTCGTGGAGGAAGCAAGGTCGGTAGTGCCGAACTTTATCGTACTCACTGTGTTGACCGCAGGCTTTGCCGCAGGTCTTGGAAACTGTTTTGCGGATAAGGACGCAATAAACGCCGCAAAGGAAGATAAAAAGCGTAAAAAGCTGAAAAAAGAACCTGAATACAAGAACATTTTGGACGATAATTAAAAGTATGCAAACGGCTAAAGAGCTGTCAGCCAAACGGGCGAACACTGTTCGCCCCTACAAAAGTTTGCATTTGCATGAGCATACAGATTATTGACAGACAAAATCATAAAGTTTTATAGAAGGATATGAAGAAAAATGAAAACAAGAGTTTTTATTGATGGCAAAGAGGGAACAACGGGACTTCAGATATATGAGCGTTTTCAGAACAGAAATGACGTTGAGATAATGCTCATTGACGAGGAAAAGCGCAAGGACGTGAACGAGAGAGCAAAGATGATAAACTCATCGGATATCACTTTTCTCTGCCTGCCTGACGCAGCGGCAATAGAGGCGGCTTCACTTTGCACAAACCCTGATGTCAGGATAATCGACGCTTCTACCGCTCATAGAACAAACCCTGCATGGGACTATGGTTTCCCTGAGCTTTCTGAAAAGCATAGAGAGAATATCCGCAATTCAAAAAGAGTTGCAAACCCAGGCTGTTATGCAAGCGGCTTTATAAGCCTTGTTTATCCTCTGGTAAAGGCAGGAGTGCTTCCTGAGGATTATCCTGTTACCTGCCATGCAGTTTCAGGCTACAGCGGCGGCGGAAAGAAAATGATAGCCGCTATGGAGAGCGAAAATAAAACAAAGGAAATGTATTCTCCACGTCAGTATGCACTTGGGCAGAAGCACAAGCATATCCCTGAAATGCAGGCGGTGTGCGGACTTAAATATAAGCCTATGTTTAATCCGATAGTGGACGACTATTATAATGGTATGGTTGTTTCTGTGCCGCTGGTGACAAGATGTCTGACAAAAAAGTATACACCTGAGAATATCCATGAAATAATGGCGGAGCATTATCTTGGTCAGCATTTCGTTAAGGTAATGGAGCTAGGTGGAACAGAAACGCTTCCTGACGGATTTATCGCAGCGAATACATTGGCCGGAACAAATAATATGCAGATATTCGTGTGCGGAAATGAGGATCAGATATTGCTTATGTCGAGATTTGATAACCTTGGAAAAGGTGCAAGCGGCGCAGCAATACAGAATATGAATATAATGTTGGGGATAAACGAAGCAATGGGCTTGGAATAACAAAAAAGCAAAAAACAAACCAAAAGCACCGCACAAAAAATCGCCGGTGCAGGGCGGCGTTAGCCCTGCCGAGGGACGGGGGCGAGCAGCCCCAGCGGGGGCAAAATAAAGCCAAAAGCAAAATCAAACCCAACAGGGGGCAGAGCCCCCACCACAAAAGTACGGTCTAAAAAAGCGGCGGACAAAAAAATAAAACAAACCAAAGTAAAATTTCTCAACCAAGCCTAAAAACCAACAAAACTCCGCCGCTTTTGTCATTTGAACAGCGAAGCGTCTTCAAATGACTCGCCAACGGCGACAATAAGCTCCCCCACAAAGGAGAGCAATTCCCGACCAATGAGTGCGAATATAAAAGTGCGGAAAAAATAAGCGGGCGAAAGCTGTTCGCCCCTACAGAAATAATTAATAGAAAAAAATCTGTCCTGATCTAATTAGTGTGAAAATTTTGTAAGGAGTTTTGAATATGAAAGAGATATCAAAGAAAAATTTCGACGGCTATAAGTATGTAGACGGCGGCGTGTGTGCTGCAAAGGGCTTTAAGGCTAACGGTCTTTATTGCGGCATAAAGGAAAACCCTACAAAAAAGCCTGACCTTTGCCTCGTTGAGTCTGACGTTATGTGTTCAGCCGCCGGCGTTTTTACTCAGAATAAGGTCAAGGGTGCTCCTGTTACTATTTCTCAGAAAAATCTTGCTAAAACAGGCGGCAAGGCTAAGGGCTTTATCCTCAACTCCAAAAACGCTAACACCTGCAACGCTGACGGTGAGGAAAAGGCTTACAAAATGTGCGAGATGACTGCCGCTAAAATGGGCGTTAAGCCTGAGGAAATTCTTATCGCTCAGACAGGCGTCATAGGTCAGATACTCCCTCTCGAGCCTATCGAAGCTAAGATAGACGAGCTTTATGAGGGACTTTCCTATGATGGCAACGAAAAAGCCGCTATTGCTATCATGACTACTGATACAGTGAAAAAGGAAGTGGCTGTTGAGTTTGAGCTTGACGGCAAGATCTGCCACGTTGGCGGCATGGGCAAGGGCAGTGGTATGATACACCCTAACATGGCGACTACGCTAAATGTTATCACTACAGACTGCGCTGTATCCTCCGAAATGCTCAAAAAGGCTCTTACTGAGATAGTGAAGACAACATATAACTGCCTGTCTGTTGACGGCGACCAGTCAACGAATGATACCTGTGCTGTTATGGCTAACGGACTTGCAGGAAACCCTGAGATAACAGCCGAGGGTGAAAGCTACGAGGTGTTCAAAAAGGCTCTTTATATCGTCATGATGAACATTACTAAGATGCTCGCAAAGGACGGCGAGGGTGCAACTAAGCTTCTTGAATGTACTGTTACCGGTGCAAAAGACCTTGACACCGCTATAATCGTTGCAAAGAGCGTTATATGCTCGCCGCTTTTTAAGTGTGCAATGTTCGGTGCTGACGCTAACTGGGGCAGGATACTCTGTGCTGTCGGATACGCTGAAGCTGATTTTGACATAAACAAGGTGGACGTTTCACTGTCATCAAAGGCAGGAGAGATACACGTTTGCCACAATGGTGCAGGCATAGAGTTCTCTGAGGAAGTGGCTAAGACCGTTCTTCTTGAGGACGAGATCACAATAAGCGTTTCTATCGGCGACGGCAACGGCACTGCCACTGCATGGGGCTGTGACCTTACATATGATTATGTTAAGATAAACGGCGATTACAGAAGCTAAGACATAAAATCAGTATAGGAAAGAAGAATGAGAAATGGACATAAGCAATAAAATCAGAAGTCAGATACTTATTGACGCTCTGCCGCACATTCAGAAATACCACGACAAGATAGTCGTTGTAAAATACGGCGGCAACGCTATGACAAACGCTGAGCTTAAAGAAGCTGTTATGAGCGATATCGTGCTTCTAAGTGAGGTAGGCATAAAGGTAGTTCTTGTTCATGGCGGTGGCCCTGAGATAAATGCAATGCTCAAAAGAGTCGGCATTGAGAGCAAATTTATAAACGGTCTGAGATACACTGACGCTGAAACTATAGATATCGTTAAAATGGTGCTTTGCGGCAAGGTAAACAAGGAGCTTGTTTGCGCTTTGCAGCTTCATGGCGGAAAGGCTCTCGGTCTTTGCGGCTGTGACGGTCAGATGATACTTGCGCAGAAGCTTGACAGCGAGGTAGACCTTGGTTTTGTGGGCGACATCAAAAAGGTAACGACAAAGCCTATAGTTGACGCACTTAACAACGGTTATGTTCCTATAATCTCCACAGTTGGCGTTGGCGAGGACGGACAGTCTTACAATATCAATGCTGACACTGCGGCGGCGAGAATTGCTTCTTGTCTGAGAGCGGAAAAGCTTATCCTGATGACGGATATAGTTGGTCTGCTGGAGGACAAGGACGATGATTCCACACTTATCCCACAGGTAAACGTCAGCGATGTGCCTTATCTCAAAAAGAAAGGCATCATAAGCGGCGGAATGATACCAAAGATAGACTGCTGTGTTGAAGCCGTAAGACGTGGCGTTAAAAAGACCACTATCATTGACGGCAGAGTACCGCACTCGATACTTATCGAGCTGCTCTCCAACGAGGGTATCGGTACACAGTTTATATAAAATATCAATACATATTGAAAAGAGTGATAAAAATGAACACCATAGAACAGTTCAACGAACACGTTATGCAGACCTATGGCAGAATAGGTCTTGTTATGGAAAGCGGTCATGGTCAGACGGCTGTTGGCGAGGACGGAAAAGAGTATATCGACTTTGGCTCCGGCATCGGCACAAACAGCCTTGGCTACTGCGACGAGGATTGGGTGAACGCTATCTGCGATCAGGCACACAAGATACAGCACACCTCAAACTACTATTACACAAAGGTACAGGCTGACTTTGCAAAAAGGCTTTGCGAGGCAACAGGCTATGACAAGATGTTCTTCGGCAACTCGGGCGCAGAGGCTAACGAGTGCGCTATCAAGCTTGCAAGAAAATACAGCTTTGACAAATACGGCAAGGACGCTGAGAGAAATATCATCATCACCCTTGTAAACAGTTTCCACGGCAGAACGCTTTGCACTCTTTCTGCAACAGGTCAGGAGGTTTTCCACAACTACTTCTTCCCGTTCGTTGGCGGATTTGAGAATGTTATCGCTAATGATATTGACGATCTTATGGACAAGCTCAACAAGCTTGACAACAAGGTTTGCGCTGTAATGTTCGAGTTTGTTCAGGGCGAGGGCGGTGTTATACCTCTTCAGCAGAGCTTTGTAAACACTATCATGCTTGAGTGTGCAAAGAGGGATATCCTCACTATCGCAGACGAGGTACAGACAGGCGTTGGCAGAACTGGCAAGCTCCTCACATCTGAGCTTTACAACGTAAAGCCTGACATAACCACACTTGCAAAGGGTCTTGCAGGCGGTGTTCCAATAGGCGTGTGCCTAGCTAACAAGAAGTGCAGTGAGGTACTTGGCAAGGGTACACACGGCTCGACGTTCGGCGGAAACCCTATTTCCTGTGCAGGTGGAAACGCAGTTCTTGACAAGGTGACAAAGCCTGAGTTTCTTGAAGAAGTTCGCAAAAAGGGCGAATATTTCAGAGAAAAGCTTGCAGAAATAGACGAAGTCGAGGGCGTTGACGGACTTGGTCTTATGATAGGCGTAAGGCTCAAAACAAAGAAAGCCGCTGACGTGCTTAACAAATGCTTTGAAAACGGACTTCTTATTCTCACAGCAAAGGACAAGCTGAGATTTTTGCCACCGCTGAATATCTCATACGAGCAGATAGACAAAGGACTTGCTATACTGAAAAAAGTTCTTGACGAGAAATAACAAAGTGTGTAGGTGCGAACAGTGTTCGACCGTTTGATACGCAATACTAAATAAAAATCAAAATACGGAGGAAATATTATGAAACATTTACTTAAAATGCTCGACCTTTCCAAGGAGGAAATTCTCGACATTCTCAATCTTGCAGACCAGCTCAAATACGAAAACAAAAACGGTATCGAGCATCACATTCTTAAAGGCAAAACTCTCGGAATGATATTCCAGAAGTCCTCTACCCGTACAAGAGTTTCTTTTGAAACAGGTATGTATCAGCTTGGCGGTCAGGCACTTTTCCTTTCAAACCGTGACCTCCAGATAGGCAGAGGCGAGCCTGTTCAGGACACCGCCCGTGTTCTTTCACGTTACCTTGACGGCATCATGATCCGTACTTTTGAGCAGAAAGAGGTTGAGGATCTTGCTAAATACGGCTCTATCCCTGTAATAAACGGTCTGACAGACTTCTGCCACCCTTGTCAGGTGCTTGCTGACCTTATGACTATCAGAGAGTTCAAGGGACGTTTCGAGGGTCTGAAAATGTGCTACATTGGTGACGGCAACAACATGGCAAACTCGCTTATCGTTGGTGGACTTAAAGTAGGCATGGAAGTTTCTATCGCTTGCCCTAAGGATTATCAGCCTGCTGCTGAGGTTCTTGAATTTGCCAAGGGCTACGGCGACAAGTTCTCAATGACAGACGTTCCTCTTGAGGCTGCAAAGGACGCTGATGTACTTTTCACAGACGTTTGGACTTCAATGGGCGAGGAAGCTGAGACAGAGAAGAGAAAGATCGCATTCAAGGGCTATCAGATAAATGACGATATCATGGCTGTTGCAAAGGCTGACGCAATGGTACAGCACTGTCTGCCTGCTCACCGTGAGGAGGAGATAACCGAAAAGGTATTCGAGGCTCACGCAAATGAGATATTCGAGGAAGCTGAAAACAGACTTCATGCACAGAAAGCCGTTATGGTCAAGGTAATGGGTCCGCAGGAATAATTCGCATATGACAAAAGCCGTCCACGCTGGTGGGCGGCTTTTTTGTGTTGAACACATCAAAAAGGTCTTTGATGTGACGGGATAAAAAGATCCGCAGTCCTCAAAGAACTGCGGTCATAGTTAAATAACATTTTCATTTACGATATGGTAGCTTTGCAGAATTTCTGGGTCAAACTGAATGAGTGAGATCATTCTGCGTGCAGGACCGATAGGCTGGTTCGTACCTGTTTCCCACGCCTCAACAGTTTTTGTCGAAACTCCGATCACTGCGGCAAATACCGCCTGCGTAAATCCCAGCTTTTTTCGGATCGCTTTTATATCTTCAGCAGATATATCAGGCAAAGGCTCTATTCTAAGAGTTGTTTTTTAGCAGAAATTTTACCTTTTTCGTAGTCAACTGCCTCGTTAAGTCCAGTAATTATGCTGTCAAACACATTCATATTAAAGCTGGTCTCCTTCGTATTTATTATTGAAGTTGTAATATACTTTCTCATTTGGAAGCACTGCCTTAATCGGATAAACTGACATCCCAAAAGAATCTGTAAAAATAACATCTTCTCCAATATGTTTTTCAAGAAACTCATCAGAAAAATCAGATATTAAACCAATGCTGATAGCTCCATTCCTTG
>OLZI01000874.1_pt1 | contig 18500 bp, 8 predicted proteins | sample 1674061 | NCBI WGS metagenome assembly OLZI01 (sample SAMEA103958139, study PRJEB25191) | human gut metagenome | biome: human-associated habitat [ENVO:00009003]; feature: intestine environment [ENVO:2100002]; material: feces | place: Germany | collected 2013/2015 | reverse complement strand
AAACGTTTTACTTTCGCCCCGTTTAACTTTTAATAACCTGCCTGTGTAGGCATATTTGTAGGCATATCCCCTCTACAGGCATAAAATAGGCATATAAAAATGACGGCAATAAGAGTTGTAAGACAAGGCAAAAAAGGCAAAACCGACCGGCTCCCCCTGTATGTGGAATTTTATATCAACCGCGAGAAAATAAGGATCGCGGTAAGGTTAAGTGTCACCTCTAAAGAATGGGATGAGCAAAACGAAGTGATAAAAGGCCGGGACAAAGAAAGTAAGGATAAAAATTTAATCATCTCCAATATCCGTTCACGAGTAAGCGATATATTTGTCCGTGCCCGTCTTAAAAATGAGACGCTGACAAAAGAAAGTTTCTTCCGCCAGTATAACAATCCCTCCGATTTTGGTACCTTCTTTGATTTTGCACGGGTTTACCTCAAACAAATTAGCAAAACTATTTCTTTCGGTACCTGGAAACATCACGTTTCTATCATCAAGAAACTGGAAACATTCGCACCCGGCCTTGTATTTTCAGAGATTACCCACGAATTTCTCCTGTCTTTCTTTGCATATCTTCGCAAAATAGGTAACATGGATTCTACGGCATGGCGTAACATGGCTACTATCAAAATATATGTAGGTGCCGCCATACGCGGCGGTTATATGGACCAGGACCCGTTCGCGGCCATAAAGATACGTCGCCCCAAAAGTGAAGTTATATACCTGACGGAAGAAGAACTCCTCCGTCTGACCGCCTTGTACCGGTCCGGCCGCCTGGAAGAATGTACCCAGAACGTACTCCGTTTTTTTCTGTTTCTTTGTTTTACTTCTTTGCATATAGGCGATGCAAAAGCATTGCAGATAAACCAGTTCATAGGGAATGAACTACACTACACACGAGGTAAGACAAAAATACCGGTAACTGTACCCTTATCGGACCCGGCACGTTATATCTATGAATATTACCGGGCCGGACGTACAAAAGGTAACTTGTTTATGAACCTTCCCACGGATCAGGATATAAACCGGGTATTGAAAACAATAGCCGGTAAAGTAGGAATAACAAAGGATATCAGTTCAAAGACCGGGCGGCATACATTCGCTACCTTGTATTATAAGAAAACACATGATATCGTAACGCTATCCCACCTTTTGGGACATAGTTCTATAACTATGACAATGGTTTACGCACATGCTCTGGAAGATGAACGCGAAGCGGGAATACACGCCTTTGATGATATGTTATAACTAAAAGAGTGAAGGGGAAACGTGTTTCCCGCTTCCCCCTTTCGCTTTTCTACTCCAACGTATAAACACTCCAGTCTATCGCCTTTTTAAGTTCCCAGCCTTCCTTTTGTGTCTCCTGTATATGTTTCACGGCACCGGTGTAAAACTCTTGTAGTTGCTGCATACTTGCAAACTCGTAAAACGTCGGGTTGTCTTCTTCCCCGAGCTTGAAAGTAACAGGAAGGTTTTCCCCGCCTGTCTGCAAGGCAAGATCGTACGCCGTCTTATAATTCATCTGGTTCTCCATGGAAAGCCAGACTTTCAGGCCGTTCCATACGTACCCGCTTTCGATCGTGTCGGTTATCTTCCGGTTATACCATTCATTAATAACCGCCTTGATTTCTGCCAGTGCGGGTAGATGATCGAACGTCTCTTCCATGTAACTACGCTGCACTCCTTCTGCTGTCTCTGTTTCCTGGTAATCCCACGTAATACGCCAGATTCCCCGGCGGCGGTTGGTACATCTTACCGGTTCCGCCTTGCTGTCTGCATAAATTCGTATCATTTCAAGTAAAATGTATAATTATCAATCCTTTTTCACTTACTTCACCTTCGCAATGTGCTTCAAAAGGCAGTTCTCCGTCTCTTGCCGCTGATTCACAAATGAAAAGTGTTTCCTCCAGGCTGGTAAAATACTTTCTCTCCTTGCCGTCGAGTTCCAGCTTTATAACAGTCCGGTTTCCGTTTTTCGTCGGAACATCCTTTTCATAATCAAGTACGATCACATCCTTGTTCATCAGTTCGGGCGACTTGATCCTTGCCCCGGTAAATCGTTTCCGTCCGTCTTTAGGCTTGTACTTGTAGCCCAGATCTTTTAATTTTTTCATTTTCTTTCCTGTTAGTTTATAAAATAAGTTCTTGCAATCGGCATGTTTTGTAAGCCCGTAAAATGAGGCGGTCAGCTCCTGCCTGCGTTTCTTGCTTTTAACCTTGTGCATCTTGCGGGCGAACTTTTGTTTGTTACGCTTCCTTAACCGTACATGATCCGGGCGGGTTACATATCCCAGGAAGTCGATACCTTCGGTGATCGGGAAAACGGTATCATTGCTTTTAATCTCCAGGCGGGCTTTACGGGCCTGTTCATGAATGATATCCCTAACCTTCCAAAGGTATTTCTTACTACCGGAAAGCACCAGACCGTCGTCACAATACCGGTAATAGTGTGCTACTGCCTCCTGATCCTTTAACCGGTGATCCAGATAAATAGACAGAAGCAAATTACAAAGCCCCTGCGATGATCTTAGTCCGATACTCACGCCTTTAGGCATCATGCGGATGCACTCTTCCAGGATTCCGATCAATATTTTATCCTTGAACATCTTTTTCACTGCATCCAGCAAAATGTCCTGGTCTACGCTTTCATAGAATTTCGTTATATCGAACTGGTACCCGAACAGGGTTCCTTCGGGATCATCCTTTATATCTTTAACGATATACTGTAAAAGGTCATGCGTTCCCCTGTTTTTAATGGATGCGGAAGTAGTCCGGATAAAACGTACTTTCAAATGCCGGTCCACCACATTCATAACAGCGTTAAGAACGATCCTGTCCTCCAGGGAAACCGATTGTACGGTCCTTACCTTCGGCCCGTCGTCTACGGTCATTTCCCGATATCCTCCGAGCTTGAACCGCCCACTCCTGATCCGCTGCCTGATCCTCTCTACCGCCTTCGGAACATCCGCCAGTATTCTACGCCCGGCAAAGCTGCGCTTTCGTCTTCTTTTGCGCAATACCGTTTTTATGGCGTCCTCTATATTGGAGTCCTCGACAATCTCTTCTATAATATTATCTTCTCTCCACATGATAATTAAATTAGCCTTCAATTCCCCGGGCCGGGCTTCTTCGAAAAAAATTCCTACCAAACCCCATTGCCCTGCGCTTTATTTTTCCCCTTTCCAGCCGTAAACGGCTGCTGTTGGCGAGGCTCATTCCTCTTGGCTCCACGCCGGGGACACGTCCCCACTGTTGTACGCCAATCTTTAAGGCTTATGCGCTTTTTCTTTATCCTAATTGTTTGCAAGCCGAACGCCGATGTTCGCATTCGTGTTCGATGAATCGTTATTCGCGTTCGCATACGAAACACCGCCTAACGCGTTCGCGTTGTTGTTCGACCGATACACCACACGAGTGTATATGAGGAAATCCGCCTTTGTACTTTCAGGAAGCACCGGCACCCGTCTTACTTCCGGACGCCTGCGCTACCCGCACAACGTTTTACGTTGCTATTTTTTATCTTAATCTGCCTGATTTATGGCTTTAAAGGCCGCGACGCTACCCGCCCAGCGTATGATGCCCCTGAAGGCAAGCCGAACGCCGATGAACGCATACGTGTACGATGAATCGTAACCCGCGCTCGCATACGAAACACCGCCCAACGCGCTCGCGTAGTTGTACGACCGATACACCACACGAGAAAGCCCGGTACCCACATAGAACCTGTCGAACCAATGAGAGGAAGTGGAACCGCCTTCCTTGGCCGCAATCAAATCCATATACCGGCCCCAAACCATGTGGGTAGGATAAATATCCGCATTATAAACAGTAATTCCCTGTACAACGCGTTCCGTTCCGTCCGGCATGGTAATAAACCACCTTCCGTCCGCCGCCGTCTTGTTTACTGTGACATACTGCAACCATTCCGCCTTGTTTCCCTGGAAATTCTCATATCCCAGCACATTGACGGACTGATAATTTACACCGTCCCGGTAAGCACCTTCCGCCTGTGGATTGGAACCGCCCTTTTCCTTATAATAAGAAACCGTATCACGCATCCCCAGCGCATTTGTAAGGCCTGTCACTTTCTGGTAATTGTTTGTTCCATATCCGCAAACTCCCTGCGAATCGGTATTACCGTATTTAAAGAAATGCAGATTACCCACATCCTTGTGCATCTCCCAGTCGAACAGCTGGAAACCTTTGCCCCTGTTCTGGGCGTATTTGACTGCCTGGCTCTGTGAAATAGTTCCTACACTTGAAACACCACTGACAGAACGCAGCACATCATCAATCAGATAGGCTTCATAAACACCGCCCAGGCATTCCGTATGCTCTACCCAGTCCGGCTCGATCGCTTCCACACTTTCCGATGTTGTGAGTAAAACGAAATCGAAGGCCGCCGAATTAAGGAAAGTAAAGGCCAGTTTCGTAGCCCCTACAGGAACGGCACAAAACAGATACATACCATTGATAAAACCGTTCGCATTTGAAACGCTGATCCGACTTACTATTTTCCCGGCATCATCTATAAATACAGCACCGTAAAGAGTAGAAGCAAAACCGGGAAAACGAACCTGCTTGTAATCCCGGACGTCCACCAGGGCGAACGATCCGGATTCGTATTCATTCTTCGCCTCTTCAATGGTTGTGTAATCCGTATTCTTACGAATCCCGATCCCTTCCGTCACATCCAGTTCCTCGCGGGTAAATCTTATACTGGTGTACCCTGCTGCTGCCGGCGCATCCTCATTACTTGAAATAAAACCGTAAAGGCACTGATTCAGCACGTCCGTTACTCCCTTGTACCAGTAATGAGGCTCATATATGTAAACTTCACCTTCCGATCCGGTTAATACTGCATCCGTGGCGTTCTCCACGCTGTCACTATCCGCGTATTTATTTCGGTTCTCATCATGAAGCGGGTAACAGGTCATTTCACCCTCCGCCGTCTTTTTAGCCAGAATACAACGTCTTTTCGACAACACTTCCAATATATGGGAAGACGGGGTAAATTCAGTATTATAGTCATATCCGGTAGAGTTATCCAGATTCGTAATCTTTTCCCCGTCTCCTACCGTCTGATCTATTTTTATACCGACAAACTGCGGCTGAATGATATTCAGTTCCGGGAAATGTGCACAGGTGGCGGCGTACTCTTCATCCGACATGGACTGGGTGAGCCGGTACGTACCTACCAGGCGGCACGTCTGCACGTTTCCCCCGTCTTCATCAACGCCGCCCATTGTCATAAGCCTGCGAAGCAAATTACCGTTCCCGTCCATATCTATACCGGTAATTCGTAGATAGCTGGTCGCACTGCATTGCTGTAATAACGTGTTCCAGTCGATCAGGCTACAGTTATCAATCACAAGGCGCGTGATATTTGCCGTACCTTCCAGCTGCAGCCCTGCATTGGTTAGTTTGTTCAGGTACCGGAGTTCGAGCGTCTGCAAAGTTCCGGGAAGGACGCAAACGGCCAGAGGCGCACCGCCGGCAAATGTCACACCGGTAAGGGATGTATCACCGGCCAGGAAGGTTTCAAGTTTGGTATTACTTGAAAGGTCCATACCGGTAAAGGAAGAAGATTTAAGTCCGGATATGTCGAGTTTTCGAAGATTACGGCAATTACCCACCAGAAGGGCGTTAAATGTCGTCTGTCCGGCCTCACAGCTAACATTCAGTTCACGCAAGGCCGTGCAGTTGTTCAGGTTCAACGTGCCGACAATGGCGTGGGCTACATCCGTCAGATCAAGCCCGCGAATACGGCTTGCACCGTAGAAATATTGCGGATCGTTTACAATTAAATCCGTGTCCATTGTCAGTTCCACCACAGCCCCGGCCGTTTCTGCAAGTACCGCGCTTTGGTGCGGTGTTCCGGACGTGTACCCGTACCCGTAATAATACCGTTCGGAGGCCGTAATCCGAATTTTCCGGTTATCGCTGCCGAACTTGTATCCGAAATAAGCCGCGAAGCTGTCACGACGGTAAGTACCGGCCACATACTGACTATCCAAAAGGGCGAAACGGTTCTGAATGGTATAAGTACGGTGCGCATAACGGCTTCCCTGCAAGGCATACAGATAATTATAATAACTGGTTCCGCTGCCGGTTGTCACCCCTTCGGTAAGCGGAAGGATATATTTATATTCCGAATCCTTGTTATAAATCCGCTCGCACCAGTTGCCCATTTGTTCCTCGTTAAATACTTGCAGGACATATTCAAGGCTCATATTGCTACGCAAGGTTTCCGCCACTTCACGCAATTTGTCCGGACAAGACCGTACCAGTTCCCATAAAACGGAATCATGGCCGGCAAAAGCATAACTACCGATACTATCGTCAAAACTTTCGTGGGTAATGGTATATTCGTATTTCAGTACCGAATCATTACGCACACCGAACAGCGTGTCCATATCGTAAGGAAGGAAATACCAGATCAGAGAGTCCCAAGTCGCCAGCATCATGTTTTTTGCCCGGTTATCCACGGCCATAAAGTAATCGGTAATCAGATACCATGCAAACGGGCTGTCATTACCGAAATACTGGTTATATTCCGCCAGGAACTTGGCGGGATTACCTTTACATGAATCTACCCAGTTCCAAAGTCTTATAACTGCCGCCTTGTCGTCCTCGTGTGCATCCGCCCAGGTAGTGTCCGCCTTGAAACGAAATTCCAGCGCATCATCAAAAGAAGACATGTCGGTAGTCCCGAACAGACAAAGGGCCTCGGAGTTGTTCAGGAACTCCAGACAGATACATTTGTTACGCTGCCCGTTCAGGGCCGCTTCGTCGTTGAATCCTTCAATTCCTTCAAAACCGTAAATGATCGCACTTTCCGACTTCTCATTATTGAAATTGTATTTTCCCAGATAAGTATTCGCACCGGTGCCGTCGTTGTCATAAAACAGGTCCATAGGGAAACCGTCTACACCTATACGTACGTCATATTCCCCCTTATATGCAGCCTGCGGCGGCGTCAACCACCCGCACTTCTTCCAAATGTCATTCACAATACGCACCGCACCGGTATTATGTGTACCGGAAGAATCGGAAAAGTCCGCTTTCAAACAGAATATACTGATCGGCCGTGCTCCCGGTTTGAAACTGTATTCAAGAGACGGCACATCCACGCCGTTAACTTCCAGCGTGGTACCGTATTTCTCCAAGCGCAAGAAATAAAGACGGTAATTCTTACGCGGATAAGTGGTGGATGATGTACCTTGTATTCTTAGACCGACATTCCTTGCTACAAAGTCATATTCCTTACCGTACGGGCTATAAAAATAGATATCGACCGGGACCTCGAATTTCTTGTTATTGGTGGCGTTGACAAGGTTCACATCGCCGACAATTCGCATAACCGCCTTTCCCTGGGCGCGTAACTTGTCTATGTCGATATCCGTACCGTTGTCCCCCGTAACATCATTCTTTTCAAATAACAGGACCATTTCGTCCGACGTAGTCCGGTCTACCATGTAATTGTTCAATTCTTCATCATCCGTAAGCGCACGGTTATAAATACGGAAATTCCTGATCTCCACATCCGCCGTATCACTGAACAAACGGATGTTCACCGGTTCCGCCTGCAGTAATCCTTCGGTAGCCCCATACTGCACCGCTCCGCAACGGATTCCGTTTACATAAAGTTCCAGCAACCGCTTACCGGCCTTGGCCCCGACAATAAAGGCCATTTTCAGGTTCATATCACTTGCAAACTTTGTACTTACTTCCGTACCGCCAGAAACACGCATAAGGGCCTGCTCCGTTGTCATCTGGAAACCGATATCGCCGGCCATACAGTCCAGTATCACCCCCTGCCGGTCCGTTACCGACGAACAAAGAATTTCCATTTCATAGGTAGCCCCGGTAGTGGTTGCATCCGTGGAGAACGGCCGGTACCCGATTTCAATCTTCGCGCCTCCTGTAAGTTTCAGGGCGTCACCCGTCCAGCCGTTGCTGTTCCAGTCGAAACCCGCAAACGTTGTATGTATGTCGCCATAATCCCAGGCTCCCGGATCGGATTCACTGTTACTCCGCCCGGCTGCCGAAAGTTTCAGTACAAGCCCGGCAGTAGTTTCTTGCAAGTCGATGCCGCTTTCCGTCACGTCGATATAAAACGGGTATTCCGTGGCTCCCGTCTTAAATTTCATATTGATTTCACCCTGTTCCGTAAAACGGTTGGTATATGTCTGCGTAGTACGGGCCACACTGACAGACTGCGTTTTCACCCCGTCCCGGTAAACGTCCACTTTGGCCGGCGTCGCGGCGGGATCATAAGCCACAAAGTTAAATTTCACCTGTTCGTACTGCCCCGCTTCCAGGCGCGGAACAAGATGATCCTCCGTAAAAATACGGCCGTCCGGAAAACTTATCATCGTGCCGATGAACGGTGCCGATCCTCCGGATTTCAGGATATCAATGTAGATACTTTCAGACTTTAACACGAGATCGGCGGAAGCCTCCATTTCGGCAACCATTTGAACGGTATTCCGGCCGGTCACAAGCGAAGAGGGGGACAAACTGAAACTGCCGTTTGTCGTTCCTGATCTTGTAATAGTGTGCGCGTTCTGTTGCTGACCGTTCAGATAAAGTGTGACGACCTTTGTTCCGGCACCGTTGACAGCATAAGGAATATTAATCGTGTCGGCCAGAGTATAACCGCCTGTGGCTATAGCCCCGGCCAGATTGTAAGAGCTGGTAAGGGAAAGGCTGACAACCTTCACGGATGTAAACGCCTGTCGGGTCTGTTTCTTGCCGGTAGTCGGATCGGTTGTGGTTGCCACTACGTAAATATCGGTATTCCCAACAAGCAAGTAACTTGAAAGGTCCAGTTCGTAACTGCCTTTAGAAACATCGCTGACCGTCTGGGAATACATGGTAGTCGTTCCACGCCTGATCGTAACGGTGATATCCGCCTTTTGCCCGGTAGATTCCCCCTTTTCATCCCCCGTGGTGTATTGGTGATCGTATGTATAAGTAAGACGGGCGTTTCCGCCTTCTTTTATGATCGCATTATCTACAGCCGCATTTAAGGCAATTTTAGTAGCCACCGTTTCGCCGGAACCTCCACCGGAACCGGCCGGGATATCCACGGCGGTAATTTCCGCGCCGCTTTTGTTCTGGAAAGACAGACGGACGGATGTTTCATCCTCGCTTACTTCCGCATTTACATTAAACAGCGTGGAAGCGTCCACCTCGTTAAAACGGGCGGTTACAACCTTGTTTTCTACCGGATTGGTGGAATCTAAGGACAAAGTTTCGTCCACTTCCAGGATATCCACGTTTACATTCACATTACCGGCCGCGTCCGGCGTCTGCTTCTCGCCGTTTACCGTTACACTCTTTACCGTTCCTTTGCCGCCGAACTCTTCCCAGCTCGCCTCCTGATCCCAGACAGCCGGATCGGTTCCGGTAAATTGCCACGTCTCCCATTTACCGAGCGATGTTTCAAAGGTGATAACACGCCCCCGGCCGCGTTGTTTTTCCGGTACCGCGGCAATGGCGGAAGCAAGAGTATAGAAACCTTCTGCAAGTGGTATGTTACCGGTTACGTTATAAGTATTCCCGCCGGCCGAACCGCCGCTGCCGAAATCCTCCCACTTTTCGACATTTTCAAAATCCGTGTCCGGATTACCTCTAAATTGTTTCGTCACCCAGCCGTCGGCAGTAAGAAAAGAAAGGATTACACCGTTTTTCCGTACATTGTTAATCTTTCCCGCCGTTTTCAATGTTGCAAATACCCCCGACAGATCACTATAAACGGTACCGGCGTTCAAAAGGTTGTTTACATTGGTAAAGGTGGAAGACAGACGCCCGTCCGTTTCCTGTAACCCCTGTTTCATTTTGTCACGGTCTATCTGCAATGTGCTTATGTCATCGGAACAACTGGTTATATCCTGGGACAAACTTTTCAGTTTTCCCCAAAGGGAACCGTCTTCACTCTCCGAACCGTCTTCACTGCCGATACGGGCGTTAATATCAGCCAGCAATGCGGCAAGCGAATCACTGTCTTTAAGCCCGTTCAGAAAATTAAGAATCTCGTTAAAGTTGTCGATTGCCTGCGAAGCGTTGTTGCCGACAAGCCGGTCGATACGTAGAGAAACGGCGTCGATAGCCTTCTGCAAGGCTGCATCGGCGGCAATGCGGGCGGCTTCCTCCGCCTCGATTTCCTTACCCTGGGAAACCAGTTTCAGGTGTTCGTTCAAGAAGCCAAGAACCGCCGCCACCATTTGGTTAGTAACGCTTTCCGCGTCCTCCGCGGTTTCAATGACTATAATAAGATCATCGATATACTCCTGTGTTGCCATATAGATACATTAATTAAATTGTTTACTAAACTCTTTGGAATGAACCCTCGGTTTCCGGTAGCCGCTTTCCGTAATTTCTCCCGTCCAGTTGGACTCTTTGTCGGCAAACATGAGTTTTAACGTCACGTTCTGCGGTGCGTCCGGACGGACACGGTAAGAAAACTCTTCCGCCGAAGGAATGACTTTTATTTCTTCCCGGCCGTAACCTGCCAGGTAAACATCATCAGAGGAAAGCAGATCAAGAAGAAAACGTATTTCCTGCGGGCGTTTGAATCCCGTCTTAATCGTTACAGCTTCCTGTATCTCCGTCCGTATGCGATCCGAATAATAATCATCGGTAATTTCATCGTAACGCCGGAAAACAGCGTCTTCGTCTTCATCCATGCCGGGAGTTACGCTCGCCTCGCCTTCCAGGGAAAACACCTCGTAAACCCCGTAACTGTTCAGGAACCGGAGCCGGTAACGCTCGCGAACCGTCGGGCTTTGTTCGATCCCGATCCGGAGAGCAAACGTATCACCGCTATACACGTCAAAAAGGTTAGCCAGTACCCCGTAATCGGTAAAGAATTTAAGTCTTACGGCCTCCAGGTTCAAGGCGTAGAAATTCCCTGCCGTGCCTGGTACTGCAAGGCTTTGTCCGGTAAGAAGTTCCGTTATTTTCAGCTCGTGCTCCGGATAGATGAAACAGAGCGGGTAAAGTTCCGTCTCGCGCATCGTTATACGCCAGTCATTGCTCCGGGTGGTAAAGAAGAAATTGCAGGATTCATTCAAGAACTTCAAAGAAAAGATGTTATTACCTTCTTCATGCAATTTCTTAAAAGCCCGTTTGGATATACCGCCACGCCAGGCAGTAACAACCAAAGTGGCCGTTTCTTCCTCCTCATTTTGAAGGGTGATCGTGACGACCGCCTTGTTATACCGTTTATCGGAAAGGCTTATCAACATCTCGGAACTGTCCGTTAACGGGGGAATATCAACAAAAAGCGTTTCCAGGACCTCCGCGATATTCACCTTGAAACTTCCATTACCGTTACCGGTAAATATGGAACGCATAAATTCAAAGTTCACGAAATACATTATATTGTAAGTCGCCATAGAAGTAGTTTCTACCGAAAGATAAACAGGGTTTCCGGTAAAGGCGTTTTCCGTCGGATCAATGTTTGCTGTCAAACTCATAATTCAAAGGTGTTAACGATGAATATTCCGTTAAACTCACTCTTATTTTCAAGTCCGGAAAGGAAACGATCACGCTGATCCGTGGGAGACGTCAGGAACTTGTAAAAGTCCGAGAGCCGCCCCGCATGGTTTTCCCTCCAAAGCTTATAAAGCTCCGTCACCTGTGAAGATGACGGGGCAAGGATGATATTATTCTGCTTTTCCATGCTGCAAAAGTTGGGTTTATCAAAGGAAGAATAAAGGACGGGATCAGCTAAGCACCCTCGATGCGACAAACCTTACCTGGTATTCGACTTCTTCCGTTTCGTAACAAAAATAGTTGGCCGCGCCGGAACGCTCGTTTACCTCGATTTCAACCTCTATCTTACATTTGTAAGTTTTTTCTATGATGTTATCCTGTGCGGTGGGCGGATTTTTTAATATATCCTCATCCGTTGACGGCGTAACATACCCGTCATATATCGTATTCGATACACGGCAACCGTACACAGCATACATCCAGTGATAACGGTAATAATCTTCCCAATATTCCACCCTTCCGGCCTGTACACTCTGCAAATTGGAAGAATATACGACCCACACGTAGGAAGCACCGCCCCACACGGGAATGCCCTGTTCATTATCCAGATTATAGGGACCGATCAGACGCAGGGAACGCAACGTAATGTTTACCGGTACCAGTTTACCCGCAGGAAGCGAATAGGAAAGGCCGTCCAGAAGCATGTACTGCCCCCGCAGGGCTACCGGGGTCAAGACATCCATTTTCATAAGCTGGTGAACCGGTAAAAGGGTGTTTGTGTCCACCTGGTTAAAAGAGTGCCTTAATACGGCGTCATACTTCTGCCAGAACTTGGCAAACAGACCGTCTTCAAACTGGAATAAAAGCGATATCGTATGTTTGCTGCCGTCTTTTAACGTAATTTCTCCGCCGTCCGGAGCGTATGGTAAAATAGAACCGAAGGAATAATCCGTACTTTCCGTAACGGCCTTTGTAAAAGCGAAAGCGAAGGAAAGCGGCGTCTCCTCCTTTTCCGAATCCTCTTCATCATCGGAAGAGGTTTTCAGGTAGGTATAACGGTGCACATACCCGGCCAGGTAATACGGGGAAAGAAGGCCGTTCGGGGCAAAATCCATAAACACGCATTCATCATCGCTCGCCAGCTCCTCGTCCTCTACGTTTTCCGTCTTCCGGTCCCAGTTAAAGAAACTGGATGATGATAACGTATGCTTCTTGTTGCCCGAATCCCATTTGTACCAGTTGCCGGTGGTCTTCTCGTAGTTCAGCCACACGGAGGCCTGGGAAGGATCGAAACGGCTTACACGGATAACCATTTTTTCGTTCCCCTTGATATAGTCCTCGTACCGTTCCACCGAAGGCGCGGCACCGGTAAAAGACGTTTTGGCCGATAACTTTATCTGACGGGCCGTTTCATAATTGATAAGGGGTTCCGCCGTCAGATTCCGGGACAGATCAACGGCAGGTTCATCTTCCATTATATCCCGGATCAGTCTTAAAGTGGCCGTTTTCGTATCGGAAGAGACATTATAAACCAGTCCGAAACGTACATACAGCGCGTTTAAAAAGTCCTCAATCGTACAATCCGGCATTAAATCGGCATAATTGAGGATACCCGTCACGCAACAGTCGGCGGCATTGTTCAGGATTACCAGGCTGGAAAGTTCCTTGTCCGTCTTAAAAGGATTTTCGGTTATAGTATAACCAAATTCTGAAAATATAAAGTCCAGGACACGGTGCACGTATAAGAAGGGGGCCACGCCGTACCCTTCCGGTAAACTCGTTTCGGTCGGGGTATCATTTATCAGTAGTGTTTCCGTCCTTGCCTGATAGCATAAGGCATATTCACCGTTTGAATCCAAAGTGATACGGTTTATGTATTGCGGGTAATACGTGCCGTCCTTGGAATCATTTTTGACTACTATTTGAAATATGGCAAAATCTTCATGGGAATCCGTGAAGAACCAGTTTATAGAGGACATAAGACCGCTAACGGTACCGCCGCTTATGCTGGGTAATGTGATCGAGTTCAGTTTCTTTGCTTTCCAGGCGCTGTAGGCTTCCGAATTGTCAAAACCGATATTTAAAGTAATTCCTTCCGTCCTGCCGGCGGAAACGATATTTATCTTTCCGGTACGTTTATACACCCCGTCCAATACCGTACATGTCTGATCTTCATTCATCGGTTTTACACCCATGTCGAGCCGGTGGGCAAAACCGGTTATCCCTGCATTGTTGGCAGTGACGGGAACCGTGACCGGTACGGTTTGTGATCCCCGGTCGTTCATGACGGGGGATTTCTCGTCGATCTGTACGGTAAAGTCACCCCCTAAGTCCAGATAACCTTTGTTCGTCTTAATCTTTAGCATAATGATTACTTATTTTCCGCGTGTAAAGGTGTCGCGGGCGTTATCTATAGTTTCTTTGGCCTTCTCCAAATCCTGATAAACGATATAGGCCTTTATCAATTTGATAGCCTCACAGGAGGCGCGCAGCTCCTTTGCCGCTTCCAAGAACTCCCGGTAGGAAGAATCCCCTGCATAAGAGGTAACGTAACCGCCTTCCGCATATTCACCCGGATTCTGTGGCAACGGGTTCGCATTGGTACGCTGCCGCCTGATCGCTTCGATAGTGCTAACGGCGTCGATCACTTTAGGATTATTCATTTCCGGCTGTGGTACCACATATTCCCCCTTATGAACCACGCCGGCCACTTCATAACGTCCGCCGGGACCGGTGTAACCACCTTCATAATACCCACCACCGGAAGAACCGGAAACAACACGTTCAGCCGTGGCGGTCTTGCTGCCGGTAGTGTTTTTCAGGGACATGTTTTTAATTCTGTCCCGTTCTGCTTTGGCCGATGCAAGCTGGGCCACACCGGTAGCCGCAAGCATTACTGCAGCAACGGTTCCGGCAATCGGCCCGAGGTCCGCGTGCGCCTTCATAATCGAAGCGGCCGTATCTGCTATGATCTGGGAACACTTGATAGCAAAGTTTACATCCGCGTACTTCTTTTGAATCTCCAGTTTCTTATTTTCCTTCTCTTCTTCCAGGGCGGCAGTATCTTCACCGTTGTTCTCGGCTTCCTGTATGAGAACATCGTATTTTGCTTCCACCTGGTCGATTTCGGCTTGTTGAATGGCTTCCACCATGGAAGAGGAAAGACCGGAATAGTAGTCAAAGTATTTTTTAGCGTTATTCATCTGCATTTGCAGCTTTTTACGCTGGTATGTCTTTTCATCTATTAATTCCTGATCGTGCAGATTCTTTAACAGGGCCAGTTCATTCTGGTATTCCTGTGCCCATGATACGCCGATCTGGGATTGAATCTGGTATAAACTATTCTGGTACTCAAATTCAAGCTGGCTAATTTCCTGCTGTTTCTGTTTCTCCAAACCAACGGTAGAAATTCCCGCCTGCCTCGCTATCTCAATTATGGCATTATAAGTCGTTTCTACATCCTGAACCTGTTTCCGGTGTGCTTCCTGCATACCGGTTATTCCTACCGGAACGGAAGTTATTTCACGTACTTTTTGAGCAATGGCCGCCTGGTCACGTAGTAGCTGCATCTCGGTTTCACGCACGGCGTCGGCCGCTTCCGTCGCTGTTTCTATACGTTTCTGTTTACCGGTAATTTCCAAAGCGGCAATATCATTCTGGTAAGTACGGTTTATCTCCAGAAGTTCTGCGGCGTGCTCCGCTTCAACTTCCAGCATATAGGCGTCGGCGGCTTCCTGCGTGATACTTTGGTTTAATACCGCTTTTTCCATGGTGTCCTTCTGGACATTGTAATAGGCGGTTTCAATCTTTAACCGTTCGTCCCGTTTCTCCTGTACCAGTTTTATACGGGCGTCCTCCTGCTTGCCGGTTTCCGTAAAAATGGCCGTCTGTGCTTCTGTTTCGAGCTTGTGGATTTCATCGAGTAACTTCTTCTTCTGGGCCGGTGTTTTTGCTTCCAGCTTCTGGAGTGCGTCGATACGTTCCCGGTAATAGCGAAGGTTTTCCGCCGTCCCTTCGAGAATATACTGGGCTTCCGTCTTATTTTCCTTCTCCCGGTTCTGTTTGATTAGAAGCATACGTTTTTCGTGCTCGATCTCCAGAGGTTTTAACGTGGCGTCCGTTTCCGTATTTTTATACTCCCCGGCTTCCGCCTTCTTTTTGACCTTCCCCAGTTCGTTTAAACGTTTTATTTCGGTGTCGATACGTTCTATTTCCTTGTTTTTCTTGGCGATATTCGCTTCGCTGTCTTCCGCCCACTGTTCCTGAACCTTTTTCTTTTCGGCCTCCAGTTTCTTTATGAGGGATGTTTCAGTATTTATATTTTCTTTATTGGTTCCGGTTAATGAAGTGGCCGTCGCCTCTGTTCTTAAGATATCATTATTGATCTGGGCGATTGCTGATTCTATACCGGCCAAATCCTTCTGTGTTGTCTGTAGGGCTTTCAACTGGTTAGCCTCTTTTTCCGTACCAAATAAACGGCTTATTTTAGCGGTAAGACTGTTCCGGTTATATCCTGACAATGTATTTTGCTGGCGGGTGTCCCAGTAAGCGTCGCTTTGCTCTGATTCCTGGCTTTCAAGATTCCTTTTTTTCTTGTACAATTCTTCCAGTTCCTCCTGGTAAGCTTTCAACTTGATTTGTTTTTCCAAGGAAACTAAATATTGATCTATGGCCTCCTTGTTGTTGTTTATGAGCCTGCCTTCTTCATTCAATTCCGCATTATAATCCGGTATCAGTTCTTTTAATTCAGCGAGCCTTTGTTTACGGGTGTAGTTGGAAAGGTTCTCGTCATTAATAGCAGCTACAAGAGTTTTTATTTTTGCTTCCTGGCTGGCATATTCTTCATTCACTTTCTTTACGACTTCCTGGTGGGCCTTCATCGCCGCCGAAGCCTGTTCCGTCTTCTTTGCAAGCTGGTAGATAGCAACACCGGCTGCCACGAGTAACGCGAGCAGGGCCGTATATGGATTCTTCAAAAGTTCGATCCTCATTAACCGAAGGGCGGCGGTACATCTTTTAATATTCAGGTGCAGCAATGCCTGGGCCGCCGCATAAGCCAGAGTAGCCGCCCGGCTGATATAAAGCTGTACGGCGTGCGCTTTCTCTGCAACGACCGAAGCAAGGGTCGCCGTTTTAAAACGGGCGTGCCACATGGTAGCGATTTTCAGTCCTCCATAGTAAGAAACCAAATAAGCGGTAACGGTATAAGTGACAACACCCCATTTATTAAACATGTCAATCATACCTCCCACACCTTCCACCATAAGCGTAACAAGGTCTATTAAATCCCGGAGAATACCCTTTGATTCATAGAAACGTAAAACTACCCCTTCGATAGTTGAACTTAGCCGGTTTAATGCACCTTGAACGTTATCACCCATTTCTTCGGACATAGCATTAAAGGCATCTTCTGCACCTGTCACCGCGTCGCAAAGTGCCAGCACGGTATCGGTACCGTTAAGGAAAGTGTTAAACGCTGCAACGGAACGTTTATCGGTCAGTTCAAGGGCCTTGTTCAAGTCTATTCCTTCACTGTTCAGTTTTTTAAGTCCCTTTATCAGATCATCCAGGTTATTAACCGGACCGCCAAGAGCAAGCGCGAGTTTGCCGCTACTGTCAGCCAGGTTAAGCAAAATATTACGTGTTGCCGTCGCTGCCGATGAAGCATCGAAACCGCTGTTTGCCAAAGCTCCCAAAAGGGCGGTCGTTTCCTCGATTGTGAATCCGAAAGAATTAGCAACCGGGCCGACGGTAGACATTGCACTATTCAGATATTCAAAATTCAAGGCCGAAGACGTTGTACCTATTGCCATGGTAGAAAGTGCCCGTTCCGTATCTTCCGCATCAAGGTTGAAAATACGCAATGTTGCACCGGCAAGCGTAGCAGCCGAGGCAAGATCCGTGTCCACCGCCTTGGCGAATTTCAGTACGGAAGGCGTCATCGCTTTAATATCCTCTTTGAAAAATCCCAGCTTGGCAAGCTCTATCTGAAGTGCCGTTACCTGTGCGGCCGTATAAGAAGTAGTAGCACCCAGCCGGCGTGCTTCATCCGTTAAATCTTTAATACTCTTTTTCGTAGTTCCCAGGATAGCGGCCAAAGTACTGTTTTTCTTCTCGAACTCTATAATAGTACTGATCGCATCCCTTAGCCCGCCGACAATCTGCCCGGTTATCATTGCGCCGATAGTGACAAACACACCAGCCAGAACCGTTTTTATCTTATTCAGGGAAAGAAGGGAGCCGCCGAAACCTTCCGCCTTTTTCGTGGCCTGCCCGTATGCTTTCTCAACTTCTTTCAGTTCCTTCTCCAGGGCGGCATATTTTTCCGGCTGCAAAGACTTCACCGTATCGCGAAGTTCTTTCCGCAAGGCGTTTGCCTTCCTTGCCAGCTGGTTGGCACTCATGGTGGTTTTATCCAGCCGTTTCTCACATTCGGCAATCTTCTTGTTATTCTCGCCGATCGTCTTATTATTTTCTTTCAGTTGCTCATCAAGCCTTTTCCATTGTTTACCGCCAGCTTTCCCGGTGGCGATTAAATCGGTCATAGCCTTTTTTATCTCCTTATTGCTATCCCGGAGCTCCTTGTTCTTTTCTGAAAGATTATGTATTTCCTTCTGCGCATCGGAGGCGTTCAGGGTTAACACCCATTCGATATAGTCAGGTTTTAATTTTGCCATAATTGTTGGTGTTTATTCCGCTTGCAGAGGAGGAACCCTCGAGCGTGCCGGTATTATAGCAATCCTGTACGACGCCATTCCCTCTATTGATGTAAACAATACCTGCGCTGGTTGCGCCTTTTACTGACGCGTTACTAAAGCACCGGCTGATAGTACCGCTGTTTTCCATGCAGATACCGCCGAGCTGACCGCCGTTGGGGTTGGAGCATATGATAGTTCCGCTCAACACACCGCAGCCCTCAATGGTTCCGCTGTTGAACGCGCATACTCCGCCTGCGTTCATAGTTGTTGTGATATCTATCTTCTCAAGGTAAAGGTTTT
>OLZI01000873.1_pt1 | contig 18506 bp, 22 predicted proteins | sample 1674061 | NCBI WGS metagenome assembly OLZI01 (sample SAMEA103958139, study PRJEB25191) | human gut metagenome | biome: human-associated habitat [ENVO:00009003]; feature: intestine environment [ENVO:2100002]; material: feces | place: Germany | collected 2013/2015 | reverse complement strand
CGGGTGGCCCATTTTTCAATGAGCGACCGGCCCACTTTTCAATGAGTATTTACACCCCATGTAAGCGTTGCGCACCATTTCGGCGGTGACGTAGCCGTGACGACGTTGGATGTCGTAGTAATGTTCTTTGAGTATGACCTGAATGTCGTTCAATCTACTGTTCAGCTCAAGAACTTTGGCAGAGCGTCCTATAGCTCTACCTGTCTTTGCATCCCATATTTCAGGGTTTACAACAAGTTTGGAATTTAACTGTTCCATTTCCCCATCCACGGTAATTCTTATCATGACAGCTACATTGCCGTCTTTGTTGACACGATTTCCACGGATGTAGAATAGAACTTTGAAAGTGTTCTTTTTCATCTAACGAGGATTTGGTGGTTATCATAAACCCGGATTGAGCCGTGGTTTGTCATGATAACGAGTTTAACATTTAGTTTGCTTAGACCAATTCCGGCCAGTGTCGGACTTATGTCGGACATTGAAGGAATGGTCTTGAACACCTCATTGAGAATGACGAAAGATTCGAGTCTTGGGACTGTTTGGGAAATGGTAGAAACTCCGGTTCAGATTTGCTCGTGTCTATGTCCGAATTTTGACCGCATTTTTCCGGGTTATGTCCAAGTTAGTTTCTCGTAACACGCTGATATTATGTTTTATGCAGCACTATTCGTTACCCAATCGTTACCATTCCCAATTTTGAAAAATTGGGTAACGAGTTGGTAACGAATAAGCGTCCGTGGCGGTCTTTTTTCTGTCCGATGACGGTCCTGAATCGTCATTTTTAGGCACGAAAAAACCGCAGAATCGATTGATATTCTGCGGTTTGTCTTGTTTTTGTCTTGTGTGGGCCGGAGAGTGTCCGGAACACTTAGTGGAGCTGGAGGAACTTGAACCTTACGCTCCAAATATGCTGTTATCAAGTAGATAGACAATCTGAAATTTTCTTAGTGCCTTGGTAGTGCCTGAAAATTCAACTATGATTTTTCCGCCGCTTTACTTGTCTCCACAAGTTTCCAAGCCATAAGCAAAATTAGTCATTTTTGATGGCCTGTGCAAGTCCGAAGGTTCGTTTTAGACAATTTTATGACCGATTGTTAAACAAACCAAAGTCCGGTTATCTCGGACTGAAATGAGAGGACAATCAGCCGTTTCAGACAGTTGCGACCTGAAGAATCGGGGTGCCCAGAGCATTTTCGATTGATGAGATGGTATCAATCGTGAAGTTGTGGGTTCCTCTCATCCACTTGCTTATTTCAGACTCCTTCTTGCCGAGCATATTGGCAAGGTCTTTTTGTTTAAGTCCCTTTTCCTCCAATATGCTGTGAATCCTGTCCACTATGAGGAAAGACAGGTCAACGCGCCTACGGACTTCGGGCGAAACTTTAGCCCGGCGAGCCTCTATGATGCTACTTCTTTTCATCGCGGGTAAAATTTAGGTTTCCTATAATATCCTTATCAACAAGATAGAGAGTGCCGTTTGACAGGCGGGATGATATGAACCGGCTTGTATCGACAAGCATCTCCACATAATCAGACAAGGTTTCACTGTCCTGCCAAGTCGCGCAGTCTTTGACGCCTCCGTTGCCGAATATGAGTATCTTGTCTGAAAGGCGGATACAGTAAAGACGCAGGTTGCTTGTTTCAATTGGTATCGCGCTTACGCCATCTCCAAATTTGCCTTCGTAACGGAAATATCTTTCCAGCGCACCGCTTTCACCAATTCTGTCGAGCCATGCGATTATGGTATCTATATCTTCGTCATAATCGCACCCTTCGGGGAATTTCTCAAAGAACCGTTCCAGCTCGGAGAGTTCCTCCTCGCCAAGATGCACGCTGTAAAAGTTTACGGCGTCATGTTCCTCAATCAGTTCTATGGAATATTTCTGTGTCATACTTAACTTATAGATTAACTGCGCAAAGTTAATGACTCTTTTCCAGTACAACAAATAAATTCACCTTAAAGTTAAGTGACGATAGCGTTTTTTGTTCAGAAAGCACCCTGAAAGCGGTGAGAGGCGGAGCGGTCTTGCAGGGCTGGCGGCGTTATGCCGTCGATAAGTGATGGTGGACGAGCCACTGACACCTATTGACCGCAACACGCCTATGGGCAATGCTGAACACCGACAACGGCCATCGCCTTATGGAATGGCATCGGGGACGCTGCCGTCACCATAAGACTGAATGGCTGTCGTCCGTGTTCCGGGACGCATTGCCGGATAAAGATTTTTACGACCGCCACCTCACTCACCGCTTGAACAGCATCCACCGAAAAGAACAGTGTCGCAATGCCGGGTCTTTTAGATCCACGTCATTGCGGCACACTTCTTTTTTTATCGGGGCTGCACCGATTTCTATTTTTTCAGTGTTTCAATCTATCTCCGCCACCGTCGGGTCGGCGACGATTTATGTTTTCACGGACTTTCATCCGGGGGAGCCTTTTCAACAAGACGTACCATCAACAAGTGGGTCAGTACGAGTTGCTTGCCATAACCTAACGTGTGGCGGAGGGATATTCTTTTGGCTTTGGCATAAAAAATCTCCAGACCTCCTGCGTCGGCACGTATTTTTTATGTCAAGGCCCGAACATCCCTCTTTTGCCGCCCCACGCCTTTCAGGTGTCAAGCAACTCATACAACCACACTGTCTTTGGACGCATGGTTAAAAAAAAGCTCCCACCGATATGAAAGCCACAGGAAAACATAAAGATATTAGGTCAAGGCAAGCTCGCCAATCCTCCTATCATTACCGAATAATATATTAGAGTGATAAATGTCTGATTATCAGATATGATAACTCTAATAAAATGTACTAAAGATGTACTAATCGCAGGAAATGAGCGAATTGCAAGAAAACGTTTTGCAGATATTTAACGGTTGTTTAGGATTTTTAATTAGGTTGTTTTTCGTTAGTTTACCGATTCAGAGGGTGGTCGGAGGCTTGTTGCGGGAGATGATTTACGCTGGGGAAAAGAAAAATTATAGGGAGTGGAAGGATGTCCTGTCTGCCTTGATGCCTTTCTCTTTTCCCCAGCCATGATATTTGGAGATAAGAATGAGTATAGACAGTTATGGATATATATAATACCGCTGTACTATTCTAAAATTTGTTTACATTGTAGATCAGTTAGCAGTGACTCGATATTGATTGGGGGTCATACCTGTCATTTTCTTGAACCAACGGCTGAAGTGTTGTGGATATGGGAAACCGAGAGCGTATGATATTTCGCTTATTGTTTCATTGGAACTGAAAAGACGCTCTTTCGCCATATCAACCATTTTCATCTGTATATGTTTAAGCGCGGACATGCCTGTTTCTTTACGAAGAAGGTCGCTCAGATAATTGGGAGACAGACAGAGTTTATCCGCACAATATTGTACTGTGGGTTGCCCCTCACGAGTTGGTTCAGTCCCGGAATACCAGTCTTCAAGAATCTGTTCAAACCGTGTGAGAATATCGCTGTTGATATTCTCGCGGGTGATGAACTGACGGTCATAAAAGCGCACGCAATGGTCAAGAAGCAGTCTGATGTTGTCTATAATCAACGATTTGCTGTGCTTGTCGATAGGATGTTTCAGTTCCTCCCGAATATTTTCCATGCAGAAGATAACAGTCCGGCGTTCCTGTTCCGACAGATGCAATGCTTCGGAGGCGTTATATGAGAAAAACGAATAATCCTTCAGTATGGACGACAGCCCCGTACCACGGAGAAATTCAGGATGGAAAGCTACAATCCACCCTTCGGGCTGATGCAGCAGGCCGTCATCAGGCGAACCCATAGTCTGTCCCGGAGCCACAAAAAGCATTGTACCCCGCTGATAGTCATAAACGCTGCGTCCGTATTTCAAGGTGCCGCAATCTGTATCCTTAAGCAGAATGGAGAATATTCCAAAGGTCTTCTGCCCGAATCTCAACGGTTTTGCCTCTTTACCGTCGATGACAGTTACAAGAGGATGTAATGTCTCAACAGAAAAATAATCATTGTAGTCCTGTATGGAGTTTATCTGTCTTATTCCTTCCATATTGAATTTGTTTTCTGTTGCAAATTTAATCATAATCCTCCATATTCCACAGTATCAATTTTATCTTCCAAGCTACCAATATCCCTTTTGTCAGGGCTTTAAGATAAAAATGGTTGTCACATCCTTGATTTTGATACAGTCAGGGAAACTTTGCGGCTGTAATTTTGCGCCATAGAATCAAACAACTCATAGCAATGGAAAAAGAACAAGGTATAGACCGAAGGGGATTTCTCAAACGGGCAGGCCTGATTGGAGCCGCCCTTTGCATAAATCCAACGATAGAGAGAATATCCGCAGCCGCAACCGGTTCAACCGACAATACATCGGCAAGTAAACACAGCAATCCAGCATCTGTAACCGGCAGCAGAGTTCTTGGAAGCGGAAATGCAGCCATGAGGGTATCTTCATTAGGCTTCGGTTGTATGGGGCTCAACCATCATCGCGGATATCATCCCGACAAGGCGGCTGCCATCAGGCTCGTCCATGAGGCGGTTGAACGCGGCGTGACATTGTTTGATACTGCCGAGAGCTACGGCTACCATACAAATGAAATACTGACGGGTGAGGCTCTGAAGGGATATGCCGACAAGGTTTTTGTGACTACAAAATTCGGACATAAATTTGTCAACGGCGTGCAGGTCAAGACCGAGGAAGACAGTTCACCGGAGAATATCCGCCGTGTATGTGAAAATTCGCTCCGCAATCTCGGAGTCGAGGCAATCGGTATGTTCTATCAGCATCGCAGTGACCCGAATACTCCTATCGAGATTGTGGCGGAAACAGTCGGAGAACTTATAAAAGAGGGAAAAGTCCTTCATTTCGGACTGTGCGAGGTCAATGCAGACACCATTCGCCGCGCCCACGCTGTATGCCCGGTAACAGCCATCCAGAGCGAATACCACCTGATGCACCGCACGGTAGAGGACAAAATACTCCCGTTGTGTAAGGAACTGGGTATCGGATTTGTGCCGTATTCACCTATAAACCGTGGATTTCTCGGTGGCCTGATAAACGAGTACACGCGATTTGATTCGGGAAACGACAACCGTATAACGCTGCCCCGTTTTCAGCCGGATGCAATCCGTGCCAATATGAGAATAGTGGAAGTATTGAACGCATTTGGCCGCACACGCGGGATAACACCGGCACAGGTGGCACTCGCATGGCTGATGAACAAAGGTGAGTTTATCGTGCCGATTCCCGGTACCACCAAACTGTCGCATCTCGAAGAAAATCTGCGGACATCTGAAATCAGATTCTCGGCCGACGATATGGCGGAACTTGAAAAGGCTGTTGAGGCAATTCCTGTGACGGGTGACAGATATGACCGTCTGCAACAATCCAAAGTTCAGGGATGATGGTACGATATAAATATATAATCACGGTGATGGTAGGTCTGCTGACATCTTTCGCCGGATATGCCACGGAAAGGAATGACAGCATAATGCGTATTGCCCGTCAGGGCAGTTTCGCAATCGGCGGCAGTGTGCTGACAGACAGCGCGGGTCATACGTTTCATGGAGACCATGCCTACGTTTTCTATCAGTATCCGGAAAAAGCAAGGAAATATCCACTCGTATTCGCCCACGGCGTAGGTCAGTTCTCAAAGACATGGGAAACGACCCCCGACGGACGGGAGGGATTCCAGAACATATTTCTGCGCCGTGGTTTTCCCGTGTATCTCGTCAACCAGCCGAGACGTGGTAATGCGGGGCGCAGTACGCAGGAATTTACCATAGCTCCCGCCTTCGATGAAGAAATCTGGTTCAACCGTTTTCGCGTAGGGATATGGCCTGATTATTTTGAGGGGGTACAGTTCAGCCGCGACAAAGAAACGCTGAACCAATATTTCCGTCAGATGACACCGACAATCGGCTCAGTCGATTTTGATGTCTATTCATCGGCATACGCGGCATTGTTCGACAGCATCGGGCCGGCAATATTTGTAACTCATTCCCAAGGTGGGCCTGTGGGGTGGCGCACATTGTTGAAAACCGATAATATCAAGGCGATAGTGGCCTACGAGCCGGGAGGAGAGATACCGTTCCCGGAAGGACGTGTTCCGGAGGAGGGCAAGATTCTTACCTTGTCAAAGAAAACCGAGGGCGTGGAAATTCCTATGCGGGACTTTCTCAAATACACCAAGATACCTATCATTGTGTATTTCGGCGACAATCTTCCTGAAACGGATGAGCGCCCCGAAATATATGAATGGACCCGGCGGCTGCATCTGATGCGGGAGTGGGCTGAAATGCTCAATGAGCTGGGCGGAGATGTTACAGTGATACACCTGCCGGATGTAGGTTTGCATGGAAATACCCATTTCCCGATGTCTGACCTTAACAATGTTGCTGTTGCCGATCATCTGTCGGAATGGCTGCATAAAAAGAATATGGATTGATATGGACAGACGCAAATTCATACGCACCATTGGTTTGGCGGCTGGAACCACATTGATTTCAGGAGCCGGGATATCGAAAGCAAACGATTTATTTAATGATAACAAGGTCAATAAAATGAAAATAGTCGTACTGACGGGCAGTCCTCGCAGAAATGGCAATACAAATCATCTGGCAACTCAGTTCATTAAAGGAGCGGAAGAAGCCGGACACGAGATTTATCGTTTTGACTGCGCACAACGCAAAGTCGCATCCTGTATAGCCTGTAACCGATGTGGCATGGACGGAGAGTGTGTGTTCAACGATGATTTTAATGAACTTCGTCCCCACCTGTTGTCCGCAGACATGGTTGTATTCGCTACACCGATGTATTATTTTGGTTTCTCATCTCAACTTAAAACGGTGATAGACCGTTTCTATGCGCTAAATGGACAAATCAAAGGCAATCCGAAAAAGGCTGCATTACTGATGGCGTATGCAGATACGGATCCATCGGAGGCCGAACCAATGGTTTCTCATTACCATACTTTATTGAAATATCTTGGATGGAAAGATTCAGGTTCAATAGTGGCATCTGGAATGTGGCCCGCAGGTGCTGTAAGCGGAACCAAATATAGTCGTATGGCATATGATTTAGGACATAAATTATGATATGACAATCAAATAAAATAATAAAGTTAATTATGGCTATTCCTTTATTTATCGGAGGACTCGGAATGTCAGAAGTCCTGATTATCGCTCTTGTGGTACTGCTGTTTTTCGGCGGCAAAAAGATTCCTGAACTTATGAAAGGGCTCGGAAAGGGAGTCCGTTCTTTCAAGGACGGGATGAAAGAGATTGAAAAAGATATTGACGCAACTCCGACTGACGGGAAAGTCTGATATGTCAACTGTTCCTGACAGACAGAGTTTTTGGGATCACCTTGATGTCTTGCGAGGTGCTTTGATGAAGATGGCGGCTGTTATCGTCATCTTCGGAATTATCGCATTTCTGTTCAAAGAGGAACTCTTTAAGGTGGTGCTTGCACCAAAAGAATCCGGTTTTATAACTTACCGTCTGCTGTTCAGCATAGGCGGTCTGTTGTCTGATAGCGCAGGACAGGATTTTTCAGTTCAGCTTATAAATACCGGACTTGCCGAGCAATTCATAATCCACATGAAGACGGCTATGTGTGCAGGAATACTGTGTGCGTCGCCTTATATTCTGTATCAGTTATTCCGCTTCGTATCGCCCGCACTGTATGCCGATGAAAGAAAATACGCAGTTAAAGTCGTAGGCGGCGGGTACCTGATGTTTATGCTCGGCGTGCTGTTGAGTTATTATCTGATATTCCCGTTGACCTTTCGTTTTCTCGGCACATATCAGGTAGCAGGCGACGTTACCAATATGATTTCACTGCAATCATATATGGGTACGCTGATAATGATGTGCATTGCAATGGGAATAGTGTTTGAAATGCCGGTCTTGTGCTGGCTTTTCGGGAAACTCGGTTTTATTTCGGATGGATTTATGCGCAAATATAGAAAACACGCCATTGTCATCATACTGATTATTGCCGCCATCATAACCCCAACCTCGGATATCTTTACCCTCACCCTCGTGTCGCTCCCGATGTGGATATTATATGAGATAAGTATATTTCTCGTCAAACCGAAGCGAAAACAGGAACGAACAGTGGTAATTCCCGGCTAAAATTGCGTGATTCAAAGAAATACAAAGGCGGGGGAAACCTGCCTTTTGTTTTCTGTAAACTAATATTATCCAATATGTTAAATCATAATATAATGACATGAACAGAGTTTTAATCGTGGATGCCTCCGAATCCGACCGTCGGCTTATGTCGGGCTTGCTTGTCAAGCACGGCTATGAGCCGATTGCCGTCGATAAGATGGAGGCTGCAAAGGAAGAGGTGGCGAAGCTGCCACCGGGAGCTGTCGTTGTCGCGGCGATGAAATTCACCGGCGGCACGGCGCAGGAGTTAATCAGTTGGCAAAAGCGTGAGGGATACAAGTTCCCCGTCATTGCCGTAGTGGATAATCTTAACGCCGTGGATCTTCTCTCGGTGATGCGTGACGGCGGAGCCGTGGATGTGGTGCAGCGTCCGGCTATCGACAAGCAGCTTGTCGAGACGGTCGGCAGGTATGCCCGGCCCGAAAACACCGTGCTTGTCCTTGATGACAGCCTGATACCTCGCAGGAGCGACACTTTCAGACGCATAGAGGAAACGGTAACGGCTCTCGCCGCCACTAACGCCAACGTGATAGTGTTCGGTGAGAGCGGCACGGGAAAGGAGCAGATAGCACGGCAGATCTATCTCAACAGTTCCAGAACAGAAAGCCCCTGCATCGTGCTTGATGCAGGAAGCGCAGCCCTTGTCGGGAACCACAATCCGAAATCGGAGCAGAGCGAGATATACAACCGCATCAAGGGGTATTTCACAAAATGCGCCGGCGGCACAATCATAATCAAGAACGTCCATCTTCTCAACTTCGACAAACAGTCGGTGATGCTACATATTCTCGAAACCGAACATCCCGATGTGCGTGTCATAGGCACGGCAGACCCCGACCTGATGGGCATGGTCACGGCAAAGACATTCCGCCCGAACCTCTACTATATGCTGAGACAGGCGGAGATTGTCATGCCCCCGCTGCGTGAGACAATCGAGGACATAGAACCGCTCGCCGATTATTTTCTCGGAGAATACTCTCAAAAGACAGGCATTGAGAAAAAGAAACTCAATCTATCGGCGAGGAAGGCTTTGAGGACATATCCGTGGCCCGGCAACGTGCGTGAGCTGAAAGATGTGATCCTGTTCGCCGCCTTCCATACCAAAGGGGACACGATAGCGAAGGAGGACATCACTTTCTTCCAGTCCGAGCCGGAGGTACCCGATGTGCTGACCCTCAGAAACGAGGACATCGAGAAAAAGCAGATAGCCAAAGCGATTGAGCGTTCAAACGGCAATCTGTCGGAGGCCGCAAGGCTGTTGAAGATAAGCCGTACCACGCTCAGTTACAAGCTGCGTTTCTACGGATTCCGCCGAAACAGCGACTGACATAGCCCATAATTCGCCGAAAATCACTATCTTTGTGGCGAATTTGGAAATATAAGGCGACGGGAGAGCCTGTCGCGTTTGAAAATACAGTATAACATAACTTCGCAGAAGTTCTACTGAGAATCTGGACAATTCTGACATGGGAGAACCGAGCGATGCTTGTGCTATGCGTCTGCATAGCGTGCATCGGCAAACATCTCCCACTTCCATAGGCTGTCCAGAGCCTTCAGTAGTAAGAGTGCTTTCGATGCACGCTTTTGTGTCGGGATGACACGCAGACCGAATCGAATCTATATATGGAATCCACCGTTTATCTTACCACCTTTTTTCTTCGCATGGAAACGGCGCAGGGCCTCTTTCGCCGACAGTTCAGGATGTTTCGCACGGAACTCCGGCCATGTCTCGTTGTCGCCGCCACACGACCAGCCCTGTTCCTCGACGGGAGAACTGTCAATTTTGGGGACGCTTACAGTAACAGCCGGTTGTTGCACCGTTGACTGCCTTGTCGGTGATGACGCCTTGACGGAGGCTTTGACTGACGCTTTCTGCAACTCCATGAAATGCCTGTCGAGGCTGGCGAAACTGAACCTGCGGTCAATCTTCGACCCGGAGAACTTTTTGCCGTGATAGACAAAAGAGATTCCTTCCTTTACGAATGTGCCACGGCGGTACTTGTATTCCGGTTCCACGCCTCCGGCCCTCAGCCATTTCTCAAACCGTTCCCGACTGTTCACAGCCGGATTGTTCCATGCCCCGTCGATGATGTGGAAAAGCTGGTACTTTACCTTTTCGGCTCCCCGCAGACGGTTGACATTGGTCTTTTCCTTCCCTTCGCTGACCGTGAGGTTATATTCCCGTGTGAGGTCTTTGCATACATCCTTGTTGCGCCCGTAATCATTCTTGTCCGATATTGTTCCGGCATGGTTGTCGATTCTGCTGAACACGATGTGGCAGTGTGGATGCTCCTTGTCAAAATGTCTTACGATGATATAGGGGGTATCAACAATGCCCATACGCTCCATGTATTTTCCGGCAATCTCCACCATAGTCGCGTCATCGAGGCGGCCGCTGTCCTCGGCGGCGAAATTAAGGGAGATATGCCCGACGGGGTTCTTAACCCTCGGATTGAGTTCCCGGTTGTCCTCGAAAGAGCGGATGATGTCCTCCCTGTCTTTCTCGCCGCCCATGCCGCCGGAGTCGATAAGCCTCCATTCATCGCACGGCGATCCGTCGGGCTTGTCCTTTTTCTTGCGGGTGACATAATCCACACAGCCCCGGAATCCGCCGCCTTTTGATATTTTTCCGAACATAGGCTTATCCGTTTCCGTTGCGGTATATCTCGATCAGCTTCGAGATGAACTTGACACACCCCATAATTTTACTTACGCTGTCCACCAGCAACTGTCCGTCCCCGCCGTTGTTTTTCATGAAATAGTTGAGGAATTTCACGGAGGTGTTGAGGTTGTTTTTTATCCCCTGAAGGTCGCGTATAGCCTGCAAGTCTTTTGGAGTGAGGCGTGGCACGACGGTACACCGGAGTGCCGCATGGCGCAGGTATTCCGACTTGTTGAGACCGGCCGTCACAGCCTTGTCCATCATGGCGGCGTACTGGCCGCCGTCGAATTTCACGGTTATGAGTATTGATTTTCTCTTGTCGGCGTCAAGCCGGGGTCGCCCTTTCGCCGGGCATTTCTTTGTAGTCTTCATTGTCAGTATGTATTTATGTGGTGTGTTGTGTGACCATCGGGAGCGGAGGGTTTTCGGGATTACCTGTAATACGAAAACATAAACTCGCTCCCCTCCACCTGTAACCTCTGCAACAGTTCCGAGGCACGCGAAACTGTGAGTGAAATATTGCCGGTTTGTTGATTGCAGGTGTATATCATGTGTGTCAGTGAATAAGTGAACTCATTATAGAATGACATCGTTACAGTTAACACGAATGATTACGTTAATGAGGGATAACATCCGTGATTTGTCACTCTGTCATTTCATATCCCCCTGCAATCAATGTCAGCCTTTGATACGAGATAGTCATTGAGGTCGTTGTAGCCGTTGTAACGACCGGAACAATCAATAACCGTTGTTCCGAGCGCGTCGGTCAACCGGTGCATTGCCGTTCTCCCGGCATCATCGTTGTCAAGGAAACATCCGACATGGCTGTAAACGCCGAGTGTCGGTATAGCCCTGTTGACATTGGCAACCGAGTTGAGTACGACGGCATCGCAACCGGGTATCATTCCAAGTGTGAGCGACGAGAGATAGTCAATGAACCCCTCGAACACGGCACACCGGGTTGTCGGCCCGTCACGGGAAAACGGGATGAGCGAAATATCCTTGTGGCCCGAACAACCCTTGAAATATTTGTTGCGGAGTTCGTGGCCGCCGCTGTCATTCGGGAACGCCACTGCGAAATATCTTCTGCCGCCGAGAGTGTAATGCGCCTCGCTGCATCTCGCCTTTGCGATGTGTGCTGGGATAGCCCGCTCTTTGAGGTAAGCGAGAAGTGCGGGATGTTCCAATGGCACGGTCTTAAAGTTCTCTATGCCCGGTGTGGAATGTCGCCGGGAAAAAGATAAGGCGACTTTCCGCACCGATGGCACAGGGCAACGGCGTGTGATGATGTCCGATATATAGCCGATATTGTCGGAGCGGTAAACCAATTTGGCGAGATCTACTATATCGCCTCCAGTGCCGATGCCGAAATCGTACCAAGTGTTGCGGTCGGTCTCGACCTTGAAAGACGGTGTTTTCTCCTGCCTCAGCGGTGAGCGGTACCACAGCCTGTTTCCTTTTATCTTTGCCGGCTCGTATCCGAGCGACGACAGGAAATCGGAAAGCGGAATGTTTTTGATTTCGGTTATCATAGTTTTATTTTTTTCGATGGTTGCTTATGTTAATTTCAGAGTTCAGCCCTAATATATATGCCTCCGTACTATACCGTACCCGTTTCGGTACGGGTCAATAGCGCGCCTCCGGGTTATAGATATAGGCTTTCAGACTGTCGTCCTTAACAATCATCCGTTTGTCGGAAAGGAATTTCTTGAGTTCGGTGATTATTGAGTAACAGCGCTTGAACCCGACGGTGGCGTAACCTTCCATAAGAGCCGGGATAAGGTTCCTGTATTTCTTTATCGGGCCGTTGGCGAATGTCGCCTCCAATGCCGCGCGGTGCTGCTGCTCGGTCAGCTCCGTATAGCTGAATCCCCGTTTGACAGCCTTCTTGCCGAACTCGTGACCGAACTTCTGCTCCGGCAGTCCCTCGTCATTTACGGTGAAGGCGACAGGCTCCATGTCGATGGAGCGTATCAGCGGCGCGGTCACCTCGCTGACCGCCGGGTCGTCGCTGTTCTTGGCTATCTGCAACACCGTTTCCGCCTTGTTGTTAAGCTCGGTGCCGATATGACCCCTCACGTTGTCGTCCGCCTTGTTCTGGTGCAGAACCGTGTGGATGTGTATCTGGTAGCGGTCTGTCCATGCCATGAGCCGGGTTATAACATTGGTGGCTTCGGTGGCGTTGTTGATGTCATACATCAGGTCGCGGATGCCGTCTATTATCACAAGTCCAAGACCGGGCGTGCTGGTGATGGCGTGGTCGATCATCGCCAGACGCTGCTCCGGCGAATAGGGGCGTAGGGAGGCGAACTTGAAATTGTCGGGATGGCTGTCAACAGGCAGACCGGCGAGACGCAGGATGCGCCATATCACTTTCTGACAATGGTACGGGCTTTGCTCGGTGTCGATGTAGAGGATTGTCCTCTTGTCCTCCGGCAGCTCGCCGATGTATGCCAGAACCTCGCCGTTTTTCAATGCGGCCGCAGTCAGTGCCGTCACATTGAATGTCTTACGGCTCTTGGCTTTACCGGTGGATGCCGAGAAATTGCCTAATGTGCCGATCGCTGAACCGTTGCAGAATATTACCTCGGTGTCGGCCTTGCACTCGTCAGTGACACGCAGGAGTGATTTCTCCCATAGGTCGGCAACAGTCATGGGCGCGGGCTGCTGCGGGTTGGTGGTGATGCTGTCGTTCATCGGCGTGTGGAGTTTGAGGATTTGACAGTAGCGGGTTCGAGTACGCCTATGGCGTTGCCGTCGATGAGCCTCCCGCTTGCCCACCGTGCAAGCTCGGCGATGCGGAAGTGCAGCCGTGAGCCGAACTTGTGGAAGGGAACCTCCCCGGCTGATGTCAGCTTGTAGAGCTGGCTTTTCTTGATGCGGTAGCCGTTGGCGTTGAGAAACTCCACGGCACCGTCCATGTCCACGGATTCGGCATCCCTGCCCGGATTGGCGAGTGCCATCATCTCGGTCACGCACTCCTTGACCGCCGACTGTATCATGTCCTTGACCTGATGAATCGGAACTACGATAATTTCATTCATCATAATGATATTTTTAAGTGTCTGTAATTCTTTTGTGTGGCAAAGGTATGGAGAGGCTGAAAGGTGACTTGGGAACGTTCCGGGAACATTCCCGAAATTTTTTTATTTTTCCTGTCATTTTCTCTCGTTGCCCTCTTGTCCTCCGACACCGCAAAGTTCGCCATAAGCCGAAACCCTGCTGAGGTATTCCTCGGGTAGTTCCCTGTAATTTTATAATCCGTTAACACACCTCCGTTATGGCAAAGCGCATAAAACAGAGACGGCGCAGACCTCACTTCCAAGAGGTTGCGCCGTCCGGCTGCTGTGATATGTGGTGGTTATATATTTATTTTGCCGCGTGTGTCGGTGTGGTCTGCGGTATTATGATGTTGCCGAGGCTGTTTATGGCGTCCTGTCGGAGACTGTCAATCGCTCTCGTATATTTTTCGGTGTGCTTTATCCCGCTATGCCCTAAAAGGCTTGCGAGTGTCTTTATATTGGCTCCGCCATTCAGCACGTTGACCGCGAAACTATGCCGGGCGCAATGCCATGATATATGTTTCTTAATCCCGGCTTTCTCAACCCATCTTGAGATGACATCGTGGCATGAGGGATAGCTCGGAAGGTTGAACAGCAATGCGTCCGGGCCGGCATCTTCGGAGGGTTGCCCTATGAGGGTCAGAAGATGGTCGTTCAACGGCATCAGCACCCAACTGTGGTTACTGCGGTCTCTGGTCTTGCTCTGCTGGAATTTCAGCGTCTGCGCGGTATAGTCAATATCCCGGTATCTCAATCTTTTCACATCGCAGAACCTTATCCCTGTGAAAAGTGAAAGGGCGAAAGCCCGCTGTATGTCGGGATATTTGCAGTTGCAGGGCGTGGAAAGGAGTGTGTTGATTTCATCCGGCAACAGTATCTCCTTTTTCAGCACGTTTTCCTCACGGATAAGGATGATGCCGTCGCAAGGGTTCTTCCTTATCAGTTCGTCCTCTATCGCCACACGCAGCACTTTCTTGAAACGGTGGAATGTGGCCGCCGGCCCTTCGCCCCGTCCGTTGGCTTGCAGATACTCGGCGAAATCGGTCATCATCGACTTTGTAATCTGGTCGGCGCGGATGAACTGCTTGAAAATGTCATATTTCGGCGATGCCTCCAGAAAACGTTTGAATTTCGTGAGAGCCGTTTTCATCGAGGCTACATCGGCTTTCGTGTAGTTGTCGAGATATTGCTGAAAGTAGTCAAGGAAGTTCACGCGCCTGTCTTTTTTCAGCCTGTATCCCTCGCGGTGCATGAGAAACTCCTGCTCCCGCTCAAACCTTATCTTCTCGGCGAGCGCGAGGGTGTTCTTGTTCTGCAACCGCTCCTGAGTGGAGCGCGGATGCACCCATATATAGAGATTGAGGTTCTCTCTCTTGCGGGCGTGTTTGACCTTGAATTTCGGTCGTCCAGCCATAGCACCGTCGGTGTAAAGCACCTGCTGCCCTTTCTCATCAAGCACCGGCGTTTCGGAGCGTCCGAGGTAGTATTCCAGATACAGGCTGGCTCGTCCGTCGCTCAGTTCGGCTTGCAGCAGCTTGGGGTTCTGTTTGTTTCGGTTGTCTATTCTTGCCATAGGTAAATTTGTTTGTTGCGCAAATTTAGATGATGGTTGAAGATTATTAAAATCGCGTTACAGAACTATTAACAATCGGATTGTACTAAAAGTGTACTGAATAGCGAAATTTCCCGAAAACAGGGTGAATCCAACGAATAGTCAATTTCGCTAACTGCCTAATATTCACTCCATTTAACCATCTGCAAATTTCTCCGTTTTCGTTCCTATTATCATTACCGCATAAGTAAGGCGGTCAAGGCGGTGGCAATCATCATCGGGGCGGTTATCGGGATAGCGTTGTGGGCGATAGCGAAACCCATTTTGAGGGGCATCGGCTGGCTCATTTCAATCCTTACCGCAATCGTGGCAATATATTGGATTTTAACACTCTAAAAACATTTACGACTATGGCAACCACAAGAGAAAACAAAGGCTCACGAGCCTTCAACGACACAATCAAGGCTTATCTTGAAAAGAGAGCCGACAATGACGCTCTGTTCGCCATCCGCTTTGCGAACCCCTCTAAATCGGTTGAGGACTGCGTTACATACATTATCAACCAAGTGCAGAAAAGCGGTTGCAACGGCTTTGCCGACGATGAAATCTTCGGAATGGCAGTCCACTATTGGGAAGAAAGCGAGATTGAGGTCGGCAACCCAATCAACTGCCAAGTGGTAGTCAACCATACGGTAGAACTCACCGAGGAAGAAAAGGAACAGGCACGGCAGGACGCCATCAATAAACTCCGTGACGAGGAAATGGCTAAAATGCGCCGACCCAAGACCACCGAAAAGAAAGCAACCGAGAACAATCCCCAAATTGCACAACCCAGTCTTTTTGACCTCTAAAACATTACGGCTATGAAACCCAAAACAGCATTACAGAAACAAGTGGCACGAATATCCGCCACACTGCGACCCATAACCGAGGCACAAGAGCGTTGGGCATACCGCCACTGCTTTGAGCATTTCGCCTATCGCACAAATAGCGGAACAATGACCTGCTCCGATTGCGGATACGTTTGGAAGGGTCAGAAAGGCAATCTTTGCGACACTGTCGCAGGTTGCAAATGCCCCCACTGCGGAACTAAACTGAAAGTGAAGGACACCCGCAAACGCACCCATAAGGAAACCGCATATTTCAGCGTTATAACGGCACACAAGGGTTTTCAAGTAATCCGCGTGTCGCAGATAACGAGCGAAAGCCGTAAGGGAGAGGTCAGGCAACTCTATTGTCAGGAGGTCGTGCAAAGGTGGATTTCTCCCGACGGCAAAGTTACCGATATGGCTCTGCTCCGTGGGTTTACTTTCCATTACTGCGACTGCTGGTCGTATTGGAGCGATATGGAGATACGCCCGCACAACCCTCTGTATGATGATGTTGTCGTATGGAGCGATGTCTATCCGAGAATGTCGGTAATATCTCAACTCAAACGCAACGGCTTCAAGGGCGATTTCTACGGCATATCCCCCGTCAGACTTTTCAAAGCACTCCTTGCCGACACGAGAATGGAAACGCTGATGAAAGCCGGAGAGATTGAGGTAATGAAATACTTTATCTCCAATCCCGACAATGCGGATGAATTTTGGGCATCGTACCTTATCGCCAAACGCCACCACTACCATATCAACAATATCGGAATGTGGTGCGACTACCTGCAAATGCTGAAGAACCTCGGTCAAGACCTGCGCAATCCCAAGAACATCTGCCCCGAAGATTTCATAGAGGCGCACGACGGATTGAGCCGAAAGATAGAGGACAGACGCAGAAGGGAGCATGAGGACGCCGAGCGCAGGAGAGCCGAGGAAAGACTGCTCCGTGAAAAGGAGAACGAAGAAGAATTCAAGGCTCTCAAATCCAAATTCTTCGGTCTGGTAATCTCCGACAATGAAATATCGGTTAAGGTACTTGAAAGCATAGAGGAATACTGCCAGGAGGGTAACACACAGCACATCTGCGTATTCTCATCATCCTACTACCTTAAAAAGAACACGCTGGTGTTGTCGGCAAGGATTGGCGATACCATAATAGAAACAGTAGAGGTTGATTTGCAGACCCTCAAAGTGGTGCAATGCCACGGCAAATATAACAAGGACACCGAGTACCACAAGCGCATCATCGACCTTGTGAACTCAAACGCCCGACTTATCAAGGAGAGAATGACAGCCTAAATGTTTAATCCGACCTGCGTCAACAATGGCGCAGGTCATAAATCCCACCGATTATGAACGTAATAATTGAAAGTCTGATATTTGATTTTGACAACAAGGTGCGTGAAACAGTCCTTGAACTGATAAACCGCATAGTGCTTACTAAAGACGAAAAGGAATTGCGGGAAACAATCTCGGCATATGCCCTTCGCAGCGACCTTGACAGATACTTCGTCTATGGCTTCGGCAACCACCACTTTTGGGTAAAACAACGCAAGGTCAGCAACCCTGAACAGACTTTTGAACAACGTATGATATTTGTAAAATTCTAAAACTTGAAGATATGGCAACCAAAATGACCGCCCACGGAGTAAGCACAACCACCACTCCCGGCACCGAACAATACGAGGTGTTTTACACCGGCTACCGCACACGGCGAAAGAAACACTATCAATACGATTACCGCCACACCAATGGAGAACTATTCTCCTGCGTGGCTGGTACACTCAAAGAGTGCAGACAACGCCGTGATGAGTGGCTAAATAAGAAATAATAAAATTTGCCAAGTCGTAATATAGTAGGCGGAGCGACCTCGTGATGAAGTCGCTCCACTGATTTTCGCTAAAAATTTCGGCCGCCACAGGCGGCATTGGCGCATGGTAATTGCTTGCGCAAATCAGATTATTTCTGGAACAATATCATAATTTCCATAATCCGGCGTTGGTGGAGTTGCTTATGGAATTTGCCCTTATAACGGCAATGGGCGGTGTAGGCTTTGAAGATGTCGCGGTTGCCGGATTTGAGTTTCTTCAGGACACTGCTTTTGTTGACAACGCCGGGGCCGCAGTTGTAGGCGAGGCAGGCTAACAAGATTTATCCCGACTTCATTATTATCCCAACCAAAGAAACGTATATCCTGTAAAACAGA
>OLZI01000857.1_pt1 | contig 18744 bp, 16 predicted proteins | sample 1674061 | NCBI WGS metagenome assembly OLZI01 (sample SAMEA103958139, study PRJEB25191) | human gut metagenome | biome: human-associated habitat [ENVO:00009003]; feature: intestine environment [ENVO:2100002]; material: feces | place: Germany | collected 2013/2015 | reverse complement strand
TGCCGCCGCCGAAGAAATCGCTGAAAATATCTCCGAAGCCGCCAAAACCGCTGAAATCGCCGCCGAAGCCGCCGCCAAAACCGCCGGCATTGGGGTTGAAGTTGGGGTCCACTCCGGCAAAGCCGTAGGAATCGTAGCGGGAGCGCTTGTCCGCATCGGACAGCACCTCATAGGCCTCGCCTACCTCCTTGAACTTCTCCTCGGCAGTCTTGTCGCCGGGGTTCCGGTCAGGGTGGTATTTCATGGCCAGCTTTCTGTATGCTTTCTTTATGTCATCGGCGCTGGCGCTCTTGTCCACGCCCAGCACCTCATAGTAATCACGTTTGTTTTCTGCCATAACACATTCACCTCAGACAAGTCAATTGACAATTGACAATTGACAGTTGACAATGGGCGCAAGTCTCCCGTTTTGAACCAAAATTGTCAATTGTCAATTATCAATTGTCAATTTTCTCTTTTCCACCGGAACAAGGGGCGGCGTATTTCTGCCGCCCCTTGTGACGTTTTCCTTAGTCCACGGTCTCGTAGTCGGCGTCAACCACGCCGTCATCGCCGGGCTTATTGCCGGTCTGGCCGTCCTGAGGCTGGCCCTGCTGAGCGCCTGCCTGCTGGTACAGCTTCTCGGACACGGCATAGAAGGCCTTCTGGACCTCCTCGGTAGCGGCCTTGATGGCCTCCACATCGGTGCCCTTGTTGACTTCCTTCAGGTGGTCAACAGCGGCCTGGATCTTGCTCTTCTCGGAAGCATCGATCTTGTCGCCCAGCTCGCCCAGAGTCTTCTCGGTCTGGTAGGCAACCTGGTCAGCGGCGTTGTGGGCATCCACCTCGTCCTTGCGGGCCTTGTCCTCGGCGGCGTACTGCTCAGCCTCGTGAACAGCCTTGTCGATGTCTTCCTTGCTCAGGTTGGTGGAAGCGGTAATGGAGATCTGCTGCTCCTTGCCGGTGCCCAGGTCCTTGGCGGAGACCTTCACAATGCCGTTGGCATCGATATCAAAGGTAACCTCGATCTGAGGCACGCCACGGGGTGCGGGAGCAATACCGGTGAGCTGGAAGCGGCCCAGGGTCTTATTGTAAGCAGCCATTTCCCGCTCGCCCTGGAGCACATGGACCTCAACGGAGGTCTGGCCGTCAGCAGCGGTGGAGAAGATCTGGCTCTTGTGGGTAGGAATGGTGGTGTTCCGGTCAATCAGACGGGTGAACACGCCGCCCATGGTCTCAATGCCCAGGGACAGAGGCGTCACGTCCAGCAGCAGGATGTCCTGCACATCGCCGGTGAGCACGCCGCCCTGAATGGCAGCGCCAACGGCCACGCACTCATCGGGGTTGATGCCCTTGAAGCCTTCCTTGCCGGTGATCTGCTTCACGGCTTCCTGAACGGCGGGGATACGGGTGGAACCGCCAACCAGCAGAACCTTGTGCAGATCGGAAGCGCTGAGGCCCGCATCGGACATAGCCTGACGGACGGGCTTCATGGTGCGCTCTACCAGGTCGGCAGTCAGCTCATTGAACTTTGCACGGCTCAGCGTCACATCCAGGTGCTTGGGGCCGGTAGCGTCAGCAGTGATATAGGGCAGGTTGACGTTGGTGGAGGTCATGCCGGACAGCTCAATCTTAGCCTTCTCGGCAGCTTCCTTCAGACGCTGCATAGCAACCTTATCGCCGGACAGATCAATGCCCTCGGCCTTCTTAAACTCGGCAACCAGGTAATCCATGATTCTCTGGTCGAAGTCATCGCCGCCCAGATGGGTGTCACCGGCGGTTGCCAGAACCTCGATGACGCCGTCGCCGATATCCAGGATGGACACATCGAAGGTGCCGCCGCCCAGGTCGTAGACCATGATCTTCTGCTCGGATTCCTTATCCAGGCCATAGGCCAGAGCAGCTGCGGTGGGCTCGTTGATGATACGCTTCACGTCCAGGCCGGCGATCTTGCCGGCATCCTTGGTGGCCTGACGCTGGGCATCGCTAAAGTAAGCAGGGACAGTGATGACAGCCTCGGTGACGGGCTGGCCCAGATAGCTTTCCGCATCCGCCTTCAGCTTCTGCAGGATCATTGCGCTGATCTCCTGGGGGGTGTAGTTCTTGCCGTTCAGATTCACATGGTAATCCTCACCCATGTGACGCTTGATGGAAGAGACGGTGCGGTCAGCATTGGTGACCGCCTGGCGCTTTGCAACCTGACCAACCATACGCTCGCCGGTCTTGGAGAATGCTACCACAGAAGGGGTAGTACGGTTGCCCTCTGCATTGGCGATGACAACAGGCTCGCCGCCCTCCAGAACAGCAACACAGGAATTGGTAGTACCAAGGTCAATACCGATAATCTTAGACATAATGTTTTCCTCCTATATTCTAACGAAAAAGTTTATACGAATTTAATTTGCAACCTGAACCATTGCGAAGCGGACGATTTTGTCGCCCACCTTGAAGCCCTTCTGGAAGACCTGGGCGATTACATTCTCGCCAAGGCTTTCGTCCTCCGTATGCATCACCGCATTGTGGAGGTTGGGATCGAAGCTGTCGCCCGGGGCCCCGAAGATCTCCACGCCCAGGCCTGTGAAAATCTTCACAAGCTCATTCATGGTGAGCTCCACGCCCTTCTTGTAGGCGGCATCCTCGGTGGGCTGGTTCAGCGCCCGCTCCAGATTGTCATATATGGGAAGCAACTTCACGATGGCATCTGCCTTGCCGTTGCCGTAGGAGGCTTCTTTCTCCTTGACGGTACGCTTGCGGAAATTGTCGTATTCCGCAGCCAGCCGCAGCAGACTGTCGTGCTCTGCATTGTACTTTTCTTCAAAGGGATTGGTTTCCGGTGTTTCCGCCGCCTTGGGCGCCTCCTGAGGTGCTTCTGCGGTTTCCTCGGGGATCAATTCCTCTGTGGTCTCGGGCTGCTTCTTTTCTTCCTTCTTGGCCACTTCTATACCTCCTTAGATTCTGAAGCTTCCTCATTTGGTTGAGGCAGCTGCTTGGTTTCGGGTTTTGCAAAGGCCTTGCTCAGGCTCTCGGCGAAGTAGCTCAGCCGGGCCGTGATCTTTGCGTAATCCATACGGGTGGGGCCGACCACACCGATCATGCCCTGCATCCCGTCGCCAATGTCGAATTTTGTCATGACCACGCTGGTGTCCTTCAGCTCCTGGGCCACGTTCTCAGGGCCAACCAGGACCTTGGTTCCGTTTTCGCTCTGCATAATGGCGGGCAGGTTGCTTAAGGTGTCTTCATCAATGGATTCCAGCACCTTCTGGGCCTTATCCACATCCCGGTACTCCGGGAAGCCCAGAAGTCTTGCCTGACCGGCAACGGCCACATTGGTGCTGCCCCGGTGGCGAAGCACATCCGTGGTGAAGTCCACGATCACCGGCACCAGGCTGGAGGCCCTTCCGGCGGACCGCATGACCTTGTCCAGCAGTGCCGGGGTAAAGCCCTCCGGGGGAAGCTCCGTCATGGCGGTATTCAGCAGAGCCGCCAGAAGCTTCAGGTCCGTCTCATCAACGGACACAGGGAGCTTGATCAGCTTGTTGAACACCTGGTCGTCACTGAGCATTACCACCAGGATGATGCTGCCCTGTCCGGCCTGGATCAGGTCAAACCGGGAAACCGTTGCACTGTCGCACCGGGAGGCAGCGGAGATGGCGGGAAGATCGGTGGCCTGGGAAACCAGCTTTGCCACTTTTTCCACCAGCTTATCCACGCGCTGGACCTTTTCTTCAATGGCATTGTTAATGGATTTTGTTTCATCCACGCTGAGGCGGTAATCCTGCATCAGCTCATCCACATACAGCCGGTAACCCGCCGGGGACGGGATCCGTCCGGCGCTGGTATGGGGCTGCTCCAAATAACCCATGGCCGTCAGATCGGCCATTTCGCTGCGGATGGTAGCGGAGGAAAAATTCATGTCCGGCAGCTCCGTAATTGCCTTGGAGCCCACAGGCTCCGCAGTCCGGATATAAAGGTCAACCACACTGCGCAGCACCTTCTTTTTCCGCTCGGTAAGCTCCATCGCTTTTTTCCTCCTTAGCACTCGTTCTCCTTGAGTGCTAAGCAAACTATACACCAGAGTGCCAGAATTGTCAAGGGGTTGGGATATGAACTATTTTTGAATTTTTCCTTTTTATTTGCACCCCAGGATTTCCTCCGCATTCGCCACCCGCTCCTTTGCGGGCGGAGTGATGCCGGGCAGGGGATAGGGGATTCCCAGCTTTTCCCATTTGAAAAGGCCCATGGTGTGATAGGGCAGAACCTCCACCCGCTCCACATTGTGCAGGGTATCCAGAAAGGCCCGCATGGCGCGCAGATCCGCATCAAAGTCCGTCCACTCCGGCACCAGCACGTGCCGGACCCAGACAGGCTTTTTGATCTCATCCAGATAGCGCAGCAGGTCCAGAGTATTGTCCCCGGTGACGCCGGTGAGGGCCTTGTGGCGCTGGGGATTCATCTGCTTGATATCCACCAGCAACAGATCGGTCACAGCCATGAGCGCCTGGAATTTGGAGAAGAAGGGCTCTGTTCTGGCAAAGGGATGGCCTGCGGTATCGATGCAGGTGTGAATGCCCTGTGCCTTTGCTTTGGTGAACAGCTCCAGCAGAAAGTCCATTTGCAGCAGGGGCTCCCCGCCGCTGACAGTGATGCCCCCCTTCTTGCCCCAGTAGCCCCGGCAGCGCAGGGCCTTTTCCAGCAGCTCATCAGCGGTGTAGCTGTGGGCACTGGGGTCGTTCAGATCCCAGGTGTCCGGGTTGTGGCAGAATTTGCAGCGCTGGGGGCAGCCCTGCAAAAAAATCACATACCGAACCCCCGGCCCATCCACAGAGCCGAAGCTCTCCAAAGAATGGACGCGGCCATAGGTTTGCGATGCTTCCATATGTTTGTCTCCTTTTTTGCATTTCCATGTAAACACAGGATTCCCCCGGGGCGGCTTTTCCATGCCCCGGGGGACTTCTTCTAACTTTGCGAGGGATTTACAGTGTCTCGTGGCAGGTGCGGGAGATGACGTCCAGCTGCTGCTCACGGGTCAGGTCGATGAACTTCACGGCGTAACCGGAGACGCGGATGGTGAAGTTCTGGTACTCGGGCTTCTCGGGATGCTCCATGGCGTCCAGCAGCATTTCCTTGCCGAAGACATTCACATTCAGGTGATGTGCGCCCCGGGAGAAATAGCCGTCCAGGATGTTGACCAGATTCTCGGTGCGCTCCCGGTCACTGTGGCCCAGGGCACCGGGGTTGATTGTCTGGGTGTTGGAAATGCCGTCCAGGGCGTACTGGTAGGGCAGCTTGGCAACGGAGTTCAGAGAGGCGATGAGGCCGGACTGCTCCGCACCGTAGCTGGGGTTGGCACCGGGGGCCAGAGGGGTCCAGGCCCGGCGGCCGTCGGGCATATTGCCGGTATACTTGCCGTAGACCACGTTGGAGGTAATGGTCAGAATGGAGGTGGTGGGCTCGGAATCCCGGTAGGTGTGGTAGTGCTTGATCTTCTCCAGGAAGGTCCGCAGCAGCCACACGGCGATTACATCGGCCCGGTCATCGTCGTTGCCATAGCGGGGGAAGTCGCCCTCCACCTGGAAGTCGGCGGCGTAGCCGTTTTCGTCCCGGATGACCTTGACCCTGGCGTATTTGATAGCGCACAGAGAGTCCACCACATGGCTGAAGCCCGCAATGCCGGTGGCAAAGGTACGGCGCACGTTGGTATCGATCAGGGCCATCTGGCTGGCCTCGTAGTAATACTTGTCGTGCATATAGTGGATCAGGTTCAGGGTGTTTACATAGAGCCCTGCCAGCCACTCCATAGTCAGATCGAACTTCTCCTGGACCTGGTCGTAGTCCAGGTATTCGGTCTCAATGCGGCCGGTGTTGGGGGCCACCTGCTCCTGATGCTTCAAGTCCCAGCCGCCATTGATGGCGTACAGCAGGGCTTTGGCCAGGTTGGCACGGGCGCCGAAGAACTGCATTTCCTTGCCGGTCTGGGTTGCGGAGACACAGCAGCAGATGGAGTAGTCGTCGCCCCAGACAGGACGCATGACCTCGTCATTCTCATACTGAATGGAAGAGGTGGCCACGGAGATGTGGGCGCAGTATTTCTTGAAGTTCTCCGGCAGCCGGGGAGCGTACAGCACAGTCATATTGGGCTCAGGGGAGGGACCCATGTTCTCCAGAGTGTGCAGGAATCGGTAGTCGGTCTTGGTGACCATATGACGGCCGTCCTGACCGATGCCGCCCACCTCCAGGGTCGCCCACACCGGGTCACCGGAGAACAGCTGCTGGTAGGAGGGAATCCGGGCAAATTTGACCATGCGGCACTTCATAACAAAGTGGTCGATAAGCTCCTGAGCAGCGGCCTCGGTGAGGATGCCCTTTTCCAGGTCTCTGTGAATATAGATATCCAGGAAGGTGGACACCCGGCCCACGGACATGGCCGCACCGTTCTGGGTCTTGATGGCGGCGAGGTACCCAAAGTATAGCCACTGGACCGCCTCATGGGCGTTGGCGGCGGGGCAAGAGATATCATAGCCGTAGCTTTCCGCCATCTTTTTCATATTTTGCAGGGCTCGAATCTGCTCGGCGATCTCCTCCCGCAGGCGGATCACATCGTCGGTCATGGTGCCGTCGCCGGTATTCCGGTGGTCCCGCTGCTTCTCCTGAATCAGGTAGTCCACGCCGTAAAGGGCCACCCGGCGATAGTCGCCCACAATGCGGCCGCGGCCATAGGTATCGGGCAGGCCGGTGATGATATGGGAATGGCGGGCCTTCTTCATCTCCGGGGTATAGGCATCAAAAACCGCCTGGTTGTGGGTTTTGTGGTAGTCGGTGAAGATCTTATGCAGCTCGGCGCTGGGGGTGTAGCCATTGGTGGTGCAGGCCTGCTCCGCCATCTTAATGCCGCCATAGGGCATGAAGGCGCGCTTCAGGGGCTTGTCGGTCTGCAAGCCCACAACCTTTTCCAGGTCCTTGTGGGCCTCGCTGATATAGCCGGGGCCATAGGCCAGAGGGCCGGAGACCACCTCCGTCTCCATATCCAGCACGCCGCCCTTGGCCCGCTCCTGGAGCTGCAATGCCTGCAAATCCGTCCACAGGGTATTGGTGGCCTCAGTGGGACCTACCAGGAAGCTCTCGTCCCCATCGTAGGGAAGATAGTTGTCCTGAATGAATTCCCGGACGTTGATCTCATAGCGCCACTGGGTGCCATGGAATCCGTCCCAGGCGGGGGTTGTCTGATCCTTAAATTCTGTATACATGTGCTTCCTCCTCGGAAATTCTGGGGCAGCGCTGCTGCCAATGAAAAAAATAATGAAAAGGTATCGCCGCAATGAACTTAGGTCCGCCTGCCCGGGGACGCTTTGGAGGGAGCGCCTGCTTCCGGGCAGACGGAATAGGAGGTATTTCGCCCGCTGCAAGGCAAGCGCCCACGCCCGTAGGGAGAGGTCGGACGTCTTTTCGCTGTAATTAGTTACTGCTAACTACAGTTTCAAAAAGAAGGGCTGCATTGCAGTCCGGCAGGACGTTAGCTTACGCTAACTACCGAGGAGATAATAGCATGGAATGCATAGGATGTCAATAGGTGTAGAAAAAAATATATGAATTTTTATATTGGGGGATATAAAATTTGTGAAGGGAATTGCTTTCCATGCAGATGAGAAAGGAAGTTGCTCAAGGCTCCTCTTGCAGGGGAGCCCTGATGTCCCGGTTCAGCTTACCGTTCTCGCCCAGAACGCCCCTTCTCAGTCTCGCTTGCACGAGCCAGCTTCCCCTGCGGGGAAGCTGGCTCGTGCAAAAACCGGCCCGCTCCTTTTTGGGGGAACGGGCCGGTTTGCTGTACTTTGTTACACGAAATGAATGGCCTTGGTGGGGCACTTTTCTACGCACTTGCCGCAGGCAACGCACTTTTCGGGGTCCACGGTGGCCAGGTTGTTCTCCAGGGTCACGGCGCCCTGCTCGCACTGCTTGACGCAGATGCCGCAGCCGATGCAGCCGGCCACACAGACCTTCTTCACGGCGGGGCCGCGATCGTGGTTGGAGCAGCTCACGGCAACCTTGGTCACCCGGTCGTGCATCTCAATGACGTGCTTGGGGCAGGTCTTGGCGCACATACCGCAGCCGATGCACTTGGATGCATTGATGTGGGCAATGCCGTTTTCAATGGAGATGCCGCCCTCGGGGCAGACCTTCACGCAGCTGCCCAGGCCGATGCAGCCATAGTCACAGGACATGAAGCCCAGGCCGCCGGAGAGAACGGCGGCGCGGCAGTCCTGCAGGCCCACATAGCTTGCCTTGGCCTTGGTGGCCTCGCAGGTGCCCGCGCAGCGGACGTAGGCCACCTGGGGGTCCTGGTCAATGGCTTCCTTGCCCAGGATCGCGGCGATCTTGGCGATGTTCTCGGTGCTGTTGCCGGGGCAGGCGTCCACACGGGCCTCGCCCTTGACAATGGCCTCGGCCACGGCGTCACAGCCGGCATAGCCGCAGGCGCCGCAGTTGGCACCACGGAGACACTCCCGGACCTGGGTGACCCGCTCGTCGGTCTCCACATAGAATTTCTTGCTGGCGGTCACCAGGGCCAGGCCCAGGACCAGACCCACAACGCCGACGACCAGCGTTGCAATCAGAATTCCCTGCATATCTCTTCCTCCTTAGGCCAGGCCGCTGAAGCCCACGAAGGCCATGGCCATCAGGGCTGCGCACAGCAGCACAATGGGTGCGCCCCGGAAGGGGGCGGGAATGGCATCCTCGTCCAGATGCTCCCGGACGGCAGCCAGCAGCACGATGGCCACGGTATAGCCAACAGCGGTGCCGAAGCCGGCGAAGATGCTCTGGATCAGGTTGTAGCCGTTCTGCACGTTGGTCAGGGCCACGCCCAGCACGGCGCAGTTGGTGGTGATCAGGGGCAGGTAGATGCCCAGGGCCTGATAGACCGCGTGGGCGTTCTTTTTCAGAAACATCTCCACCATCTGCACCAGAGCGGCAATGACCAGAATGAAGACGATGGTCTTCAGGTAGTCCAAGCCCAGAGGCAGCAGCACATGGTCATACAGCAGGCTTGCCACGGCGGAGGAGACAGTCAGCACGGCGGTAACGGCCAGGCCCAGAGACAGGGAAGCCTTCTTCTGAGAGGACACGCCCAGGAAGGAGCAGATGCCCAAAAACTGGCTGAGCACCACGTTGTTCACCAGGGCCGTGGTAACGATGATCATGATCAGACTCATTTCTTAGCCCTCCTTCTTGTCGCAGGAGTTGGAGCAGCTGGCGCAGCAGCCGTCGCAGCCCTCGGTCATCTTGTTAGCCCGGTTCTTGATGCCGCTGGCGTTCATAATGGCAACCAGAATGGCCAGCACCAGGAAGGCGCCGGGCGCCCGGACGAAGTAAGCCATGGGCTCATACCCGGGAATGGCAATGCCGAAGAAGGAGCCGTTGCCCAGGACCTCCCGGATGGTGCCGATGATGGTCAGGCCGATGGTGAAGCCCAGGCCCATGCCAATGCCGTCAAACAGGCTGGGCAGGGGGGGATTCTTGGAGGCATAGGCCTCGGCGCGGCCCAGGATGATGCAGTTGACCACGATCAGGGGGATGTAAATGCCCAAAGCGGAATAGAGGCTGGGCAGGTAGGCCTCCATCAGCAGCTCCACAACGGTGACGAAGGAAGCCACGATGACGATGAAGGCAGGCAGCCGGACATCATCGGGGATGATGTTGCGCAGCAAAGAGATGACCAGATTGGAAATTGCCAGAACCACCAGGGAGGACAAGCCCATGCCCAGGCCGTTGATGGCAGAGGTGGTAACGGCCAGGGTGGGGCACATACCCAGCATCAGTACGAATACGGGGTTTTCCTTCACAATGCCGTTGTAAAGACGTTCTGCATAGGGTTTCATACTATCCCTCCTTAACCGATACGGTCGGACACGAAGTCCAGTGCGGCGTTGACGGCGTTGACCACAGCGCCGGAGGTGATGGACGCACCGGAGACGGAGTCGATCACATCGTCTTCCGTGGAGCCGCCGGCCTTGTTCAGCGTGAACTTCTCGACCTTTACATTGTTGAACTGATCCTTGAACCCGGGATCGCCGCACTTCATGCCCATACCGGCGGTGTCATGCAGCTCGGTGAAGGAGATGCTGTTCACAGTGCCGTCCTCCCGGATGCCGACCACCAACGTCAGGCCGCCGTCATAGCTGTCGGAATTGAAGACGGTAACGGCGTAGCCCACGGAATTGCCAGAGGCATCCACGCCCATGGCGGCGGACTCGATCTTGGCGCCGCCGAAGTCAGCTCCGTAGGTATCGCCCTGGGCGGAGATCTTGGCCTGGAGGTCATCATCGCTTACAAAGTCCGTGGCCTCAGGCAGGACCTCCATGAGGGCCGCCTTGTTGGCCAGAGCCTGATTCTCGGCGATGGTGTCCTTGGTCAGCACATACACGCCGCTGAGGGCCAGGCCCGCCACCAGGGTGATGACCAGCAGGATGATCACGGGCTTGGGAATGGCCTTCTTCCGCTCCTTGGGGATGCGGTAGCCGAAGGGGGTGGGGATGATCAGATCGTCAATGACGGGGCCCACCAGGTCCGCGATCAGCACGGCATAGGTGGTGGAGTCAGGAGAGGCACCCTTGACCCGGAACAGGCCAATGAGCAGGCCGGCAAAAATGCCGAAGACCAGCTGGCCGTCTCTCGTAGAGGGGCAGGACACGGGGTCCGTTGCCATGAAGAAGGCTGCCATCAGCAGTCCGCCGCCGAAGAGCTGGGGCAGGATGTAGCTGGGGGCAAAGCCATGGCCGCCGAAGATCACCAGGAACAGCCAGGTGGTGGCGATCATGGAGGTGGGGATCTCCCAGGTAATGCCGCCCCGGACCAGCAGGAAAATGCCGCCCAGAATCAGGCCCAGAGCAGAGGAGCCGATCACGCCGCTGGCAGAGCCCATGAGGATGGGCAGCAGCTCCACGGTCTGGCCCTGACCCAGCAGCGCCAGGGGGGTCGCGGCGGACACGCCGTCCACGGAGTACTGGGTCATCATGCTGCCGAAGGAGATCAGCAGGAAGGCACGGCCCGTCAGAGCGGGATTCATGATGTTGTGGCCCAGGCCGCCGAAGAGGCACTTGACCACCAGAATGGCAAATACAGAGCCCAGAATCGGCAGATAGAAGGGCACCTTGGCGGGCATGGTCAAAGCCAGCAGCAGGCCGGTTACCATGGCGCTGCGGTCATAGATGGTCTGCTTCCGCTTGGTGACCACATTAAACAGATACTCCGTCACCACGGCGCTGCACATGGACAGGGCAATCACCAGGAAGGCCTGGAATCCGTGGAACACCATGCCCAGAATGGCGGTGGGCAGCAGGGCGATGAGCACGTCGGTCATGACGCCCTGGGTTGTCAGCTTGCTGCGGACGTGGGGGCAGGAGGAAATATTATAAAGGTTATCCATTATGCAGCCCTCCTTAGCGTTTCTTCGTGGCCATGATCTCGGCCTTGGTGGTCTTGAACAGCTGCATCAGAGGCCGCTTGGCGGGGCACCCGTAGGTGCAGCAGCCGCAGCCGATGCAGTCCAGACCATAGAGCTTGTGTTCGTACCGGTCGTAATCCTTGCGGATGGCGGCCACCTGCATCAGCTGGGGAGACAGTCCCAGGGGGCAGGCACGGCTGCACCGGCCGCAGCGCAGGCAGGCGGTCATCTGGCCTTCCGCAATCTCCACCTCATCCACGGTCAGGCAGGTGAGGGCATTGTTGTTCTTGCAGATGGGGGCCTCCAGGCCGGTCATGGCAAAGCCCATCATGGGGCCGCCGCTGAGAACCTTCTTGGGGTCCTGCTTAAAGCCGCCGCAGGCATCCACCAGCTCCTGATGGCTGGTGCCGATCTTGACAATAAAGTTGCCGGGGTTCCGGACCGCATCGCCGGAGACGGTGAAGCCCCGCTCCATCAAAGGCTCATTGAACTTCACGGCCCGGTAAATGGCATAGATTGTCGCCACATTGTCCACCACGCAGCCGGCATCGGCCGGGAGCATACCCAGCTTCAGGTGCTTGCCGGTGATGACGGTGATCAGAGAGCGCTCGCCGCCCTGGGGGTACTTGGTCTTCACCGGCTGGACATACACCCGGTCGTGACCCTGGCAGGCCTGCTCCATGGCCGCAGTGGCTTCGGGCTTGTTGTTTTCCACAACCACGACACCCTTGGCATTTGGGAACAGCCGCAGCATATACTCCATGCCCTCCACGATCTCGGAGGCCTTGGTGCGCATAAGCTGATCGTCACAGGTGATGTAGGGCTCGCATTCCGCGCCGTTGGCAATGACGTAGTCGATTTTCTCAGGGGTCTTGACGGTGAGCTTTACATGGGTGGGGAAGCCTGCGCCGCCCATACCCACGATACCGGCCTTCTGGACCTTGGAAAGAATCTCCTGGCCGGTGAGGCTATTCGTATCGCATTCCACGCCCACGCCCTCAGCCAGGGTGTATTCGCCATCGTTCTCCACGACGATGGCCATGGCGCTGCCGCCGGAGGCGTTCTTTCTGGGCTCCACCGCCTTCACCGTGCCGGACACGGAGCTGACGATGTTGGCGGACACGAAGCCGCCGGCCTCTGCGATAATCTGACCCGCCAGAACATGGTCACCCTTCTTCACCACGGGGGAAGCGGGCTTGCCGATGTGCTGATTGGTCATATAGACCAGTTCACCCTTGGGAAGCAGCTGTGTCAGGGGGCTTTCCTTGGAAAGCTCCTTGTGCTCCGCCGGATGGACACCGCCATGGAATGTTTTGATTTCCATGTGTACCTCTCCTTATTACACTCAGATTTTCCCGGAAGCAGGGAGCCCCCAGGAAATATTGCGTTCCTATTGTAAATTATCCGGCGGCAAGAATCAACCTTTGTCTTCCTATTTCGTTGCTCCGGCAACGAACTTTTTCGTATATTATGCATATTTCATCCAAATCGTTACAGTTTTATTGATACATTTTGCACGAAAAGGATGGATTTTCCATGAACAAGCCCCAAAACGATGAACCCCATCGCCCCAAGAGAAAATCGGGGCCAAAATGCTGCGGAGTCTAGCGCCGCAGCGCTGTGCAGAGCGCAACCGCCGCAGGCGGCTTTTAGCGCGTCGCAGTACGAATTTGTGTGCCGCAGGCGCGCAAATTATGCGCGCAGCAGACTGCAAAAACTTGTCGGAAAAGCCCGTCAGGGGTTTTCCGACAGTCTGGTTTACCGGTTATACAGTTTCTTATAATAGGCGCTGGAATAGGTGTACAGCTCGTCATTTGCAATGGCGGACTGCTCGGGGCTACCCATGATCCAGCACATGACCCGGCCCTTGGCGCCGAATCGGTCCACGAAGTCCCGGGTCTGCTGGCGGATCTGGCTTTCCGTGGCATCGGGGGCGATTGGCATATCGAAGGCGAAGGTCATCTTGTCGCCATAGTGCTCCACCAGAAAGTCCGGCTCGTTGATGCCCACCTGAGGCGTCCACATATCGATGCCCAGCTCGATCATTTCCGGCACATACTGGATGTTCTTGCCGCAGGAATGGAGCTCGATGAACTTGCCCTGGGACTTGATATAATCCATGATCCGCTTGGTGGCCGGCATGATCTGCTCCCGGAACATTTCATTGGAGAAGAAGCCGCCCCGCTGGGTGCCCCAGTCATCGTGATAGAGCACGCCATCCACCACGCCGTAGTTTTCAAAGACCTTTTGGCAGACCTCGATCTTGTAATCCGCTATTCTTTGGAAGAACTCCTCCAGCAGCTCCGGCTCCTCATAGAAGGCCAGAAGGCTCTCATCAAAGGGCATCATCTCATGAAGCCGCTCAAACACGCCCTCGGTACACTCGAAAATATGGGGGCGGTCCGGGTCTGAGCGGGCCTGGAGCTTCTTGCCGTCCGAGGCGAAATCCACGCAGCCCAGGTCCGGCCACTCTACTTCGTTCTTCCATTCGGCAAAGTCGGAGATCACCCGGGTGCCGGGCTTTGTGATCATGCCGCCGATTCCCGGCTCCATGTACCAGTCCACGCCCCACCAGTCGAAGCCGTTCTTCTCAGGCACAGGGTGCTCCTCCACGGCATCGGGCCAGAGGATATTCTTTTCCAGAAAGTAATTGGGCATCCAGTAGGGCTGTTCCCCCCGGACGCAGCGCGCATAGTTCTCCCGGACGCTGATGGGCCGCCCGGTGATCGGCGGCAGGGCCTGCTGGAACAGCCAGGGGAAGCTCCCTTCCTCTGCCCAGAATTTGCTGTAGTCCCGCTCTGCGGCCCGCTTCATAAATTGACCCACTGCCATGTGAAAAACTCCTTTCGCAAATGTGGCACATTGTTTCTGGCACTATTGTATCCGGTTTTTCTCCTGGACGCTACGGACCCGGAATCCAAAAAGCGGAGAGCAGCAGTGGGGCCTTTTTGTGATTTTGGAACATAGGCCCGGGGGCGGTAAATTTCCACACACTTGTTCGCGGAACATAAATTTTCTTTCCACAGGCCACGCACCGGTTTTTCACAGAAGTTATCCACATTCTCCACAGGTTTCTCCACAGGACAAGCTGTGGAAAAGCCTGTTATTTCCTGCGTTTTTTGGGAAACTGTAAAAAAATCTCCACAGCATACCTCACAGCTGTGGAGATTTTCGGTTGACAGAACACCCAGTTATCCACTTTTCCACATTTTTGGGCTGTCAAAAACACAGCCGTCCTTCCTGTTCTCCACAGGCGAACAGTAGGCCCGCAGAGCCCGCAAAAAGCAGTCGGCAAAGCCCTAACGGAGCTTTGCCGACAAATTTTACACATACAGCATTCTTGCGGAGAACACCCGGTGGTCCTCGCCGTTTTCCGTGCGGTGGGCATCCACCTGGACAGTGCTCCCCTCCATGATTTCGTAGTGCATATCCAGGGTCTGGCCCTCCCGGCACTCCGCCAGATAGCATACGGTGAACTCCTTGAGCGTGTGTTCCCGGTGGAAGCGGCTGGGGAACAGGTCCTCCACCCACTCCATATAGCGGGTATTGTTCATATGGCCGTTCCGGTCCAGGTCCGTGAAGCTCACTCTTCTGGGGCAGGAATTGACCATATCCCGGGGGACAATGCCCTTGGGGGAGGTCAGCTCCAGGCCCCGGTCTGTGCCCACAACCTCAATGCCACTCTGGCCAGGCTGAATCATAGCCCGGGTATCCATGTTCATAAGCACCCACAGCGTAATGGAGCGGAAGAGCTCCTGGCCCTTTTTGTCGTAGGCCACCACGCTTCTGGGGTAGGCAACCCGGGTGGTGGGCATGGCCCAGGTCTCCACCCGGATGGTTTCGCCGGACTTGGGCAGGCGGGTAATCTGCACCCGGTGCCGGGTCACGGCCCAGAACAGCCGGTGGCTTGCCAGCACATCATAGCTCAGCGAAAGCTCCTGGCAGTGCCGGGTGCCCATATCCTGGGCGATGAAGAGGATTTGCGCCGGCTTGAGATTGCCAAAGCAGTCCACCATATTGTCTTTGATTTCATACTCTTGGGTGTATACAGGTTCCATAATCATGCCTCTATTTCAATTTTTTTCTTCCAACGTAACCGTCACTTCTCCCTGGCGGCCGTTCCTATAGACGCTGAATGTCATGCTGTCGCCGGGGGCGTGGGTATAGAGCTGGGTATTCAGTGCATCCATATCCGTCACGGCACTGCCGTCGGCGGCGAGAATAATGTCACCGATGCGCAGATCCGCGGCCTCGGCAGGGCTGCCCGCCTGGACATCCGTTACATACACACCCTTGGGGACCCGATAAAACCTCTGGTAGAAGGTGGAGTAGCTCTCCACCTCAATTCCCAGCCAGGGGCGCCCGGACACATAGCCCTGACTCAGCAGCTGGTTGACAATCTCCTTTACCGTGGCGCTGGGGATGGCGAAGCCCAGGCCCTCCACCCCGGAGCTATCCGCAAGGGTGCCGATCTTCATAGTGTTGATACCGATGACCTGGCCGAATCGGTTGATGAGGGGGCCGCCGGAATTACCGGAATTCAGGGCGGCATTGGTCTGGATCAGGTTCATAACCCGGCCATCCACCTGCACGTCCCGGCTGATGGCGGAGACAATGCCATCCGTCATGGTGCCCCGGAGCTCCACGCCCAGGGGGTCGCCAATGGCTACCACGCTGTCGCCCACCCGCACGCCGTCGGAATCTCCGAATTGGGCGGGGGTCAGGTCCTCCGCATCCACCCGGAGCACCGCCAGATCGGACACCGGGTCTTCTCCCACCAGGGTAGCCCGCAGCTCCCGCTCGTCCGTCAAAGTCACATTGATGGCCAGAGCCTGGCGAATCACATGGTAATTGGTCACCAGATACCCGTTGGCAGAGAGGACAACCCCGGTGCCCGTGGAGCTGCCGGAACCGGTAGCGGCAGAAATGGAAACCACCGCCGGAATGTTGGTCTCATAGATCTCTTGGAGGCTCATTTCCCCCTCCCGCGAGTCCCCATCTGGGGTCTGCTGCAAATCCACGGTGGTCTTTTCTCTGGGATAGGTCGCCAAGGTGGGGTCCGCCTCCGCCTCCGCCTCGGTCTGGCTCTGGACGGCGTAGGCCACCGTCAGAGCGTTCTCCTTCCGGTGGAGCTCCTGGAACAGGCGGATATTGAGAATGCTCAGCGCCGTGGCTATGCCCCCGAGGAAAATAATGATCACCAGCAGCAGTGCCAGCAGCGCTCTGTGGCTTTTGGGCGGCTGGGTAGACCCGGTGCCGTAGACCCCGTCGTCCCATCCGCTGTCAAAGGGAAACCCTCTGTCGTTCATATACGCTGCTCCTTTCCGGAAATTTTGAAGTCTTCCCTTGTGGGAAGCTTTTTTAATTCACCAGCGGCATGGTGAAGGTGAACTCTGTCTTGCCGTCCCGGCTGGTGACGCTGATGTTTTCACCGTGGGCGCAGACGATGGTTTTCACAATGTACAGCCCCAGGCCCCAGCCGTCCCGATTCTTGGAGCGGCTCTTATCCAGCTTGTGGAACCGATCGAAGACCAATGGCAGCTCCTCCGGGGGGATGGTGTCGCCATCGTTGGAGACGGAGACATAGGCCTTGGCCCCGCCCTCCTTGATTTTCAGCCCCAGGGTACCGCCGTCCGGGCAGAACTTCACGGCATTGTCGATCAGGTTGTAGATAACCTGGGTAATATAGTCCTCGTTGGCAAAGGTGAACACCGGATGGTCCGGCATATCCACCTCCACGTTGATGTGCTTGTCGTCGATCTTCTTTTCAAAGGTCAGCAGCACCTGGCTGGAAGCATCCTCCAGGTCAAACTGAACCTTCTTCTCCTCCGGAATGCCCTCCTGGGTCTGGAGCTGAGAGATATCCAGCATACTGCGGACCAATCGGGACAGGCGCTTGGTCTCGTCGGAGACGATCTGCAAATAATGGGGCCACTTTTCCGCCGGAATGGTCTTGTCCAGCATTCCGTCCACATAGCCGGAAATGGTGGTCATGGGGGTTTTCAGCTCATGGGACACATTGGCCACGAACTCCTGGCGGCGGTACTCGCTCTTTTGCAGGCTGGACGCCATATTGTTAAAGGCCAGGGCCAGCTCCTCCACCTCTTCGGAGTAGCTTTCCTCAATCTTGACCCGTGCCTCCAGATTGCCGTGGCCAAAGGCATTGGCAACCTTGGCCATCTCCTGCAGGGGCTTGCTCTCCCGCCGGGCGAAGACAGACACCGCCGCCACGGAAGCCAGCACCACAAAGGCCGCAATGGTCAGAAAGATATTGGAAATCTTGGTCAGCACCGCATTAACGCCCGCCAGGGGAGAGGAGACGATGAGAATGCCCAGATTCTGCCCATCCTCATTGGTGATGGGGCTGGACACCAAAAAGCGCTCGTCATCATACAATCCCTTGATCATGCCCGTGGCCCGGTCTCCGCCCTGCTCGATGACCTTATTCAGGTAATCCTTGTTTACATAAAGTCCCTTATGACCGCAATCCGCAGTTCCATCGGAGCAGATGACAACCTTCCCCTTGGTATTGCAGATCACCGCATCGGACCCGGATACCTTGGCGGCCACATCCAGATTCATGAGAAATTCCCGGCTGCTCATGCTGTTCTCGTCCAGGCAGGCCGCAAGATTCTGAATGATTGCCGCGTCCTGCTCCAGGCGTGTGAAGGAGGTCTCCGTCAGATAGTTCTGCACCATCATCTGAAAGGACCCGCCCAGCACCGTCAGCGCCAGAGCGCACTCCCGGTCATACAGCGCCCAGAGGATTCCCAGCAGCATGATGACCGGCACAACGATTGTCATAAAAGAGAGGGTGGCCATATTTAAGCGGACCAGAGCCGTAGCCGCACCCACAAAAGCGCCTGCCGCAGCAAGGATCCAAGCGGACTTCTGCTTCTTGGCGCTGCCCCGCAAAACCAGAGCAGCGATCACGCCCACTGCCAACACACCCGCGCCGATCCCGGCCAGAGTCCAGAGGTAGTGATCATACCAGGCGATCCGGGTCAGTTCAGAGTCGGCATTGATATAAAAACGACGCAGGATCAGTAAATACAGTTCTGCTACGCAGCCAGCCAGGAAAAATTTCATTGCTCCATTCATGGGTTCGTCCTTCGGAGCGACCTTTTTATTCGGATTTTTTGCCATCTATTAAAACCTCCAGGGTTATATTTCCCAAAATCGCGGGAAAACCCCGCCGACACACTTTTACAGTATAGCAGGACTGCACGCATTTTGCAAGGAAAACCTTATGGGCGGTTCATCCTGGCTGTCAGTACAGCGCCCGCGCGGCAAAACGCATGGCGGAAAGTCCGCCGCCTGCGGATCGC
>OLZI01000817.1_pt1 | contig 19318 bp, 9 predicted proteins | sample 1674061 | NCBI WGS metagenome assembly OLZI01 (sample SAMEA103958139, study PRJEB25191) | human gut metagenome | biome: human-associated habitat [ENVO:00009003]; feature: intestine environment [ENVO:2100002]; material: feces | place: Germany | collected 2013/2015 | reverse complement strand
TAACAGCTTCCTTAATAGTCTTAGCCATATAATCAATCATCTCATCTGTCATTCCTGGATATACTCCTACCCAGAATGTATCTCTCATAATTCTGTCTGTTGTATCAAGTCCGCCTACTACTCTGTAGCCTTCTCCTGTTGCTCTCATCTCATCAAAGCATGGATGCTTTATAAGATTTCCTGCAAAAAGATTTCTTGTCTGTACTCCGTGGCTCTCTACATACTCAACTACTGCCTTTCTGTCAATTCCTTCCTTTACTGTTATAAGGAATCCGAACCAGCTTGGTCTTGAGTTCTCACATGGTACAGGAAGTATTACCTTATCCTCTATATCTGAAAGAGCTGCTCTTAATCTGTCGAAATTATGTCTTCTTCTCTCAACAAATGATGGGAACTTCTCAAGCTGTGCACAGCCTACCGCTGCCTGCATATCTGTTGCTTTAAGATTATATCCAAAATGTGAATATACATACTTGTGGTCATATCCTAATGGAAGTTCTCCATACTGCTTGTCAAATCTGTGTCCACAGAGGTTGTCCTTTCCTGATGGGCATACACAGTCACGTCCCCAGTCTCTGAATGAACGGATACACTTATTAAGAAGTGCATTATTAGTATATACTGCTCCTCCTTCACCCATTGTCATATGATGTGGTGGGTAGAAGCTGCTTGTTCCAATATCTCCGATAGTTCCTGTGAACTTTTCTTCTCCATTGATTGTGTACTTAGAACCAAGTGCGTCACAGTTATCTTCTACAAGCCAGAGATTGTGCTTGTCACAAAATGCCTTTACTGCTGAAAGATCAAATGGATTACCAAGTGTATGTGCAATCATAACAGCCTTAGTTTTGTCTGAAAGTGCATCTTCAAGCTTTGTAACATCAATGTTGTACTGTGGAATAGTAACATCAACAAATACAGGTACTGCACCATACTGGATAGCCGGTGTTATTGTTGTAGGGAAACCTGCTGCTACTGTGATAATCTCATCACCTCTCTTGATTCTTCTGTCTCCGAGAAGTGGTGATGTAAGTGCCATAAATGCATTAAGGTTGGCAGATGAACCAGAGTTTACTACTGATACATACTTTACTCCGAGATATTCTCCAAGCTTCTTCTCAAATTCATCTGTATAACGGCCTGCTGTAAGCCAGAATTCAAGTGCTGAATCAACAAGATTCATCATTTCCTTGCTGTCATATACTCTGCTCGCATAAGAAATTCTGTCACCTTCCTTATACTGCTTCTGGTTATGGTACTTCTTGCAGTATTCATCTACAATACCAAGAATCTCCTGTCTTGCTTCTAATTCATTCTTATTGTCAAACATATCTTATTCTCTTTCTTACTTTATTAATTCCTTCCCTGCCTGTTATGCAAAGAACTCTTCTATCTCTTTATCCATACATGCAACAACATCTCCGCCTGCTGCATATACCTTTGACCATTCAACACTCTTCTCAATTGCTGTATCAAAGTTCCATCTGGGCTTCCAGCCAAATGTTGTCTTTAACTTTGAGCAGTCTAACTTTAAGAAGTTGGCTTCGTGAGGTCCTCCGTCATATTTATTAATCCATGAAAGACCTTCTCCCCACTTGTTACAGAAAGTATCAACAAGTGTTCCTGTTGTAATGCAGTCACTTTCATCAGGTCCTACATTATAGAAACCTGCATACTTCTTATCACTGTACTGCTCCTTTGCAATCATAAGATAAGCTGCAAGCGGCTCAAGTACATGCTGGTATGGTCTTGTTGAATGTGGATTACGCACAATTATATCTTCCTTCTTAACTGCAGCTCTTACACAGTCAGGAACGATTCTGTCATTGGCGAAATCTCCTCCGCCTATAACATTACCGGCTCTTGCTGTTGAAACTGCAACCTCCATATCATTGAAAAATGAATTGATATAGCTGTGTGTTACAAGCTCTGAACATGATTTGCTGTTAGAGTATGGGTCATATCCGTCAAGAGGCTCATTCTCTCTGTATCCCCATGCCCACTCATTATTATGGTAAACCTTGTCTGTTGTTACATTTAAAAATGATTTTACACACGGGTTAAGTCTTACACATTCACAGATATTAACTGTTCCCATAACATTAGTTTCATAAGTATATACAGGGTCTTTGTATGATTCCCTTACGATAGGCTGTGCTGCAAGATGAAGCACTATCTCAGGCTGTGTCTCTTCAAACACCTTCTTAAGATGCTCAAGATCTCTTATATCACCTATTACAGAATTCATCTTATCCTCTACATCTATCATTGAAAAAAGGTTAGGCTCAGTAGGTGGAACAAGTGAATAACCTGTCACTTCTGCTCCTGCTTTAAAAAGGATTCTGCAAAGCCATGAACCTTTGAATCCTGTATGTCCTGTAACAAGAACCTTCTTTCCTTTATAAAAACTTAAATCCATCTTAATCCTCCCGGCTTAGTCCCATTTCTTCCAAGGAGCTGTTCCAGTTGCAAGATACTTCTCGAGCATATCCATCTCTCTCTTGGTATCCATGCACTGCCAGAAGCCCTTATGCATATAGGACATTAACTGACCTTCCTTTGCAAGTCTTTCTAGTGGTTCTCTCTCAAATACAGTGTCATCACCATCAATATAGTCAAATATTTCAGGATTAAGCACCATATAACCTGCATTGATAGGTGCACCGTCTGTATGGCTCTTCTCTCTGAATGACTTAACAGCGTTGTCTCCTCCGATATCAAGTACACCCTTCTGCTGTTCAAGCATTACGGCTGTAAGAGTAGCAATCTTGCCATGCTCCTTATGGAACTCAACAAGCTTGTTCATGTCTACATCACAGACACCGTCTCCATATGTCATAAGGAATGGCTCGTCCCCTACATATTTCTGGATACGCTTGATTCGTCCTCCAGTCATTGTATTAAGACCTGTATCAACTACTGTAACCTTCCATGGCTCACAATGCTGCTCGTGAATAATCATATCGTTAGAACCCTTTGTGAAGTCAAACGTAATATCACTGTTGTGAAGGAAATAATCCGCAAACCATTCTTTAATTACATACTGCTTATATCCTGCACATATAATAAACTCATCAAAACCATAATAAGCATATTCCTTCATAATATGCCAGAGAATTGGCTTTCCTCCTATCTCTATCATTGGCTTTGGCTTAAACTGACTTTCTTCACTTATTCTTGTTCCGAAACCTCCAGCCAGTAAAACAACTTTCATTGATAATACTCTCTTTCTCTCAAATATCAGATTATAATTTCACAATTAATCTTATGTTACAATTTACCATTCGTCATTTTAACATTATCGACTATTTTCGTCAACTTTTTATACATAAAAAATAAGCAATAGCCATCGCAAACTGACTATTGCTTATTTTAATTTCTTATTCAATTTTAAACATATGGATATTTTTTGTGCTTATACGATAATCACAACATGATATATTATATTACCATTTTTATACTATTAGTTAATACAGAATTTGGCATTCTCATCACTGTTAACACATTTTCTTTTCCTTTTACAACACCGTTAACAATATTATACTTTATTCCATTCTGAATATATGTTCCAGTATAATTAAATTTTACTAAACCATTTTCAAGATAAAACATTCCATTTTCATTGCTTGCAACGCCATTGTATTTAAAGTTAACTTTTCCGTTCTCTATTCTCCACCAGCCATTTGCATTCTGTCTGATTCCTGTATAGTCATATCTTATATAACCACCTTTTACATATACCCAGTCTGAGCCATCCTGAATTACATTTGTATATCCGAAATTTACCTTTCCATTTTCGAGATAAAATCTTCCGTTTTCATTTGTCGCAAACCCTGTGTAATTGCTTTGCACATGACCATTCTTTACATATACCCAGTCTGCTCCATCCTGAATTAAATTCGTATATTCAAAATTAACTTTTCCGTTCTGGATATAAAATCTTCCATTCTCATTATCTGCTAATCCTGTGAAGTTAAAATTAACTTTTCCGTCCTCTATCCTCCACCAGCCGTTTGAGTTCTGTCTGATTCCTGTATAGTCATATCTTATCTTTCCATTTTCTACATATACCCAGTCTGCTCCATCCTGTTCTACACTTGTATATGTTGTGTCAACTTTACCATTCTTTACATACATTCTTTCATTGTCACAGTCTGCAAATCCTGTAAAGCTTGTATCTACCACATCATCTGCATAATAATAGTAATTTCCATCTTCTGCCTTACTAAGACCATTCTTCTTTTCAACAACTCCTGTTGCAGGTATCTCTGTTACATCTGTCTTCGCATCACATACTGTACAATGGTGGCTCTTGCTTCCTGGTGTTGTCTCTGTTGCTTCAACATCTACTGTCCACTCTGTACTGAAGCTGTGTCCCTTTGCTGGGATTGTTTCTGTGTATGTCTTCTTGTCACATGTTCCTGTTGTAGATGTACATGTATATGTAAGCACTCCTGCCTCTGTACATGTTGCCTGCTTTGTTATCTTTGACTCATACTTATGTGTATGTGTTGTCTCTGATGTTCCAGATGGTGTATATATCATATAGAAAAGATTGATTGAATCTCCCTTTGTTACAGTTACAGCACCCTTAGCAACATCTACTGTTAATGTACCATCAGAACCAACTTTTTTGCTTGTTCCATTAACTTTTACGCCCTTACCAGAAGCTGCCGTTGTTCCGCCAAATACAAGTGTAAGCTTTCCAGCGGATGGTGCTGTGAACTTAATACTTGTTGATGACTCCATCTTAAGGCATTTTGTAAGTGTAAGACCGTTGTATGTTGCTGTACCTTTATTTGTTGCTATGCTTCCTGTAATACTATAGAAGTCACTTGTTGTTCCTGATTCTGTAAAGTTATGTACCTTTGCATCTCCTGATACCGGTGTGTCAGGTGTAACAGGTGTATCTTTTCCAATAGCTGGAATAACTGCTGTTTCATTATAACCACATCCTGTACATGTGCGGCTCTTAAGACCTTCTTCTGTCTCTGTTGCAGGTGTAACAACTACCCACTCACCATATGTATGTGTATGTGAAGTGCCAGATACGCTTCCACCACCTACTGATACAAGAGATGTCTTGTATGCATTAAGCTTATCCTTTAATGGCCTGTTGAGTGAATAGCTTGTATCATCAACACTGTTATCAAATGTCCACTTGAAATCTCCGCCCATAATACGTCCTGCATACTTAGTTACAATTGAAGGAACATCTGCAGGTGCATCAATATCAGCAGTATCAACACCTAAATCAACCTTAGTATCAAAATTAGAATATGTCTTTCCACCCTGCTTTGCCTTATAAGTTGAAGGTACTGTTTCACTTCTTGATGTTGCAAGATATGCATCGAAATCAGTTGCACTTGCAGTTGTTGTACCAGCATCCGAATTAGCATATATAACAGACTTCTGACCTTCCATATAGTTGTTGTATGCCTTGATGACACCACCATTCTCTCCTGAGAATATTCCACCTGCCAGAACATCACTTCCCTGCATTGAACTGAGCATTGGATAATTACAATGTCTGAAATAGTTAGCCTCTACGAATGCCTCACTATCCTTTGCAGCGCCTACACCATATTTAGAATTACCATCATAGTAGTTATTATATACATGAACTGACATTGTTCTGATACGAGGATGTCTTGAATCAGAATGGTCAAACCAGTTATGGTGATATGTAATCCAGTTCTCACCTGACTCTGACTTCATGCCACAAAGTGACATCTTTCCTGAATCCCAGAAATGATTGTAAGATACTGTCACATACTGAGAATTATCCTTTAAATCCATAGAGCCATCGCCCTTAGCCTGGTCACCATCTGAACCAGCATTACCATAGAACACATCGTTGTTATGTACCCATACACCACGTGACTGCTTAAGAGATATACCATCTCCGTCGCCTCCACCGCCCCAGTTCATAAGACCAAGGTTTCTTACTTCTATGCCTGTTGACTGGAATACAGCCACACCTGCTTCATATAAAGTAGCATCATCACCAATACCCTCAAATGTTACGTTAGCTGCTCCCTTAACACCAATTGCATATGCTGATGATACATCTTTGCAGGCAAGTCCGCTTAATGTAACCTGACCTATAATACGGATAGCAACTGGCTGGCAGTTATTCTTAGCCTTAATTGCCTGTGTAATAGCTGCTACACCTGTATATTCTGTGTTACCAATCTTCATCTTAACTGTATTCTTATTAGCTTCTGTAACATAAAGAACAGATGCATTAGACTTTAATGTACCATCGTTGTTATATGCACCAACGCCATTCTTTACCGGTGAATTACTTGAAAATGTAAATCCGCTTCTGTCATGTGCATTTACAGTAAGCTTATCTGAAACGATAGCAGCTGATGTATTCTCCTTGCCATTGTTCAGCGGAACAATCTTCATAACATAATCGCCTGCTTTTAATCCTACAGCATCCGCTCTCATGTAAGATGGATACTTTCTGATAAGCTCATCGTCCAACTGGACATAAGCTGAATCTGAGGCACTTGCAGACTTAACATATACATTGTAACCTGTAGCTCCTGTTACAGGTGTCCATTTAACATATGCTGTCTCAAGCCAGCCTGATGCTTCTGTTATTGCGCCAGAAGCTGCATGTACTGGATTCATGTCAAATACTATAACTGACACTGCCACCATTACACATGCAAGTAATGCACTCATAAATTTTTTTACTTGCTTTTTCATTTTTCCTCTCCTTTTCCATTTTATGCACATTTTTGTGCAAATTTGATATGTTTTATTCATAAATCATGTTTATATTACCATTATTGTACAATATTTTCAACCGCATTTTACATGTTAGAGAAAATTTTTCGTAATTTTAACACATTATTTCTTTTCCTATAGTAAATGAATATACAATTTTTTCTTTTACAGTTTTTCCGGTAAGCTGTTCCAGCGCTTTTGCATAGTAATCAAGCTGGATTGCGTATCTTTTGACAAGCTCTTTTTCCCCCGCTTTGCCCTTCATAACCCTGTCAGTCTTATAATCAACAATCACAAGTTCTCCGTCCTCTTCAAAACACAAGTCAATTATACCCTGTATAAGCTGTCCTTCGTACTCAAATACAAAAGGCTGTTCTCTTCTGACACTGCCACAGTTCACCGCATTTGCAACTCTCCTGCCTGTATCTGATTGTACAAATGTATATATATCCCACGGATTGACACTTTTCACCTGTAATTCATTCATCTTGCCTGTTTCTAACATTCTGTTAATATCTGCTTTAACTCCATCAAGGTTCACACTCACTGAATAGTCAAGACATTCCATAACCCTGTGATATGCGCTACCACGCTCATTAGCAGCAAGCTTAACTTCCTCACCGCTTATGAACTTTGGAATTATGCTGTTTGTCTCATCACATTCTTCCTTTTTAAGTGCTGTCTTCACAGATTCATCCATGTAAGCATTTTCCTCTGAATCATCATCCGCCTGCATAGCCTTAAGCTGCGAAACCGTCAGCTTCATCCTTCCGGCTGCGTTATCATCAGGAACATACTCCGGAAGCTCCTCTAATAAAGGATAAGACACAGCTTCCATAATTTCATCAGCCAGTCCCCCGATTCTAACAGCATTCGCTTCACCAGCCATCTCCCCGGATTCATCCACATCAGCCCAAGAATCCTCTCCGGCATCAACCATCACTTTAAAGCTGCCTTTCAATTTATCTGAATCCATAAGACACACTGGCATTATCATATCAAGATAGTTCTTTATATTCTCACTGTCCGCGAAAGACAACATTCCATCTGCTGCAAGTTGCTTTGCACTTCCCCTGTATTTATCAAGTGTCTTGTCTGCATCTTTTACAACTCCGGTAATTATGAGTTTTTCTCTTGCTCTTGTCATTGCAACATAGAGAAGTCTCTCTTCCTCAGCTATCGACTCTCTTACAATTCTTCTTGCCATAGCACCTTTAATAATAGTAGGTGTCTTCGTTCTTCTTTCAAGGTCAACATAATCAACTGCAATTCCTAAGTTCTGGTCTACAAGCACAGGCGCAGTTGCGTCCATAAAGTTAATGCTCTTATGCGCCCCAGCAAGTATTACAATCGGAAATTCCAGACCTTTACTCTTATGGATACTCATAATTCTTACAAGATTCTCATTGTCAAGGCTGGCAGCCCCCTCTGCAAAATCTTCGTCAAACTTCTTAAGTCTTTCAATATATCTTAAGAAATTAAACAGACCTGAATAACTTGACTTTCCATATCCCGCTGCTCTTTCCAGCAAGACATTTAAGTTAGCCTGTCTCTGTGCTCCGGCAGGCATTGTTCCCACATAATCGTAGTAGCCTGAATCATATATCATCTCCCAGCACAGATCATATAGTGACTCAACACTGCTCTTGTCTCGGTATTCTGTGAGCTTTGCAAGGAATAATGCACATTTGCCGGACAACTGCTTAACATCCGTCTCCTGTATCTTATCTGCTCCGCCAAGCACTGCAACTGCTTTCAAATGTTCATACAGGTTGTTATGTGTATTCTTATCTGCATGCTCCCTGCCAAGCTTTCTCACCATTCCAAGCTCTGCTGCCGTAAATCCTCCAAAATAAGACATCATTGCCGCCGCAAGGCTTATCTCCTGAACCGGATTATCTACTATTGTAAGCATGCTTAAGATTACCTGTATCTCACGCACGCTGAAATATCCTGTTGACGAATCTGTATACGCCGGTATCCCCCTGTCCATCAGGGCATCTGCAAATGTATCTGCCCAACCTGTAACTGACCTTGTAAGAATTACAATATCCCTGTATTCTGCCGGTCTGTATATATTCTCATCTGAATCATATACATTTATGCCAGAAGCAACTATTCCCTCAATCAGCTTTGCAAGCCTGTCTGCCTCAAGTTCTCTTGTTGTCGCCTCTTCTTCATTCTCTGAAGATATAAGAATAACGTCTGTACTCTTGTTGGCTTCATCACCGTAATTACTGTCACTATATTCAGGATATGGAAATCCTGCATTAAGCCTTACCGATTCGTCATACCCGATTCCTGAAAAATTCTTATTCATGATATGACTGAACACATCATTGACACACTCAAGTACATTTTCCCGGCTTCGGAAATTCTTCTGTAATTCAATTCTAACATTATCGCCAGTCTCGCCGTATGTATCGTACTTCTCTATGAAAAGCTCCGGGCAGGCAAGACGGAACTTGTATATGCTCTGCTTTACATCACCAACCATGTATATATTGTTATTCTCACCTGTCAGTCTCGTCTTCGACACCGCATTAAGAATAACCTCCTGCAGCTGATTGGAATCCTGATACTCGTCTATCAGTATCTCTTCAAATCTGTTCGCAAGCTTGTCGGCAGTCTCTGTGTATACAAGCTTTCCATCTTCTTTCTTTACAAGTATTGAAAGAGCAAGATGTTCCATGTCATTAAAATCAATTATGCCCTTCTCTCGCTTCACCTCTGAAACACGCTTGGCATACACCTTTGCCACTTTAAGTAAAGTCCGTATCTGGATGCCTGCCCCCTGCATGTCTGCAAATATTCCCTCATCATCTTTCAAGAATATCTTATCATTAAGCCGTCCTATGTAATCTTTAAACAACTTTCGCTGCCCCTTAACATATTCCTTAATATCCGGGTCTGCTCCTGCATCCTTCTTTCTTGACAGGGCTTCAAATGAAAATATTCTTATTCTTCTGCCAAGCTCTCCAAAATCCTGTGAATTAATCATCTCATTAATTCCAAGCAGGTCAGACTGCAAAGCACCTGTATATGCTGCAGGTCCTGCCGGCTCAGAACAGATATCTACTAATCTGTTGTATTTATCACGGTAATCGAAAAGTGCATTTTTAATTGAATCATACAGCTCCTTAATTGCAGGATTATCGTAAGTCTCATCATCATAAACTAACATGCACTCGTCAAACCACTCATCAATCCACGGATTGCTTCTTGAAAAACGGTATATTTTATCTATAATGCTCACAAGCCCTGAATCGTCCCGTCCCATGCCAAATGCATCAACAAGATTAAAGAATTCTTCATCTGCTTCGGCATAGAATTCCTCAAGCACATCTTCCAACACATCATTTTCAATAAGCTTCTTCTCACCCTCGTCCATTATCCTGAACCCCGGGTCCAGATTAACCTCTGGAAAATGATTTCTGATTATCCATAGACAGAAACTGTCTATCGTTGTTATCTGTGCGTTGTTAAGCAGTGTTATCTGTCTTAAAAGGTTCACATCCCCCGGATTCTCGTCAAGCATTGAATCAAGTGCTTTTCTTATCTTGTCTTTCATCTGGGCTGCTGCCGCCTTTGTAAATGTAACAACAACCAGCCTGTCTATATCTATATTCTTGTCAGGGTCTGTAATCATGGAAATGATTCGCTCTACCAGAACAGCAGTCTTTCCTGAACCGGCAGCCGCCGAAACCAGCACATTACAGTCTCTTGTATCAATCGCGCTCTTCTGCGCCGGTGTCCATTTTCTTTCCATTCTCATCAACCCCTTCCTTTATATTATTCCATAATACTTCATCATCGAATTTCTTTAATTTTCTATAATTGCAGCCTGGCAAATCCACTGAAAATCCACACACTGCCCCATAAGGACATCTGTCACAGCTTGAAAACTGTCCATCTTTATAAGGACTTCTCCTGATATCACCACCTGCAATTCTGTCCGCAGTATCAACCGCCCTTACATCAACGAATCTTCCAAGCATATTAAACTGCTCTGTATTCATCACCTTACTTCTTCGTGAGTCAAATCCACCGTCAGCCTTTCTGCTAACCGGAATATTAAGTGATGTCCCCCCAGTATTGTCCATCTTCTCAGCAATATCCTTATCCGAATTAACCATTCCTTTAAGACGCAGTTCACCCTTAATCTTATCCTCTATCTCTTCTGCACTCTCTGTTGTCGCAGATACAATCGGGTCACTTATGTTGTAGTAGAACACTCCGGCAGGAATCACATTTTTACCCGGACGCATCTTCGCCACAAGCTTCATTGCCGCTTCCATGTAGACCATAAGCTGGATATCAATTCCGTAGTAGGTCTTTACTATGTTGAAATCCTTCTTTCCTGTCTTGTAATCGATAATTCTTACATATACATCTGTGCCGTTTTCGCATATGTCAACGCGGTCAATTGTTCCGCTCATAAGCTGCTTTCTGTCTCCGTCCCCGACTTCCATATTGAACTTATGCTCGAATACAAATGGCACGAAATCACCACATTTTAACTGTTCACCCATCGCCCATACAGTGCGGTCTGCAAGGTCTTCCATCCGCTTAATCATGAATGAATTACGGCTTGAATCCTTAAGGATACTGTTCTGGTATATGTCAGTAATTGCAGCGACACTTCTTTTTACCATCTCGCGGCGCTTCTCCTCTGATATCAGATAGTACGACTCACCGTTTTTCTTGATTTCGTCGCACACCTCACGGATAACCGCATGCAGTACGACGCCGAAGTTTACCGGTGAAAATGTGAATTCTTCCCTTTCCTTCAAATCAACTCCATACCTTAAGTAATATCTCAATGGACACTCTGCAAAGTTCTCAAAAGATGTGACGCTTCCGACAAGCCTTCCGCCAGTAAGTGAATCAATAATATCCTCATCTACATTTGCAACAATTTCAGTATTATCAAAGCTGTTAGTCGCCCGCGGTATTGTCACATATGAATTCTGCTGTGCCGTGTCTTTGTAAGATAACTTAAGGCAATGTGAAAACATTTTTCTCATGCTTCTTATAATATATGAAGGCATCAGCGCTGCACCCTCGCTGTTTTTTACCGCATATGACATGTAAAGCTTCTCCGCACTCTTTGTCATAATAAGATACAGATAGAATCTCTGTGTAAATGCTTTCTCCCTCACGGAAGCTGACATAACTATTCCCTTATCCTCAAGATACTCCCTGTCGCTTTCTGACAGAACGCTTCTTGAATCAGACTTCTTAGGTACATTGCCGTCATTGATTCCGACAAAGAACATGACCTTGATATTGTCAAGACGGGTTCTTTCTATATCTCCGATAACAACGCAGTCGTTGGTCTGCGGAATAAGTCCTATCTTGATCTCCTGAAATCCTGACGCAAGTATCTTGTTAAATTCTTTAATACCAACCTTCTCGCTTCCAAGAAGGGCATACATTTTATCTAATACTTCTATAACTTTCTTATATAACTGCGCATATTCATCACCAGTGTACTCGCTGTCATTAAGCACACTTACCTTCTGCTCCATATCTTCACGCACAAGGAATTCGTAAAGAGCCTTTACCATATCTGCAACATCAGATTCCTTTGACTTAAGCACTTCTTCCAATGGATCCAACATATCCGTTATCATTGTTCTTAGTGAATTAAGCTTCTCAAGGTCAGTATTATTGACTGTTCCCCTGAACTTTCTTATCCATGGTTCATGCCATTTTCCCCTGCCTCTGATTCCAACTGCAACACAGTAATTGTCTAACAGATCAATATCTTCGCGCTCCATTCCGCTCATTCCGGTTCTTAGGAATCCTAATATGCTGTCATAGCTGTAATTATTCTCTATTATTCCAAGTGCACCGTTAATTGCCGCAATAAATGGATTGTCCGTCACATGGCGCTTGTAATCTAAGAAATATGGTATATCGTTCTGCTTTAATATATTAGCCGCCAGTTTGCCGTAGCCATCCATGTCCGCAGTAACTATCGCAATCTCGTTATATCTGTATCCACACAGTCTTGTAAGTCTTATTATTTCTCCTGCTGCAAATGTTAATTCTTCCTTGGCAACAGCTCCCTCATATATAACTATGTTGTCAGTCTTCTTATTAAATCTTCCCGAATTGTTTCTGAAAAGATTCTGTTCCAGGAAATCCAGTTCTTCTGAATTCTTAAATCTTGAATTAACATTTACAATTACATTCTTTCCCGGTACTGCTTTTCCTGCAATATACACAGGTTCAAGGACTTTCACATGTTCTTCATCGCATATCTTATAAAGCTTTGATACGCAGTCCTTACTCATGAAAAAAAGTTCTTCCCTGCCTCTTACTGAATTTTCACGCTCAGATGCATCAATTGTCAGAGAAACATATATCTTCGGACACATTGATAAAAGAATTGTCATTAAATTGTACTGAATCGGAGTAAAGCCTGTGAACCCGTCAAATACTATCTCGCAATTCTTTATTCTCTCTGACTCTGTAACCTTGCTGCATAATTTATCCAGTATTTCTTCTTTAGTTATATAATTCTTGTCTATGTACTCTGCAAATGCGTTATATACAAGTACTATATCATCAAGCTTATACTGAAGTGCTACACTTCCCTTTGAATCACTGTATGCTGCACCTGCCGCATCCTGCATAACATCCGGCTTGATATCATACTGAAGCATCTCCGATATAACAGACTTCATCTCTGACACAAATCCTGTATTAGACAGATTACTTCCAAAATATTTTAATCTGTCCTTGTTCTGCTCTAAAACTCTTTTAATAATCAGATTCTTTCCTGTATCATCAAGGACTTCAAGATTATCCTCACCCACTTCCTCAAATACTTTATACGCAAGCCTTTCAAAGCTCACAACATCTATATTAAGTATTCCTTTTCTTGGATGCATGGACACCAGTCTTTTCTGAATTGCCATAGTGTACTGCTCCGGCACAACAACTATATAATTCCTGTCAGGATTCTTCATTGACTCTTCAATTATATGCGTATACAGATAGTGCGATTTACCCGCACCTGAGCTTCCCAGAATTAATTGTAATGACATGTGTTACTCCCCTAATCTTTCTATAATAGACTTTACCATCATTTACTTTACCATAATGCACTTTTTCATATCATGTCTCATCATGGTTCGAAATCAACCGCTTCATATTCCACCGTATCTGAATAGTCCCACCATTCTCCCTGATAGCCTGTAAATCCGTTATTTTCCATAGCATTCTGTAGAATCATCACATTTTTCACAGCCTCTTCATCTTCTATATCAGAATAATCTCTATCTGCTTTCAAAGAAAAATCATCAAATTCTGTCGGCATTGATATAACACTTCCATCAGCAGCAACCATTGTAATATCCACTGTTCCTCCAAGATTATGCTTTTTCATTCCGTTAGCCGGATTTGCCACATAATTAGGGTCCGGATATACTTCCCACAATTTCTGCTGTGCCTCAAACGGTCTGTATGCATCCCAAATCTTTAAGCTGTACCCCTGTTCTTTCAGTTCTTTCTGCACATTTGCAAGCTTCTTAACTGTTCCGTATCGAAGGTATGCGTCTGTGAAATCATATATTCTGACACCTGTAAAGTTATTGTCTGTCGCATACATCAATTCGACATATATATCCGGTATGTATTTATTTACAAGAACATATTCGTCATCTTCCGGTTCTTTTTCGGTTGTAATCTCCTGTGTTATAATTTCCTGTGCTGCAGTCTCCTGTATGTTCGCCATCTCTTTTCCTGATACATCATCTGTTGTAACATTTTTCTTTTGTCCACATGCTGTCATGCCTGCCGCTATAATCACTATTACTGCAAATGTTTTGATAAATTTACTGTTCATAATCATTCACCTCTTCATAAACCTACCATTTCATCATATTTAGCAGTCTTAGTAGGTATCCCCCTCATCTATAGCATTATAGATTCAACTTTTTTAATTTTACACTTGACAGATTAAAGTTTTATGTGTATTATCTTGTTTGTGTTCACAAGAGAATTTAATTAAAGAACATTAATTATGCGCGAGTGGCTCAGTGGTGGAGCACCTCCTTGCCAAGGAGGGGGTCGCGGGTTCGATCCCCGTCTCGCGCTCTTTTTAATTTTAAAAGGAAGCCAGCATTTAAGCGGCTTCCTTTTTTGTTTGTGTTCAATTTGTTTGAAGACAACTTAAAGACACATGATTCTTCGTCTTGCACTCTTCTATCAACTGTCATTTCACATACACAATCACTTTGTCTGAAACCTTTTCCAGGTCATCACTGCCTTCAGCTGCCTTGAATCCCACATCAACAATCTCTATCGTTCCGTCTTCATATGTCACAGTTACGCTTAACGTAAGTCCTTCATACATATTTTTAACCATCTCATTGTATACCTGACGGTCCTGATACAAAGATTCTTTTTCTAACTGCTTTGAAAACTTTACAATCTGTATGCCCTCGCTCTGACTGTTGCCGCTCTCCTCATACTCTTCCCCGATATCTTCAATAATGTAATATGCATAGCCGTTCTCCGTCTGTTTTCTGAATTTTTCAGAAGATGTCTGATACTCAGGGCTGTCCTTGTCAACCTCTTTCATCCTTGCCAGATTATATGTCACATCTGAATCATTTCCCATTATAGAATACTTAATCTTTGAGATATCTTCGCCCGTTACATTTATACCAGCCATAACCTGCCCCATCACAGATGAATCTCCAACCCGGCTTGAAATTCCAGCCACAACTCCTGATACACCAGCATTTTTCTCATCATTAGAATAAATACATTCTGATGTGTCATCAAGCCCGGCTGCATACACATTCATAACATGAGCAATTTTAAATCCTGTCTGCTCTGATGCCAGTTGATTACTGCTCTGGTTTCCGTTTCCTGTCACAGAAGGTTTCAGTCCTCTGACTCCCAATACAGCAGTAACAGCCGCTGCTGCCACAAGACCTGCTGCAATTATCTTCTTTACATTATTGCTCTTTTTATACCTGATATCCACACTGGCAGTTTTCTTGTAATTTCCCGCTTCTTCAATCATTTTCGGACTAATCCCATTAAGTCCTTCATATAAATCCATTGCCTCTGATTTTTTCATAGATATAAACCCTCGCTTTCCAGATATCTTTTTAATTCTTTTCTCGTTCTGTGAAGAGTAACTTTCACTGCTGATTCGCTCATCTGCATCCTTTCTGAAATATCTTTAATTGAATCCGAGTACCAGTACCGCCTGAGAAATATAATTCTTTTATTTTTATCAACTGTTTCAAGAAAATGCGATAACATCTCTCCAATATCTTCCTTGTCCAGATGTGTATGCAATCCGCCATCACCTATGCATTCTTCCAGTTCTTTTGTCAATTCAACCACTTTGGCCTGTCTCTTTCCCGCATTGTTTTTTCTTATCATATCAATCGCAATATTTCTTGCAGATGCTGCCAGAAATGCGAATAAATACTCTGGTCTTGCAGGCGGTATGCTGTTCCATGCCTTCATATACGTGTCATTAACACATTCCAGCCCGTCCTCTCTTGATTGCAGCATATTGGCTGCCAGTGCATTTAACTTAGAACCATATTTTTCATCAACTGCATTAATTGCATCTTCATCCCTTTGAAAAAATAAATTGATTATCTGTTTATCATCCATTACTGTCTGTACTCCCTGTTTTTTAAAAGCGTTAACCCTTTCATAATTAAAGACGGATTATTCCGGCAACGGTTACATTTATCCCATAAAAAAATTCTGGAAGACGCATTATCTCCCAGAATCATATTTATATTCACAACACATTAAGCATTACCACTGTTTTAGTAATTCCCCAAACACATCCAGTGCTTCCTGCACAACATCCGGTCTTGTCATATCTATTCCGCACAGCTTAAGAAGCTCAATAGGGTGCATTGAAGAGCCGCCTGACAAGAACTTTCTGTAACCTGCTATAACCTGCTCATCGCCTGCAAGTATCTTAGTTGATATTGCAATTGCAGCGGAATAGCCTGTTGCATACTGGTATACATAGAATGGTGTGTAAAAATGTGGTATTCTTGCCCACTCAAGCGCTATCTCATCATCAATAACCATATCCGGACCGAAATACTTCTCATTCAGCTTCTTGTACATCGCACAAAGGCTCTCTGCTGATAAAACCTCACCCTGTTCAGCCTTTGCATGCGCTTCCATCTCAAACTCTGCAAACATAGTCTGTCTGTAAAGAGTTCCCTTAAACTGCTCAAAGAAATGATTGAGCAGATATCTTTTCTTCTTCTCATCATCAGTATTCTTTAACATATACTGCATAAGAATCGCTTCATTACAGGTTGACGCAACCTCCGCAACAAAGATCTTATATCCTGCATAAATATAAGGCTGGTTTGCATTAGAATAATAAGTGTGCATTGCATGTCCCATCTCATGAATCACCGTAAATACATCATTGAGTGTATCTGAGTAATTAAGAAATACATATGGGTGTGTGCCATAAGCGCCCCATGAAAATGCTCCCGAACGCTTTCCGGTATTCTCATACACATCTACCCAGCCATTATTGAAGCCTTCTTTAATGTGTGAAACATACTCCTCACCCATTGGTGCAAGTGCCTTCACAACAATGTCCTTAGCCTCATCATAGCTTATCTTCCAGTCAATATCCTCTACCATCGGTGCATATATATCATAAAAATGCAGCTCGTCAACGCCAAGCGCCTTCTTCCTGATATCAACATAGCAGTACATTTTGTCAAGATTGCCATTGACAGTCTTAATAAGATTCTTATATACATTTTCCGGAATAAATGAACCATCAAGATACATGTTCAGTGTTGACTTGTAACCCCTTGCGTCTGCATAGAACATTGCCTGCTTGACATTGCCATAAAACGCTGCTGCAATCGTGTTGATATACGCCCCATACTGCTTATACAACGCCTCAAATGCCGCCTTTCTTACTGTTCTGTCATGACTTTCCATAAATGTGGCAAAATTGCCGTTAGTCAGCTCATCTTCCTGTCCGTTCTCTCTTTTCACATTGCCAAACTTAACATCAGCATTGTTAAACTTAGAGAATACCTCATTAGGCACAGTTGATATCTGTGATGCCTTTGCAAGCAGTGCTTCCTCCTTTTCAGAAAGCGTATGCTCTTTCCCTGCGAGGCAGTCATCAATAAAACGCTTATACATTCCCAGCCTTTCATCCTCGCTGATATATTTATCAAGCACATCGGTATCTATTGATATAAGCTCAGGCTCTAAAAATGCATACTTCTCTGACACCTTCATCGCAGCCATCTGGGCTTTCCCAGATATTTCCTGATACTTTGAATTGCCTGTATCCTCATAATATTTCATAAATGCATACACATACACTCTTTCAGTAATGTATTCTACCTGTTCATACTCCTTAAGCGCCTTGTAAAGCATGCCGGCAGACTCGCCCATCCTGCCCTTAAGCTCACTTGGCTGGTCAGTCAGTTCAAGTATACTGTTATAATCCTTCTCCCATGCTTCATCAGAGCTGTATAAATCACTCACAGCCCATTTAAACTTATCATCAATCTCACTTCTTGCTGGCATAACAATCCTCCATTCATATTAAATTACGGGAATATCCGTATCTATAACAAAAGCCTGCAACAACTCATGCGCTGTCACAGGCTTATCATTCGTATTAATCAAGTTCTGGCAGATAAACAGATGTCGCTATCGCAAGTGCACCATGTCCTATGTGGCAGGCAACTGAAAGTGAAAGCGGATCCATGTGGAAATCAAACTGTGGAAAAGTCTCTTTAACTAACGCAGCCCATTCCTCCGCCTCCTCAGGATTACCTGAATAGGCAACCTCCATATGCATCTTTCCATCCTTTGCAAACTCTGCAAATCTTGTATCTAAATCATCCTGCATTGCCTTAAGCATAATCTTCTTCGCAGAAGCCTTACCTCTTGCCTTTGCAAATGCATCTAACTTCTCACCCTGAATCTGAAGCACAGGATTAAGCTTTAACATAGTTCCAATAGCAGCTGCCGCAGGAGTTATTCTTCCGCCCTTCTTTAAGTACTTAAGAGTATCAAGTGTAATATATATGCTTGATTCCATCTTATGTTTCTCAAGAATCTCCTTAATCTCTGCCGCAGACTTACCTCTCTTAGCAAGCTCCTTCGCATCAAGAACAGACTGTCTCATGGTTACAGAAATTCTCTGGTTATTGACAACCTGAACCTTTCCATCATAATCATCAGCAACCATAGTAGCTGTCTGACATGTTCCGCTGAGCCCGCTTGACATAGGAATATATACAAGTTCATCATATTCTTTTAGAAGCTCATCAAATGCGTCCTGCATCTCACCAATAGAAGGCTGTGAAGTAGATATATCAGCATCCTGCTTTAACTTCTCGTAAAACTCTTCCTGTGTAAGATTAATATCTTCAAAATACTGTTCTCCATCTATAAAGAACGGCATTGGTATAACTTTAACTCCAAGCTCCTTAGACTGAGCCTGTGTAATTCCACTGTTACTGTCTGTAAGTATGGCAACTTTACCCATGTAAATCCTCCCAATAACCTATTGCTGATA
>OLZI01000810.1_pt1 | contig 19455 bp, 10 predicted proteins | sample 1674061 | NCBI WGS metagenome assembly OLZI01 (sample SAMEA103958139, study PRJEB25191) | human gut metagenome | biome: human-associated habitat [ENVO:00009003]; feature: intestine environment [ENVO:2100002]; material: feces | place: Germany | collected 2013/2015 | reverse complement strand
GAGTGATTTTGCCGTCCACAGCTTCATAAAGCTTGAACTGCTCGGTGTGACCGAAATGCTGAAAAATTTGACCGTTTTCATAGGTAACTGCAATTTTCATAATGGAATCTCCTTTGCAAGTTTTGCCTGATTTTTCTATGTTGGCTCTCTGCATCCGGCAGCAACGGCCACAGTGAGCTGCCTCCTATCCTCCGCAGATGCGGTAGTTTCCCCCGGTGATGTGCAGAGGTTTCCCGTGGACAAGACACGCTGCGTTCTTGCTCCGTGCGCTTTCGTAAATCTCCTGCACGGTAGAGTGGGAAATGTCCATTTGAGTGGCACACTGCTCGTGGGTTTGCTGCTCCAAGTCAACCAGCCGAATGACCTCGTATACGTCCAGCGTCAGCAGGATCGGCTCGGTATTCTCGCACTCGTTGGGATAGAATGTATCGACCTGTGGTACGCCACAAATTCGACGGCACCGTGGAGGTCTTGGCATGGGAGCTTTCCTCCCTTTGTATTCGGTATATTCCGATAATAGCACTTTGAGCAGAAAAAAGCAATTTTTTCAAAAGCTGCTACATTTTCCGTCCTCATATGTGTGCTGGCTGATATTCGGAGTCGAATGCTACGTGTGAGCCATGTTCGTAATTCCAGATTATCTAAGGCTGCTGTAAAGCGACAGCGTCTTTTCTTTTTCGGGAAGTAATCAAGAAGTCATAAAGTTCTGTGAGTAATGGAAGGAGGCAGCATTTGCGAAAATGTCACAATTCAACGCAACGCAGAAAAGCCTCAAATACCACCTGCCTTTTCATTCTCGAGATGTTATTATTAGTACGAATACTAACACTTTTATGGTGAGGTGATTTATTTGCGGAGAAGCAGCAGCGAAACAAGGAAGAAAATTCTGACCGCGTGCGTTCGTCTTTTTTTGGAGCAGGGGTATAAAAACACCTCGGTCAGTCAGATTGTTGACGAAGCGGGCGTTGCAAGAGGAAGCTATTTGAATCTGTTTCCGACCAAGGATAAAATTTTGCTGGATTTGACCGAAACGATGTTCGACGGTCAGTTCGGTGTGGCACGGAGCATTACGGACAGCAAGCTGCCGCCGGTTTATGCCTATGCGGTGGATACGGCGATCCAGCTCACCCTCACCGAGTTGAACGAGAATCTGCGGGAGATTTATATCGAAGCCTATACCGCCCCGGATACGGCGGAATATATCTATGTACATACCACGGCGGAATTAAAAGAGATTTTCGGCGGGAATTTCCCCGATTACACCGACAGCGATTTTTATGAAATGGACATCGGCACGGCGGGGCTGATGCGCAGCTATATGGCACGCAAATGTGACATTCATTTCCCGCTGGAGCGAAAAATCAGCCGCTTTCTGACGGCGGAACTGAGAGTGTACAAGGTGCCGGAGGAGGAGCAGGCCAAAGTTGCTTGCCTTTATTCAGACACTGGATATCAAGGCGATTGCCACAGAGGTTATGTATAAGCTGTTTGCCATGCTGGAAATGAAATACGATTTTAAGCTGTCAAGAGACGGCGAAACGGAGGAAGCAACATGAAAAAACGCATATTCAGCACCCTGCTTGCCCTGTGTATGCTGCTGTGCCTTATGCCAACAGCGGCTTTTGCAGAGGACAGCACGGAAACCCCGCCCGTGTGCAGCTGTGAAACAGCCTGCACGGCGGAAAGCATGAATATGGAATGCCCTGTCTGTGGAGCGGAGAATGCCATACCGCAGAACTGCGGTCAATACATCCCTGTTGAGGACCGAACCGGCGAAAACGGCAGCACCGAGGGAGCCGATGATCCGAATGGTCCCACAGAGCTGAGTGCCGCAGATCAGGTACAGGCCATGATTGACGGTTTACCGAACGCAGAAGAAATCACTGAAGATAACGCCGAAGAAGTCAAGGCGCAGCTTGAGGCCATCGACGAGGCGAAGGAGAAGCTCTCCGACGAGGAAACCGACGAGCTGGATATGACCCGGTATGCGGAAGCTGCCGCTGCATTGGGGGCGCTGGCTGCGCCAATGCTATTGGCTAATGATTCGCCTGACGAGCAGTTTTCCCTCGCTCCCGGCGGCACCTATTACTTTGACCTCTCCGGCGCGAGCATTCCCGGCACGGTGAACACCGGAAACATCTTTGGCGCGACTTCCTTGCCGGATACGACGCTGCACTATGTTCCCTTTACCTACGCAGGGACGGTGAACGCCTACAAGCTCACAACGGAGATGGCAACCACCGAGGAGTATGCACATCCCCACAGCCTGTTCGTGGCGGATTATGCCGTAACGAATAATGTAAGCTGGGATGCCCTGAATACCGCAGATCTGATTTTCGGCAAAAATTATGCCAGCGGCGGCGTGGACTATACCCTGCGCACACCGTCTGCGGGAAGTGACTGTACGGGTTTAGACGATTCCCAACGCGGCGTGCCCCAAAGCAACGAATGGGACACGATGCTGAACAAGGACAGCGGATATATCCAAAACTGGAATGGAATGTTTTCGTGGGGACAGGATGTTTCTTCTGGCGGCGCGTCGCGCCGTGCGATTCGTGGGTACAATTCGGCCCGCATCTGGAGCAACAACGATGCTACGTACTCCTACCCGATCGTCGGTTTCCGCCCTGTCCTTGAAGTCCTGAACTCTGACACACTGGGTTCTGGCGGACTGAAGGTCGTTACCCTTGACCTTGGCGGCGGCACGCTGGGTAATAGCTCCGAGGATATTCAAATCATCGTGAAAACCGGCAGCGAGTTTACCGCGCCTGCGTCCGATGGTCTGACCCGCCCGGACGGAAATACAGGCAGCTACTTCATGTGGCTTGGCAGCAACGGCAAGCTCTACGCGCCCGGCGACAGTGTTCCGGCGGACGTTACCAATCTCACGGCGCAGTTTGCTTTATCAGAACAGTTTTCCCTCACCCCCGGCGGCAGATATTATTTTGACCTCTCCGGCGAGAACGTACCCGGAACGGTGAATGACGCTTTGCCGGACAAAACAATGCATTATGTGCCCTTTACCTACGCAGGGACGGTGGACGCCTACAAGCTCACATCGGAGATGGCGACCACCGAGGAATATGCACAGCAGAACAAATACGCCCACAGTCTGTTTGTGGCGGACTATGTCGTAACGCATACGGTAAGCTGGAATGACTTAGATACTGCGAGTCTGATTTTCGGCAAAAATTATGCCAGCGGCGGCGTGGACTATACCCTGCGCGCACCGTCTGTGGGAAGTAGTTATACAGGCTCAGGTGATTCAGAACGCGGCACGCCCAAAAGCAACGAATGGGATAAGATACTGGATAAGGACGACGGATATATCAAAAACTGGGGGAAGATGCTTTCGTGTGGACAAGATACTACTATAAGAATTTCGGCGTTGTTCCGTGCGGTTCGCGGGTGGAAGCGTTCGGCCCGTTTCTGGACCAGCTACAATACCTCTTACCTGACCTTCGGCTTCCGCCCCGTCCTTGAAGTCCTGAACCCTGACACACTGGGTTCTGGCGGACTGAAGGTCGTTACCCTTGACCTTGGCGGCGGCACGCTGGGCGGCAGCTCCGATGCTATTCACATCATCGTGAAAACCGGCAGCGAGTTTACCGCGCCCGCGTCCGGCGGTTTGACCCGCCCGGCCGGAGATACAGGCAGTTACTTTATGTGGCTTGACAGCAATGGCAATTCCTACGCCCCCGGTGCCAGTGTTCCTGCTGATGTGACGGAACTGACGGTGCAGTGGACAGCCCCGACCTATGCCGTAACCCTGAATACGAACGGCGGAACGATCAACAACGGCAATGTCACCTCCTACACCTACGGCGTGGGCGCAACACTCCCGACAGATGTGACGCGCACCGGGTACACCTTCAAGGGCTGGTATGACAACGAAAATCTGACCAGCTCTCCTGTTACGGCAATCAGCAACACCGAAACGGGCAACAAGGAATATTGGGCGAAGTGGGAAATCAATCAATATACCGTCACAGTCAAGCCCGAAAACGGCGAAGCGGATATTACCATCACACAGGACTACGGCACAGCGATTGCCGCCCCTGCCGACCCGACAAGAGAGGGCTACACCTTTACAGGTTGGGACAGGGATATTCCCGCGACCATGCCTGCCGAAAATATGACTGTCACGGCGAAGTGGAAGGTAAATCAATACACCATCACCTTTGATACAAACGGTGGAAGTGAGATTACACCCATTACACAGGATTACGGCACGGCAATTACCGCTCCCGCCAGCCCGACAAGAGAAGGCTACACCTTCATCGGCTGGGATAAGGCGATTCCCGCGACCATGCCTGCCGAAAATATGACTATCACGGCAAAGTGGAAGGTAAATCAATACACAATTACCTTTGACTCCAACGGCGGCAGCGAAATTGCACCCATCACACAGGACTACGGCACGGCAATCACCGCCCCTGCCGACCCGACAAGAGAAGGCTACACCTTTATCGGCTGGGATAAAGCGATTCCCGCGACCATGCCCGCCGAGGATTTGACGATCACGGCTCAGTGGCGTGATATTGCAGTGCCTACAGGCGAAATCAAGATTGCCGAAAACGGCTGGAAGTCTTTCCTCAACACCATCACCTTCCGTTTGTTCTTTAAGGATACGCAGACGGTAACCGTTACCGCCGCGGACAACAGCGGCAAAGCGGTTAAGATCGAATACCTGCTGAGCGATAAGGCGCTTACCGAATCGGAACTTGCGGGCATGACTTTCACGGCATATTCCGCACCGTTCAGTATCAATCCCGATAACGAGTATGTTATTTATGCAAAACTGACCGATACCAGCGGAAACTTTGCCTACATTAACACAAACGGCATCGTGCTGGACGCAACAGTCCCCGTTATCTCCGGCATTGAAGCCGGCAAAACCTATTGCGCAGCACAGACGGTGACGGTTACCGAAAAATATATCAGCACCGTGAAGGTGAACGACACGGAAGTCAGCCTTGATGAAAACGGTCAACTTGTTCTTTCCCACGCAAGCGGCAAGCAGACGATTGTTGTGACCGACAAGGCAGGCAACGAGACAAGGGTTACCGTGACCGTAAATAACGGCCATACCTACGAGTGGCAGAGCGGAAACGGACAGTATTGGCAGAAGTGCAAATTCTGCAATCACGAAACTGCGAAAAAGGATATTCCGACCATTAACATCAGCGGTGCCGACAAGGTTTGCCGGACGCAGGATTACAAATTCAACTTTACTTTGCCGGAAGGAGCGACGGATGCAGCCTATGGGTATGAGTTTATCGGACTTGGCGGTGGTCCTCTTACGCCGACCGTTGAGAATGGTTTGTACAGCGGTATCATAAAAGCATCCACATATCCGGCGAAGAAAACAGCTTTAAGCTGATTGTGAGTGCAAAGACCGCTGACGGCTTTGCGTTCTCTGCCGAAAAGAAGGTTACCATTCAAAACGAGCACACCGGCGGCACGGCTACCTGCAAGGATAAGGCAAAGTGCGAGGTCTGCGGCGAGAGCTACGGAAAGCTTGACCCGAACAACCACGCCAACCTCAAGCATATAGATGCAAAGGCGGCAACAAAGACTTCTGAGGGTAATATCGAATACTGGTACTGCGACGGCTGCAACAAGTATTACAAGGACGCCAAAGCAACACAGGAAATCACCAAGGCTCAAACCGTAACGGCAAAGCTGCCCCCGAAAATCACGGCCGGTGATGGTGCAACGGTCACACAGGGCGAGAAAAAGGAGCTGTCTTTCACTTCTGACGCATCCTTCGCCGATTTCCTTCGTGTAGAGCTTGATGGCACTACGCTGGACGAAAAGAACTATACGAAGAAGGAGGGCAGCACGATAATCACGCTGAACCGTGATTTTGTTGCCACGCTTTCCGTGGGTGAGCATACGCTTTCGATTGTTTCCAAAAGCGGTACGGCTACGGCTAAGTTCACCGTCAAGGCAAAGCCGGCTGAAACGGCAACTCCGCAGCCTACTGTGACACCGCAGCCCACGGCACAGCCCCAGCCGACGGTGCAGCCTGTTTCCCCGATTCCGAGCACCGGTGACACTGCCAACCCTGCATTGTGGTTTGCGTTGCTGATTGTCAGCGGCTCCGCACTGGCGGCAATTTTTGTACTGCACAGGAAAGACAATCGCAAGTAAAAAAATTGGTACCGGCCTATATCAGCGCACGGAAATCATATCCATAGGATTCACACGCACACCATTCTGCATAACCTCAAAATGCAGATGGTTGCCGGTGCTGTCGCCGGTGTTGCCTACATACCCAATAACCTGCCCTGCCGTTACCGCTTCCCCTGCGGTAACGGCAGTTTGCGTCATAAAGAGATCATAACCTCGCACTCTTTCTGCGTCAGCTTGTGCAGATACTTTTTGATCCCTTCCCACATCAGCTTGGACTCGACGCTTTCCTCAATCGGGTTCATCAGGCGTCTATACACTGTGTCTACCTCGTCACGGCATTCCTCAATGGAAATCTCATGCTTTGCCTTAACCATCAGTGCACGAATGTAAGAAGCGCGCCGGGCATACAACACCTTGGTCATGAACTTTGTAAAGCGTGCAGCCAGTTGCGCGTCCTCACCACTAAACCATAGCTTATTTTTCTTTGCCATCGTAAACCTCCTGAATTTTGGGTTTCATTGAATAGACCTCAAAATTCGGAGGCGCGCGGGTCGGGTAAGAATTACGGCAACGCATCTTACATTAAGCGAACGCAAAAAAGGCCCGACAGCCGTTGTGGCTGTCGGGCCAAAAACAATCTGTAATTGTCTTTATAACCGATTACTTATCGTTTCTTTTCTTGCAGACAAATACAACTGCAAGTCCGAGCAGGGATGCCACCAGAAGCACGACGTACAGCGTGGGGTTGGAGGTATCGCCCGTTTGCGGCATTGCCGTTATGGTGGACGGCTTTGAAGTGCTTGCCGGGGTGGGGGCCGGTGTGGGAGCAGCAACTTCGTTCTTCTTGGTTTCGCTGTCGTTTGAACTGTTGTTGCTGCCCGGATTGCTGCCGATGCCCGGCACGGCGGTGTCCTTATAGGCGATCGCGTAGTCGGAGAAGCGGTCGGTCTTAAAGGTCAGCGTCTTGCTGGCTGCGTCAAACGCGGCATCCAGCACAGTAATTGCACCGTCATGGCGGCGCACAATGCAGTAAGTGCGGTTGACCGCACTGTCCGTATGGATAAGCGCGTCCGGCACCACAACGGAAATCGTCAATGCATCCTTGGTCGTGTGCAGGGCAACACCGGCCTGTTGGTTGCCGTTTACCGTCATGTACTTGAACAGACTGATGTCAAGATACTGCCCGATAGTGCAGCCCTTGGCGGCCTGTGCCATCGCCGTTTTGATTTCAGCGGAAACATTGGCCTCTTTCACGGTCAGCACAATGTCCATGATTGCGCCGTCGGCAATCTGTGCCAGTTCATCGGCGGTAATGTCGCCGCTGTCCACCAGCATGGCAAGCAATTCAGCTTTGTCGGTCAGCAGGGTGGCGGGCGGTACAGTGCCCTCAAACTTAATATCCACTTTCACCTTGCCGTTGCCGATCGTAATCTCCTTGTCGGGGGCATCCTCCGCCTTGGCGGGGACAATCACGTAGGTCTGTTCAACAGCGCCGGTATAGTTGCCCTTGGCGGTGATGGTCAGTGTGTGGCTGCCGGGGTCGGTGGCGGTGTTGCCCGCCACGGTGTAGGAATCTGCGGGGAGTTCTTTGTCGTTCAGCAGGACTTTCTCGACCGTTTGGGTCTGTTCCGCGCCGTTGGCAGTAAGCGCCTTGCCCAGCTTGACGGTTGCGCCGTCAATAGACTTGGGATTGATGGTGAATTTGCCCTCGGCAAACGTGACCTCGTAGTTCGGGTTTGCGCCTGCATCGGCGGTGGCGGTGATGTCATATTCGCCGGCATTCTCGCCCTCAGCACGCGCCAGCGTGATACCTTTCAGCGTTTCACCACTCAGTACACCACTGACTATGTAAGTCAGTTTGGGGTCTTTTTCCTCATATACCTTGGACTTGTTGTCCGGAGTGACGGTGACTTCCTTGGCGGTGATGGTTGCAGTGGTTTCGGTCTGATTTCCGCTTTCAGCCAGCACATAGTTGGCGGCAGAATCGCCGCCCAGCGTCAAATCGGAGATGGCAACATTCTGCTTGCCTGCCTCAGCCTTTTCAAACATACCCTTAGCCGCAACGGTCAGCTTGTCGTTTTCCAGAATACCGTCAAACTGGGCATTGCTGTAATCCAGCACAGCATTGGTCGTGCCGTCATAGACTTTGTCGTTTGCCGTAATGCCGGAAACGGTAACAGCCTTCGGGGTAATCACAAAGTCGGCTGTCGTATTTCCGGTAAGCGTGTAATTGCTGTTGGCAATCGAGGCTGTAACTGTGTAGCTGCCTGCATTAACGGGAACGGCTGTGTCATTGTATCCGTTGCCGGTGTAGGTAAGCGTTACAGGAACGTTTTCCCCGTCCACAGCGCCGGAAAGTTCGGCAGCGGCGGCAGTGACACTGCCGTAAGTGCCGCCGTTCGGGGTAATGGTAGCAGTGACTTCCTTGGCGGTGATGGTTGCAGTGGTTTCGGTCTGATTTCCGCTTTCAGCCAGCACATAGTTGGCGGCAGAATCGCCGCCCAGCGTCAAATTGGAAATCGTGACTTTCTTCTCACCGACATCAGCGCTTTCCATTGTACCTGTGGCAGTAACGGTTAAGGTGTCATTTTCCAGAACACCGCCAAGGGTCACCGCGCTGTAATCCAGCCCAGCATTGGTCGTGCCGTCATAGACTTTGTCGTTTGCGGTGATACCCGAAACCGTAACCGCCTTGGGGTTGACCGTAACGGTTGCAGTGCCGGTGTTCGTCGTGTATTTTCCACCGTAGGACTTATCGGGGGTGAATGTCCACTTGGCATTATGGCTACCCGCGTTGAGTTTCACGGCAGGTGTGTCCCATGTAAACGTGCCGTTGACCGCTACACCAGTGACGGGGTCTTGCATCGTGCCTGTGATGGTGCTCGCGCTCAGCTCGTTGCCGTAGGTAATCGGCGTTGCGGTGATTGTGCCGTCCGGCACGGGTTTGATTTGGTTCACCGCGCTGACCTTGACAGTCAGAGTGAAGTCCTTATAGTTTATGCTCTTGATTACCACGGTCACTGTGCCCACAGAGCCGGTGGTTTCCACGTCGTTTTTCTGAATGGGCAGGGTCAGCTCGCCATTTTCCACCTTCGCGCCGCTGGTGTAGTAGCCGTCATTTAGTTTGATTTCGCCGATCTCATAGGTGAGCGCACCGTACGCTTTGGGAGTTTCCAGCGTGGGCAGGGCTGGGAGCGTCACAGTGTAGGTCTTTTCGTGGCCGTTTACAATGGTCAGCGCGGTTTCCTTGGTGAAGTCAGGCGCAGCGGCCTTGGTGATGCTGCCAGTGGTAGGGAAGCTGCTCTGCTCCAGGGCGTAATTCTTCGCGGTCTGCTCCGTCAAGGTCACTGTGGCAGTGACGTTCTTGCCGTTGCCCACACCGGCATCGTCAAAGCTGGCGGTGACGGTGTAGTCTGTGCCTCGGTTCAAGGTCACGTTGTCGAAGGTCACGCTGGAGATGTCCGCGTTTGTCGTGCCATCATAAGGCTTGGGCGCAACCGTTACCCCGGTGATCGTCAGCGGCTTCTTCCCAATGCTGACCGCCACGCTGGCGGGTGCGGTATCGTTGTGGTTTGCATCGCCAATCACCCGATACCACACGGTATATGCTCCGGCATCGGTGCCGGTAGGGATGTCCTGGCTGTATGTGCCGTTCTCGGTCAGGCTGTACAGCATGGTGCCATGGTCCGTCATGCCCGCAGTAATCAGCGCCTGCTCCTGTCCGGTATAGGTCAGATTTTCCTGCGCCGTGGGAGCGGTGAAGGTGGGGGTAGCCTTGTTCACCTTGATGGTCACAGTTCCGGTCGCGGGGGCGTATTCCTCGTAGCCCGCAGCCGGGGTGAACGTCCACGAAGCCGTATAGTCGCCAGCTGCGCCGGGTTTGGCTTCAGGGTTCGTCCACGCGAACGTGCCCTTGACCTCTTCTCCGGTGCCGGGGTGTTTCATCGTGCCGGTGGCCGTAAGCTTACTTTCGTTCAGCATCTGGCCGTAGGTGATATCCGACGCGCTGACGGTGACGCCCGATGCATTGGGGGGAATCCTTGCGCTAATGTAGACCTTGATGGTAAACTCGAAATTCTGATAGTTCGTGGTCACAACCGGGACGGTTATCGTGCCGATTTGTGTGTTAACATCTGAGGTGTGCGCAGACACAGTGGGCAGAGTCAGAATGCCTTCCTCTGACACGGACATACCGTTGTTGCTGTCGAGGTAGGTGCTATCCGTAAAATGGTAATCACACCCTTGATACTGGATATCGCCATACTCGCAGCCCTCAGACAGCTTCGGCAGGAGCTTGGCCAGATCGATCGTGTAGGTCTTTGCCAGATCGTTGAAAACAAGCTGCGTGATCTCACCCGGTGAGGTCACAGTGGCTTGCTTGATGGTAAAGGTCGCGCCGCCGGATTGTGTGATTACCTTCGATGTTGAAGGAGTGTCCTCACCATAGGTCTGAAGCACATAGTTGTCGTCGTTGAGTGTTATTTTGAAGGTGATCCCATACTTCTCACCGGCATCCGGCGAATAGATGGTTTCTTCACCACTCTTCTTAACAAAGTACGCATCCGAAATGGTGTAGGCTTCACTCGGAACATCGACGACGCCAGAAGCAGAAAGCGTTTTGAATTTCAGAGCCGTTGCCCATTCGTTTGCGCTCATGTTAATTTCCGCCGTGCCGTCATAGACTTTGGAAATGGCAGAGGAAACCATGACGCTGTCGATCTTCATCGGCTCGATCTTCCATTCCACGTTTTCAATCTTGCCAGAGTAGTTGCCGTTGCCATTGACAGTCAGCGTATAGCTGCCCGCGTTGGCCTGCATCGTGGCATCCACGTAGAAGTCTGTGCCTTTGGTCAACGTTGTATTTTCGTCGAGCTTGACCGTGACCGCCGGGAATTGTTTTTGACCGTTATAGGTCGGGTTCTCGACTGTTACCTCCGCGCCCTCAAGGCTGACCGGCGTAACGGTGATGGTGATCTCCGCGCTCTTGGAATAGCCGCCGCTGGTGCAGATGAGGAGATAGGTGTGCGTTCCCGCGGCGAGATTGTCGGGCAGTGTGTAATTTGCGCCAGTTGCCCCTTCCAGCGGTGCTGTCGCCGCAGCCCCCTCGAGCTTATACCACAAATAGCTAAGGTCCGCTCCGCTCGTTTCGCCCATTCGGCAGCTTGAGACCAGCGTTACCTCTCCCGTCGTGCCATATGCCATGGTCGTCGGGACTTCTTTATGATTCTTATCCTTCGCGTATATCTTGACACTCTGGATGGGCGCTTTCTCCACGGTGACTTTAAGCCCACTTATTGTTTCCTTGTGGCTGTCATCCGCCCAATAACCGGTTTCGTACTTGAAGGCATAGCCCTCCTCCAGCAGGTCGCCGAGGGTCAGATCGGTCACCTTTTCATTGGAAACCGTCACCTTACCAATTCTGCCCTTCGTCGTACCGGAGTCCTTGATCGTCGCTCTGGCGTCCACGCTCAGCGCATCGACGTTGTGACCGTTCAGATCGAAGAGGAACGGATTGTTGATCATCACCGTAGTTCCGGTCACGTCCGCCAGCAGCTTCAGTGTGCAGCCGTTGTTTTTGGTCGCGTAAACGAGCGCATCGGTGAAGCTCGGGAAATACTTTGCGTCCGAACCGGTGATATCGACCTGTGCTGCGGCTTTCATCCCACAGGTGTGGCAGGGATCCTCCGTCATGGATTTTCCATCCGCCGAGCCGTGATCGCAGACCTTCTGGCAGACGGTACACTTGCCGTTTTCCCAGTTGTGCTCGCACGGGCGCACGGTCACTTCGTCTGCCGTTTGGGTCTCGCTGCTCAGATCGAGCACTGTGTCACCATTCCAGAACAGGCTTTCGTCCAGATAGTCGGAAAGATGCTTGCCGCTATCCTCTGTTTTGATGCTGTAGTTGTTAGTGCCCTTCCGGAACGTGCCGCTTTTCAGCACGGCGTTGCCATCTGTTTTTAACAGCACACCGCCGGTGTACGTGCCGCCGTCAAACACCACCGTGCCATAGGTCACATATGCCAGCAAGACAGACCGTTGATCATACAAGAAATCCGCTACAGATCCGCTCTTTGCGGTCACATTTTCCAGTGTCAGCTTCGGGCCGCTATTGGAGGAGATGTAAAGAACACCCTCATAGCTCGTGCATCTGCTGCCATCCAGCGTTCCATTTTTCAGCGTCAGCTGGCTTCCGTTGTGCAGCATGATCAGGCAGTCGCCGTCGGCACTCAGGGTATGGTTGTCCAGATCAATGGTGAAGTCCTTTTTGGAAGAACCAACCTGCAGCACCGCGCCGCTGCCCAAATCCAGATCATCCAGCAGCGTGATGGTTCCACCGTTCTGAACAGCATTGATCGCCTTCGACAGAGAAGCGTATTCCACATTTCCGATCTTTGCAACCGGCGCATCTATGGCCGTACCCTGCTGAACGGTCACGACCGTGTTGAAGCCGCCGCCGGTGCGCACCTGTGTTCTGTTCTCATCTACATAGACACAGCCATCTCCCAGAAGTTCCATGCAGTCGCGGCTGGTGGCGTCGGTGGTCTCGTTCACCTTCCAGAAAATGTTTTTGACATTCTCGTTTGTTATGTTATCCATGTAGGGGCGGAACGTACCGCCTTCCAGTGTGACTTGACTTTTTGCACCTACGTACAGTCCCTGATAGTCGCCGCTTTTGATGACAGCCGAGCCGAAGTCGCCCACCGTCACACTGCTTTTATCGCTCGTTACTGTGGCGGTCACGTCTTCCAGCGTCATGCTCGCACCGGATCTGTACGCGCGGATGGCGCAGCTGCCGATTCCTGTGGCTTTTACTTTACCGTTCTTCACCGTTACGGTGGCATCTTTGACCACCAGAACGCCGTAAGATAACCACGCTTTGGAGCTGGACAGCGTTTTGTCGCCCAGGTCGAAGGTGATGCTCTTGTCGATGGTCACGTATGTCTCGCCCAGGTCTACGTCGCTTAGCAGTGTGACGGTGTCGCCGTCCTGCGCCGCGTTCAGTGCTGCCGGGAGAGAGGCGTATGTGCCGCCGTCCGTTCCGTCCGCTTTTGTTACCGAAGCGGCCTCAACGACAGCCTCGTTGACTGTGAGTTCCGCAGTTGTTGACCGTTCCTCTTTGTAGTTCGTGGTCTCGCCGGTCTTGGCGTAGACGTAATATGTGCCGGGGTCGCTGATTGCGGTGCTTTCGTCGATTGCGGGAACGGCCTCGCTGCCTTCAAATTCCAAATATCCGGAATTTATCGGAGCATAGTAGTACGTCACCGCAGCATTTTCCTGCACGCCGCTGACAGACAACAGCGGCAGAATCTTTTCGCCCGCCGTGCAAGCCGTCTTGGAAAGAGTTACGGTCAGATCGGGATAGGCCTTGTTGATGTTGCCGCCGATCGTAAACGTTTCTTCGCCCGCCTTGAGCTTGTACTTTACCGCGGCTTCGCCGATTAGCGCGATTTCCACAGTGACGGTATGCCATCCCGCGTCCGCGGAATCGAACGTCTTCTTGGCGGTAAAGTCCGTTTTTTCCGTGAGTTTGATTTCATTTGTGCCGTCTGTAAACGTCAAGTCGATTGGAATCGTGCCGCCGTCCGTCGTGCCGTCATAGCCGCGGCCAATGGAATCGGGCTTGCTGACGCACCAAATCTCCGTCCGCGTGTCTTCTCCGGAGATATACGTGCCGCCCGCTTCGCCGTTCCCGCCGCCTTCGCCGTTCTGCCCCGCATCGTCAAGGCCAAGGGCGAGGGGTTCGTTTTCCCCCTCCACAGTCGGCTCATTCTGCCCGGCTTCTTTGCCGGCTTCTTTGCCGGTTTCTTTGCCGGTTTCTTTGCCTACGGTATTCTTCTCGGCAGCCGCAGGCGCATCCTCTGTCGGGTTTTCTTCGGGTTTCGCGGGCGAGGCATTCTCATCCGCGCCGGTTTCCGCTACCTGCGTTACACTAACCGTCTGTTCCGGCGGCTGTCCCTCTGCTGCCAGCGCCCCGGTGGGGGTCAGGGTCAGGCAGAGGGTGATCGCCAGAAACAGGCTCAATACACGTTTTTTCATCAAGTCTTCCTCCGTTTGACATCAGTGGTCGGAAATAAGCCACAGCTTTTTGGCTGCGGTTTTGGCTTCGCTGCGCCGCTTTACATCCAGTTTTTCTAAAACATGGCTCACATGGGTCTTTACCGTGGGCAGCTTTATATTCATGATCTGCGCGATCTCAGCATTGCTTTTGTCCGCGCAAATCAAGCGCAGTATCTGTAATTCCGTAGGGGTAAGCTCCTTCGCCACCCTCATGCGCGGGGCAAGAAAGCGCGGATAATAGGTCGCCTGTGTCCGCACGGCGGCCATAAGGCGCTTGTACCATTTTGTATCATCGTTCCGGTCCAGCTTTTCCAAAAGGGGCAGCACGGCGGCGCTGTACACGCTGACGGGCGTGATAAAGCTGTATTCTGCCGCCGTATCCAGCGCGGCCGTAAGCCGCGCCCGCCATGCGTTGTCCTTTTTCCGATACAGGGCAAGGGCGCACAGAATGTTCAGGTGGATGCCGTCAATATGCCGCCCGCAGCCCTGTATGTAGCGTTCCAGCGGCGAAAGCGTCAGCAGGGCGGCGTCCGGGCGGTTCTGCGCAATTTCAACCATGGCTTGCGTCAGGTATTGATACCGCTTCATTACGTTCAGGTGCATGGGGTCGCGGGGCGCTTTTGTGCGGTACCACTCGTCGGCACTGTCCGGGTCGTCACAGTGCAGGGCCATCCGGCAGAGCATCGCGTCCATATTCGGCAAAAAGCGGGTCAGCCCCTGCGCTTCAAACCGGGCACGCAGTGTTTCGATCGTGCGGCGGGCATCTGCCGCCTGCCCCTTGGCCAGCTGGCAGCGCGCCAGCAGCCCGTTCACGGCAAACTCTATATCCGGCGTTCCCTTTTGCTGGATCTCGCTCACCTGCGGGATCAGCGCAAGTATACGCTTGGTGATGTTTTCGCCCTTTTCAAATTTGCTTTCGGCAACGGCGCAGTCCGCCAGCCCCACGCCGTCTTTTTTCAGCACGGCCTCTACCGGGGTGCGAAGCGTCCGATACAAAAGATCGTCCTTTTTGCTCCACTCTGAAAAATCCTTGCCGCCGTTCATAATGCTGGGCAAGGTACTGGTCACGGAAAAAGACGGCAGCGTTATTTCTTTATCGGTCAGCAGCCGGAACACGGCCGGGATCGTTTTTATCAGCCCCTCCACACCGCGCTGCGGCAGGGAAATATCCAGCCATGCAAGGCGGCTGCGAGCCTGTCTGGCGGCAGGGTCCTGCTTTTTGCGGCAGTCGGCAAAGTCTTTCAGCGCCCCGTACCACCGTTCCGAGCCTTCATAGTCCATTGCCAAAGCGCAAAGCATACTCATTCCCTGCATCAGGGAAGGCGAAGCCAAGATTTCGCTTTCCGGCAGAGCGCGGTAATACTTTTCCATCTCGCTGTAATGCCCCATGCCGGGGTGCAGCTCGGAATTGCGGATCAGCAGCTCGGATATTTTGGCATGATCCCCGCTTTTGGTGTAACATTCCAGCGCGTGGGCATAATCCTCTTTCAGTTCGTAGTAAAGCGCCCCGCGGCTGAAAACGGCGCGGCGCTTTTCCTCGCTGCATTCCTTTTCCATCTCCCAGAGAAGGAAGGCGCGGAACTGCGGCCAGAAGTGGAAGTGCCGCACATCGTCATAACGCAGCATCGTTGTGTTGTGCAGCAGCCAGTCCAGCAGATTCCCGGTGCGGGGGTCGCCGCTGACCATCCGAGCCATTTCCAGATCAAAGCGCTCAAAGGGGGCAAGATCCAGCAAAAAATGCCGCACCGGAAGATCGAACCGGCGATAGATGGCATCCTCGAAGTAGCTGAACACCTCCCGGTAAGCCTGCGCTACGATTTCCGGGGCGAACGGCTTGCCGCCGGACATACACCGCGCCGTAACGGCGACGCCCAGCGGGTAGCCGATGGATTCTTTCAGGATGCCGTTGATTTCGCTTTCCGTCACGGCTGCCTTGCGGGCAGCAAAAAAGCCGCGTATATCCTCGCGGTCAAAAAGAAGGTCGTCCGGCTCCAGCGTGGTCATAAGACCCGTGTACTGGAAGGCCGTCAAGTACGACGGCGGCACCCCGCGGGAGAGGAACACAAACCGGCGCGTCGGGTTGGCACGGATCAGTTCACAGAGCGTCTGCGAGGTTTCCTGCTCCTGCAAAAGCTGAAAGTCGTCGATCAAAAGGACATCCCAGTTTTCCGGCAGTGTGCGCAGCGTAAAATCCGGCGCATCGGCACACAGCCGCAGCGTCCGATGCCCGCACAGCAGCGCATTGGCCAGCGCCGTTTTGCCAAAGCCGCAGGGCGCACTGAAAAAAAGAATGCGGCCGCTTTGCATAACGCTGTCAAATTTTTGCTGCACAGATGGTTTTATCAGAATATTTCCGGTCAATTTTAACTCCTTTTCGGTGAGGAACGGGAAAATGCCACACTATAATAGTTAAATTATATCATCCGAAGGGGAAAAGTAAATCATTCCAAAGTATGAAATTTGGCCCTTTTGAAGGGGCCGTGCAGCGCGCTTATCTTCGGCTTTACGATATATTCTCCCGAAAAAAGCACTTGACAATTCGAGCATTTCACCCCATAATTTATATAATTAGTGTGGTGCTGTCAGCGGACAGCAAAGAACGAAGGAGACAAGATGAAAAAGCAAATCGTAAGCACCCTTATGATGGCTGTTTTCACACTTGTGTTTCTGCTGTCTGCGGGAATGCTGTTGACCTATTATGGGGAAGGTGTGCGGCAGCAGCAGGCATTTCGTGCGCTTGAAAGGATAACAGAGCAGGCAAATAACCATGGCGGAGAAAACTCCAAGACCGCAGCCGTACAGACCGAGCAGTCCGCAAAGAAAAACGCGGCGCAGGAATATAACGCCCTGAAGGAAAAGAACCCGGACTTTTGGGGATGGATAAAAATTAACGACACGGCGTTGAGCTATCCTATCATGCACACGCCTGAGGAACCGGAGTATTATCTTCGCAGAGATTTTGAGGGGGCTTATTCACTGCGCGGCGTACCGTTTTTGGACGCCAGATGTTACGACGGCTGCGGCAACTACATCATCTATGGCCATTATATGAAGGATGGAACCATGTTCGGCTCGCTGCAAGCCTATGCAAAGCCTGCCTACTGCGAGGCACACCCCACCATTACGCTGAATACCGCAACCGGATGTGCGGATTACACGGTAATGGCGGCATTTTATTCACAGGTTTACAGCCAAGAGGATAGCAGGGTGTTTCGGTATTACCAATACGCCGACCTGTCGAACGAGGCGGACTTTGCAACCTATGTGGAGCAGGTGCAAAAAGCGGCGCTGTATGACACCGGAGTAAATGCGCAGTATGGGGAACAGCTGCTTACACTTTCCACCTGCAGTTACCACACAGACGAGGGAAGATTTGTCGTTGTGGCAAAGAAACAGGAATGATTTTGTGCAATGGCAGCCTTCGACTTGCCTTGGCGCTTTATGCTCAAGGCTTTTGGGGCGAAAACATTTAACACACCAAACTCAGCGGATCAACCCGAACCCCGCCCTGCATTACCTCAAAATGCAGGTGGTTGCCGGTGCTGTCGCCTGTGCTGCCCACATACCCAATCACCTGCCCTGCCGTTACCGCTTCCCCTGCGGTAACGGCAGTTTGCGTCATATGGGCATACCGCGTGGAAAGTCCAGCGCCGTTATCCAGCAACACCTGATTGCCGTAGCTGTCGTTCCAGCCGCTGACCAGTACCGTGCCGCTGTGGGCAGCCAAGATTGGCGTACCCTCCGGCGCGGGAATATCCGTGCCGCGATGCCCGGCACTGCCAAAAGCGTCCACTTCCCCGAAGTGGCAGGATATATAGGTGTGCCCCGGCAGCGGCCAGCACAATTCACCGTCCGCAACAGCGATCCCGCCGCACAGGGCAAGCAGGCTGGGGCGCATTTCCTCGGATAACAGCTGGTGCAAAATGTCCCGTTGGTCTTGCGTAAAGTGGTACAAATCTGCCAGCGCGTCCACCGATTTGCTGCTGACCGTGATGTGCAGAATGTGCTCCGTGACCGGCTCCGGGTCGGGTTCGTCTTCGGTCGGTTCCAGCGTGGCGGTCACTTCCTCCACCTCGGCATCTATTTCGTGCATCGCCCAAAAGGTGTCCTGAATCAACCGCTTCTTGCTTTCGTCTATGACGACCACATCGCCGTCGTTGTTCAGGTTGTTCTGCACAGCAAAGACGGCCAGCACTTCGGGCCAGTAGCTCGCCCAAGTGTGACCGTCCTCGTAGTCGTATTCCATCGTGGTTTCGCTGCATTCCGGGTGCGCCGACACAATGTCGTTGATTGCCGTGCCGAAGTCGGCATTAGTTTCCGCAACGATTCCGGCAATGCGGATGCTGTTCGGGTCACCGGATTCATCGGCAAACAAAATGCCCATCGGTGAGCCGATCACCGCCGCAGCCGCGCCTATGACCATCGCCATCAACAGCACCACGCCGCCTGCGCCAAGCAGCGCCAACAGAGAACCGGCTGCGCGGCGTATCGTGTGCGCCAGCACCGCTTTCAGCCGCAGCCACGCAGCTTGTAACACCGTGCGAACTCTGCCCAGCGCGGCTTGCTTGATGCCGCCACCGGAAAAGACAGGGACGGTGTCGGGCAGTCTGACGCCGCTGCCAAGCACCGTGCCGCCCGCCTGCTTTTGCAGATGGCGGCGCACCGTTTCGCGCGTGAGGTGTTGACGTTTCAGCGCCTGCATTTTGTCACGGTAGGAATCGGGCGTTTTGATCTCCCGCTTATCCAGCGCCCTTTGCCGAAAGCGCTGGCGCTTGAAGGTTTCTCTCTTGTCAGCGGATTGCCCCAAGGGGGTATTTTCTGTTTCAGCGGGCTGGGCGGCGTGTGTGGTTGGCATACGCTGGCGCTTTTCCTGCAAAATTCGGAACTGACGGTAGCTGATTCGTCCTGTGTCCAGCGCCTTGCTTTGAAGGTTCTCTGCCGTGTGTGCGGTTTTTTCGGAAACAACCGTCTGGGCGTATTCTTCCGGCGTCTGCTGTTCGGTAGCTGCTGCCGATTCCGCCTGCCGCGCCAGCTGCTTTCTTTTGGTTTCGGCTTTTTGCAATGCCGCGCGTATCAGCCGCTTGCGCTTGTACTCCATACTCAGCGCTCCTCACGATTGGCGGCGCTGCGCTCCTGCATCAGGCGTTTATACTGGTCAGGGGTGCATTTCAGCTTAACAGTGATAAGGAAGTAATTCAACTTTCTACTGTTGGCTGACAGATTCGGGTGTGCAGGGCAACCGTAAGGTTGCAAAAGCTG
>OLZI01000735.1_pt1 | contig 20583 bp, 16 predicted proteins | sample 1674061 | NCBI WGS metagenome assembly OLZI01 (sample SAMEA103958139, study PRJEB25191) | human gut metagenome | biome: human-associated habitat [ENVO:00009003]; feature: intestine environment [ENVO:2100002]; material: feces | place: Germany | collected 2013/2015 | reverse complement strand
AATGGTAATACCATTTCTGAAATCACCTGCAGAAATCATAATGTATTCCTCCTAAATATTTTCACGTCATAATTCTTTAACATTTTAATATAAAAACATGCACATTTCAACTACTTTTGAAAAATTTTTTCAAATTTCTCGGGAAACTACTGCCTGTTCTCCCGCAGGAAGTCGATAGCCTGCAGATAACCGTCCAGTCCCTGTCCGTAAATCTGCCTGTTACATACCGGTGCTGTCACAGAAATCTTGCGGAACTCTTCTCTGCTCGTAATATCGGAAATATGAATCTCCACCTTGGGAATATCCACGCTTGCCAGAGCATCCCGGATGGCATAGCTGTAATGGGTATAGGCACCGGGGTTGATCACGATCCCCTCCGTTCCGTCAGAATAAGCCTCCTGGATCCTGTCGATGATGGCTCCTTCATGGTTGCTCTGGAACACCTGGATCTCCTCTCCGGTTTCTTTTGCTTTTTTGTCGATCAGATCCAGTAAATACTGATAGTCCTGTGTTCCGTAGATCTTTTTCTCACGGATTCCCAGAAAATTCAGATTCGGTCCGTTGATCACCAGAATTTTCATCTTTTTTCTCTCCTTTTTTCTCTGTATGTCTTTCTGCTTCCGTAACTGCAGCTGTAACTCTTCCGCCAGTTCATCGGAATGCCTGTTATCCACATCCAGTATAATATCCGCACATTCCGCATAGATTTTGTCCCGGATCTCCAGCAGTTCCCGGATCCTTGTCAGAGGATCCTCACACTGCAGCAGGGGCCTTGTAGTGTCATTTTTCAGCCGCTCGTAGACCACTTCCGGCGACACTCGCAGATATACCACTGTTCCACACTGATGCAGCAGGGGCCGGTTCACCGGATTGACCGGAGTGCCTCCTCCCACAGACAGGATACGTTCGTATTTCTGTTCCCCGCATTTTCGCAGCAGTTCCGTCTCCAGTTCCCGGAAATAGGATTCACCGTCATCCGCAAAAATCTGTGTGATGCTCCTGCCCTCCTGTCTCTCGATCAGCTTGTCCGTGTCTTCTACCGGCATCCGTAGCAGATAGGACAGTTTCAGTCCCAGTGTTGTCTTCCCCGATCCCATAAAGCCGATCAGGACGATATTCCTTCGTTTGTGTTTCATTTTTTTATTTCCCGTCCTCTGTCTTTTTTGCTTTCTGCATCCGTTCATAGACTTTGTCTGCAAGCCAGGGTTCCACCTGGCAGCCTGTCCACAATTCAAAAGCAATGATTCCCTGATAGAGAAGCATCTTCGCACCATTATAGGCTTCACCGCCCTGTGCCTCCACCAGTTCCATAAACCGGGTCTTCGGTGGATTGAAGATCAGATCATATCCGGTGTGTACTCTCTTATAAAATGTGGGATCCTCGATCACCGCCGCATCACAGTCCGGATACATACCCACACTGGTGGCCTGTATTGCCAGATAGCGTTCCCCTTCCGGCAGCGTATCATACGCGTCTATAGACAGGGCTTTTGCAAATTTCCGGTTTTTTCCGGTGAGGTGATTCACCTCGTCCGCTATGCTCTGTGCCTTTTCCACCGTACGGTTCAGGATAATGGCCTCTTTCGCCCCCTTATCCAACAGCATCATGGCTACCGCTCTGGCTACTCCTCCGGCTCCCAGGATCAGCACTTTCTGTCCCTTGACTTTGACGCCGTCCTCGCACATGGCCCGGTACAATCCCGGCATATCGGTATTGTAGCCTTTATAGCCCTTTTCCGTGCGGACCAGCGTATTTACAGCACCGATATTTGATGCCAGCGGATCTATGTCATCCAGGTACGGGATCACATCGCTTTTATAGGGAACCGTTACATTTATTCCCAGCAGATTCAGTGCAAAAGCACCCTTCACGGCATCCTCCAGTCTTCCGGTCTCCACATGGAACGGGACATAGGCCAGATTTTTCCCAAGCACCATGGACAGGGTATTGTGGATCACCGGAGACAGGGTGTGCTCCACCGGGTTTCCGATCAGTCCGCAGGTTCTGGTATAGCCATTGATATCATTCAGCATTTTGATTTCCTTTCCGACGCTTTTCTCTATGGTAGAAAAACAGTACGATCTTTTCCAGATATCTCTTGAGTACGATCTGAATCTCTTCTTTCGGATGAATGGGTTTCGTCAGATAAGTCATGATCCCGCATTTCTTAGCCCCCCACACATCGGTGAACAGCTGATCCCCCACAAAAAGTGTGGTATCCGCCCCGGTATGCATCTGTTCCATAGCCCGCAGATAACCTTCTCTTCCGGGTTTCCCGGCCTTATAGATATAGGAAGCACCTACTGCATCCGCAAAACTTTTTACGCGGGGCTCCTTGTTGTTCGATAACAGCAGTGTCTGAAATCCCAGTTCCCGCAATCTGCCGAAGAACTCTGTTGCCTGCGGTGTTGCCGGTGCCCCGTGCGGTACGAGTGTATTGTCAATATCAAAAATGATTCCGCGATACCCCTGTTCATATAATGTTCTGTAATCTATGCCATAGGCGGAATCCGCCTCATAATCCGGGTAAAACTGATGCAACATCTGTCTCGCCTTTCGTCTGTTTTATAATGTAATCAGTATTCTCCTCTAGGGAAAATGCCTGAAAATATGCTTCTTCCAACGGAATCCACAGCTGCAGGAAGTCCTGTAGTATGTCCTCTCCGTTCCTCGTGCGGATCCGCTCCGTCTGCGTCTCATGGTCTATATCCAGAAATACTTTCCGGTCCATGTATTCTCCCAGTACCGGATGGCAGCTGTAAGCGCCTTCCACGAATACAAAACCGTTATTTTGTACCGGGAGCCAGTCTCCCGGTGCCATGCGGGAACAGTCAAATCTCTGATAGGAAAATGCTTGTCCCGATGCAAGCTTCGGCATGACTTCCGTCAAAAATCGTTCATAGTGCACATTTCCGCCGGGCTCGCTTCTGCGCTCCTGCGTCCGAAGTGCAGGCGGCAGAAAAAAATCATCCATATGGATCACATCTCCGCCCAGTTCTTTTGCAAGTCTGGCAGCCAGTGTTGTCTTCCCTGCGGCGCATCTGCCGTCAATGGCAATAATGCGCATTCCGGTGGGAAGCACACGCAATTCCTCTGTCAGCTCAGAAACAGTTCTCAGCGATCTCATCCACAGCCTCCGCAATGTATTCTCCCAGGCGTCTGCTCTCGACTCCCACGATAGTGGCATGGCATTTACTCATGGGGATCAGGATCAGTTTTGCATCATTCGAAGCTACCGCTGCTGCCATGGTGGGGGTGATCTCACCTAACATGGCATCCGCCATGACGATTCCCACCGGTCCTACGATCACGTCTGCCCTCTTACTGTTATATACCACGGCATTCTCCCCGGTGGCACCGCTTGTAACGCCGCTCTTCATCATATTCGCCGTAGCTGTGGCGTTGGTTCCCACTGCGATCAGTTCCGCCTCCGGAAACCGTTCCTTCAGAGCCTCCAGCAGGCTTCTGCCTACGCCTCCGCCCTGGCCGTCCATTACCATAATACGCATAACTTTACTCCTGCCAAAAATAATACATACATGTTCCATGATAGCATGGCAAATGCTTTTTTGCAATTTATCTTGACAAAAAAATGCCCACCCTTTATTATGTATTATGCTTCAGGAAGGAGCTTAACGCCAGAAGGCATATTTATCCCAGAAGGGAAAAGTGTGCCGTTCTGGCTTTTTTGTTACTGTTCAGGTTTCTCCGTCTCGGAGAGGCTTTTTGCGAATGGAGACTCTGAACAGTTATATCTTATCAGGAGGTTTTCCATGAAAAAATTAACTGTTTTAAACAAGAGCATCCTCACTGCTCTGTGTGTTGCCTTATGTGTGGTTCTGCCCATGACTCTGCACGCCATTCCCAAGGGCGGTGTCCTGTTCTCCCCCATGCATCTGCCCGTGCTTCTGTGCGGTCTGGTCTGTGGAGCACCTTTCGGTCTGGTCTGCGGCATTCTCGGACCTCTGGTATCCAGTCTGCTTACCGGTATGCCCGTTTTCGGATATATGCCTGTCATGATGATCGAGCTGGGGCTCTATGGTCTGATCAGCGGTCTGGTCATGCAGTTTCTTCGCAGCGGTAAACTGGTTGTTGATCTGTATGCAGCTCTGGTCATTGCCATGCTGGGCGGCCGTGTGATCACCGGTATCCTGCGCGCACTGATCTTTGCAGGCGGTTCCTACAGCTGGTCTGCCTGGGCTACCGGATATTTCGTATCCTGCCTCCCCGGTATCATTATCCAGCTGATTCTGATCCCCATCATCTATGTTGCACTGGAACGCGCTCATCTGCTTCCGGTACGCTACCCTGCAGTTTCTGTTTCCGCCGAAACCGAAGCCGCATAATATAAAGAGCGACATGCACCGCCGGGCACACCACGCAAAAAATGGCTCTTCTGTCTTACGACAGGAGAGCCATTTTCTGTTTGTAAATTCGTATGAAATAGAGGATTTCCGCCACTGCGGTGATACTCCAGGAGAAAACATACAGCAGATACAGGGACGGTATCGTATGGAAATAGGCAAATACGGTGTAGACCCAGATTACACGGAACACGCAGGAGCCCATGATGACAATGAACATAGGTATAATGCTCTTGCCCATGGCTCTGGCCGCCGCAATGGTACAGTCCATAAATGCCGAAATACAATACGAAAATCCCATGATTGTCAGACGGTACATACCCGCATCTCTGGTAAACAGGGACAAAAACGCTCTTCCGAAAAATACCAGTGACACTCCCAGGATCAGACCGATGGCGAAGGAATATGCCAGGCTGATGAGGTAACTGTTCCGCACCCTTTTCTTCTTGCCCGCACCGTAATTCTGTCCCATAAAGCTGCCGCAGGCGGTATAGAATGCCGCCATGACATCGTATACCATGGCATCTGCATTGGTGGCTGCGGAATTGCCTGCCACCATGGTGGCATCAAAGGAATTCACACCCATCTGCACAAAGCTGTTGGCAAACTGGAAAATTACGTTCTGCAATCCGGAGGGCATTCCCAGCTTCAGGATATCCTTCGTAAGTTCCGGATCCAACCGCAGCTTTCCCGGATGCAGGGCATAAATGTCTTTGCAGTGAAGCAGTGCCTGCAGGATTAATGCTGCAGATACATACTGGGAAATGATACTGGCCAATGCCACTCCTGCCACATCCATATGACAGCGATATTAATCAATGAATCCGAAGTAGCGACAATATTGGAACGATATTGCGCTTGTGTCAACAACAATGCATAATCTGCCAGCTCTTTTCCCTCCAAATCTTCCGGCATAACGATAGACTCCAATACTTTTAAAGCAGAATCCGGTTCATCCCACATTCGTTTTTCTGCCATATCCAATGCATATCTTGCCTCTTTATGACCACAAGATGCACAAAAACACAGGACGAACAACAACATAATAAGAACTATACGACATAACAACTTGCCGCTCTTCTCTACCATATACATAACTTTTGTTTTTTTATAATAAGCTTAAACGCATACAATATTACAACTACCCGATAATACCACCAAATAATTTCATACTAATCTTCTTTCCGATTCGTTGTGCCACACGGACGTATGCATAACTCCATGCATACGTATGTATAGCCCTACACATACGTATGTGTAGCCCCATGCGAACGTATGTATAGTTCCGTGCAGACGTATGTGTTTGAAATGGGTAAAATTTATTAACACTAAATATAAGAAGAAGGCATTACGTCTCTTATTCTACAATAAGTAATGAATTGCAACAACCATACAATATTATTTTTATTTCTTCATTTTATTCAGACTTCATTCTTTTTTTCTGTTTCTTCAAAGAGAATATAGGCAAAAACATGAAAATGCCCAATATAGAAGCAATCAATCCTCCAATCGTTCCGGCTGCTAACGGAAACCAAAAGGCCTCTTTTCCCTGACCTATCATGAAAGGAATAAATCCCAAAATAGTAGACACAACAGTCAGGAAAATAGGAATAATCTTTGAATTCCATGCTTTAGTATACGCTTGCACGTCCGAAAGCAGCGGATAACGTTTGCGGATGGAGTTATACTCATTCAATATATAAATACTTGCATTCACCGTTATACCGCATAACAATACGAAAGATGCAAAACCACCCTGGTCGAAGTTTAAGCCAAAAAGATAGAAAGTCAAGAACACACCAATATACGAAATAGGAATCACAAAAATAATAGCCAACGGTTGTTTGAGCGAATTAAACAAAATGCCGGTGGTAAAGAAAATGATTGCAATCACAATCAAGAGCAATGCATATTGTGCATTGTCCTTCTTCCCCCATGACCACCGTTCCTGCTCATCCTCTGCCGTATATCCCATCGGCAATATCTTATTAAAGGCTTCCAAATCCTTCTTCAACAACTTTCTTCCCTGCTCGGAAGAACCTATATACTCATATTGCAGACACAAACGATACTGCTGATTTTCTTTTGCCACCTTCTGCGGAGACTGTCCTTTCTCTACCGTTGCAAAATCAGCTAATTTATAAGAGTGTCCGTTTATCATCAAAGGAACATTTACCAGCCCCCACACATCATATTGCTGCCCTTGCATGGAAGACAGCTTCAACCATTCAGCCTGATTTTCAAACAAAACACTTCCGCAATAAATATCACGCCCGAACACAGGTCCCAAAGCATTGAATAACTGTGTAGCCGTAATATTCTCCTTGGCCATCCTTTCCCTGTTCAAGTCAAGGTAGAATTCGCTGTAATCATCCTTCCACCATGAGAATTCAGAATTGATAATCACCTCTTTTATTCGACGATGCTCCAAAAGTTTCTCTTTCAAACGGTCTCCCCAATAAGCCAACTCATCATAATTATAACCATACATCTTCACCCGGAAACTTCCGGCACTCTCGCGCACATCATTGTTGAAGCCCTGGTCTTGCAAACCATATACTCCCCAGCTTCCTCCTCCCAGCGTCAAAGCTTTACTGATAATATTAGACTTCAATGTATAAGGGAAGCCACTGTGTTCCACTTCTTTCGTAAAGTAAATCTGTAAGTTTGCCTGCCGTGCGCTATATATAGCTGTCTGGAACTGCCTGATTTCCTTAAAATCGCTCAAGTAAGTTTCCATCTTCTTGACCAATGCATTCATTTGCTCCAATGTACTTCCGTTAGGCAGATTGGCATTTACATACAATACCACTTCTCCCTCGTCACGATTAAAGTAACTGCCTTCGTATACTTTCTCGACAAACAGACGCAAACTGCCTCCCAATGCCTTGTCGACTATCGGTTTTACTTTCTCTTTATAAGTGGAGTTGCCGAATACCTTATTATAATATTCCGCAAATGTCCCCTCCCCTTCCATCTTATCGGGCAACATAAAGACAGGCAGGCCAAAGCCCAATACCAATAAAATACAGGCCGGCACCCTAAAGCGGCACAAGTAATAAATAAATCCCTGATAGAAGCGAGTAAAATAAACCGCAAAACGCTTCATCCAAGTGCGTCTGTGCTTCTTCGTCTTTTTCTTCTCCAACTTAATCTTGTCAATCATGGAAGGAACAAAGAACAAGGCTACAAACAATGAAACAGCCAGATTTATAATTACCACAGCCGCAAAATCCTGCAAGTTCAACCGAATCTTTTCATCAAGGAAGAAAATAATAACCAATGCTCCGATGGTAGTTAAAGTAGCAGCCAGCACAGAGACAAATGCTTTCAGATTCCTACGATGCAAAATATGATCGGTCATGACAATAGTATTGTCTATCACCAAGTTGAGAGAAATGGTAATACCGGCCAAAGAATAAAGCTGCATTTCCAGTCCGAAGATATAATAGAAAATAGCAGCTACGGCTATGTTGATAGTCAAGCTGGTTACTATCAGAAACAGATAACGCAAATTGCGGGTAATCAATGCAACAAACAGCAATAAAATCAGCACAGTCAGTCCGGTACGGAAATAAATTTTATCCAATTCCTTTTGAATATACTCCGTGGCATCATAACCGATATGTACCTCATATCCGGCCGGCATCTTTGCCTGCAATTCCGCCATACGGTCTTTTACCTGACGGCTCAGTTCCAGCTGATTTGCCGTTTCCTCAGCCGTAATATAAAGATAGATAGAATTCAGTCCGTTGATGCGGTAATAGCTCTGTGGCTGTTCTTCCACATGCTTTACTTTTATCAACTTATCCAATGTGACCACCGTTCCATCTCCTGTCTCCAGTTTGATGGCATCGGGCTCAAACTCCGTTTCCTTGCCTGTAGCAGTGCGCACCACCCGAATCCAGTCCTTATCATCCGGCCCCTTCTCTATAGAACAAATACCCAGAAATTCTTTCTCGTAATGGCGGTTGATGGCAACCTGCACGTCTCCCAGTGTTATTCCCAAGCGAGACAACTGTTCACTGTCATATTCCAATTGCCACTCCATCGGAGTAGCCCCATTCAATTCTACTTTATATACACCCGCCAATTGTCCCAGCACCGGTTTTATGTTCTCTTCGGCATAGTTTTGAATCAAGATAGGATTAGAGGGCGCATTGAGAGTATATGTCATAAATGGCCTCGATGCTTTATCATCCGAACGGCGGGTACTAATCTGAGGATAGCTGACTCCGTCAGGCAACTGCGCCCACGTTTGGCGGATAATGGTTGACACTTCAAAACGGGCAGCATCAATATCCGCATGCTTATCCAGTTCCAGCGTTATACTTCCTCCTCCATTATCAGAAGTAGATATTACATTTTTTATTCCGTTTACCCTTGCCAGCATCGATTCCAGTTTGCTGGTCACCTCAGCCTCTATCACCCGCGATGAATTACCCGGCATTCTAAATGAAATAGTGAGCCCCGGCAAAACACGCGACGGTGCCAGTTTGACCGGCAATAACGGAACCAAAGCCAAACCTATCAACGCCAAACAGACAAAAGTGACTATCAGCGTAAACGAAGATAAAGTACGAGAGTTGCTCATCGATACATACCTACATTAAAATCAAACTTATCAGATAATGAAAATCCCGAAGCAAAATCGTGCAATGTCAGTTTCCGTATCTTATAATAATTCAACCAATAATTCTGTAAAGCCGAAATATAATTCTTCTGTGCTTCTTGTTGGCGATTTAATGAAAGAGTCAGACTGTTTACATCCGCTTTGCCGATAATGAAGCGTTGGCGTGTCTGTTCATACGCCATCACCGCCAAGTCCAATGCTTCTTCGGCACTGGCAATCAGGCGCTGCTGGATATTGAAATCACTTACGGTCATTATCACCTCTTCTTCCACACTAAGCTCTTCCTGACGTGCGGCAATCTTTACCACATTCAGGTTATTCTTTGCCATATTGTATTTTCCTTTTCTTACTCCCCAGTCCACCAATGGAATAGAAACACTCACCGACACCAAATCCTGTTGCAAAGGGTGGCGGTAGGCATCTCCGAACTTATCTGCTACCTGATTGAATCCGACACTGGCATTCAGGCTGGCATTAAAACGAGATTCCACCTTGGTCTTATTCACATTCTGTTCTGCTTCCAAAATATTCTGGCGTTGCTCCAAGAAAGACGGATTGTTCTCTTTTGCTTTAGCCAGAGCCACATCTACCGGAATCTCCATGGCGGCGGGGCGACCGGGTAAAGACAATTCGATAGTCGTATTCTTATCCAGATTCAGAAAAGAAGCCAATGAGAACATAGCACGTTTCAGCGCTATCTGTGCATTTTCCAAAGTGTTATGCGCATTCACTTTATCCAATTCAAGGGTCAATAAATCCGCACGTGAAATGGCTGCTATTTTATGGCGTTGCAGTCCGATACTATACAAGGTATCACTGGAAGACACATTCTCTTTAGCCAATTGATAGTCGGCTTGAGCCATTGCCAATGCAAAGAAGTAAGTGACAGCCTCCTCTGACACGGTCTCCGTATTATAAATGAATTGTTTCTTTACCTTTTCATATTTCAGCGGTTCAATCTTACGGTCCCAACGAAATGCATTATACCCCAACAAGCTCTGCTGATAGCCCACCCGGATAGGCACACTGGAATATTGGGTAGATTTCGTATCACCGAAGTTGCGCATAAAGTCAAGTTGCGAATCTATATAGAAAGTACCGCCTGTCCAATCCAGATTCTGCCTGATGCTCAGTCCGCCACCGGCACTGAACATCTGCTGTTCACGATATACGTCCATATCCTCATTAGAGTCATAACGCTGAGTGATATACCGGTAATACTTTGCCGGAGTCAGGTCGAGTGTCAAACTGGGAAGGCGATTTGCTTTATAGGTTCTGAATTCCCAATAACCCGATAAATACATATTTTGATATCTGAATGCCGACAACGAACTGTCATTCGCAATCTCTATCGTATGCTGCAAATCCAATTTCACCGTCTGCTGTGCCTTTACGCCAACCGATAAAAGACAGCCTATGATCCATATACTAACGTACTTCATTTTTATCATGTTTTCTATAAATAAACCAATATATCAAAGGAATAATGAACAAACTGACCAATGTTCCCACTACCATCGAGCCAATCATGGCAATAGACAATGGCTTTTGCAATTCCGATCCCATATCCGAAGTAAACAACAATGGCACCATTGCAAAAATAGTAGTCAACGACGTCATGATAATAGCTCTCAAACGTCTCTTACCGGCAATATGGATAGCCTCAACCAAAGGTATTCCGGTTTTACGCAACTCGTTAATAGTATCCAGTTTCAGAATAGAGTCATTCACCACAATACCGCAAGTTACAATAATACCGATAGCCGACATCAAATTCAGCGTATGTCCAAACACCCATAAGGTAATCAATGCAAAAGCTGTATCTACCGGTATCTCCAACAGCACGATGAGCGGCTGCAAGAAACTCTCGAACTGTGCACACAAGATAAAGTACATCAACAAAAGCGACACAAACAGAATAACAGTCAGTTCTCCCATCATCTTTTCATTCGAAAAGAAACTGCCTGAGAAATCCACTTCCCACTCATTCTTTTCTTTAACCGTTTCCTTCACTTCCTTCATAAGTCGTGTAGGGTTTTCAACATCATAAAAGCTCAACGGAATATACTCTCCGTTCTTACCGGCCGTAATACTCTTCAAATCCTCAGCCGGAACAATCGATACCAGCTCACTCAGCGGAATATAATTCACCTGTCTGTTCTTATCAGGCTGAGTTTGAACCAAAGTTTCATTCAGAATACGGTTCACGCTTTTTTCTTCTCCGGCAATGCCGATAGGCAAATATTGCTGGTAAGAACGCAAGGTAGACACTTTGTTTTCTTTAAAAGCAGTGCGCAACACCCTGGTCAGTTCCTCGTAAGCAATGTTATACAACAGCAACTTTTCCCGGTTCACCACCAAATTCAACTGATTACGGAAAGCAATACCCGTCGGAGTCATTCCCGTTGCCTGAATAACGTTCTTTTCCAACTGCTGTAATTGCTCGGCTTCGGGAGCTTTTGATTTATTGGCAGCATGAAGCTCTGCCACGATATCTGCCTCCCCTGTCACAAACAACTTCTCAAAAATAGTTTCGGGAGGAGAAAAAGATATCACAGCCAAAGGATATTTCTCTTCCACTTCCTTCGTCAACAAATCCTGCAATGGAAGTATCTCTGTGGGTGTCCCGGTCTTAAAATAAAGTTCCGCTTCGGTTGAAGACAACTCACTTCCTCCATTCAATATGTAATCCTGCATACCCACATAAGCCGTATGTTCAGTCACCTTATCATCTGTCAGTTTCATCAGCTCATCCACCCGCCGATTATTCTCGTCCACGTGAATATTTTCATTCCATTCGATACGCATTATCAGTTCGTTCTGGTCTATCTCCGGCATCCTTTCCTTTTCCATAAAATAAAAGAAGAACACACAAACAGGCAAAGTGGCCAAAGTGCCCAACAGACTAATTTTCTTATGAGAAAACACCCAATCGATACCTTTATCATAAAAACCCTCCAGCCATTCGTTTTTCAACAGATTATCAAATCTCTTGGACAAGAAGCTTTTGCTCCGTATGCCTAATCTATAGAATAACAGATAAAGCACAGGTAAAAGCATAATACCGGTGACATACGAAATCATCAATCCCACTGTGATGGAGAAAGCCTGGTCCATAAAGATAGCACCTGCAATCCCGCTCATAAATATCAACGGCAGGAAGACAGCAATGGTAGTCAGTGACGAACTCAACATCGGAGTAATCATTTCCGTAGTTCCCACAGCACATGACCGCCTCAATGAATATCCCCGCTCCCGATATTGAGAAATATTCTCCGTCACAATGATAGAGCTGTCAATCATCATACCCACAGCCAAAATCAAGCCCGACAATGAGATAACATTCAATGAAACATGGCAGAAATAGAAAAAGAAAAAAGTAATGACAATAGAGGTCACCATACTGATACCGATAACCAACGGCGAGCGGATATCTCCCAAGAACAATATGGCAACAATGAAAATAAACAAGAATCCTAAAGACAAATTCTGTTGCAAATTGGAAATGGTATAATCCAACAATTCCGTCTGGTTACGGCTTATACTGAACTCAATATCAGGATAAAGAGAAGCAAAATAATCAGTCGTTTCTTTCAACTTCTCCTTCATTTCATCCATATTCTCGTCACTCTGCTTTATGATAGCCAGAGTAACCGCTTTTTTACCTCCGGCAACGGATAGCCCGCTTTCTTTTTGTGATACGACATCCACTTTGCAAAGTTCCTTCAATTGCAAAATACGGTCTCCCTTACGGATATATATATTCTTCACATCTTCGGTGGTACGGAGCAACGTAGCAATACGGATATTATATTCATAATACCCATCCCTTACCAACATACTTCCCGGCTCCACATTATTGGAAGCCAATGCATTCTCGATATCCTCCACCGTGATACCCGTCATGGCCAGTTTATCTTTATCGGGAACTATCTGAAGTAATTTTCCGGGGACACCGGTAATATCAGCCATTGCTACCTCAGGCAACTGTTCGATGCGGCGTTTGACCACATTTTCCGCCAGTTCGCACATATCCAGAAACTGTTGCTCATTCGTGCCCTCATAAGGCCGGTCATTCTTCAGTGTCATGTTCAGATAGAAAACCGGAATATCCGTTGCACTTGCCTTTATTGCTTTAGGACGCGCCACCTCTTTGGGCAGGCTGTTCATGGCAGCATCAATCTTTTCATTGACCTCTATAAACGCCAAATCCGTATTGACACCAAACTCGAACTCCATGCGGATAACACCTGCACCGTCACGAGTCTCACTTTTTATTTCTCTCAATCCCGCTACCTGCAATAATTGTCTGCGCACCGGTGTAACGACTGTATTCTCCAACTCACGCGCCGAAGAGTTTTCTCCCGACACCTGAATGGTAATTTGGGGAATAGCGATGTCAGGCAACAAAGACACCGGCAATGAGAAATACGTCACCAGCCCGATAATAAAACAGGCAGTGAACGCCATCAGCACGGCTATAGGGCGTTGTAATAAGAACTTTACCATTTGCTAATTCTTTTCAGATTCTTCAATTCATTCAGAATGACAATTCTCAATTCTTAATTACCTTGACAGGAGCTTCATGAGCCAAATTTACATTACCGGTGACTATCACTTCCATTCCTTCCTCCAGACCGTCTGTGATGGTATACTCTTCCATATTTTCCAGCCCTGTATGCACATAATTCCACATAGCCTTACCGTCTTTCAGCGTAAATACCACCTGCTTGCCCGAACGCAGAACAACAGCCGTTTTAGGAATCACCAACTGCTCTCCTACCGAACGCTTCACACTGACTCTGACATTCATCCCGTCAAAAAGTTTATTGCCTCCATTCACCCGCGCCTTTACACGCACCATACCATTTTCATCCACCAGCGGATTGATTTCACTGATATTTCCCTGACGTACACCGGCAGCGGAAGCATAAGGAGTCACTTCCACTTTATCCCCTACCTTAATCAGAGGCAACTCACTTTCAAGCACAGTGAAATCAACTTCCATCGTACCGGCGTTAATTACCCGGCAAAAAGCTTCTGACGTTTTTGGAATGTTATGTTCTTTTTCGAAGAGATTGGCAACAACACCATCGAAAGGTGCCACCAGTGTAGCTTGTTCCACATCATATTTGGCAGACTCATATTGGGCTTTACTTTGCTCATAACCACTTTTTACTTTTGCCAATTCCAATACATCGGCCGGCACAGCTTTCAAATTATCGGGTGCATACCCCTGTCCTATCAATACATCCTGCATCTCCAGTGTGGACTGGGCCAATCCATTTTTCTGCTGTGCCAACGTATTATTCAACTTAAACAAATCAAGTTCTGCTATTTTCTGCCCTTTACGCACCACATCTCCATTTTTCACCCAAACATGGGCCACTACTTCTGCAGTGCGAAAATACAAGTCGGCATAATCCTTTGCCGTAACCTTCCCATTACTGATCAGTTCATGATTGAATACTCGTTTTTCCAGCGGCACCACCGTCACCTCATTGGGCAATGAGGGCAATACAGTTTCCACACCTTCTTTTTCCTTAGAATCTTTTTTTTCATCAGAACAAGCTGCCACTGTAGTGGCCAGCACCAGCCCATAAGCCAATATGTGTAATTTCATAGTCATGTTATTCTTGTTTAAAAGACAAATAAAAATATTATATTTGAATAAAACTCATTTTCCCTCTTCTTTTTTTGTTAAATTTTCTTTTTTAGGCATTTATACAATTCAGTACAAATAGGAATATCAAAGTAATTTCTTTATTTCCTCCCTCATTTGCCTGATGGCCGTGGATTGCACCTTCGGCTCTTTCTCCATTACCATCCTTGCGGCCTGTTCCAGTTTTTGCCGTTGATAAAACCCCGGTTCCGCATATAGCTTTGCCAACAGGAAATAAGGATAGATTCTGCCCGGCAGCCGATGAGTGGAACGAATCAGCCAATATTCCGCCTCTGCATAATTACCCGCCTCCTGCTCGTTCTTGCCTATTATGTTCAGTATCATCGGGTCGCCACTCACCTTCAACGCCTCCTTCATAACCACATTCGATTCCTCATTTCTGTGCAGTTTGTGCAGGGCATGACCGTATTCAAACAGATAGCGGGCATTCCATTTCATGTCTTCGTATATCTCCGCATAGACTTCCGCCGCCTGTTCATAAGCCCCCGAACGGTAAAACATCTGTTTCCGGTGCCATGCCGACGAAGCCGTCTCACGCACCTCCTTCCACCGATACACCCGGTAACACCCATAGCCCGCCGACAACAATAAGAACACGGTTCCCGCCATGCAAACCAATGGGCGTCGGGAGGAAAGGGTCTTTATTGCGCACCCTGTTACCAGCAATGCCAGGGCAACGACAAACAGAAGGAACTGGAACGGATAGGAAGAAAAGGAGAACACGGCCAAAGACAGCAGTGCACCGCACAGCCCGTACTCCTTCTGCCTGTGCCCGGCATAACCGCTTCCGCCCACCACCAGCAACGCCATCAGGAGCACGGGAACTCCCCATGCCATCGCCACCTGAAGATATTCATTGAACACATATTCGGGTGACCCCGCCACCCGTTCCTCGGTTTCCGTGTAGTTGCCCGCCGAGAAATAATCTTCCTGCGCCTGCCCATAGGCACCGGGGACGCCGTCCCATCCGTATCCGCGCCACGGTTGTCCGGCTATGGCGTGCACGGACACCTTCCACATCAGCAGCCTTCCGTCTGCCGAGTCCTTCTTCATCAGGTAAACACCGGCAAGCATCCCTCCTGCAAGCAATACCAGCAGAATTGCCCCTACTTTCGTCCGTCTCGGGTGACAACGGATGTAGGCGTGAATCTCCTTCCGGTAATGCATATATGCGATGTATGCCGACGAGACCGCCCCGGCCATCCATGCCGAGCGGCTCATTCCGGCCGGCAACACACAAATAAGGAGTAACAGCACGGATAAGGCTACATAATAGGCCGTCGTTTTCTTTTCCTTCCTGCGCTTCAGCCATTCATACAGACAGACCGGAAGCGTCATGGCAAGGAAACCGGAGTAAGGCCCCGGATTGTAGAAAGAGCCGGTAAGGGCATAGAGCGAGTGGTTGGAGGCGGTAAAGCCATATACCTGTGCAAGCCCCCATACCGCTTCTACCGCACCGGCAAGGATGAAGAGCCAGGTGATAAATAGACAAATCCCACTTGCCATTATTTTATTTATATGTTTCATTTTATTCCTTTCCACACCCTGTCCCAACGGATATGTCCGTCGGCGGGATCTTCCGATTTCCATATTCTTGTTGCCTTTCCCACTATGTAGCTTTCGGGCAGCAGTCCCCAATACCGCGAATCGCGGGAGTTTTCCATGTTGTCGCCCGATACGAAGTAATAGTTCTCCCTAAACCGGTATTCCCTTATCAGGCTGTCGCCCAAGTAAACAAGTTTATCCCTCAATGAAAGTTTCTTTTTTTGTTCGTACCTTATGATATGTTGATAAAATAATATTGAGGTGCTATCCAATGATACCACCTGCCCTTCTGCCGGGACAGGCAGGGGACCGAATTCCTTTATCGTCCATCCCAACCGTTTGCTCCACGGAAAACTCTCCATGACCACTCCCCGTAAATTGTTTTCCGTCAGGCCGGAGATGCGTCTTTGGGCGGCTATATTTCCCAATTCTTCCTCTGTCCCACGTATCCGATAGAATCCGTTCCTTATTTCCAGCGTATCTCCCGGCAGGGCGATACAGCGTTTTACATAATACAGCATGACATCCATCGCCAGGGAGTCTTGCTTGGCAGGATAAGGGAAATTGAAGACCAGCACATCATTGCGCTTAACCTTTCCGACTCCCGGCAGCCGGTGAATCTTCACCTCCTTGTCTTCCAATGCATCCCAGATATTGAAGATGCGGGCTCCCATTATCCATTTGTTCACCAATATGCGGTCGCCTGCCTGCAGGGTGGGAGCCATTGAATCAGACGGGATGGTAAAAGTCGTGAAACAGGTTGTTTGTAATACCAGCCATCCTATTATCAATATGCATATATAGAAAGCGACCGACAGCAAGCAGTCCGTTATTTTTTTCAGCCTTTTCACCTTTCCTACCATTTGTTTAAGAATATTTGTTGCCCGTTTTGCATATAGAACACCTGTTCCTCCTTGCCGGCAGATAGGTTATGCAGCCAAAGCAGCGCGTTTTTGGGAACATTGTTGTAAACCAACCGGGGTTCCGTTGCCGTTTTCCTGCCTAAAGACACCCAGCCGTCAGGTCCGTTTTGGTAGAACAGTTCATATTCATGTCCCATACTGATAAAATTCTCATCATTGCGTGGCACATAAACTATCTTTTTTATCCATTCATCTTTGCCGAGGTCTAAAGTTACATAGCCTCCTTTTTCATCTGAAAGGAAATAGGTCAGATAGTTTCCGTCACAAATATTCTCTTTTACTTCTTTCTCATTTCCTTTACACGGCTCACTTCCGTTTATAATCTTAAAAGGCAGATTTACCGTGTCCTCTTCTGAACGAAATAACATTAGCTCTGCAATGCGTGCAGGTTTATCTGCAGCTGCTTGATATCGCACATACCTGTATTTTTTTTGAGGATGGCATATCACTTGATTATAATTCACTCTCGGTGTGTCAGCAACCATATAGAGTAACTCACTCTGTCGAAAATCCAAAGAATTTGAAACATCCAAGTGGCTTCCTATGATTTCACTGATATGGAAACGCGTCCATTTTCGTAGCGGATATTTTCGGAATAATTCAACGGTTTCTACTTCTTTCTCAGGCTGGAAATATTTTAATCCTTTATCTGTCAGCCAAAAAGGAAATCCTATTGTATGAAACAGACTTCCATTATGATTAGAAGCCAAAGGTACATAAATGACACCAGGCTCTATATTTTTCATATTGGCTTTACCATTTTGGTGTAACGCCATATCTATAGCCTTCCAGCCCGGAAAAGAAAAGACTCCCAAATAGGCATATTGTCCACATTCAGTCTCATCTATTTCTACTTCCACACTGTTTTCGCCAAAATATTCACCGGTGACATCCTTTATGTAGGGAGACTTTAAGACAGCGGGTACCTCCGGCTTGTCCATTATTCCCGTTATATCCTTTTTCTGCTTGCCAAAACATTGTCTGTATATTTTGCCTTTTAAACGTTTGTCATCATATCCTTGAGTAACCTTTCCCTCATCATATTCAAAAGGGATTATTCCGGTCCCATCCTTTATGACATTCCAGGAATGGCCGCCTTGGGCTTCGGGAGCACTTATAATGAAATCCGTGGCAACAGGTATGCCTACCGAACGGAGGACATATACAGACAAGTCACAACTCTCCCGACAATATCCGACACAGTTCTTTTGCAAAAACAGGGCTCCCAGATGAGGCAGGCTTAATTCATCAGAATATACATAGCCGCTTTCTCGTTTTACAAACCTGATTAACGAGTCTGCTGCTACCATCATATCATTGCCTTTATATAAAGAATCAAGTACAGCCGAATATTTTTGATAAAAAACCTTTCGCCAGTTTTCCAACGGCTCGTCCCCTATGCGATAAGGCAATATCCATTCACAGAACTCGTCAAATGAAAGAGAGTGCCGCCACGGTCTCTTCTGCCAGGCAGCAAAGGCCAAGTCTATATTTTCAATTAAATACTCAGCCTTTATAGCGTGACAGTCATACACCTTGGGTGTGCTCTTGTAGGAGAACTTACTCCATCTGTCTTGCAAATCACGAGGAAAATGTTTTTTATGGAATATGACGGATTGTATTTTTCTCAAACTGTCCAGACCGGAACTTTTTGCATACGAATAATATCCCGGCATATTCTTTATGAGAAAACATGCAGCATCATATTTAGGACCACTATCCTTATAATGTTCCAGTACTTTTTCCAGCTCTATTCGGTTCTTGCCTGCGGCATTCAGGGAATACTTCAAATCCTTTTCCCGGTAGCACGAACTAAAACAGATAGTGGATAATACGATAATTAAATAGATATTAGTTCTCATAACCAGTTTGTTACTTATACTCTTGAAGGCTTTTGGACTGTTTGCCGATGTTCTATAACTTATACTTCAAAATGACAGGCGGCTCCATGACAGACGGACGTGAAGCACAATAAAGCGTATCCTCTTTCTTATTTATGGATATGGAATACACATATCGGTCTAGTTTATAGTTGCAAAGCAAGTTTCCGTCAAAGTCCAGTTTGAATATTTCCACAGGTGAGAGATTTTTCATGTCGAAATGCTTGTTGCCTTCATAAACCAAATAAATATGCTTGTCGGTGATATAATAATCCGTATAAGCATGATAATCACATTCATCAGCAAAAGTGACGAAGGCTACGGGAGCATCTATTTGCCTCCGGGTATACTCCGGTGAAAAATGGTCGGGGCCGACCAATTCGCGAATCTGCTTTAATGAATCATTATAGATTCGGATGGCATCACGATGCATGTCCGCAGTCCACAACTCCTGAGTTTGTGGGTTCTTAAACAGACGAGCACCATTCACGGAAGCCACAAAGAAAGGAAAATCATCCATTCCCTTGCCACTGTCCTCTCCTTTTTGGTAATAGCCGAGGGGAGAATCCACTTTACTGAATTGCTTATCATCCAGATACCACATGTGATATCCTATGTAGCGGTTATCATCCAATAGGCATAAATCCGAAGTAGGCAAAACTTCCGATGAATATCTGAATTGCTCGTCGGGAACGAACTTGCGGCTATTCAATAAGGTCTTTAAATCGACGATATAACAGGTCTTTGAATTCGGGTCTTGCAAATAGAAATTGTCGGAAGCATTAGAGTGAAGTCCTAAAGCGCAGCTGAACATTTCTCCCGGACCGTTACCTTTTGTTATCAATTGTGCCAACGGCTGCAATGTGTTCAGGGAATAGAGTTCGAGCAGGAACTCGCAATTGGGCTGATTCACCACTACAAGCACGCTATCGTTCATCACACGGAAACCGGCCGGGTTAAGCAGGCTGTCAATTGCAATTTCTTGTGGATTACTCAATTCTTTCGTTGTCTGAAAGTCCTCGCGCGAAAAGGAAACGTCTCCGGCTACCTCCTTCTGAGGCATGCAACTGCTGAGGAGTGCTGCTGCTATTACAGCAATTAAATTCTTTGTTTTCATATTCTATTTGTTTTCAATGGATTAAAATCTCTCCAATAGATGGTTCGGGTGCATTTAGAAGAGAGTCGCAGGGTGGGAAGAACATCTTCCGGCAAAGAAAAATATGTTTATTTCCACCCTCTTTCTGCTCTCATGAGTTTTACTGTTTTTATAATCCTTTCTGTTATCTTTAAACGAAGCAGAGAATGCTTTTGATTATTGCTATTTTTTACGCTCTTCAAGGTGAATTTGCGTTTCTGCTTTTCTGTTTTGAAGGATGCAAGTCGGATGATACCATAATTATTAATCGGTAATTTTACAAATTCTTATAATTGGATTATCATCTATGCTAACTGCCGAGAGTTCATCCTGTATTTTTTTGTCTTTAATTTTACTATTCCCGTCTATGTAGAGTTCATTGTCGAAAATAGTAAATAAATAATTTTCGGAAGAATAAA
>OLZI01000720.1_pt1 | contig 21032 bp, 18 predicted proteins | sample 1674061 | NCBI WGS metagenome assembly OLZI01 (sample SAMEA103958139, study PRJEB25191) | human gut metagenome | biome: human-associated habitat [ENVO:00009003]; feature: intestine environment [ENVO:2100002]; material: feces | place: Germany | collected 2013/2015 | reverse complement strand
GTACGGTGGTGTGAGAGGTCGGGAAAATTTATTTAATTTTCCCTCCTACTCGATTTTATGGGATTCGATTATCAAAAGGTGGATTTCATTTTTTGATAATCGAATCATATTAAAATTCAGAAAATTATCAGAAAGGCCGGATATGAGAGAAAAAACATACAGTTTCACGATAGAAGAAATCCCGATCATTGTGACGAAAAAACGCATGAAAAATATGTATCTGCGTATCAGTAAAGAGGATGGCAGTGTGCGCATTTCGGCGCCGCATCAGATGAGCGACGAGCGGATTTACCGTTTTGCAAAGGAGCGGATCGACTGGATCCGGGTTTACAGGAAAAAATATCTGCGTGCGAAAGAGGGACGCAGGGAAGTAAGACAATTAAGCGAAGCGGAATTAAAACAGCAGAAACTGCTTTTGAAAAAAGACGTGGAAAAATTGATTGCAAAATGGGAACCCGTCATGGGCGTAAAGGCATCCGGTGTTACGATACGCCAGATGAAAACACGCTGGGGTTCCTGCAATGTGAGGACACACCACATCAATATCAATCTCGCACTGGCGAAAAAGCCGCCGGAGTGTCTGGAGTATGTGGTCGTGCATGAGCTGACACATATTTTAGAACCGAGTCATAATGCCGTGTTCTGGGGCTATATGACACAGTTTTATCCGAATTGGAAGCGTGTCAGAAAATATCTGAATGATGAAGTACCGGAATAAATGTTATACAAACTGATTTTGGGTTTCGTCATATTCGTAATCGATCATTTTTAATTTTTCAGTGATCGCATCGGCATCTGCATGAAATGTGGCAACAAACTCAGAAAAAGACGGATAATTGTCGCGGAGCTGTGTATTGACGAAACTTAAAAGCATAGCAGGATCGTTTGGAAGATTTTGATATTCAGTCATAATAAACCTCGTTTCTTCTATATTATGGTAAACGGTTTGCCCGTGTAGTGGGTTGCCCATGATTACCGCAGATATGCGGTCTTTTCTGTGAACGGTTTCTATGCTAAAATAACATGGGAACGCAAAAAATGCAAGGAGACGATAACAGCATGGAACAAAAGATTGACAAAGAAGTGTTTGATAAATTTTTTACGGAGAGTTACTGCCCGGTTGACTATACAACGGTAAAGGAAGAGTTCGAACAGATCGCATCGGTGGGAAATGATATTTTTACCGGAAGTTATGAGGCAAGAAATTTAAACCGTGGGAATTTCATCCTATACCTGACCAGTGAGGCGTATTGTGATTTTGAGGCTGCCGTGCAGGAGGCGATGGATGATCTGAACCCGGAGATCTTAGATGCAGTTATGGATGTGACGGAAAACACACCGGACGGAGACGAGATCACTGAGAAATACTGGGATACCCAGCGCACACTTTTGAAAGAATTTTTAGAACAGCTTTATGACGAAGTGATCTCAACATGGAGATAATGTTCTGCGGAAGAGTCGGAAGTGAAAGATAAGCAGCAGACAGGATATGGAAAATACGGCAATAAGAATTGGAGGATGTTATGGCGAGCTGTGACAGTTGTGTATACAATGTATACGATGAAGATGATGAGGAATATTACTGCGAAGTGGATATGGACGAGGATGATGCTGCGCGCCTGATGCAGGGACATTATAAAGAGTGTCCGTACTACCAGCTGGATGATGAGTATGCGGTGGTAAGGCATCAGATGTAATATTGAAGACAGATAATAAGCAAAAAGAATGGAGAAATATATGAGTTTTGGCAATATAAAAAAGAAGAAAAGATTACTGGTGTTATTGTTATGTACGATACTGGCGGGGGCGTCTTTTATGACGGGATGTGGCAGCAAAGCGGATGAAAACGGATCTGCCCAGGTGTCTGCTGAAGAGAAAAATGTCACAGAAACACAAGAACAGACAGAGGCAGAGTCGGAGCAGATCATGACAGAAGCGACAGAAACTGCACAGACAAAAACACAGGAAACAGAGCAGACGGAAGAAACAGAGCCGGCAGAACTGGCACCAACGGAGACCCGGGAAACAGAAGAAATCATTACAACAGAGGTGATTAAGGGAGAAGCAGATTCGGAGCAGGAGAGTGCATCATCACAGACTGCGGACACAGAGCAGTCTGCTGAGGCTGGAAATCCCCAGACTGGCACAGAGCAGTCTGCTGAGATGGAAAATACGCAGACAGATACAGTCCAGACAAACATTTCCGGTAATCTGGTTGTGATCGACGCCGGACATCAGGCAAAAGGAAATAACGAAAAAGAGCCGATCGGGCCAGGCGCATCTGAGACAAAAGCGAAAGTTGCTTCCGGTACAACAGGTGTGGCGAGCGGGCTTGCGGAATACGAACTGACACTTCAGGTATCTTTAAAGCTGCAGCAGGAACTTACGGCGCGCGGCTATCAGGTGTTGATGATCCGGACGACCAATGATGTCAATATCAGCAATTCCGAGCGTGCGGCAGTTGCCAATAATAATCATGCGGCAGCATTTATCCGCATTCATGCAAATGGAAGTACCAACTCTGCGGCAAACGGAGCGATGACGATCTGTCCGACCGCAGCAAACCCGTACTGCTCCAATATTTATCAGAACTCAAGAAAACTTTCCGACTGCATCATAGGTTCCCTGTGTGCGGCAACCGGTGCAAAAAGTGAGGGTGTCTGGGAGACAGATACGATGAGCGGTATCAACTGGTGTCAGGTTCCGGTCACGATCGTTGAGATGGGGTACATGACCAATGCGGATGAGGATCTTAAAATGGCGACTGACGATTATCAGCAGAAGATCGCATCGGGAATCGCCGATGGAGTGGATGCTTACTTTGGAAAATAAATAACAGAATGCACGTTGCACGAACATTTTATTATTATTAAAAAAGCTGACTGCCGGGCAAACCGGCAAGTCAGCTTTTTGCGTTTAAAATTTATTTCATGCTGTTCTTTACAGCAGCTTCCACAAAACCTTTGAATAACGGATGTGGACGGTTCGGTCTGGATTTGAATTCCGGATGAGCCTGTGTTGCAAGGAACCACGGGTGATCCGGAATTTCAATCATCTCAACGATTCTTCCATCCGGGGAGGTACCGCAGAGTTTCATGCCGCCCTCGGTAAGTGCTGCACGGAAATCATTGTTGACTTCGTAACGGTGACGGTGTCTCTCATGGATCTCTTCAGAACCGTAAAGCTCGCGGGCTTTAGAGGTTGGATCTAACACACATGGGTAAGAGCCAAGTCTTAAGGTACCGCCGATATCCTCCACACCATTCTGATCCGGCATCAGTGCGATGACAGGATGTGTGGTGTTCGGGTCAAGCTCCACACTGTGTGCATCATGGAATCCGCAGACATGTCTTGCAAATTCAATGATGGCTACCTGCATACCAAGGCAGAGACCAAGGTATGGAACGTTGTTTTCTCTTGCGTATTTTGCTGCGGAGATCATACCCTCGACACCGCGGGAACCAAATCCTCCCGGAACAATGATACCTGCCATATCGCCGAGCAGTTCTTTTGCATTGTCATCATTTAATGTCTCAGAATCGATCCAGTGGAGATCGACGGTAGCACGCTCAGCAATTCCGCCGTGTTTTAATGCCTCCACAACAGAGATGTATGCATCATGCAGTGCAATATATTTTCCGACCAAAGCAATTTTTACTTCTTTGTTCGGGTGGCGGAGAGAATCTACCATTGCTTCCCAGTCTTTTAAATTCGGTTCCGGGCAATCTAAATGCAGGGCCTTACATGCAACCTTGGCAAGATTTTCCTTTTCCATGGCAAGAGGTGCCTCGTAAAGATACTCAACGTCAAGGTTCTGGAGTACGTTGCCGTTTGGTACGTTACAGAACAGGGCAATCTTGTCTTTTAAACTCTGGTCGAGTTCATGTTCGGAACGGCAGACGATAATATCCGGCTGGATACCCATTCCCTGAAGTTCTTTTACACTTGCCTGTGTCGGTTTTGTCTTAAGCTCACCGGAAGCCTTAATATAAGGGATCAGTGTGACATGGATCAGGATCGCGTTTTCGTGTCCGACCTCATGCTGGAACTGACGGATCGCCTCTAAGAACGGCTGGCTCTCGATATCTCCGACGGTACCACCGACTTCGATGATAGCGATATGTGTCTCATCGGAAGTGAAATTGCGGTAAAACCGGCTCTTGATCTCATTGGTGATGTGCGGGATCACCTGAACAGTTCCTCCGCCGAAATCGCCGCGGCGCTCTTTCTGGAGCACAGACCAGTAAACCTTACCGGTGGTCACATTGGAATTTTTTGTTAGGCTTTCATCGATAAAACGTTCATAATGTCCTAAGTCCAGGTCTGTTTCTGCACCGTCATCGGTAACGAATACTTCACCATGCTGGATCGGGTTCATGGTTCCGGGATCGATATTGATATACGGATCGAATTTCTGCATGGTCACTTTGTATCCACGGGCTTTTAATAATCTTCCAAGAGAAGCAGCCGTGATACCTTTACCAAGACCGGAAACGACACCGCCGGTGACAAAGACATATTTTACAGGCATAGGTTTTTCCTCCTCATAATTATAGTAAATTTAAAAAATATTTCACGTATTTTATAACCCATATAGTATACAACTAAGTTTACGCAAAATCCAGAAAAACTTAAAAAAGATAAAAGTGAATTTAGAAATAATTTAGAAAACACATCAAAAGTTCATGAACTGTGTATTGCTTTTGCGTGTTGTTTTCAATATAATAAAGAAGATATTGACGAATATCAGATAAAATCCAGATGCAGCAGATACTGCAGATGTTTGGAAAGGATAGATTATGGATAATCAGGGACCAAATAATTACAATAATGGCAATAACAATTACAATAACAACGGCGGCAATGGCGGCGGTGGCAATGGAAATAACGGCGGCAGGGATAATCACAATGGACAGCTTATCATGGCGTTTGTCCTGGTTTCCCTCATTGTGTTGTTTATCATGAGCATGGTGTCGAACCGCTTTTCACAGATGAGCACCCAGGAGATTTCCTATTCGCAATTTCTGGAAAAAGTGGAAGCAGGTGAAGTCAAATCCGTAGAGATCGGATCGTATGAGATCGACATCACACCGGTGACAAAGGACAAGAGTCCGTACCAGCCGACCTATTACTGCGGACGCGTGGCGGATGAGGATCTGATTCCGCTTTTAAAAGAAAAAGGCGTAGAAATTTACGGAGTAATCCCGGACAACACTTCCACCTGGATTTACAGTATTTTAAGTTATCTGATCCCGTTAGTACTGATCTGGGTACTGCTCGGATTTTTGATGAAGCGTATGGGCGGCGGTGCCATGGGTGTTGGCAAGAGCAATGCGAAAGTTTACGTGGAAAAACAGACGGGTGTTACATTTAAGGATGTAGCCGGACAGGACGAGGCAAAAGAATCCTTACAGGAGGTTGTTGATTTCCTGCATAACCCGAAGAAATATTCCGAGATCGGTGCAAAACTGCCGAAGGGTGCACTTTTAGTCGGACCTCCTGGTACCGGTAAGACACTGCTTGCAAAAGCAGTTGCAGGTGAGGCGAAGGTTCCGTTCTTCTCACTGGCAGGTTCTGATTTTGTGGAGATGTTTGTCGGTGTCGGAGCATCCCGTGTGCGTGACCTGTTTAAAGAAGCACAGAAACAGGCACCATGTATCATCTTTATCGATGAGATCGATGCGATCGGTAAGAGCCGTGATACCCGTTACGGCGGCAATGACGAGCGTGAGCAGACGTTAAACCAGTTACTGGCAGAGATGGATGGATTTGATACATCTAAGGGACTTCTTATCTTAGCAGCGACCAACCGTCCGGAGGTGCTTGATAAAGCGTTACTCCGTCCGGGACGTTTTGACCGTCGTATCATTGTCGATAAACCGGACTTAAAGGGACGTTTAGAGACATTAAAGGTTCATTCCAAAGATGTCATGATGGATGAGACCGTAGATCTTGATGCACTTGCACTGGCAACAGCCGGACTCGTAGGATCTGATCTTGCAAATATGATCAATGAGGCTGCCATCAACGCAGTAAAAAATGGCAGAAAGTTTGTAAACCAGTCCGATCTGTTTGATGCATTTGAGCTTGTTGCGGTCGGTGGAAAAGAGAAGAAAGACCGCATCATGAGCGATAAGGAGCGCAAGATCGTATCTTATCACGAAGTCGGTCATGCGATGGTAACAGCATTGCAGAAAAATACCGAGCCGGTACAGAAGATCACGATCGTGCCACGTACCATGGGTGCACTTGGATATACCTTACAGACTCCGGAAGAAGAAAAATATTTACAGACCAAAGATGAACTGCTTGCAAAGATCACGACTTATATGGCAGGCCGTGCAGCAGAGATGCTTGTATTTGGTTCTGCGACCAGCGGTGCTGCCAACGATATCGAGAGTGCGACCTCGATCGCAAGAGCTATGGTCACACAGTACGGTATGTCTGATAAATTTGGCATGATGTGTCTTGCAACAGTTGAAAACCAGTACTTAGATAACCGTGCAGGACTGATCTGTGGTGAGGAGACGGCTGCACAGATCGATCAGGAAGTACTGTCCATCATCAACAGCAGTTATGATGAAGCATACCGCATGCTTGAAGAAAACAGGGAGGTTCTCGACAAGATTTCAGGATATCTCTACGAGCATGAGACGATCACCGGAAAAGAATTTATGAAGATTTTCCGTGAATTAAAAGGAATCCCGGAGCCGGAAGAAGAGGAGAAAAAAACATTCTTCGAGCAGGCAGAGGATGCTAAAAATGCGTTAGAGCAGGCGAAAACAGAAGAACATGCAAAAACGGAAGGACAGACAGAAATAAAAAATCAGGCAGAAGCAGAAACTTCACGTGCAGCGGAAGATCAGAATACTGTATCTTTGGAAAAGGGCAGTTTTATTGATCAGGTCGTAGACGATCAGACAGCAGCACATGAGGAACACCAGAAATAACGCAGCAGAGGCTTCGCTGCAGAAGTATCAGAAATAAAAGCTGAAAAATAAGATAAATATCAGCAGGATAAGTATAAACAGAACGATCAGAGCAGGAATGAGGTTTCATGTTTAACATCGCAGAAGAATTAAAAAAACTCCCGGATCAGCCGGGAGTTTATATTATGCATGACAGCCACGATGCGATCATCTATATCGGTAAGGCTGTCAGTTTACGAAAGAGAGTACACCAGTATTTCCAGCCGAGTCATGATGAGGGCATCAAAAAGGCACAGATGGTAAAACAGATCGCACGTTTCGAGTATATTATTACGGACTCGGAATTAGAGGCGCTTGTGTTGGAGTGCAACCTGATCAAGGAACATTGTCCAAAATACAATACCATGCTGCGCGATGACAAGACTTATCCCTATATCCGTGTGACGGTCGGTGAGGATTTCCCACGGGTACTCTTTTCACGTCAGCAGAAAAAAGACAAATCGAGATATTTTGGGCCATACACCAGTGCGGGGGCAGTAAAAGATACGATCGAGCTGATCAATAAGCTTTACCAGCTTCGTACCTGTAACCGTGTACTGCCGAGAGATACCGGCAAAGAGCGCCCGTGTTTAAATTACCATATCCATCAGTGCCAGGCACCCTGTCAGGGTTATATCAGCAGGGAAGAATACCGGGAAAGGATCGATGCTGCCGTCGAATTTTTAAATGGAAACTATGCACCGATCTTAAAATCCTTAGAAGAAAAAATGAACGAGGCATCCGAAAATCTGGAATTTGAAAAGGCAATCGAATACCGGGAGCTTTTAGGCAGTGTGCGCCAGATCGCGCAGAAACAGAAGATCACGCATACCGACGGTGAGGATAAAGACATCATCGCGCTTGCATCGGATGACAGGGATGCCGTGGTGCAGGTATTTTTCATCCGTGACGGAAAGCTGATCGGCAGGGATCATTTTTATGTCAGGGTCGGGACAGAGGATACCAAAAGCCAGATTTTAACAACTTTTTTAAAACAGTTTTATTCGGGAACGCCGTTTATTCCAAGGGAGATCATGCTGCCGGAGGAGATCGAGGATCACGAGGTCTTAGCCGAGTGGTTAACCGAAAAAAGAGGAGCCAGGGTTTATATCCGTGTTCCGCAAAAAGGTATGAAGGAAAAATTGGTAGAGCTGGCGCAGAAAAATGCAGAGCTTGTACTTTCCCAGGATCGCGAGAAGATCAAACGCGAGGAGGGAAGAACCATCGGCGCGATGAAAGAGATCGAGCATCTTCTGGGGATGGAGGGACTTTCCCGCGTGGAGGCATTTGATATTTCCAACATCAACGGTTTTGAGACGGTAGGATCCATGATCGTCTACGAAAAGGGAAAACCAAAACGCAGTGATTATCGTAAATTCAAATTAAAAACCATCACAGGGCCGGACGATTACGCATCCATGCATGAGGTTTTGACCAGACGTTTTACGCACGGTATGCACGAAAAAAAAGAACTTGCAGAACGGGAAATGTCAGAGGAATATGGAAGTTTCACAAGATTTCCGGATCTGATCATGATGGATGGCGGCCGCGGACAGGTAAACATTGCATTAAAAGTGCTTGATGAACTGAAAATAAATATTCCGGTCTGCGGTATGGTAAAGGATGATAATCACCGCACCAGAGGGTTATACTATCAGAATAAAGAGATACCGATCGACCGGACAAGCGAGGGCTTTAAACTGATCACGAGGATCCAGGATGAAGCGCACCGTTTTGCCATCGAGTATCACAGATCTTTAAGAAGCAAAGAACAGGTACATTCCGTACTTGACGATATTCCGGGCATCGGTTCGGCACGAAGAAAAGCCTTAATGCGCCGGTTCCAGTCACTTGAGGCGATCCGTGAGGCTTCGGAGGAAGAACTCGCAAAGACAGAGTCGATGAATGAGCAGGCGGCACGGGCAGTTTATTCTTTTTTCCGGGAAGATAAACACGGGTATTCAAGTTGAAGAATTCCGGTATCTATGGTAAAATGTCGTCAGAATCGTTACGAAAAATATGTTTAGGAGAGGACAAAGGATATGGAAGGTGTTGGAGTAGCAAAGATCGCGCAGATCATGGATTTATGTAATTTTCTGCCGGATATGGAATTAAAGGGACATCGCATTATGATCAGTGATGTAAACAGACCGGCGTTACAGCTCAGTGGTTATTTTAAACACTTTGAACAGTCGAGGGTTCAGATCATCGGTACGGTAGAGTACACATATCTGCAGCAGCTAGACGAGGAAAAACGTGAAAAGATTTACAGTGAATTTATGGGATATGATATTCCGTGTGTTATTTTCTGCAGGGATCTGCGGCCGGATGATTCTTTCCTGAAAATTGCAGAGGAGAAAAATATTCCGGTGCTTGGCACAAAACGCAGTACTTCCGAATTCATGGCAGAGCTTATTTATTGTCTGAATGAACAGCTTGCACCGTGTATTACAATCCATGGCGTTTTAGTAGATGTCTACGGCGAAGGACTTCTGATCATGGGTGAGAGTGGTATCGGAAAAAGTGAGGCTGCACTCGAACTGATCAAACGAGGACATCGTCTTGTAACGGATGATGTGGTGGAAATCCGCAAGATCAATGAGCATACACTCATCGGAACGTCACCGGATATCACACGTTACTTTATCGAACTTCGCGGTATCGGAATCATCGATGTGAAAACACTGTTTGGTGTAGAATGTGTCAAGGAAAAACAGCAGATCGACCTTGTGATCAAGTTAGAGGACTGGAAGAAAGAAAATGAGTACGACCGTCTTGGATTAGAGGAAGAATATACAGAGTTTCTTGGCAACAAGGTAGTATGTCACTCACTCCCGATCCGTCCGGGACGTAACCTTGCCGTCATCTGTGAGGCGGCGGCTGTCAACCACAGACAGAAAAAGATGGGATACAATGCAGCACAGGAGCTTTACCGCCGTGTGCAGGAAAATCTCACAAAAAAATCTTCGGACGATGATGAGTAAAAGCCCGGAGTCAAAAGAATAGCATAAATGGAGGCAATATCAGTCATGGAAAGAAAAAACGCATGGGAGAAATACCCGGAAGGCAAAAAAAGAGAAGAGGTATTTCAGTTTGCAGAGGATTACAGAAAATTTATTTCTGAGTGCAAAACAGAGCGTGAATGTACCACAGAATTTGCAAAAAGAGCCGAGAAAGCAGGTTTTGTAAATCTGGATGAAGTATTAGAAAAAGGAACAAAATTAAAAGCAGGCGACCGTGTGTATGCGAATAACATGGGAAAAGGAATTGCCATGTTCGTGATCGGAAAGAAAGGCTTAGAGGCTGGAATGAACATCCTTGGCGCACATATCGATTCCCCGCGTATGGATTTAAAACAGGATCCGTTATATGAGGATACCGATTTCGCAATGTTAGACACACATTATTATGGTGGAATCAAGAAATACCAGTGGGTGACACTTCCACTTGCACTGCACGGTGTGATCGCCAAAAAAGACGGTACCGTTGTAAAAGTCAATGTCGGAGACAAACCGGGCGATCCGGTATTTGGCGTCAGCGATCTTTTGATCCATTTATCCGGAGAGCAGCTTGAGAAAAAGGCAGCGAAGGTGATCGAGGGAGAGAACCTTGATCTGATCATCGGAAGTATTCCGGCAGAGGAAGCGGGCGATGACAAAGAGGCTGCAAAAGAAAAAGTAAAAGCAAATATCATGAAGATCCTTGCAAAAGAATATGATATAGAGGAAGAAGATTTCTTATCTGCAGAGATCGAGGTCGTTCCGGCAGGAGAGGCAAGAGATTACGGTTTTGACCGCAGCATCATCATGGGATATGGACATGATGACAGAGTATGTGCATACCCTTCCTTTATGGCAATGCTTGCAATGGAAAAACCGGAGATCACGAGTGTCTGCCTGCTTGTAGACAAAGAGGAAATCGGCAGTGTCGGGGCAAGCGGCATGCAGTCACGTTTCTTCGAAAATACCGTTGCAGAGGTCATGAATGCAGCAGAAGATTATTCGGAATTAAAATTAAGACGTGCCCTGAAAAACTCCAAAGTACTTTCATCGGATGTATCCGCTGCATTTGATCCGAATTATCCGTCTGTTATGACAAAACGCAATGCAGCATATTTTGGAAGAGGACTTGTATTTAACAAATACACCGGAGCGAGAGGGAAATCCGGCTCTAACGATGCCAATGCAGAGTATGTCGGATATTTAAGAAATATCATGGATAACAACAATGTGTCATTCCAGACGGCAGAGCTCGGAAAAGTAGATCAGGGTGGCGGTGGAACCATCGCATACATTCTGGCAAACTATGGAATGAGTGTTATCGACAGCGGTGTTGCAGTGTTAAACATGCATGCTCCGTGGGAACTCATCAGCAAAGTAGACTTATATGAAGCATATAACGGTTATGTCGCATTCTTAAAAGAAGCGTAAGACCACAGAATTGAGGAAAGCATGAATCAGCAGTTTTTGACAGAACTTAAAGCAGTCACAGCAGAAAACAGAATTTTTACGGACGAACCGATGAAAAAACATACGACATTCCGTGTGGGCGGCCCGGCAGATATTTTAGTGCAGCCAAAGGGAACAGAGCTTGCGGCGGTCATCCGTCTGTGCAGGAAGTATGATGTCCCGTATCAGGTCATCGGAAACGGGAGCAATCTTTTAGTGGGCGACCGCGGGATCCGGGGACTTGTGATCGAGATGCTGTCAAAAGAAGATGAGATTTGTGTGGAGGACGACTGTATCACCGTGGGTGCGGGAATGCTGCTGTCAAAGACAGCAAACCGTGCTGCGGAGCACGGACTGACCGGTATGGAATTCGCTGCCGGTATCCCGGGCAGAATCGGTGGTGCAGTTGTCATGAATGCGGGCGCTTACGGTGGTGAGATGAAAGATATTTTAACCGCCGTGACTGTCTTAGATCAGGAAGGAAATGAGAAGATTCTTTCTGCAGAAGAGCTTGAACTGGGTTACCGGACAAGCTGTATTTTAAAAAAAGGCTACATTGTAACGGGAGCTAAGATCAAACTGAAACACGGGGAAGAGACAGCAATCCGTGCCCGCATGGAGGAGTTAAAGAAGCAGAGAGTGGAAAAACAGCCGCTTGAATATCCGAGTGCGGGAAGTACATTTAAAAGACCGGAAGGATATTTTGCAGGAAAACTGATCATGGATGCGGGATTAAGAGGTTATCTGGTGGGAGAAGCGCAGGTGTCGGAAAAACACTGTGGATTTGTCATCAACCGCGGAAATGCAACAGCGGCAGATGTAAGAACCCTGATGCAGAATGTAGCGGATATTGTAGAAGAAAAGTTTGGTGTCAGATTAGAGCCGGAAGTTAAGATGATCGGTGAATTTTAAACAGGATTTGGATGCGCGCAAAGCGTTTTGAAATGGAGAAAAAAGATGAAGTTCGTAATTTTAACAGGAATGTCGGGAGCAGGAAAAAGTACAGCGATAAAAATGATGGAAGATATTGGGTTTTATTGCGTGGATAATCTACCGATCCCATTGCTGGAAAAGTTTGTGGAACTTACAACATTACAGAGCGCAGAACTGCAGAAAGTTGCAGTCGGCATCGATATCAGAAGCGGACAGTCATTTGATGAGCTGCATGGTGTATTAGACCACATGAAGGATAATGGGGTTGAATACGAGATCCTGTTTTTGGATGCCGAAGATTCTGTTCTGGTAAAACGATATAAGGAAACGAGAAGAAATCATCCTTTAGCGGGCGGCGAGCGCGTGGACAAGGGAATTGAAGAGGAAAGAAAGCGTCTGGCGTTTTTAAAGGAGCGCGCAGATTATATTATAGATACAAGCCAGCTTTTGACGAGAGAGTTAAAAGCGGAGTTGGACAAAATATTTATACAGAATCAGGACTATAAGAATCTGTTTATCACAATTTTGTCATTTGGATTTAAATATGGAATACCGGTCGATTCGGATCTGGTATTTGATGTCCGTTTTTTACCAAACCCGTATTATGTGGAGGGCTTGCGGGCAAAGACCGGAAATGATAAAGAAATTCAGGATTATGTCATGCAGTTTCAGGAAGCAAATGTTTTTTTGGACAAACTTGAAGATATGTTAGAATTTCTGATCCCGAATTATATCACGGAGGGCAAGAATCAGCTTGTGATCTCCATAGGATGTACGGGAGGAAAACACAGGTCTGTAACACTGGCAAATGAATTATACAAACGTCTGTCAGGGAAAAAGGGTTATGGACTGAAAATCGAGCATCGTGATATTGGCAAAGATGCTTTAAGGGGAAAATAAAAGATGTCTTTTTCAAGTGAAGTGAAACAGGAGTTAGCAAAGCAGAGTGGAAAGAGCAGACATTGTCAGATCGCTGAACTTGCGGCGTTAGTTGCTTTTGACGGAAAGCGTCAGCAGCTGATCGAGGATGCGGGAGATGTGCTGGATTCGGAAAATCCGCTTCTGCAGGAAAAATATGGACTGTTACTGGCACAGCTGTTCCATGTTAATATAGAAGAGATAGATACATTGCCACCGGAACGCATTCTTGAGACAATCAAGATGTGGAATCAGTCTTTAAGGTGTGCAGACATCACAGAGACGGTAAATGGTATTTTACTGCAGCAGACATGCTGCAGGCGGGCATATATCCGGGGAGCATTTTTAGCAGGTGGATCGATCAGTGATCCGAATAAGTCTTATCATTTTGAGATTGTCTGCCGGGAAATTGCGCAGGCGAAACAGCTTCAGGATGCAATCAACAGTTTTGAGATGGAAGCAAAGATCGTAGAACGAAAGAAACACCAGGTCGTATATTTAAAGGAAGGTGCCCAGATCGTGGATATGTTAAATATCATGGAAGCACATGTGGCACTGATGAATCTTGAAAATGTGCGTATCTTAAAAGAAATGAGAAATTCTGTCAACCGAAAGGTAAATTGTGAGACGGCAAATATCAGCAAGACTGTGGCGGCAGCCGTAAAACAGCTTGGCGATATTGAATATATTAAACAGAATGCAGGCTTAGACAGTCTGCCTGAAAACCTAAAAGAAATGGCGTTGCTGCGGTTAGAGTATCCGGATACACCGCTTAAGGAACTGGGAACATATCTCGATCCTCCGGTCGGAAAATCGGGAGTGAACCACAGGCTGCGCAGGATCAGTGAGATTGCAGATGAGCTGCGTGAAAAAGAATAATGTGGAAATATATTATTGATACGTAGCTGCTGTATTGGAGCATAAACATAAAGTGTGTAAAAAGCAGCACAGGAATGGAGGGTAGTGTGAAAAATAAGATTTTTCACACGTAAGATTTGTGCTAACGCACAAACTTGAGATGCGCAAAAAACAGCGCAAGAATGGAGATTATCATGAAAAAGGGTGTAGTGGTAAACATGCAAAACGACTTAGAGGCAAGACCAATTGCGCTTTTAGTGCAGAAGGCAAATCAGTTTTCCAGCCAGATCTATATGGAATCCGGGGATAATAAGAGAGTCAATGTCAAAAGCATTATGGGCATGATGAGTATGGCTCTTTTAAATGGAGAAGAGGTTGTGATCGATGCTGAGGGTGAGGACGAAGAGGCTGCAGCTGCGGCAATCGAGGAATTCCTGACAAAATAACAGAACAGGTGTAGGGAGCGTATGGAAGAAAAGAAAACATTACTATTTATTTTCAATCCGTTTTCCGGAAAAGCACAGATCAAAAATCAGCTGATGGATATTGTGGATACCATGGTAAAAGCTGGATATGAGGTAACGATTTACCCGACACAGGCACCGGAAGATGCGATACATAAGGTGGAAGTGGACGCAGAGAAATATGATCTTGTTGTATGCAGCGGAGGGGACGGTACACTTGATGAAGTGGTAAGCGGTATTATGCACAAAGGGTTTACTGTGCCTTTGGGATATATTCCGGCGGGCAGCACGAATGACTTTGCAACATCACTGGGAATCCCGAAAGATATGGTCAAAGCAGCCGATGCAGCGGTGAATGGAAGAGCATTTCCTTGTGATATCGGTGCATTTAACAATGATTATTTTGTCTATGTGGCAGCGTTTGGTCTTTTTACGGAAGTGTCTTATAAGACAAGCCAGGAGTGGAAAAATGTACTTGGACATGCGGCATATATCCTTGAGGGAATGCGCAGTCTGCATGATATCCCGTCTTTCACTATGCAGGTAGAGTACAATAATGTGCGGATCCAGGATGAATTTATCTATGGAATGATCAGCAATTCCACATCGGTGGGTGGATTTAAGGGAATGACTGGAAAAGATGTGCTCTTAGACGATGGCGTGTTTGAGGTTACCCTGATCAAAAAACCACGCAATCCGATTGAACTCAACGAGATTATTGCATCACTCATCAATCTGGTGGATGATACGGATATGATCTATTCGTTTAAGTCAGATGAAGTAGAGTTCATGGCAAGAGAGGAAGTTCCTTGGACATTGGACGGGGAATTTGGCGGAGCGCATGAGGAAGTTATCGTAAAAAATATCTGCCGTGCTGTCGATATTATGGTTCCGGCAAACAAATGAGAAAGATTGTTATAAATTTAACTTTATTTTTTGAAAGAAGTAATATATAATACCCATAGGGTAAAAATATTAATTTTATGGAGGAATAGCATATGTTAGTATCTGCAAAAGAAATGTTAGACAAAGCAAAAGCTGGTCACTATGCAGTTGGTCAGTTCAACATTAACAACCTGGAGTGGACAAAATCTGTTCTGCTTACAGCAGAGGAGTTAAGATCCCCGGTTATCTTAGGTGTTTCTGAAGGCGCTGGAAAATATATGACAGGTTTCGGTACTGTAGCAGCTATGGTAAAAGCTATGCATGATGAGTTAGGCATCACAGTTCCGGTTGCATTACACTTAGATCATGGTACCTACGAAGGATGCTATAAATGTATCAAAGCAGGATTCACATCCATCATGTTCGACGGTTCTCATTACCCAATCGATGAGAACGTTGAGAAAACCAAAGAGCTCGTATCCGTTGCCCATGCAATGGGAATGTCCATCGAGGCAGAAGTTGGTTCTATCGGTGGTGAGGAAGACGGAGTTGTAGGTATGGGCGAGTGCGCTGATCCGGAAGAGTGCAAGAGAGTTGCAGATCTTGGCGTGGACATGCTTGCAGCAGGCATCGGTAACATCCATGGTAAATATCCGGCAAACTGGAAAGGATTAAGCTTCGAGACTCTTGATTCTATCCAGAAATTAACAGGCCAGATGCCGTTAGTACTTCACGGAGGTACAGGTATTCCGGAAGACATGATCAAGAAAGCAATCTCCCTTGGAGTAGCTAAGATCAACGTTAACACAGAGTGCCAGTTATCTTTCGCAGATGCTACACGTAAATATATCGAAGCTGGTAAAGATTTAGAGGGTAAAGGATTTGATCCTCGTAAATTATTAGCTCCAGGTGCAGAAGCAATCAAAGCTACTGTAAAAGAGAAAATGGAACTGTTCGGTTCTGTTGGCAAAGCTGAATAATATTGTCGCACAGACGGAAGTCCACTTTCCATAATGTTATATTTAACAAAGATTTCAGACTTTACATGAATTTATTGTTCAATATAGCAAAATGATAAAAAAGTGAAATTTTCTCTTGCATTTTGGAGAGAAAAGTATTATCTTAAGTTCAACAAAACAAATGTGAGAGATGAACAAGGGCGTTCCAAGTAGCTTGGAATGCCCTTTTTTTATAAGAAGTTGTCACACAATTTCTCATAAAAGCCATATAGGAGAAATTTCTTACTGACATTCATCCACTTTCAAGGTACAATAAGAAATGAGAATTTAAGATCTCTTACATTTGTTCAAAAAAGCAGGGAATAGTCTCAGGGGATTAGACCGGTGAAGAAGAAAGGATGTAGAACATGAGCGAAACAGGATACTTAAATGTAGCAGAGATTTTTGGCGAGAACGTATTCAATGATGCAGTGATGCAGGAGCGCCTGCCAAAGAAGGTTTACAAGAAGTTAAAGGAAGTAATTCAGGAAGGTCGCGAGTTAGACCTTGAAACAGCAGATGTTGTTGCGCATGAGATGAAAGAATGGGCAATCGAAAAAGGTGCAACACATTATACTCATTGGTTCCAGCCGCTGACCGGAGTAACAGCAGAGAAACATGATTCATTCATTACAGCACCGATGGAGAATGGCAAGGTACTAATGAGCTTTTCCGGTAAAGAACTGATCAAAGGTGAGCCAGATGCATCTTCTTTCCCATCCGGTGGTTTAAGAGCTACATTCGAGGCAAGAGGATATACAGCCTGGGATTGTACCTCACCGGCATTTGTAAGACAGGATGCAGCAGGCGCAACTCTTTGTATCCCAACAGCTTTCTGTTCTTACACAGGAGAAGCACTCGATCAGAAAACACCGCTTCTTCGTTCCATGGAAGCTATCAATGAGCAGGCATTACGTCTTGTAAGATTATTCGGTAATACGACATCAAAGAGAGTTACTCCTTCTGTTGGACCGGAGCAGGAGTACTTCATCGTAGACAGACAGAAATATTTACAGAGAAAAGACCTTATCTTTACCGGTCGTACTTTATTCGGTGCAATGCCTCCAAAAGGTCAGGAGATGGACGATCATTACTTCGGTGCGATTCGTGAGAGAATCGCAGCATTCATGAAGGATGTAAACGAAGAACTCTGGAAATTAGGCGTCAGCGCAAAGACACAGCACAACGAAGTTGCACCTGCACAGCATGAGTTAGCTCCGATCTACGCACAGGCTAACATTGCAGTAGACCACAACCAGTTGGTAATGGAGACATTAAAGAAAGTAGCCGGACGTCATGGCTTACAGTGCCTGCTTCATGAAAAACCATTTGCAGGTGTCAATGGTTCCGGTAAACATAACAACTGGTCAATTACAACGGATGATGGAATCAACCTGTTAGAGCCAGGCAAGACACCTCATGAGAATGTACAGTTCTTATTAGTACTTACCTGTATCTTAAAAGCAGTTGACAAACATGCAGATCTTTTAAGAGAGTCCGCAGCAGATGTCGGAAACGACCACAGATTAGGAGCAAACGAGGCACCGCCAGCAATCGTTTCCGTATACTTAGGAGAGCAGCTTCAGGATGTATTATCACAGCTGATCAGCACAGGCGAAGCTACACACAGTCTTGCTGGACAGAAATTAGAGACAGGTGTTAAGACACTTCCTGATTTTATGAAAGATGCGACAGACCGTAACAGAACATCACCGTTTGCATTTACCGGTAATAAATTTGAATTCCGTATGGTAGGTTCCCAGGATTCTATCGCTCAGCCGAACGTTGTATTAAATACAATCGTTGCAGAGGCATTTGCAGAGGTATGTGATGTTCTTGAAAAAGCAGATGACTTTGATATGGCAGTACATGATCTGATCAAAGAATATGCAACAGAGCATCAGAGAATCGTATTCAACGGAAACGGTTATTCGGATGAGTGGGTAGCAGAAGCTGAGAGACGCGGACTTCCAAATATCCGTTCCATGGTAGATGCAATCCCTGCATTAAATACAGAGAAATCTGTGAAATTATTTGAAAAATTCAAAGTATTTACAAAGGCAGAGTTAGACTCCCGTGTTGAGATCGAGTATGAGACATACTCAAAAGAGATCAACATCGAGGCAAGAGCTGCAATCGATATCGCAACCAAGCAGATTATTCCGGCTGTTATCAAATACACAACCGTACTTGCTGAGTCTATCACTTCCGTAAAAGCAGCATGTGGTGCAGATGTCAGCGCACAGACAGAGATCCTGACACAGGTTTCCTCTTTACTGGCTGATTCCAAGAAAGCACTTGCAAAATTACAGGAAGTAACGGAAAAAGCTGCAGAGATGGAAGAAGGCAGAGATCAGGCTGTATACTACAGAGATGAAGTTAAGACGGCAATGGATGAGTTAAGAGCACCGATTGATAAACTTGAAATGTTAGTTGACAAATCTATGTGGCCAATGCCATCTTATGGTGATCTGTTATTTGAGGTATAAAGATTTTCCGACAATAACGGCAGATATGTAAAAATTAGATTTTGTGTGGAAGTGGCAGTAGAAAAATCGCTGCCACTACCGCAGAAATCTGCAAAACAAGGAGGAAAATCCTCTGCTCGCCAATGGGCTCGCATTTTCCTTCGGAAAACAAGGAGGATTAGTATGAAGAAATTAGAGATCATTATTAAACCTGAAAAATTAGAAGATCTTAAGGCGTTGCTTGACAGTGAAGAAGTAAATGGTCTTAACATTGTAAACAGTATGGGTTATGGTAATCAGAAGGGTATTATCAAAAATTACCGTGGTGCAGAGTATGCAGTCAATCTATTGCCGAAAATTAAAGTAGAAACAGTTGTGACAGATGAAGTTGCTCCAAAGCTGATCGACAAGATCGTAGAGCAGATTAATACCGGTCACATCGGTGATGGTAAAATTTTCATGTATGAGGTGGAAGACGCGATCCGTATCCGAACAGGCGAGCATGGTGTAGATGCACTGTAAGTTTTTGGATGAAATGAGGAGTCATCTGAAAAATAAGAAAAGGATCATGAATATAACATTATGAGAAAAATTGAATCAGGAAGAAATCATTATCAAAGGAGATAATTGTGACACAGGGAGAACCTGGGGTCGTGATTATCTTTTTTTATTTCTTCGCAAAACAACGAGGAAAACAAGGAGGAAAATCCTGCCCAGTGTGTTGGGCATTGCTCCTGCAAGAGGCAAATGCTATAAAAAACATAGCATGCATTTTCCTTCGGAAAACAAGGAGGATTTGATTATGGATATGAGTGTATGGTACCTTATGGGTGCAGCGTTAGTATTTTTTATGCAATGTGGATTTGCTATGGTGGAGGCTGGTTTTACCAGATCAAAGAATGTTGGTAATATTACGATGAAGAACCTGATGGATTTTTGTATTGGTACAGTAGCATTTTATCTGTTAGGATACAATCTCTTATGTGGAGATGGCGGATTCGTCGGCTGGGGCTTAAACCCATTTGCTCATTTTGGAGAGACAGACTGGTCCGGATTTGTATTTAACCTGGTATTCTGTGCAACGGCAGCAACGATCGTTTCCGGAGCAATGGCAGAGCGTACCAAATTCATTACCTATTGTATTTACAGTTTTATTATCAGTTTATGTGTTTACCCGATCGAAGCTCACTGGGTATGGGGCGGAACACCTTGGCTGACAGATCTTGGATTTACAGATTTTGCAGGTTCTGCATGTATCCATATGGTAGGTGGTATCACCGCTTTCATCGGTGCAGCAATGTTAGGACCTCGTATTGGTAAATATGACAAAAATGGAAAACCAAGACCAATTCTTGGACACAACATTTTAATCGGTGCACTTGGTGTATTCATTCTCTGGTTTGGCTGGTATGGATTCAACGGTGCAGCAGCAACCGATACGATGCAGTTATCACAGATCTTTGCCACAACGACTGTTGCTCCTGCAGTAGCAACCTGTACAGCAATGATCTATACATGGATCAGAAATGGTAAACCGGATGTTTCAATGTCGTTAAATGGTTCTCTTGCAGGTCTTGTAGCAGTTACTGCTGGCTGTGCAAATGTAGATGTGATCGGTTCTTTTATTATCGGTGCGATCGCAGGTGTGCTTGTCTGCGTAGCAGTATATTTTGTTGAGGATAAATTAAAAGTAGATGACCCGGTTGGTGCAGTTGCAGTACATGGCTGTAACGGTATCTGGGGAACAATCGCAGTAGGACTTTTCGATTACAAAGATGGACTGTTCTATGGCGGCGGTGTTCATCATCTGCTGATCCAGTTACTTGGCATCCTCTGCATCGCGGGTTGGACGATCATTACAATGGGAATCGTATTTACCGTCTTAAAGAAAACGATCGGTCTCCGTGTAACTGCACAGGAAGAAATTGAGGGACTTGATTCCACTGAGCATGGATTAGAGTCAGGTTATCCGGATTTCGTATCCAGAGAGTTACATTAATATGCACTAATCTAATTTGATTAGATTGGTGAAATCTAATCCCCTTAGTTAGTATATACATCAACAGTGAAAACCCCGAAGGTGACTTCGGGG
>OLZI01000669.1_pt1 | contig 22148 bp, 20 predicted proteins | sample 1674061 | NCBI WGS metagenome assembly OLZI01 (sample SAMEA103958139, study PRJEB25191) | human gut metagenome | biome: human-associated habitat [ENVO:00009003]; feature: intestine environment [ENVO:2100002]; material: feces | place: Germany | collected 2013/2015 | reverse complement strand
CTTTTTCACTCGTTAAAAAGTTTTGAGAATATTTTATATTTTTGTTCATGTAATCACTCCTTCTTAATTACAAATTTTTAGCATCTAATTTATTTTAAATTAGTTGATTATCTTGAAAAATGCTTGATTTACAGGCATATTCGCAGGTTTGCAGATTGATTTTACTACTCATTTACTACTTTTAACGAATTGAGCCTTGATATGCAAAAGCACCTGCGAAGCTGCCGGATAGACCGCTACACCACCTTACGCGGCACGTCGATAAGAAAAATAAAATAAGCACCACCTATAAGGCGGCGTTTCTCACTCCTACACAGGAGAACAGGAACGCTGCTTTTTTTATGCCCTCATGTTACGCAGTAAGGGCAAACAAAGCCTTGATTTATGCGGCTCTTAGAGCGCGGAAATAAGAAAGACAAGGGTTGATACCTTTTCCCTCAAAACCGCGTTTCTACTGCGTAACAAATCCAACCAAAGGAGTGATGAAGCTATGGCAGTTTTCCGCGTGGAAAAGAACAAAGGTTATACGGTTATGAGCAACCACCATTTACGCAACAAGGAACTTTCCCTAAAGGCAAAGGGCTTGTTGTCGCAAATGCTCTCACTTCCCGAAGATTGGGACTACACCCTTGCAGGGCTGTCCCTTATCAACCGGGAAAGTATCGACGCTATCCGCACCGCTGTATGGGAGCTTGAAAAAGCCGGATATATCACAAGGCGGCAGGGACGCGACGAGAAAGGCAAAATGACCGCTATCGAGTACACCATTTACGAACAGCCACAGCCCCCGGCATTGGATTGTCCGGTATTGGAAAATCCAACAGCGGATAACCCGATATTGGAAAATCCGACAACGGATAATCCGACGTCGGAAAATCCAACGCAATTAAATAAAGATATATCAAGAACTAACTTACCAAAAAAAGAAAAATCAAATACGGATTTATCAATTACCCATTCCATTCCTATCCATTCCCTAAATCCCTTGCCTTATGACGGGGACGAAGCGGCAGAGCCGCCGGAACGGAAAAGAACGGAAAGGAACGACGCTTACCGAGTGTATGAGGAAATTATCAAAGACAATATCGCCTATGACATTCTCTTGCAGGACAGAAGCCTTGACCGCGACCGTCTGAATGAGATTGTTGACATTATCCTTGAAACACTCTGTACGTCAAGAAAGAAAATCCGTATTGCCGGGGACGATTACCCCGCCGAACTTGTGAAGTCAAAGTTTATGAAGCTGAACAGCGAACATATCCGCTTTGTGCTTGACTGTATGCAGGAGAATACAACAAAGATCCGCAACATCAAGCAGTACCTAAAGGCGGTGCTTTTCAATGCCCCGTCTACCATTGACAGCTACTATACTTCCCTTGTCGCTCACGATATGGCAAGCGGCGCACTTGCACCGAGGAAGCCGAAGTACGGCGACCCGGACTACTACACCTACAACGAGGGCGAAAGCCTGTAAACGAAAAAAGGAGGATTTACCACATGGCACAGAAAACAGGAGCTTTGATTTTTGATGAAACCGCTGACCGCTACGACATTCGCTTTGATATTGCCGACTATTACGGCGGCTTGCATTGCGGCGAGTGCATGGACGTATTCACAGGCGGCAAATGGAAGCCGACCCGGATTGAGTACGGGGACAACTGGTATCTTGTAGGTATCCGCGCCGAGGACTTGAACGGGCTGCGGGTACGGATTTAACGGGGCGGCGTGAAGAACGGACGCCCCTTTTTCACGCCCAAAAGCGGCGTGCCACCCTAACACTATCACTACCGGGAAAGGAGGACGGTAAACATTGCAGGACGAAATCAACGAAAAAGTGGTTGCGCTCTCTGTCAAGGGAGCAAAGCTGACCGCTGAAATGCTGCAAAAGGCAATCAAAGCCATGCTTGCACAGGCAAAAAAGCAGCAGGAAAAACAGCCCCACGGGAAGCAGACCCTAAAGCAGCTTGCGAAGCAGAACGCGGGGCTTTCCAACATTGAGATAACCGAGGGCAATATCAAAGCCTTTGAGCAGACGGCAAAAAAATACGGTATCGACTTTGCCCTAAAGAAAGACAGCACCGAAACGCCGCCCCGTTATCTCGTCTTTTTCAAGGGGCGGGACGCGGACGCTCTGACCGCAGCCTTTAAGGAGTTTTCCGCAAAGAAGCTGAACAAGGAGCAAAAGCCCTCTATCCGAAAGGCACTTGCCACATTCCGGGAAGCAGCAAAGCAGCTTAACGCGAACCGTCAAAAGACAAAACACAAGGACAGGGAGGTATCGCTATGAAGCCGAATATCAAGAAGCTGCTTATCCTAAACGCCCCCTATCTGCTCTTTGTGTATCTCTTTGATAAAGTCGGACAGGCGGTGCGGCTCTCTCCGGGGGCTGACCTCTCCGGCAAGCTGCTTTCCATTGGCAGCGGCTTTTCTGCCGCCTTTTCAAATGCCCTGCCGAGTTTTGCCCCTATGGATTTGCTTATCGGCATTGTCGGGGCTGTCGTTATCCGGCTTGCGGTCTATGTGAAAGGCAAGAACGCAAAGAAATACCGTAAGGGCATGGAGTACGGCTCTGCACGTTGGGGCAATGCCGAGGATATAAAGCCGTATATCGACCCCATTTTTGAAAATAACGTGCTGCTGACGCAGACCGAACGGCTGATGATGTCAAGCCGCCCGAAGCACCCGAAATATGCACGAAACAAAAATGTACTTGTCATCGGCGGCTCCGGCAGCGGCAAAACGAGGTTTTTTGTAAAGCCCAACTTAATGCAAATGCACAGCAGCTATGTAGTCACTGACCCGAAAGGAACGGTTTTAATCGAGTGCGGGAAGCTCTTGCAGCGGGGCGGGTACAAAATCAAGGTGCTAAACACCATCAATTTCAAGAAATCCATGCGGTACAATCCCTTCGCCTATCTGCGCAGCGAAAAGGATATTTTGAAACTGGTAAATACCATTATCGCCAACACCAAAGGCGACGGGGAAAAATCCGGCGAGGATTTTTGGGTGAAATCGGAACGGCTTTTTTACTGCGCCCTTATCGGCTACATCTGGTACGAAGCCCCGGAGAATGAGAAAAACTTTACGACGCTGCTTGAAATGATAAATGCGTCGGAAGCCCGCGAGGACGACCCGGAATTTCAATCCCCCGTTGACCTCATGTTTGAACGCTTGGAGGAAAAAGACCCGGAACATTTTGCGGTGCGCCAGTACAAGAAGTTTTTGCTGTCTGCCGGAAAAACAAGAAGCTCTATCCTCATTTCCTGCGGTGCGCGTCTTGCCCCCTTTGACATTCGGGAACTGCGCGAGCTGATGGAAACCGACGAAATGGAGCTTGACACCTTAGGCGACCGAAAGACCGCGCTTTTTGTTATTATCTCCGACACCGACGACACCTTTAACTTTGTTGTATCAATCCTTTACACACAGCTTTTCAATCTGCTTTGTGACAAGGCAGATGATGTGTACGGCGGGCGGCTACCTGTTCATGTGCGCTGTCTGCTTGACGAGTTTGCAAATATCGGGCAGATACCGAAGTTTGAAAAACTCATTGCCACGATAAGGAGCCGCGAAATCTCCGCGTCCATCATCTTGCAGAGCCAGTCGCAGCTAAAGGCTATCTACAAGGACAACGCCGATACCATTGTCGGCAACTGCGATACGACCCTGTTCTTGGGCGGCAAGGAGAAAACGACCCTTAAAGAAATGTCGGAAATCTTGGGGAAAGAAACCATTGACAGCTTCAACACTTCCGAAACAAGAGGACGGGAGCTTTCCCACGGGCTGAACTATCAGAAGTTAGGCAAGCAGCTTATGAGCGAAGATGAAATTGCGGTCATGGACGGCGGGAAATGTATCTTGCAACTACGCGGGGTGCGTCCGTTCTTCTCCGAAAAATACGATATTACCAAACACCCGAAGTACAAGTACCTTTCCGACTTTGACAAGAAAAATGCCTTTGACATGGAAAAGCACTTGCGCCGCCGTCCTGCAATCGTAAAGCCGGACGAGGTATTTGACTATTACGAAGTTGACGAAGCAGATTTGCAGGAGGACACAGAAAATGAATAAGCGTATCAGAAAGAAAAAGGCAAAACAGCAGCTAATCCGGGCTATCAGCGGGCTTGTGGAAGCTGCCGAGGAAATGCAGCGGGAACAGGAACGCAGGACAAGACAGGCAGGTATTTCCTATATCAAGTATATCGAAGCTGTCCGGGAACGGCAGTACGGCATTATGCCTGTCTACACACCACTTTTTGAAAAGGAGGGAGCTTAAAGTAAAAATAATAAACACGGGCTACATGGTACGCGCCCCTACTCCTTGCGCGTATCGCGGCAGGAAGCCGCACCCTTACAACTGAATACCGCCGCGCCGCAGCAACAAACGCAGCGCGGGGACTTATGACCGCGGCAGTTATCGAAAACTGACCGCCGTTTTTTATGCCCTTTTTCGGGCAGCCGCACAGCGGCAGAAAGGAGTTATATTATGGCATTTTTCAACAGCGCAGTAGGCGTTTTACAGACACTCGTTATCGCTCTCGGAGCAGGTCTTGGCATTTGGGGCGTTATCAACCTCTTGGAGGGCTACGGAAATGACAACCCAGGTGCAAAAAGCCAGGGCATGAAGCAGCTCATGGCGGGCGGCGGCGTTGCCCTTATCGGTGGCACCCTTGTACCTCTGCTTTCCGGCCTGTTCGGTTAAGCGGCGGGGTTAGCTTATGCAGAGCATACTTGACGCGATTAACGAATGGATAAAGGAAATCCTCATTGGAGCCATTAACGGTAATCTGTCAACTATGTTCGGGGACGTAAACGAAAAAGTCGGAACTATCGCCGCAGAGGTAGGCAAGACCCCGCAGGGGTGGAACGCAGGCATATTTTCCATGATACAGAGTTTATCGGAAAATGTGATTGTACCCATTGCGGGGCTTGTCATTACCTACGTTCTATGCGTGGAGCTTATCAGCATGGTAACGGAAAAGAACAATATGCACGATATTGACACGTTCATATTCTTTAAGTGGTTTTTCAAGGCGTGGGTAGCGGTGTATCTCGTTACCCACACCTTTACTATCACTATGGCGGTGTTCGATATGGCGCAGCACGTTGTTTCCGGCGCGGCGGGCGTGATCGGCGGCAATACGAATATCGACGTTGACGCCGCCCTCTCGTCCATGCAAGCCGGACTTGACGCTATGGAAATCCCCGAACTGCTTTTGCTCGTTATGGAAACAAGCCTTGTGAGCCTTTGCATGAAAATCATGTCGGTGCTTATCACGGTTATTCTGTACGGCAGAATGATAGAAATTTACCTTTACTGTTCGGTATCGCCTATCCCGTTTGCAACTATGACTAACAGAGAGTGGGGACAGATAGGCAATAACTACTTAAAAGCCCTGTTCGCCCTCGGTTTTCAAGGCTTCCTCATAATGATATGCGTCGGCATTTATGCGGTTTTGGTTGGCAGCATGATTGTAGCGGATAACCTACACAGCGCGATATTCTCCCTTGCAGCCTACACCGTGATTTTGTGCTTCTCTTTATTCAAAACAGGCACACTTGCGAAGTCAATTTTTAACGCCCACTAAAGACCGAAAGGAGGTTTTCACTTGGCGTATGTACCCGTACCCAAAGACTTATCAAAAATCAAAACGAAAGTCGCTTTTAATCTGACAAAGCGGCAGATTATATGTTTTGCGGCAGCCCTCGCTATGGGACTACCGCTTTTCTTTTTGCTCAAAGACAGCGCGGGAACAAGCATGGCGGCATTTGCAATGATTGTCGTTATGCTTCCCTGCTTCCTCTTGGCAATGTATGAAAAACACGGGCAGCCCCTTGAAGTCGTGATAAAGAACGTCATTCAGACAAAGTTTATCCGACCAAAGGAACGCCCCTATCAGACGGAAAATTTTTATGCCGTCATAGAAAAACAACGAAAACTGGAAAAGGAGGTATCGGCTATTGTCAATGGCAGAACGAAAAACCATGACCCGCGCGGTAAAAAATCCCGTGAAGCGTAAGCTGACCCGCGCAGAAAAGAAAGAAATCGCCGCCGTGATACAGGCGGCAAAGGGCGACGGGAAGCCCCACACCGCGCAGCAGACCATTCCCTACTTGCAGATGTACCCGGACGGGATTTGCAGGGTAACGGAAAAGAAATACAGTAAAAGCCTTGTCTTTGAAGATATTAACTATCAGCTTGCACAGGCAGATGATAAGACCGCCATTTTTGAAAACTGGTGCGATTTTCTCAACTACTTTGACGCTTCCGTTTTGGTGCAGCTCTCTTTCATCAATCAGGGCGCAAGAAAGGAAAAGGCACAGGCGGCTATCGAAATTCCGGCGCAGGACGACGCTTTTAACTCTATCCGCAGGGAGTACGCGGATATGCTGAAAAACCAGCTTGAAAAAGGCAACAACGGACTGGAAAAATGCAAGTACATTACCTTTTCCATTGAAGCGGACAATCTTGCGGCGGCAAAAGCACGTCTTTCCCGTATCGAAACCGACGTACTCAATAATTTTAAGGTGCTTGGCGTAACAGCCCGCCCCATGAACGGACAGGAACGCTTGAACGTACTGCATGGGATTTTCCACCCGGAGGGCGAGCCGTTCCGCTTCTCTTGGGACTGGCTTGTACCGTCGGGGCTTACCACAAAGGACTTTATCGCCCCGTCCTCGTTCCGTTTTGGCGACGGGCGCACATTCCGCATGGGGCGTAAGCTCGGTGCGGTTAGTTTCCTTGAAATCCTCGCGCCGGAGCTGAATGACCGTATGCTTTCGGACATTCTCGACCTTGAAAACGGGATAATCGTCAATCTGCATATCCGCAGTATCGACCAGAGCGAAGCAATCAAGACTATCAAGCGCAAGATAACCGACCTCGACAAGATGAAGATTGAGGAACAGAAAAAAGCGGTACGCAGCGGGTATGACATGGATATAATTCCGTCCGACCTTGCTACTTTCGGCAGCGAAGCAAAAAATCTGTTGCAGGATTTACAGAGCCGCAACGAGCGAATGTTTCTGCTGACGTTCCTTGTGGTAAACATGGCAGACACAAAACGGAAACTGGATAATGACATCTTTGCTACGGCGGGCTTTGCACAGAAAAATAACTGCGCTCTGACCCGCCTTGACTATTTGCAGGAAGCGGGCTTTATGTCCTCTATCCCTCTTGGAGAGAACCTTATCCCCATTCAAAGAGGGCTTACCACATCAAGCACCGCTATTTTTATCCCGTTCATCACACAGGAGCTTTTTCAGCGGGGCGCAGCCCTTTACTACGGCTTAAATGCGCTGTCAAATAACATGATACTCTGCGACCGCAAGCAACTGAAAAATCCCAACGGGCTTATCCTCGGAACGCCGGGAAGCGGTAAATCCTTTGCGGCAAAGCGGGAAATGACAAACGCCTTTCTCATTACTGACGACGATATTATTATCTGCGACCCGGAAGCAGAATATTTTTCCCTTGTGCAGCGATTGGGCGGGCAAGTGATACGCCTGTCGCCTGCCGGAAAAGGCATGGACGGTAAGCCCCAGTATGTGAACCCTATGGATATTAACTTAAACTACTCCGAGGACGACAACCCGCTTGCCTTGAAATCCGACTTTATCCTTTCCCTCTGTGAGCTTGTTATCGGCGGCAAAGAGGGCTTGCAGCCCGTGGAAAAGACCGTCATTGACCGCGCCGTTAGGAATGTGTACCGACCTTTCCTTGCTGACCCCGACCCGGCAAAAATGCCTATCTTGGGCGACCTCTACAACGAACTGCTGAAACAGCCGGAGCCGGAAGCTGCCCGCATTGCGGCGGCATTGGAGCTTTATGTTTCGGGAAGTCTGAACGTCTTTAACCACAGAACGAATGTAGAGCTTTCTAACCGCCTTGTCTGCTTTGATATTAAGCAGCTTGGAAAGCAGCTCAAGAAATTAGGTATGCTCATTGTGCAAGACCAGGTGTGGAACCGCGTTACCGTAAACCGCGCCGAGAAAAAGGCAACCCGTTACTATATGGACGAATTTCATTTGCTTTTGAAAGAGGAACAGACCGCAGCCTATTCCGTGGAGATTTGGAAGCGTTTTCGGAAATGGGGCGGCATACCGACGGCAATCACACAGAACGTCAAAGACCTTTTATCAAGCCGCGAAGTCGAGAATATCTTTGAAAACTCCGATTTTGTCCTCATGCTCAATCAAGCCGCAGGCGACCGGGCTATCCTTGCAAAGCAGCTTAACATCTCCCCGCAGCAGATGAAGTATGTAACCCACACCGAAGCAGGCGAGGGGCTTATCTTTTACGGGAATGTGGTGCTGCCGTTCATTGACCGCTTCCCAACCGACACCGAGCTTTACCGTCTGCTTACGACAAAGCCGGAGGAAGTGAGCAAGCCATGAAAACGGACGTAATCATCAACCGCGACGCCCTCTATGCCCTGCGGGAGCTGCCGAGTGAAAGCGTGAACTGCTGCGTCACAAGCCCGCCCTACTATGGACTTAGGGACTACGGGCTTGACGCACAGATTGGACGGGAGGACACGCCGGAGCAGTACATTGACAGGCTTGTAGAAGTATTCCGGGAGCTGCGCCGGGTACTCAAAGACGACGGGACGTTTTGGCTGAATATCGCAGACACTTACTGCGGCACAGGCATGAAAGCGGGCTGCAAGCAAAAGGATTTAATCGGTATTCCGTGGCAGCTTGCTTTTGCCCTGCGCTCTGACGGGTGGTATTTACGCAGCGATATTATCTGGCTGAAAGAAAATCCTATGCCGGAGAGCTGCCGCGACCGACCGAGCCGCTGCTATGAGCATATCTTTTTACTGACGAAATCAAAGAAATATTACTATGACGCTGCCGCCATTGCAGAGCCGATTGCGCCGGGAACGGCTGCGCGGTACCGGCAGGGGCGCGGCGCAGGACACAAATATGCCGAGGAAATACCCGGACAGGGCAAGGTACAGGGTATCAATAAAACCCGCAGCGGCGGCTATTATGACGACGCTCTTATGCCGACCACAAGGAACAAGCGGGACGTTTGGCTTATCAATACCGTACCGTATAAGGGCGGGCATTTTGCCGCCTATCCCCCGAAGCTCGCGGAAACGTGCATACTGGCGGGCTGTCCGGCAGGCGGCGTTGTCCTTGACCCTTTCTTTGGAAGCGGCACCACCGGGCTTGCAGCGAAAAGCCTTGACCGCCGCTATATCGGCATTGAACTGAACGCCGAGTATTGCGCCCTTGCAGGGGCGCGGATTGGAGGTGCAGAACCATAAAGCAATACAAACCTCGTGATAAAATCACGCAGAAAATGACCCGCGACGGGGCTATCGCAGAAAATCAGACCACGGGAGACACGGAACGTATCAGCAAGCGGACGCAGGACGCGGATTTTCAGAAATCCCCGGAGCAACAGGCAGCACAGCTACAAGGTGCAGCTTCCCCGACTTCTCCCTTGCCCCATGTGCCGGGAGCTGCCCCCAAAGCGGACACAGGCAAAACGGAGCGCGTCATGGAGCATATCGAAGCCGCCCATACCCGCAAAGCGTCTAAAAAAGCGGTACGAAAGGCACAGGCGGAAGCTACCGCCGGGACGAAATCTTCCCGGCTGCAATTTACCGACGAGGAACGCGCTGCCCCGGAGCTTGAAAAGTATATCAAGAAATCCGACAAAGCCGCCGACCGCTTGGATAAGGCAAAGGCAGCTATCCCCAAAGAAAAGAAACTGGTAAAAGAGCGCACCTTTGACGAAACCACCGGGAAAGGCAAGACCCGCCTGCACTTTGAGGAAAAGGACAAGCCGCCCGGATTTAAGGAGAAGCACAACCCGCTATCCCGCCCCACACAGGAAGCCGGGATTTTGGTACATAACAAAATCCATTCTGTCGAAAAGGATAATTCCGGCGTGGAGGGCGCACACAAGAGCGAGGAAGCCGCAGAACGGGGATTGAAGTACGGGGCGCGGAAAATCAAGCAGGGCTACCGCAACCATAAGCTGAAACCCTACCGGGAAGCGGCAAAGGCTGAAAAAGCTGCTTTCAAGGCAAACGTGGATTTTCAGTATCATAAGACCCTGCATGATAACCCACAGCTTACCTCTAACCCTATTTCCCGTTTTTGGCAGAAACAGCAGATTAAAAAGCAGTATGCAAAGGAAGCCCGCAATACTGCAAAGGGTATCAAGGGCGCAGCGGAACGCACCCGCAAAGCGGCAGCCAAAGCCGCCGAGAAAACGAAGCAGACAGCGGCGTTTGTGGCAAGACACCCGGCGGGCGTGGCAATCGCTGTCGGGGCGCTGCTACTTTTCATTATGCTTCTGTCCGGGCTGTCCTCTTGTGGTGCAATGTTTTCCGGCACGTTAAACGGCGTGCTTGGAACGTCTTATACCTCCGAGGACAGCGACCTTGTGGAAGTGGAAAATGCCTATGCCGGACTGGAAAGCGGGCTGCAAAACGAGATTGACGCTATCGAAAGCACCCACCCCGGCTATGACGAGTACCGCTATGACCTTGCAAATATCGGGCATAACCCCCACGAATTAGCGTCCTATCTGACCGCAAAATACCAAAGCTACACCCGCGCCGAGGTACAGAGCGAATTACAACGGATTTTCAATCAGCAATACAAGCTGACGCTGACCGAGGAAGTGGAAATACGCTACCGGGAGGAAGAACGCACCGACACATGGACAGACGAGGACGGCAACGAGCATACGGACACCTATACGGTACAAGTGCCTTATGAGTATTACATCTTAAACGTCAAGATGACGAACACCCCGCTATCCACCATTGCGGAAAATAATCTGCCCCCGGAACAACTGGAAATGTACCGGGTGTACTTACAGACAAGCGGGAACAAGCCCCTTATCTTTGGTGGCGGCTCTCCCGACACTTCCGCGTCCGAGGATTTAAGTGGCGTGGATTTTGTGAACGGAACGCGCCCCGGCAATACCGCTATCGTTGACCTTGCAAAACGGCAAGTCGGAAATGTGGGCGGCTATCCGTATTGGAGCTGGTACGGCTTTAACAGCCGCGTGGAATGGTGCGCCTGTTTTGTGTCCTGGTGCTACGGGCAAATGGGACTTTCCGAGCCGCGTTTTGCCGCCTGCCAGTCGCAGGGTATTCCGTGGTTTACCTCTCACGGACAATGGGGAGCGCGGGGCTATGAAAACATTGCCCCCGGTGACGCTATCTTTTTTGACTGGGACTTAGACGGCAGCGCAGACCATGTTGGGCTTGTTATCGGCAGGGACGAGGGCCGCGTTTATACCGTGGAGGGCAATTCCGGCGACGCCTGCAAGATTAAGAGCTATCCCCTTGACTATGCCTGTATCAAAGGGTACGGGCTGATGAACTGGAACTGACACATTTTTGAAAATCGAAAGGAGAAAAAATTTATGGCAATGAGTAAAATCGAAAGAATTGAAAAGGAAATCCAAAAGACCCGTGAGAAAATCACGGAGTATCAGAACAGGCTGCGCGGACTGGAAGCACAGAAAACCGAAGCGGAAAATCTGCAAATCGTTCAGCTCGTGCGCTCCATGTGTCTGACCCCGCAGGAGCTTACCGCCATGCTTGCGGGCGGCGGTATTCCGGGCATTGCCCCTATCCCCGCAGACTATGAGGAACAGGAGGAAACCGAGAATGAAGAATAAAATCCTTGCAAGCATTACCGCACTTTGCGCCGCCCTTGTCCTTGTGGGCGGCTTTTCCGTTACTGCCTACGCGCAGACCCCGACAGAGGAAACCGACGACAGCGGCGTAATCGTGGAAACCGAACCGCAGCCCCTTACCCCGGAGGGCAACATGACCCTTGTGGACGACATCGACGGGGACGCTGCCGAGGATAAGCAGTTTATCGTCGTGAAAAGCAAAGGCGGCAACTATTTTTACATTATCGTTGACCGGGCAGCCGAGGGCGAAAATTCCGTCCACTTCCTAAATCAAGTAGACGAAAGCGACCTTATGGCGATTATCGGGGAGGAACAGACCGAGCAGCCCCCGGCTGTCTGCAACTGTACCGAGAAATGCAAGGCGGGCGAAGTAAACACCGCCTGCCCCGTCTGCTCCGCAGCCATGAATAACTGCACAGGCAAGGAAGCCGAGCCGGAAGCACCCGCAGAGCCGGAGAAACCCAAAAACAGCATGGGCGGGCTTCTCATTTTCCTTGTTGTGGGACTTCTTGGCGGCGGCGCAGCCCTCTACTACGTTAAGTTTATGAAACCGAAGCAGAGCGTAAAAGGCGGCACCGACCTTGACGAATTTGATTTTGACGAATACGACGAGGACGAGCCGGAGGAAGAAGCTGACAGCGCAGATACCGAACAGGAGGACGAGGAAGCATGAAACTTGTGATTTGTGAGAAGCCCAGCGTCGGGGCGGCGGTTGCCGCCGCCCTTGGCGTTACGGGCAGAAAAGACGGATATATCGAGGGAAACGGCTACCTCATTTCTTGGTGTATCGGGCATTTGGTACAGCTTTCCGAAGCTGCCGCCTATGGGGAACAGTACAAGAAATGGAGCTATGACAGCTTACCCATTCTGCCGCAGGAATGGCAGTACACCGTAGCTGCCGACAAGGGAAAACAATTCAAAATCTTAAAAGACCTCATGCACCGCGCCGACGTTTCGGAAGTCGTGAACGCCTGCGACGCAGGACGCGAGGGCGAGTTGATTTTCCGATTTGTCTATCATCAAGCGGGCTGCAAGAAGCCCTTTACCCGTCTTTGGATTTCCTCAATGGAAAACGAAGCAATCCGAAGTGGCTTTGACAATCTGAAGGACGGGCGGGAATACGACGCCCTCTACCATTCCGCACTATGCAGGGCAAAGGCTGACTGGCTTATCGGCATTAACGCGACCCGCCTTTTCTCCTGCCTGTATGGAAAGACCTTGAACGTGGGGCGTGTGCAGACCCCGACCCTCAAAATGCTTGTAGACCGGGACGCTGCGATTACAGGCTTTCAGAAAGAAACCTACTACCATGTGCGCCTTACTCTCCCCGGCGCAGAAGCGGCAAGCGCGAAGATCTGCGCCGCTGATGAAGCGGGCAAACTGAAAGCAGCCTGCGAAGCGTCGGCGGCTGTCTGTACTTCCCTTGTGAAAGAAAAGAAAACCATTGCCCCGCCGAAGCTCTTTGACCTTACCAGTTTACAGCGGGAAGCAAACCGTATTTACGGGTACACCGCGAAGCAGACCCTTGACCTGGCGCAAGCCCTCTATGAAAAGAAGCTCTTGACCTATCCGAGAACGGACAGCGCATTTCTGACCGACGACATGGGAGAAACAGCGACGGGCATTATCAAGGTGCTTTGTGAGAAACTTTCCTTTATGGAGGGCGCGGATTTTTCGCCGGAGATTGCAAAGGTGCTGAACAGTAAAAAGGTATCAGACCACCACGCAATCATTCCCACTATGGAGCTTGCAAAGGCTGACCTTACCGCGCTGCCGGAAAGCGAGCGCAATATCCTGACCCTTGCCGGGGCGCGTCTGCTTATGGCAACCGCAGAGCCGCACGTTTACGAAGCGGTAACGGCGGTTTTCTCCTGCGCCGACCATGAATTTACGGCAAAGGGAAAGGCGGTAATCGCTGCCGGGTGGAAAGAGATTGAACGGCTTTACCGGGCGACCCTCAAAAAGAAGCCGGACAGCGACGACGAAAACGAGCTTGTGTTAGATGTGCCGGACTTTTCCGAGGGGCAGACCTTTGAAAATCCGGCGGCAAAAGTGACAGAGCATGCCACCACGCCCCCGAAGCCCCACAATGAAGCAAGTCTTTTGTCGGCTATGGAACGCGCCGGGAATGAGGACACCGACCCGGACGCAGAACGCCGGGGGCTTGGTACGCCTGCCACCCGCGCCGCCGTCATTGAAAAGTTAGTCAAAGGCGGCTTTGTGGAGCGCAAGGGCAAGCAGCTATTTCCCACCAAAGACGGCACAAACCTTGTCTGCGTCCTGCCGGATAGTCTGACCTCTCCGCAGCTTACGGCTGCATGGGAAAACAATCTGACGCAGATTGCAAAGGGTAACGCCGACCCGGACACTTTCATGCAGGGTATCGAAACTATGGCACAGGGGCTTGTAAAAACCTACGCTTCCGTGTTGGGTGAGAAACAAGAGCTTTTCAAGACAGAAAAAACAGAGATTGGGAAGTGTCCCCGCTGCAAGTCCCCGGTCTATGAGGGAAAGAAAAACTACTACTGTTCCAACAAAGAGTGCGGCTTTACCATGTGGAAAAATGACCGCTTCTTTGAGGAACGTAAAACCGTCTTTACCCGGTCGATTGCCGCAGCACTCTTAAAATCCGGCAAGGTAAAAGTCAAAAAGCTGTACTCTCCGAAAACAGGCAAAACCTATGACGGAACGGTACTTTTAGCTGATACGGGCGGTAAGTATGTGAACTACAAAGTAACCATTTCAAAGGACAAAGAACTGGAATAGCAAGCATAGGAAGCGGGTACCCACTTCCGTAAAATCCCTGCCACTCTAACCGAGCTTGGCGGGGATTTTGCTTGTTGGGAAGTTTCCCAAACCCTCTAAAAATCCTCAAAAATCTTTGGCAGAAATGCGGGCGCACCGTAGTAGGACTATGTAACCACAAACGCAGCGTCCGCGCTGCCATACGCGAAAGGAGGTTTTACACATGGCAAGTTTGCGCGACAGCGTAAAGGACTATCAAGAGGAACTTAGGGACGGTATTGCATGGGTAGCATTTTGGAAAGAGGGACGTTCATGGAACGCCGAGCTGTTTCATCTTGAAGTGGACGGTACTTTAGAACCGTTTGACAGGAGCCGGTTAGAGGAAATCAAGGCGGCTGACCCCGCCGCCGTTATTCTAAACGGCTACTACTGCGGGCATTTAGGCGAGAATATGAGCCTTGACGAGCTGACCGCCGGAGTGCGCCACCACTACAAAAACGGCACAAATGACGTTGCCGGATTTATCGAAGCCCACGACGACAGACTTCCCCCGGAGCTTATCGAGGAAGCAAAAGCCGCCGCCCATGCAGCGGGGCTTCCCTTTTCCGAAAAGCCCTACCGGGACGGGGAAGATTTTGACCCTTATGTATTTGACGGGAGCATGAGTATTGAGGACTACGAGCTTATGCACCGCATGATTGAAAAAGAAAGGAGCGAGCAAATGGACGAATGGAAAACAGGTTATTCCTCATACGACCATGACAGACTGGAAGCCGCCGACAAGATGAAGATTGAGCGCGGTATCTATTTTGACACGAAAGGCGCGGATATTTCCCCGCTGACCGCCTTACCTCTTGCCGAGCTTGTGAAGCTGCGGGAGGAAAGCGCGGCTGCGGAGCAGACTGTTTTTGAAAATCTGAAAGTACAGGCTTCCGCATGGGAGGAACAGGCAGGAAAGACCCTGCTATTTGACAAGGCGATTGAGTATGCGAGAATACCCGAAGTGAAGCATACGGCGAACAAGTGGCAGGACGAGGACAACGACCGCCACACCATCAGCAACCGGGTATATAAAATGAGCTACCATGTGTATGAAAATACCCGCTACGACAAGGCAGCACAGAAATCTATCCCGTATTCCTATACGCTGTCTTGGAACATCTACACCAACAGCCCCCACGGGTACGGACAGGCGAAAATCGCCGGACAGGACAGAAAGGTATTTGCTGACCGGGCGGCTATGGAAAAATATCTGAATGGGCGTATCAAGGCGTATGAAAAACTTTTTACGGAAATCTCCCCGGCTATCCCGCCGGAATACGCGGAACAGTTTAAGGTAAACGGGCAGCTCTTACCGGGCTATACCGTAGAGGGCGAGGAAATCAAGCAGCCCGCTGCCGACATTCCCGCCGCTGCACCGAGAACCGAACCGGGACAGGATACGGAACAGTTTGCAATCCTGATTGACAGCCGCACCCGTTTTGAAACGGGAGAACCGGGCGGCTGCTGGTTATCCATGCCCGCCACAAAGGAAGAACTTCACGAAGCCATGCAAAGCGTCGGCATTACCGCAGACAATCCGCAGGAATTTTTCATTCACGGCTACTCTGACCGGGAGGACAGACACATTGCCCTGCCGTATGACATGGTATGCGCGGCACAGGTGGACGAGCTGAATTTCCTTGCGGCACGACTGGAAACCCTTGACGCTTCCGGGATTACCGCGCTGAACGCCGCCACGCAGCGCAGGAATGGTTTTGAGAATATCGGGCAGCTCATTGACTTTACCTATAACGAGGACTTTTTCGTGCATATCCCCGAAGTACATAATCTCCGCGAATTGGGCGATTATTACCTTAACAAATCCGGCATGGTGCAAATGCCCGCTGAATGGAAAAACAGCATTGACCTTATCGCCTTTGGACGAAACGCCGCCGCACAGGAAAAAGGCAGCTTTACGGAATACGGCTACCTTGTGGAAAGCGGCGACGCATGGGAGCAGCACTTTGAGGGGCGCGATGTGCCGGAGGACTACCGCATTATGAGCTACCCGCAGCCAACCGTCGAACTGGACGCAGCCCCGGCAGTACAGGCGACTGTTCCCGAAGCAACGCCGCAGGAGCCGCGCCCGGTTATCCCCATTGTCTTAACTTCCGAGAAGCCCGCCGAAAAGCTCAAAGAGATAACCGACCGCTTGGAGCAAGGCATTACGGAACTGTTCGACAGCGAGCGTTACAAGGAATATCTGCGCGTCATGTCAAAGTTTCATAATTACAGCTTTAACAATACGCTGCTGATCGCCATGCAAAAGCCCGACGCTTCCCTTATCGCCGGATTTTCCGCATGGAAAAATAACTTTGGACGAAACGTGATGAAAGGACAAAAGGGTATCAAAATCCTTGCCCCGTCGCCGTTCAAGATTAAAAAAGAAATGGAGAAAATCGACCCGCAGACACAGAAAGCCATTATCGGCAAAGACGGAAAGCCCGTAACCGAGGAAAAGGAAATCACAATCCCCGCCTTTAAGGTGGTATCGGTCTTTGACGTATCGCAGACCGAGGGCAGGGAAATCCCCGATATTGCCGTAAATATGCTGACCGGGGACGTGGAGCATTACAAGGACGTTTTCGCTGCCCTTGAAAAGACTTCTCCTGTTCCTGTCGGCTTTGAAAAAATCGAGGGCGGCGCACATGGTTACTACCACTTGGAGGACAAGCGTATTGCCCTTGATGAGGGCATGAGCGAGCTGCAAACCTTAAAAACCCTTATCCATGAAATCGCCCATGCGAAGCTGCACGACATTGACCTAAACGCCCCTTTAGAGGACTTGGAGAACAGACCCGACCGCCGCACCCGTGAGGTACAGGCAGAAAGTATCGCCTATACCGTGTGCCAGCATTACGGGCTTGATACCTCTGATTATTCCTTTGGGTATGTTGCCGGGTGGAGTGCCGGACGGGAGCTTGCCGAACTGAAAAGCTCTCTTGAAACAATCCGCAGCACCGCAGCGGAAATCATCAACAGCATTGATGAACATATCGCAGAACTGCAAAAGGAACAGGCGCAGGACGCGCCGAGGGAGAAAGCCGCCATGCCGGAGTACATTTACAAGATTGAAGCCAACCCCCGCACAACGGGCGACAACGACCGCTTTTTCCTGCAAGCCTATCTCCCGCAGGAAAACGGCAGGGCAAAAATCGGGGACGTGCTGTATATCGGCAGCCTTGCAAAATGCCGGGAACTCATGGGCGGGCTGAACGCCGGAGAGCTGACGCAGGGAGAAGTAAAGGAGCTATATGCAAAGGCGCAGGAAGCCGAAGCCGACAAAGACACCTTTTCCATTTATCAGCTAAAGCAAGGGGACGAAACGCGGGACTTCCGCTTTGAGCCTTACGACCGCCTGCAGGCGGCGGGAAATGTGGTTGATAAGGCAAACTATGAGCTTGTCTATTCCGCAGAGCTTACGCCGGGTACTTCCCTTGAAGATATTTACACCCGTTTCAATATCGACCACCCGAAAGATTTTAAGGGACACAGCCTTTCCGTTTCCGACGTGGTAGTGCTTCATCAGAACGGACAGGACGCGGCGCATTATGTAGATAGTTTCGGCTACAAGGAAGTGCCGGAGTTTTTGCAGGAGCAGACACAACAGCCGGAAAAGATAAACCCGCTAAAGCACGTCGAGGACACAATCGAGCAGAACGACAACAACTTTGACGGTATCATCAACAACACCCCTACGGTTGACGAACTGGAAGCAAAGGTAAAAGCCGGGGAACAGATTTCCCTTGTTGACCTTGCAGAAGCGATTAAGGCAGACAAAGAACGCGGCAAAGAAAAGCCCTCTATCCGGGCGCAGCTTAAAGCTGACAAGGAACGGACGGGGAAAAAGAAGAACACAAAGCAGAAGTCACAGGACTTGGAAAGGAGCTGACCCATGCCGAAACAGAATAAATTTGAAAATGTGGACGTACTTGCTTCTCTCCATGCGATATTAAAGCAGAATACAGGATTTTATCAGAGCGATTTTGACATTGACAGGGAGATTATCGCAAAAGCGGCGGCAAGTGCGAGTAAAGAGGATAAGACCCTATTATGGTTTTGCCGACCGTCTGGGACGCATTGCTTTCGGGAGCGCGACGTGTTCCTAAAGGACACCGCGCCCCATAACACATGGCGTTTCTACATGGAGCAGACAAGCGACCGTATTCTTGCCTATGCAATCGAGCTGACAGACAGGGAGCATGGAAAAATCAAGGGCAATCTGTATGAGCTTGACTATTCCCGCCATTATGAGCGCGTCAAGGAAAAGGGGCTGCCCGCCGATACGGTCAAGCTGATTTATGAGCGCGGGGAGCAGACGATACCCGCCGGACAGTATTTCAACGGAAGTCCAGACCCGCAGCTTGGGAAGTTTGAACGCTTTGAAGCCCTACCCAACGACCCGGACGCGCTTAAATGGCTCTTACGGGAGGAACACCGCAACAGGGAGCAGCTTCTACCGGGAGATTTTAAGGCACATATCGCCACGCTGCATGACGGACTGATTGAAACGGAAGCGCGGCGCATTGTGCGGGAAATGAAGCGGAATGACACACCGAACAGCCCGAACAAGACCCATTTCATGGTGGAGCTTTCCCCGGCGTTCATGCAGCTTGCGAACACAAAGGACATTGACCGCCTTTTCTCCATGCTGCCCTACAAGACCCTTTCCTTTTCCAAAATCGAGGGCAGACATGGGACGTATGCGCTGATTGACAAAGGAGAGAACCGGGACAAAGAGATTAAAAAGCCACGCCCCTCTGTCCGGGCGCAGCTAAAAGCAGATAAGACAAAGACAGCCCCTAAAAAGACGACGACAAAAGCAAAAAATCACGATTTGGAGGTATGAGCATGAATAGATTGACTGTTGAGGAAACAAACCTTTTAAGCATTTACCACGAGGGAAGCAAAGCGCAGCTTGTAGAGAACATGACCGCCGCGCTGCCTTACATGGACGCGGGATTACGGGAGCTTGCAAAGCGCACCCTTTCCAAAGTAGGCGCGCTGACCGAAGTCGAGTACAGGGAGCTTGCCGTTTATCCTGCTGATGAAGTATGACCGGGATTAAGCGGCTGTCGCCGCGACAAAGCCGCAAGGTAAACACCCTTGTGAAAAAGGAGTGCTGCAACTGCGAGAATGGCAACTGTATTTTACTGGACGACGGGGACACTTGCGTATGCCCGCAGCTCATTTCCTATTCCCTGCTCTGTAAGTGGTTTCATATTGCCGTACTTCCTCTTGATAAGCTGCTCTATGCGGAGCTTTACCATACCGACGATATGCGGAAGTGTACCGTGTGCGGCACGTCCTTTGCGTCGAAGTCAAACAGCGTCAAATATTGCCCGGACTGCCGAAAGCGAATTACCCGCAGACAGACAGCCGAGCGCATGAGAAAAAAGCGTACTCTTGTTACGCAGTAGGGGCGAAAAAAGCCTTTGATTGCAGGGCTTTTCGGACACAAAAACAAAGAGGTAAAGGATTGATACCTTTACCCCTAAAATCGCGGTTCTACTGCGTAACATTTCAAAAGCTGCACCTATGAGAAAACGGGCGCGGTGGCCAACATATCGGCTGCCGCGTCCGTTCTTTTTTTGCGCTCATTTATCCGCGCTCTGCTTCTTTTTCCCGTTCAGGCTGACGTTCCACTTTCAAAATACTGTCGATATTCTTCTTGATAACGTCGTATTCCTTGACCTGCTTTTTCAGCTTCCCATAGTCGGCATACAGGGCTTCTTTCTGCTCTTGAAGTGCTGCGTACTCTGCTTGCAGGGCGGCAAGACTTGGTAGCTTGGTTATCCCCGCCGCCTTAATTGTCTTTGCCGCTGCTTCATAGAGAATAATATCGCTCTCATGGGCTGTCCGGTATTTCTCCTTATCCTTTGCCTTGCGGTATGCAGCATAGACGGGCTTGGTCTTTTGATAGGTATTGATATTCTTGATAAGCAGCGTCATATCGGTAAGCCGCTTTTCAACCTCTTTCAAGCTGTCCGCTGCCTGTTCGCTTGCTTTGGTAACTTCCGTGATTTTCGCGGTCAATTCTGCGTGCTGTTCAATCTTATGTTCTGTCAAGAAATTCATGGTTTTCGCTGCCTGTTTCAGATTATGGATTTTCGCCCATTGCTCATAGCCACGGCTTTCCTGCGCCTTGATACAGTTCTGAATATCAATCAGCAGACTGACGCCGCCGCGATCTGCGCGGGGAGCTTTCGCAGGGCAGGCGCGTTTGCCGCTTATTCGTTCTCTGATAGCTTCCTCTGTATAATCTGCGCCGAGGGTTTTTAAGCGGGTAAACCGTTCCTGTCCGGGAGCGCGGCAGGAAATGTATTTCCCCGGCTTTATTTCATAGCCCGCCGCCTGTAATTTGGATAGTAATTCCTCAAAACTTGATACTTGGGGAATGAGCGCGTCCACGGCAATTTTCAGCTTGCCTTTCCAACTGGTACCCGTTTTCTCTGCCTGGTACTCCGCATAGCTTTTCCCTTTGCTGCCCCTGCTTGGAACGACAACGGACAAGCCATGCTCCCGGCACAGCTTGTCGCTCATATTCCTTATGCCGTAATAGCTGCGCTTATTGGAATTGTACTTGTGGTAGTCAACAAAATTGACCGCGCAAAAAATGATGTGGTTATGGACATGCCCCTTGTCTATGTGGGTAGTTAGGACGTATTCGTGCTGTCCCTTTGTTGTTGCGTCGGCAAGCTGCTTTCCGATTGCATGGGCTTTCTCACAGTCCACCTCTCCCGGTTCAAACGATTGTATCAGATGAAAGGCTAAGTTATTCCCTTTCTGCCGAGCCTGCGACAAAGTATATTCAAACTCAATATCTGCCGTTTCATAGCTGCACCCAAAGGAGGACACAAGCATTTTCCCGTCTGTTTTATCCGGGTTTTGGATATAGTCAAGGGCTTTGCTCAACGTGCTTTTAATAGGCTTAATCTTTGTAACCGCCATATCTCCGCAAGCACCCCCTTTATTTCCTCTATGTCCTCTTGGTAGACGCTGCCTGTCGCATTGACACGCTTTGCAATCTGATTGATGTTGACCCCGATTTTCTGTATCTCCGCTGTCATGGCTTTTATGTCGCTATGGTCTGTCTGAATGATATACCCGTCAATGGCAATCTTGCGAAGATACGCCGCCATGTTCCGGGTGGGGACGAGCTTCATTTTCTGCTCAATCAATGCCCTTTCTTCCTCTGTTACATAGAATTTGATTTGTATTTTTCTTTTGCGTCCGTTCATGCAATCGCTCCTTTCCATTCCGAGGGTTTGGGACACTTCCCAACAAGCAATTTTCAACCGACGCACCGCAGGACGGGAGGGCGAAAATACGGAAAAGGGTACTCTTTTCCTATGCTTGCTAAGAAAGTTTTTCCTCACTTATCACTACAACGGAACTCCCAGTATGCCAAAAAAGAGCAAAAGAAAAACGCTGCAATCCTGCGACGCTTCAATCACTTTATGCAGACAAAAACGAGGGAACTTTATTCCCCCGTCCTGTCGTTGTTGGCTTCCTCTATGCCTTTTGCAGTAGCAGACATGATTTTTAAGTCCGTTTCGCTCATAGTGTCAAGCATGGTATCGAGCTGACGGCGGCGTGTGGACTTCTCCTGTTCCCGTTCCGGGAAAAAGAACTGGTCTACTGATACGTCAAGCAGGGTTACAAGCTCATACAAAATCTGTAAACT
>OLZI01000592.1_pt1 | contig 23893 bp, 20 predicted proteins | sample 1674061 | NCBI WGS metagenome assembly OLZI01 (sample SAMEA103958139, study PRJEB25191) | human gut metagenome | biome: human-associated habitat [ENVO:00009003]; feature: intestine environment [ENVO:2100002]; material: feces | place: Germany | collected 2013/2015 | reverse complement strand
CCTATCTGCTCACCCGCAACGCCACCCGCGCCATCTCCTGCCTGATGGTGGATTTCTCCTGCGCGCTCAAGCTCTCCATGCCGCTGGCCGTGCTTTCCGCCATGCGCGAGTGCGGCAGCTACCGCATCACCGTCAAGGGCGGCAAGTATCTGGAAGCGCTGTCTCAGGCCGACACTATCGTGTTCGACAAGACCGGCACCCTCACCCGTGCCACCCCGCAGGTAGTGGAGGTCGTGCCCTTCTCCGGCTGTAACGAGCGCGAAGTTCTGCAGCTGGCCGCCTGTCTGGAAGAGCACTTCCCCCATTCCATGGCCAACGCCGTGGTGCGTGCCGCCAAAGAGCGCGGCATTTCCCATGAGGAGATGCACTCCGAGGTGGAGTACATCGTGGCCCACGGCATTGCAAGCCGCGTAGGTGGCGAACGGGTGGTCATCGGCAGCCACCACTTCGTCTTTGAGGATGAAAAGTGTACCATTCCCGCAGCCGAGCAGCAGAAGTTCGATGCCCTCAAGCCCGCGTATTCGCACCTGTACATGGCAGCCAGCGGGCAGCTGGTGGGCGTCATCTGCATTTCCGACCCGCTGCGCCCGGAAGCCGCCGCTGTGCTGAACGGACTGCGTGCGCTGGGCATCCGGAACACCGTCATGATGACCGGCGACAGCGAGCGCACCGCTGCCGCCATTGCAAAGCAGGTGGGCGTGGACCGCTTCTTTGCCGAGGTGCTGCCCGAGGACAAGGCAAACTTCGTCCAGCAGGCCAAGGCCGAGGGCCACACCGTGGTGATGATCGGCGACGGCATCAACGACTCCCCCGCCCTGTCCGCTGCCGACATTGGCATTGCCATCAACTCCGGCGCTGCCATCGCCCGCGAGATCGCAGACGTGACCATCAAAGCCGACAGTCTGGAGGAGCTGGTGACCCTCAAGGCCATCGCCAACTCTCTGCAAAAGCGCGTGCACGCAAACTACCGCTTCGTGCTCACCTTCAACTCGGCCCTCATCGCGCTGGGTGCTCTGGGCATCCTGCAGCCGGCCTCCTCTGCCATGCTGCATAATCTCTCCACCATCGGCATCAGCCTGAAGAGCATGACCAATCTCCTGCCGGAGAACAAGGCTCCGCAGCTGAAAGCATAATTACCGCAAAAAATAACGCCGTGTCTGAACATTCGACACGGCGTTATTTTTTATCTGTTATTCCAGCCCGATCCGCTGTGCATACTCTTCCAGCAGCTCCCGCTCCAGGAACGGGGTCTTGACACCCTCGCGGTCACGGTAGGTCTCGTGGCCCTTGCCAATGACGGCGATCAGGTCGCCCTCCTGCGCGTGATCCACTGCGTAGTGCAGCGCATCCAGACGGTCGGGGATCTCCACGAACTTTGCGTCCGGGTTGCCCTTGTTCATGCCCACGCGGATATCAGCAAGGATGTCCTCCACCTTTTCAAAGCGGTTGTTGTCCTCGGTAAGGATGGAGAAATCGGCCATTTTGGCGCAGATCTCGCCCATGCCGTAGCGGCGCAGCTTGGAGCGGTTGCCGCCGCAGCCGAACACCACCACCAGACGGTGGGGCTTGTAGGCCCGCAGAGTGGTGAGCAGGCTTTCGGTGGACACCTCGTTGTGGGCGTAGTCCAGCAGGATGGTGAACTTTTTGCTGATGGGCACCAGCTCCACGCGGCCCTTGACCACGCACTTGCCCAGACCGTCGTGGATGGCCTGATCCGGCAGGCCCAGCACCTTGCCCACGGCCAGCGCAGCCAGTGCGTTGTACACGCTGAACTCGCCGGGCATATTCACCTTCACGTCCATCTCGTCCTTGCCGGTGACGTGGAACTTCACACCCAGGAAATCGTGGGTGCGCAGCAGCTCGTAGCCGCTGGCGCGGTAATCGGCCTGCTCGCTGCGGCCATAGGTCACCAGCTTGCAGGTGTGTCCCTCCAGCAGGGCTTCGGTGTTCTCGTCGTCGATGTTCACCACACCCACATCACAGCGCTGGAACAGCTGACCCTTCCAGCTGCGGTATTCCTCAAAGGTCTTGTGCTCACCGGGGCCGATGTGGTCCGGCGAAAGGTTGGTGAACACGCCCACATCGTAGTGCACACCGGCCACGCGGTCCATCATCAGGCCCTGGCTGGACACCTCCATCAGGGCCGTGTCGCAGCCGGCATCCAGGAACTCCCGGAAGGTCTTTTGCAGCTCGTAGCTCTCCGGGGTGGTGTTGGCGGTGTCCTTGTGGCGGCCCATGTAGTAGATGCCGTTGGTGCCGATCATGCCCACCTTGCGGCCGGCAGCTTCCAGCACGCTCTTGATCATGTGGGTGGTGGTGGTCTTGCCCTTGGTACCGGTGACGCCGATCATGGTCATCCGGCGGGAGGGGTTGCCGAACAGGTTGCCGCTCATGAGTGCCAGCGCATAGCGGCTGCTCTCCACCTTCAGCACGGCAGCACCGGGGACGGTGGAAAGGTCGATGTCGTGCTGGACCACCAGCGCCGTCACGCCGTCGGCCACGCACTGGGCGGCGTAGTCGTGGCTGTCCCGCTGGGTACCCACGATGCAGACGAAAAGCCGGCCCGGGGCCGCCTTGCGGCTGTCGTAGATGATGTCCTCGATGTCAAGTTCAAGGCTGCCCTGCACCAGCGTATAGGACACGCCCTCCAACAGTTGTTCCAGTTTCATCGTTCAAATGCTCCTTATTGCTGTTCTGCCGCTGCGGCAGTAGGGTCTTCGGCGGGCGCGGCTTCCGCGCCCTCAGTATCGGGTTCGGTGCCGGAGGCTTCCTCCGGCTGGTTCTCGGCTTCTGCCTCCGCCGGGGCGACAGGCTCTTCCGGGGCCGTCCAGCCCGAGGGCAGGGTCGGCTCGCCCTGTGCAAAGCGGAATTTGCGGCTGGAAGAAGCGCTCAGGTGGCTCAGATCCAGCATACCGGTGTCGGTGGGCGAGCAGCCCTTGCCGTCCTCGTTGAGCAGGACATACTTTGCCAGCCGGAGTTTGTAGTCCAGCTCATTCAGGGTACCCAGAAGCACGCTGATGCGGCCCTGATACAAAAACGCCATCTGCTCCGGGTCCTCGAACTCGATGCGGGTGACATCCGCCCCCAGCTCACTGCTGTCCAGTGCGGTCAGCAGAGTGTTCAGGGACTCGAGCCGCTTATCCGTGGGCGGTCCGGCCTCGCTGGATGCGGCGCTGTCAGACGCCGCGCTGCCCGAAGACGCGCCGGACGGTCCTGTCTCAAATTCCAGCTGTGTACCCGGCGTCGTGGATACCGGCTCGCCGCCGCAGAGGATGATAAGGTCCGGCTGGGCCGAATCCTTATCCAGTATCTTCAGCCCCGCAGAAAGGCTCAGCCAGCCGCTGGACGTCTGCATGGCGTAGACGGCAGTGGCCGCGTTGGTCCGCACCACTACGGTGTTAGGGTAATCCCGCTCCACCCGGATATTTTCCAGCAGCGGGAACTGCTTTTCCAGCGCAGCGGCCTTTTCGGCGGGGTCGAAGCTGAAGATGTTCTCTTCCGCGTGGACGCCCAGCGCCTGCAGGATCTCAGCGCTGGAATAGCCGCCCACCTCCTGTACCACCTCTCCATCGACCGCCACTTCTAAGGTGTTTATCTTGAAGAGCATGGTCACGGTGAGGTAGACGCCCACCCCGATGACGCAGAGCAGCAGCGCCAGCGCCGTCAGACGGCGGATGGCCCTGCGGCGGCGGACAGCGGCACGAGTCAGACGGCGCTTTTTTCTGCCCTCCCGCCGGGCCGGGCTGCGGAGGTTCGCCTCCGTGGGGCGGTAGCGCCCGCCGCTCTGAGGCCTCCGGGCGCTCTGGACATTCTGGGGCCGCTGGCTTCTCTGCTGGCCCTGACGGCGGCTCTGGTTCTGGTTATTGGGCCGTCGCGCCGTCTGCTGGGGAAACTGGATGCTGTTGTCCGCATATCCCGAGCTGTGGTTTTCGAACGTCACATTGCCGCCCGAGAAGTCCAGCGTCTGCTCCTGATAGCCCTGCGTCCGGCGGCGGTTCTGACTTGAGGGACGCCGGTCCTGCGTCCAGTCGTAGGCTTTGCGGGACTTTCCCTGCCGCCGGGCGCTGTTCTGCTGGATTGAACTGCTGGGGCGTCGGCTGTTGTTCCGATCCTGCTGCATGGTGCGGCGTCGCCTCCTTTCCGTCTGATTATTTTATCACAAGAGTGCTGCCGAATCAATCACGGCGTCTTGACCAGTTTCATCAGGGCGTCGGCGATGCGGTCGAGGCTGTCGTCCACCGAAAGGGTGCGGGCGTTCTTGCCCATGGCAGCCAGCTTGCCCGGCTCGGCCAGCAGGCCGGAGACGGTCGAGACCAGCTTCTCGCCGGTCAGATCCTTTTCCTCGATGACCACAGCGGCACCGGCCTTCTGCAGCTCCATGGCGTTGTAATACTGGTGGTTCTCCGCCACATTGGGGCTGGGGATGAGGATGGCGGCGCGGCCCTCGGCTTCCAGTTCGGCCAGCGTCAGCGCACCGGCACGGCTGATGACGAGGTCGGCAGCGGCCAGCAGCTCGGGCATATTGTTGATATATTCCTTCACCACGAGGCTCTCGCCGGGAGCAAAGCCTTTTTCCTTTTCGAGATTTTGAAACAGCTCCACGCCATACTGTCCAGTGGCGTGGATGTGGAACACAGGCCTGTGCTCTTTCTGCTCCCATGCGCAGAGGTCGGCCACCACCTCGTTGACACGGCGGGCGCCGAGGCTTCCGCCGAAGGAGAGGATGACGGTGCGGTCACCGGCACCCAGCTGGGCGCGGATGGCGTCCCGCTCCCCTGCCTTCTCGAACACTTCAGGCCGCACCGGGTTGCCCACGACCTGCGTCTTTTCGGGCGCACCCAGCTTTTCCACAGCGGCAGGCACGGCGGCGAACACGATGTCCACATCCGGGGCCAGCAGCTTGTTGGTCACGCCGGGGAAGGCGTTCTGCTCGTGGATGGCGGTCTTGATGCCCTTCTTGGCGGCGCAGCGCACCACCGGGCCGGAGACGTAGCCGCCGCAGCCGATGACGAGGTCGGGCTGCACTTCCTTCATCATGGCCCGGGCTTTCGGGCCGGAGAGAGCCAGGTTCCAGAGGGTGATGATGTTCCGCTTGATGTTGTTCAGGGAGAGCCTGCGCTGGAAACCGGTGATCTCGATGTGGTGGAAGGGGTAGCCTGCCTGGGTCACAAGGCGGTATTCCATGCCCTCTTTCCGGCCTGCAAAGTGTATCTCGGCGGACGGGTCGGCCTTTTTGATGGCTCCCGCGATGGCCAGAGCCGGGTTGATATGTCCGGCAGTTCCGCCGGCTGCGATAAGTACACGCATGGTGATTTCCTCCTTATTTGGATATGCTCAGTATCCCATGTTGGGGTCGAGCCGGATGGTGTTATTGGACTTTTCTTTTTCCCGCTGTTCCCGCAGGGCGCGGAGATTCTCCCGCTCGAGGCGGGCGCGCTCGCCGCCCCGGCCGATGTTTATCATCACGCCCATCTCGGCCAGCAGCAGGATGAGGCTGGTGCCGCCGGAGGAGAAGAAGGGCAGCGAGATGCCGGTGTTGGGCAGGGTGTTGGTGACGACCGCGATGTTGCAGAACACCTGCCACGCAATTTGGGCCATGATGCCGATGCCCACCAGTGTGCAGTAGCGGTTCTCGGCGTGGAAGGCCAGCCACAGCCCCTGCACGAGGAAGAGCACGAAGAGCAGGATGACGATGACGGCACCCACGAAACCCAGCTCCTCGCACACGACGCTGAAGATGAAGTCGTTGGTGCTCTCGGGGAGCCAGAGCTGTTTTTCGATGCTGTTGCCGAGGCCGAGGCCGGTGACACCACCTGAGCCGATGGCGTAAAGGCTCTGCAGGGTCTGGTCGGTCATCTTGCTCAGGTCGTGGGTCCAGCCGTCCAGACGGCTCTGTAAGTACGGGATGGAGTCGATGTGCTCCAGCACGGTGCGGAGCAGCAGCACAGCGGACGCGCCGCCCGCCCAGGTGATGATGCCGCCGCTGCCGCCCAGCAGCAGGATGGTGCCGCAGATGGCCGTCGTCAGGACGATGCCGGACATATGGGGCTCAAGCATGAGCAGGATGACCACCGGGATGAGGGGCAGCAGCGGGACGATGAGTTCCCGCACGATGCGCTGATAGAGCCACTGGCCTGCCGGGACGCGCCGCCCGGAGGCGGGGTCCAGCTTTTCCAGATGGGGCGCTTTCGCGGCCAGATGGGCCGTGAGCAGGATCATCTCAAACTTTGCGATCTCCGATACCTGAATGGTGAATCCGATGCGCAGCCAGCGGCGGCAGCCGTTGAGGGGCGCACTGAACAGCACCGCGATGAGCATCACGATGCAGACGACATAGCCCGGCCCGACCATCCTGCGCAGAAAGCGGTGGTCGATGCGGGAGAAGAGCAGCATGACCGCGAGGCCCAGACCCAGACAGAACACCTGCGACTTGATGTAGTAGAAGCTGTCGCCCATCCGCAGGTAGCCCGTGGTGTAGCTGGCACTGAACAGCATGATGAGTCCGAACACGATGATGACTGCCAGCGTCGCCAGCCAGTTGATGAGCACCTGCGGCCAGGGGCCGGGGCTCGACAAGATGGCAAAGGACTCAGACTTTTTTCTCCGGATGGTCGCCATCCGCATTCCCTCCTTATCGGGTCCCGGCTCAGCTGGCCCGCGCCGCCTGCAAGGTCAGCGCAAGGCCCAGCATTGCCAGGACTCCAAAAATATAAAAGATATTCACCGGGTCAAAGCCCCGCTTTTCCAGCCAGCGGTGGAGCGGTGCGGTGCCGAACAGCTGCCGCTGCCCGCCGGAGGCTTTCCAGACGATGATCTGCAGAGCCACCATGCCGCCTTCCAGCCAGTAGGGCAGAGCCAGCGGGAGCGTCAGCCCGGGCCAGCCGACGCTCAGCGGCACACAGCCCAGCGCACCTGCTAAAAACTGGCATCCCACTGCACCGGGGCGGAGCTTTGCGGGGTAGAAATTCCAGAGCAGGAAGGCCATCAATGCCCCGGCCAGCGCCGCCGGGAGGACGCCCAGCGGGAACCAGCCCAAGAGGGTCATAGCCGTCATGAGACCCAGCATGGCGATGAAGGCGCAGCCGCAGACCGTGCCGTCCATGCCGTCGGCGGTGCGGGCGCTCTCGGCCAGCGCCACTAAAATCGCCAGCCAGACCACTGGGGCCAGCGGCCCGAGGGTGCAGTAGCCGACGCCCGGCAGGGCCAGCCCATCGGGCAGGCAGTGGTTCAGCCCCAGCAGGGCCAGCACCAGCGTGCCGGAGGCTGCTTCCAGCGCCAGCCGCACCGGGCGGCGCAGCCCCAGCGGTGACCGATGCCGCAGCCGGACCACATCGTCCGCGAGGCCCACGGCCCCGAAGCAGAGCGCCCCGAACAGGGCGATGAGCAGCCGAGTGGTCAGCAGGCTCTCAGTCCCCAGCAGCTCCGGCTGGGCGACACAGGCCGCTGTCCAGCCGACGCCTACCGCCGCCAGCGTCCCCACCATCAGGCAGAGCCCGCCCATCGTGGGCGGCTCATTTTCCTCCTGCTGGACGCGGAACGCCCGCAGCAGCGGCGTCATCAAATTCCCGAGCGCCGCCGTGAGGACGAACCCCAGCGTTGAGGCGACGATCAAGGCAAAACGAATCATAATAACGATACTCCAAGTATTTTACTTTGCGCAGACGGGATAAAACAGGGCCAGCGCCTTTTCCAGTGCCATGCCCCGGCTGGCCTTCACCAGCAGAGCGTCGCCTGGGGCCATCCGGGCCAGCAGAGCGTCTGCAGCCTGCTGGTAATCCTCGGCGTGGACAACGTCGGCGAGGCCCGCGTCCTTTGCAGCCTTTGCCGTCCGTGCGGCCTCGGGGCCGTAGGTGACAAGGGCGGTCAGCCCGGCCTCTGCGGCCTGACGGCCCAGCTCTTCATGAGCGGGCGCGCTCATCCCGCCCAGTTCCAGCATATCGCCCAGCAGAGCGAAACGGCGCTTGCAGGGGTACTCTTTGAACATCGCCAGCGCAGCCTTCATGCTGTCGGGGTTGGCGTTGTAGCAGTCCTCGATGACGTCCATGCTGCCTGCGTGGACGACCTTCTGGCGCATACCGGTCTGCTCAAAATCGGCCAGACCCGCGATGACGCCCTCGGGCGTGAGGCCCAGACGGGTGGCGGCGGCGTAAGCAGCCAGCGCGTTCGCCACATTGTGACGTCCCATCGCAGGAATCGTCACCTCATAGCGGCCTGCATTTTTATCGCAGAGGGTGAAGGCCATGCCGTCACCCTCCTGCCGGACATCGAGGGCGCAGACGTCGGCGTTCTCGTCGCCGAGGCTGAACCACACGGGCCGGACATGGGTGGGCAGAGCGGCTTTGCGCAGGAAGGGGTCGTCGCCGTTGAGCACGAGGGGCGAACCCTCGGCAAGGCCGGCGCAGATTTCCAGCTTCGCCTTGCAGATATTCTCCTGACTGCCCAGATTGCCGATGTGGGACACGCCGATGCAGGTGATGATGCCCACATCGGGGCGGGCGCACTTTGCCAGACGCTCGATCTCACCGGCGTGGCTCATGCCCATCTCGACGACAGCGTACTCCGTATCCCTGCCGATGCGGAACATGGTGCGGGGCAGGCCCAGCTCATTGTTCTGGTTGCCCTCGGTCTTGATGGTATTGCCAAAGCCCGCGATGGCGGCGTAGGTCATCTGCTTGGTGGTGGTCTTTCCCACGCTGCCGGTGACGCCCACCACCTTCGGGTGGAGCTGGCTGCGGTAGTTCGCGCCCATGACCATCATGGCGTGGTAGCTGTCGGGGCTGATAACCGCCCGTTCAGCCGGGACGCCTTCCACCGGATGGTTGAGGACGACGTAGGCCGCGCCCTCTTCCAGCGCCTTGGCCGCGAAATCGTGGCCGTCGAAGCGCTCACCGGGGAAAGCCACAAAGATGCAGCCGGGGCAGACCTCGCGGCTGTCGGTGGTCACGAGGCCGATGGGCTGGCTGTCGGCGAAGCCCTCGGGGGCAAGGCCCTTCAAAAGCAGTTCTGCTGCGATTTTTTCCATAATAAATCTCCTTATCCGCAAGTGATGGTGACGACGGTGCCTTTCTGGACGCTGGAGCCGGCGGCCTCGCTCTGGCTCTGCACGGTACCGGCGCTGTCGCCCGCCACCTGACAGTTCAGGCCGGCGGCGGTCAGCATCTGGCGGGCAAAGTCGGCACTCTTGCCGCTGACGTCCGGCACTTCCGTGTGGCTGCCGGAGTAGGTATCGGTGTAAAGATAGATGGTGGTGCCGCTGGCCACCGTTGCGCCTGCGTGGGGGTACTGGTAGGTGACGACGGCAGCGGTCTGGTCGCTCTCGCTCTCCACGAGCTGATGCTTGAGGCCCTTGGTATTCAGGGAGACCTGCGCATTGCTCCACTCCTTGCCCACGAGGTTCGGCACCTTGACGGTGTTCTGGCTGCGGTCGATGCCGTCGGTGGCAATGCCCAGATAGGGGGCTATCTCACTGATGATGTTGCCGACCACAGGCGCAGCCAGAATGGACGAATAGTCGGTGTGGGCGTTATTGGGGTCGTCCAGCATGACGTAGACCAGAATTTCGGGGTCGTTGGCAGGCAGGACGGCGGCAAAGGAGGCGACCTTCTTGTAGTCGCCGTCGGCGCGGCGCTCCATGTTCAGCTGCTCGGACGTACCGGACTTGCCGCCGATGCGGTAGCCCGCGACGTAGGCGTTGGAGCCGCCGCCGGTGGTGGTGCCGTCGCCGACCTCGTATTCCATGATCTGGCGGATGGTCTCGCTGGCGCTCTTGCTGATGACCTGGCGGCGGACGTTCGCGCCGATCTCCTCGACGACGTTGCCGTTCTGGTCGGTTATCTTATCCACCACATGAGGGGTGACGAGGTAGCCGCCGTTGACGGCTGCCGAGACGGCGGTGCAGACCTGCAGCGGGGTCACAGCCATTGCCTGACCGAAGGAGGAAGACGAAAGCTCGACCTCGCCCAGCTGGCTCTTGGTGTAATACTTCATCATGCCCGTCTCGTTGGGCAGGTCCACGCCGGTGCGCTCGGTGAAGCCGAAAGCGTCGAAGTAGTCGTAGAAGGCGCTGGAACCCAGCCGCTGACCCAGCTGGATGAAGTAGATGTTGCAGCTGTTCCGGAGGGCCTCGGCGAGGTTCTGGACGCCGTGGGCCTTCTTACCGGCGCAGTGGTACGTCTCTTTTGCCACGCCGTAGGCACCGGAGCAGTTGAAGGTGGTGTAATAGGTGGCCTTGCCCGAGTCCACACCCATGGCGGCCGTGATGACCTTGAAGACGCTTCCGGGGTAGTACAGCTCGGTGATGGTCTTGTTTTTCCACTGGATGTCGCGGTAGGTGCCGGTGTAGTCAGGGTCTTCTTCCGGTATCTTCTTGCCCTGCTCATCCCGGAGATAGTTGCCATTGGCGTCTTTCTTGTAGATGGTGTAAATCTCCGGTTCTGCGTTCACCTGCTCATTCAGATAGGCCAGGTTCTCACTGAAATCCAGCGGAGCGTTGGGGTCGAAGTCAGGCTTCGAGGCCATGGCAAGGATGGCACCGGTCTTGACGTTCATGACGATGGCTGCGCCGCGGTTCTCGACCGTGTTGGCGTAGATGGCCTCGTTGAGGTAGCGCTCCACGACCTCCTGCACATTGACGTCCAGCGACAGCACCAGATTGGAGCCGTCCTTGGCGGCGTAAGTGGTGGCGTTGGCGTCGGCGATGGCGTTGCCGTAGGCATTGCGGAGGGTGATCGTGCGGCCATTGACGCCCGCGAGGGTGTCATTGTAGGATTTTTCGAGGCCGTAGAAGCCCTCGCCGTCGCCGTTGCAGAAGCCCAGCACCGATGCGGCGAACGCGCCGTAGGGGTAATCGCGCTGGAAACTCTTGGACGAAGAGACGGAGATACGGCCCTTCTTGATGGCGGTGCCGTCTTCCAGAGTCTTGGCTTTGGCGTGATCTTTATTATATTCGCTGATGTATTTCTCGATGGAGAGCTTGACGGCATTGTTCACCTTGGTGGCCAGCACCTGATAGGACGACCCGTTCTTGGCCAGCGCGTCGTGGACGGTCTGGTACTGGGTCTGATATTCTGCCGAAGAGGTATCTACGCTGTCCAGACTCTCGCCGTCGCCGGAGAGCAGCCGCAGGGTGAGCTGGCGGCTCACATCGGCCAGCGTCGTCTCATCCACGGTCTTGACAGCCTCCCCCGTCTCCTCGACGGTCTGGCTGGTGAAGAGGGCCGTGCTGTAGCTTGGGTCGGCCCAGATGGTCCATACTACGCTGGTGGACGCCAGCGTGATGCCGGAGGCATCGTAGATCTCGCCGCGGGTGGCCTGGATGGTGCTGTCCAGCAGCTGCTGCTGGGCCGCATACTGGCGGAAGGTCGCGCCCTGTTTTATCTGGATGTTATACAGGCTGTGGGTGACGATGCCCGCAGCCGCCACTACAAAAAATACCGCCGCGCCGAAGCTGAAATGCCGCAGCCGCGCACTGAGGCGCTCGTGCGGGTCGCTGCGGCGGAGGCGGTAGTAGATGTTCTTATGCTGGTCGTTGGAGGGCTTGTTTTGCATGGTATTCTCCTGCAGAAACCAGAAAAGCGTGCGCTGCCGCACGCTTTTCTGTCTGTTTGCTTATTTTACGCTGCGGACGGAAGCCAGAATGGTCATGGCACCGTCGTGCAGGAAATCCGTCCACTGGTGGACAGCCGACTCCCTGCGCACCAGTACGCTGTCGCTGTCGAGGCGGATGTAGGTGAGCTGGCTCTGGTCCATCTTCATGAGGCCCAGCCGCCCGGCCACTTCTTCCACGCTGGTGATATTGGTCTTGCTGTTGAGGACACTGTTGTAGTAGGTGTACTGGCTCTGCTCGCTCACGAGTTCCGCTTTGGCCTTCTGGATCTGGTCGTTGACCTCCACCAGCTGGGCCTCGCTCCACAGCAGGCTTACCGCAAAGCCTGCCAGCAGCGCCATCGAGATCAGTTGAAGTGCATGCTGCATGGCCGCCTGGAACGGGCTGAGACGGCGTTTGCCGCCTTTTTCCACCCGCAGTGCGACCTTGCGCTGAGTCTGAGGTGCTTTTCTGCGACGCACCTCAGACGACATATCATAAGCTGGCTGACCCATAGTTGATCTCCTCCTCTTACACTGAGCGGCGTCTTATCCGGCTCAGAGTTTCTCCAAAACGCGCAGATGAGCAGAACGGCTGCGCCGGTTCTCCTCCAGTTCCTGCTTGTCGGCCTCGATGGGCTTCCGGGTAATGAGCTTTGCCTTCGCCTTGCCGCCGCAGACGCAGACCGGGAACTCCGGCGGGCAGGTGCAGGCGGTGGACCAGCGGCGGAACTTGTTTTTCACCAGCCGGTCTTCCAGCGAATGGAAGGTGATCACACACAGCCTTCCGCCCGGGGCAAGGTGGTCGAAAATGGTATCCAGACCTTCCTCCAGAGCGTCCAGCTCGTGGTTGACCGCGATACGCAGCGCCTGAAACGTGCGCCGCGAAGGATTCTTGTTCTTGCGCCGCTCCGCAGGCGGCATGGCGCTGGCCACGATGTCGGCCAGCTGCAAAGTCGTCTCGATGGGGGCCGTCTCGCGGGCCTCCACGATGTGGCCGGCGATCTGCCACGCATAGGGCTCTTCGCCGTAGTCCCGCAGGATGCGGGAGATCTCTTCCCGGCTGGCGGTGTTCACGAGGTCTGCCGCCGTCTCCCCCTGCTGGCTCATCCGCATATCCAGCGGGGCGTCTGCCCGGTACGAAAAGCCCCGGGCCGCGTCGTCCAGCTGATGGCTGGAAACGCCGAGGTCCAGCAGCGCACCGTTTATCTTCTCGATGCCGAGGCTCTCGAGGGCTTGTCCGGCGTAGCGGAAGTTTATCTGCACCACCGTGGCCGGGAGCCCGGCCAGCCGCGCCCTGGCGGTCTGCACCGCGTCGGGGTCCTGGTCGAGGGAGACGAGCCGCCCGCCTTTTGCGCCGTCCAGCCGGAGGGCGATCTGGCGGGAGTGTCCCGCGCCGCCCGCCGTGCCGTCGAGATAAGTGCCTGCCGGGTCGATGTTCAGTCCGTCGAGGCACTCGTTCAGAAGCACGGGGATATGCTCAAACGAGGCCGGGTCGAACTGTGCCAAATCTTCTGTCTGAGTCATCGCGCCCAGCCTCCTTTCGTTTCGTGTTCCGAGCCGTCCGATACGCCGGACATCTCCCGGGGAGTTTGTCCCGTTTTCTGCTCTGTCAAGATACCTGACGACTCTATTTTATTTTAGCAAATTGAAACGCTGAATGCAAGTTTTTTCCTGCGCTTTTTTCCTACAAAATGTTACAAAAAAAGCCCCTGCGAATCGTCATTTTTACTCGCAGGGGGACTGTATTCAGGTCAGGAGCGGCTCATCACACGCCGCGGCGGGGGGTCTGGCGCAGGTTCGCGCGGACGTTTTTCACCTGGGCGGCGTTCTCAGACATCGTCTCCTCGGTGGTTTTCAGCATATTATCGCAGTAATCCGTGACCGTCTGGCGGACGGTGCGGGCCTCGGTCTGGGCAGCGGAGACGATTTCGGACGCACGCTGCTGGGCGGCGCGGACGATCTCGGCCTCGCTCACGAGGATGCGGGCGCGCTCTTCTGCCTTCTTGACGATGGCCTGTGCCTGCGCGTTGGCCGACTCGATGAGCTGGGCGCGGTCGCCGACGATGGACTGGGCCTGACGCAGCTCCACGGGGAGGTTTGCGCGGATGTCATCGAGATAGTCCCGAATTTGTTCCACATCCACGATGCGCTTGCCGCCCGAAAGGGGCATTCCGGTGCTCTCTTCCAGCAGGTCTTCGATGGTATCCAAAAGCTCGTTGACGTTCATCACGCTTCTCCTTCTTCCTCTGCGGCGTCTGCCATGGGTCTCACATATTTCCAGAGCAGGACTTTGCCGTACTTATACTGCTTCTTCAGCTGTAAACCGCCCACTTCGGCGGGGAGGACGAGTTTCGTCTCGCTCTCGCAGATGACGATGCCGCCGGGGGCGACGCACTTGTCCACGATGGGGAGGATATTTTCCAGCGTGCCGTTGTGGAAGGGCGGGTCCAGCAGCACCAGATCGAACTGCTCCCGGCAGGCCGAGAGGAAGCGGGCCGCTTCGCCGATGTTGACGCGGCTGCGGTCGAAGACGCCGCAGTTCTTGCAGTTCTTCATGACGATGTTCACAGCCTCGCGGTTCTCGTCCAGGAACACGCACCGGGCAGCGCCCCGGCTCAGCGCCTCAATGCCCAGCTGGCCGCTGCCTGCGTACAGGTCCAGCACACGGGCTCCGGGCAGGTCGAACTGGACGATGCTGAACATCGCCTCCTTCACCTGATCGAGGGTGGGGCGGGTAATATCCGTGCCGGGCAGCGCTTCCAGCCGTCTGCCGCGGGCTTCTCCTGCAATGACTCGCATGGTTTTGGCCTCCTTCGGGTCTTTCCTGTTATCGTAACTTCATATTATCGTCATACCGCCGGTCTTTGTCAAGGGCAGTGTCATGATTCGTTGCGTTACGGTCATGAATGTGCTAAAATCATACCAGAACGCCGCTTTTTCGGGCGTACAAAAGGAGAGTATTTATCATGAAAGTCCTGCTCATCAACGGCAGCCCCCACGAGAAGGGCTGCACCTATACCGCACTGAGCCTCATCGCCGGGGAGCTGAGCGCCGCCGGCATCGAGACGGAGATCCTGAACGTCGGCACAAAGCCCGTGGGCGGCTGCATCGGCTGCGGCGGCTGTGCTGCCGGCAAGGGCTGCGTCTTCGGCGGCGTGGTCAACGAGGCCATCGAGAAAGCCAAGACTGCCGACGCCTTCGTCTTCGGCACGCCGGTGCATTACGCTTCCGCTTCCGGCAACATGACCAGCTTCATGGACCGTCTCGCCTACGCGGGCGGCAGGTATCTGGCCTACAAGCCCGCCGCCATCTGCTGCTCGGCCCGCCGCGCCGGCACCACATCCACCCTCGATCAGCTGGTGAAATACCCCGAGTTCTTCCATATGCCGCTGGTGAGCGGCTCCTACTGGCCCATGGTCCACGGCTCGAACCCCGAGCAGGTGCTGCAGGACGCCGAAGGCTGCGCCGTCATGCAGGAGCTGGGCCGCAACATGGCCTGGCTGCTCCGGTGCATCGAGGCCGGCAAAGCCGCGGGCATCCAGCACCCGGAGAATCCCCGCAGACCCATGACCAACTTTATACGTTAAACCTCTCAGTCAAAGCCTGACGGCTTTGCCAGCTCCCCTACCGAGGGGAGCCTCTGGCGAAGAGGAAAAGCTTTACGGAATGCCAAGGCCTCTCCTCGATAGGAGAGGTGGCAGCGCGTGAGCGCTGACGGAGAGGTTTTCTCCAAAGGGCCGCGTTCCCGCCGGGAACGCGGCCCTTTCTTTCTGAAATTTTATTCAGAAACCGATAAAATCCGGCGCGGATTCTTTTTTCGTTCATAACTTTGTGGTAGCATAGGAACTAAAGTATTTTGCCACGGAGAACATTTGCCATGGAACACTACGATTGGAACGACGGCTGGCTCTTCACCCCGGTCTTTGACCCCGCCATCGTGCGGCCGGAATGCCCGGAGCCGACCCTTGAGCCGGTGCGCCTGCCCCACACGGTCAAGGCCCTGCCCTACAATTACTGCAACGAGAACGACTACCAGAAGCTTTCGGGCTACCGGCGGGAGTTTTTTGCGCCCAAAGAATGGGAGGGCCGCACCGTCCTGCTCACCTTCGGAGCCGTGGCCCATGACGCCACGGTGTTCTGCAACGGGCGGCGGGTGTTCCACCACAGCTGCGGCTACACCGCTTTTACCGTCGATTTGACCAGTGCTCTCCATCTGGGTCAGAAGAACGTGGTGGCTGTCCGCTGCGACAGCCGCGAAGATTTGAACATCCCGCCCTTCGGCGGGCAGATGGACTTTCTGACCTACGGCGGCATCTGCCGCGCCGTCTGCCTCGACGTGAAAGAGCCCGCCTACCTGCGGGACATCTTCATCGAGACGAAGGCCGAGGGCGATTTCCGCATCTACACGGCCACTGTGGGCGAGACCGTCGGCTGCACGTTACAGGCCGAGATACGCAGCCCCTCGGGCAGCCGGGCGTTCTACACCGGCGAACTGTCGCTGCCCATCACCGGCGCACTGAACAGCGTCCATCCGTGGAGCATCGAGCACCCCACCCTCTACACCCTGACCGTCCGGCTCATCCGTCCCGGCACCGGCGGCCTGCCCGACCGGGTCCTGGACGAGAAAAGCTGCCGGTTCGGCTTCCGTACTCTGCAGTTCGTGGCGGGCGGGCTCTACCTCAACGGCCAGCGGGTGGAGCTGCGGGGCCTCAACCGCCGCCAGAGCTACGCCTATCAGGGCTATGCCATGCCCGACAGCATCCAGCGGCTGGACGCTCAGCTCCTGAAAAAGCAGCTGGGCTGCAACGCCGTGCGCCTCACCACTCCCCCCAGCCCCGCCTTCCTCGATGCCTGCGACGAGCTGGGCCTTTTGGTCTTTGTGGAGATGCCCGGCTGGCAGCACGTCGGCGACGACATCTGGAAAGCGCAGGCTCTGCAGAACTGCCGCGAAATGGTCTGCCAGTGCCGCAGCCACCCCAGCATCTTTTTGTGGGGCGTGCGGGTCAGCGGCAGCGCCGACGACGAGAGCTTTTATAAGCGCACCAACGAGACGGTGCGCCGCCTCGACCCCACCCGCCCCACGGCTGGTACCCGCAGCACCCGCCGCAGCCAGCTTCTGGAAGATGTTTACGCCTATGCCGACTACTCCTACCACGGGCGCGGCGTCGGGTGCGAGGCCCGCACCGCCGTCACCCCCGACACCCGGAAAGGCTATCTCATCAGCGAATTCGAGGGTGCCCAGTTCCCGGCCAAGCCCTTCGACGACGAGCCCCACCGCCTGGCGCAGGCCCTGCGCTACGCCGCCGTCCTCAACGACACCATCGCTCAGCAGGGCGTGGCGGGCAGCTTCGGCTGGTGCATGACCGACTACAACACCCACCGCGAATTCGGCAGCGGCGACCGCATCAGCTATCAGGGTGTGATGGACATGTTCCGCAACCCGAAGCTTTCTGCCGCCGTCTACGCCAGCCAGAAGACGCCCCGCTCCCCTTCCGACATCGTGCTCGAAATTTCATCCAGCATGGCGCTGGGCGACCATCCGGGCGGCTTTGCGGGGGCGTGCTGGGCGTTCACCAACGCCGAGAGCCTGCGGCTCTACCGGGACAACGACTTCGTAGCCGAGTTCACCCCCGACCGCCGGGGCCGTTTTGCGGCTCTGCCCCACCCGCCCATTGAGATACACGATTTCGTGGGCCTGCTGCTTGAAAAATACGAGGGCATCGACCGCACTGCCGCGCCGCAGGTAGCTGCCATCCTCAACGAGATGCGCCGGGACTCTATGGAGCTTTCGCCCCTGTCCCGGGCGCGGATGTACTCACTGCGCCTGAGCTGGAACGAGCTTGTGCAGCTTTACTACAAATATATCGGTGTGCTGGGCAGCCCCGCTGCCGTTTACCGCTTCGAGGCCGTGTGGCATGGCCGGGCCGTCCGCACCGTCGTGAAGGAGCCGGTGCAGAGCGTCCGGCTGGAATGCACCGTGCACAATCCCATCCTGACCGACGGTCCCACATGGGACTGCGCGGCTGTCAGCCTGCGTGCCATCGACCAGAACGGCAACCTGCTGCCCTACTGCGGCGAGGCTGTCCAGCTGCGTGTGGACGGCCCGTTGAAGATCATCGGCCCCAGTGTGGTGCCGCTGCGCGGCGGCATGGCGGGCACCTACCTTGCCACCACCGGCGAGGCGGGCCGTGCCGTGCTGCACTGCCGCATGGAGGGTGCGCTGGACACCGACGCCGTCCTGACCATCCGCAGCCGGGAGAACGGTTAATCTCCGTCCCTTCATGATAGATTTGCACTCTGTTCAAAATTTCATCATGGTTGGCTGGTATCCTAAGAAATGTAAAATAACAGCGGGCACATCCCGCTTTCCGCTTTGATTCCAAAATAAAAGGATGCAGGACTTATGAAAGAAAAATTCCGTCAGTTTATGATCGGCCGCTACGGCACCGATGGCCTGAACCAGTTTCTGAGCATGGCCTCCATCGTGCTGCTGCTGCTCTCGCTGCTCACCCGCTTCAGCCTGTTCACCTGGCTGGGTCTGGCGCTGCTGATCCTGTGCTACTACCGTTCCCTCAGCCGCAATATTTCCAAGCGCACCGAGGAAAATTACCGGTACTACACCCTGAAGGACCGCATCGACCGCAGGTTCCGTTCCCTGAAGGATCAGTGGGCCAACCGTAAGATCTACCACTACTACCGCTGCCCCAAGTGCCGCCAGAAGCTGCGCGTACCCCGGGGCCGGGGCCGTATCCAGATCTCCTGCCCCCGCTGCGGCACCCAGTTCATCAAAAAGAGCTGACCGGATATGTTTGGTTATGTTGTTCCCAATCAGGCTGCGCTTTCGGACGAGGCGCAGAAGCGCTACCGCACCGCCTACTGCGGGCTGTGCCGCCGCATCGATGCACTGCATGGCCTGCGGGGCCGCTTTACCCTGAGCTATGATCTCACCTTTCTGAATCTGCTGCTGTGCAGCCTGTACGAGGGCGAGACCGAAGCTTCTTCCGGGCACGACCGGTGCCCCATCCACCCCCTGGGCGGTGTGGAATGGCGGGCGGCCTCCCCCACCGATTACTGTGCAGATCTGAGCGTAGCTTTGCACTACTACAACGCCGAGGATAAATGGAAGGACGACCGCAGCCTGCTGGGCCTCGGCTACGAAAAGCTGCTTGCCGGCTGCAGGCAGGACGCCGAGAGCCGCTGGCCCCGTCAGTGCAGCGCCATCCGCACCTGCCTTGACCGGCTGGCCGGATACGAAGCCGCCGGCAGCGAGGATCTGGACGCAGTGTCCGGCTGCTTTGGCACGCTGATGGCTGAGTTGTTCGATTACAGGCAGGATCACTGGTCGCCGGAGCTGCGCAGCATCGGCTTCCATCTGGGCAAATTCATCTACCTATTGGATGCCTACGACGACCTGAAACGCGACCAGCGCAAAGGTGCCTACAATCCGCTGAAAAGTCTGAGCACCCAGCCCGGCTATGAAGAGGAAATGAAGGAGATCTTTGAGCTGCTGCTGGCGCAATGCGCCCACAGCTTTGAGCGTCTGCCCTGTGTAGAGGATGCAGACCTGCTGCGCAACATCCTGTATTCCGGCGTATGGCTCAAATACAACTGCAAGACCGCAAAGGATGCCCGCAAACGTGGCATCTGAGCGGTTTTGCTTGATTTTTGCACGGCAATACGGTAGACTATAAATGTTATGCCGCAATGGCGGCTGCATGAAATGAGACGTGAGGAAGTATATCCATGAGAGATCCCTATGAGGTGCTGGGCGTTTCGCGCGGCGCAAGCGATGACGAGATCAAAAAAGCATACCGCGCCAAATGCAAGCGCTGGCACCCGGACCTGAACCCCAACGACCCCACCGCCGAAGAGCACTTCAAGGAGGTGCAGGCGGCTTATGACGCCATCACCAAAGGCGAGACCGGCCCTCAGGGCGGCAATCCCTACGGCAGCTACCAGCAGGGCTACGGCCAGCAGAGCTATCAACAGCAGGGCTACCAGAACGGTTACGGCGGTTTTGGCGGCTTTGATGGTTTTGACGGCTTCGACCCGTTCGGCTTCGGGTTCGGCTTCGGCGGGCAGCAGCAGAGCTACGGCCAGCAGGGCGCCAGCTACTCCGGCTCCGACAGCCCGGAAATGCAGGCCGCCCGCAACTTTGTGGTCAATGGCCGCTACGCGGAGGCCCGCCGGGTGCTGGACGGCATGACCGGACGCAATGCACGGTGGTATTATCTTTCCTCCCTTGCCAATCAGGGTCTGGGCAACCGCATCGATGCGCTGCAGGATGCCCGCCGCGCCGTGCAGCTGGACCCCAATAACACCGAATACCAGATGCACCTGCGCCGGATGCAGAACCCCGGCCAGACCTACCGCACCACCCAGACCACCTACGCACGCCCCGGCGGCCTGATGCAGTGGTGCTGGAGCATGATCCTGCTGAACCTGTTGTGCAACTGCTGCTGCGGCGGCTGGGCCTTCCGGTTCCGCATGTGATCCATTTTTTCCGCAGGATACAGCAAGGCCCCGCACCTTTTAGGTGCGGGGCCTTGTTTTTGTTATAGCATTACTTTACGATGATATTGCGGCTGATCTTGCTGCAGTTGTAATTGCCGCCGATCTCTGCCGTCTGCGTATAGGTGCCCGGCTTGGTGGGCAGCTCGCTGGTGCTCTCGGTGAACCAGCCCTGTTTCTTATAGGTATAGCGGATCTTGTCGGTGGGCACCACCTGACCATCCACCTCCAGCACGGCTGCTTCGTTGAAGGCTTCCAGCTCTTCGGCGGTCATTGCCTGTTCTGCCTGCTGGGCCCAGTACATGCGCACGCCGTCGCGCTTGGGCTTGATGCGGAACATGGCAAAGCCTGCCGTGTTCATATCGCTGCTTTCCAGCGCCAGCGCACCCGCCACATAGTTGCCGGAATCCACCGGCTGCTCGTCCAGATAAATGCGGCTGAATGCCCCCTCCGGCAGATACTTGCGGATCAGGTTCAGTGCAAGACGCAGGCCGTTGGACACCTGATCGATGGTGGGCACATAGAAGTGCAGCACATCCATCACCGAGACGACCTCATCGGCCACCCGCAGCAGCACGCCGACGTCGTTGCCGTCGATCAGCTGCTTGAGGTAGTTGTACACATTGAACTCTTCCACCTGATCCGGCGTCTTGGACATCACCCGCGGCAGGGGGATCATTTTGAGCAGGGTGCGGATCTTATCCGAGAGCATCAGCGTCACATAGCCATTTGCCTCGCCGCCAATCCCCACAACGACACCGATATACTGGGTGTCGGCAGGGGTGGTCTGCACTTCCAGTTTATAATCCGAACCATAGACAAGGTTGCCCGTAGCCTTGATCCGGATGGACACTATTCCGTTTTCCTGTTCCACTGCTGCGGTCTGCTGCGGCAGTTCGGCGGCGGCGAACACCGGTGTTGCTGCTGCGCTGAGCATGAATGCCGCTGCCAGCACAAAGGATATCAATCGTTTGGCCTTCATCGTATAAGACCTCCTGTCTTTCAAAGGATCACGCAGCCGTACCCACCGGCACGCTGCATCGGGAACCGGCATGATGCCATGCCCTGTTGTACTCCGATTTTACCGCAAAACGCTGTTTCGGTCAATAACTGGATTCAAGTGATTCAAATATTTTATATTTTCGCACAAAAGAGGGCCTGCCTTCGCAGCAGGCCCTCCCGGCTTGTCATTCATCGATAAAGTATTCCGGATGGATGCTGCGTGCCTGCGCCACCGACTGCTTGTACCGGCTCAGGTGGCTTTCCAGTGCTTCACTCACATCGTCCGGGCTGCCGTGCAGCAGCGCTTCCAGGATCGCCGTGTGGGTGGCGCACACCGACTTGTTCTCCTCGGTCTGCAGGCTGAACTTGCGGATGCGCTCCACATGCTGCAGACTGGCAAGCATGTAGTCATAGTGCGCCTCCATCCCGATCAGCTCAAAGGATCTGCGGTGGAACGCATTGTCCAGCTCCAGCAGCCGGGTGGGGCGGTCAGGCTGGGTCAGATCTGCTTCCAGCACGCGGTAGTCCTCGATGTTCCTGCGGTATTCCGCTTCCTGCTGGGGCGTCACATGGCCGCGCAGCCGGTTCAGGATCTCCTTTTCCAGCGTAAAGCGGGCAAACTGCTCCATTTCCATCAGCCGCAGATTGATGGGTGCCACATGGGTCCCGCTCTGGGGCTTGATGTCCACCATGCGGGCCAGATTGAGCATCAGCAGTGCCTCCCGCATGGGAGTGCGGCTGATGCCAAGCTCCTCTGCCAGTTCACGGTCATTCAGCGGGTCGCCGGGCTTGAGCTCCATGGTGATGATCCGGCTGCGGAGGGTCTGGTAGGCCATTTCGCGCGCACTCAGTGATGCCATACGGTCTCTCTCCCTTCAGGGTGAAGAATTGATATACTAGTATTGAAGTTGTAAGACCATATTACCCAACCTGCTGGCGGCTGTCAAGTGTAACGGCAACTAAAAATCGCCCGTTTTTTTCTCTGTTTTGTCCATTTGTCCGCGCCCGTGCGCAAGAAAAGCCCCCGGCCGGGGGCTTTTGGTTATTTTCCTGCAGGGCGGTACACCACCGGCACCCACACGAAGGCCACGGCCAGACCGCACACCACATCTATGATGGAGTGCTGTTTGGTGAACACCGTGGAAGCGCAGATCAGCGCCGCCCACACCCATGCCAGCACTTTCAGGGCCGGGCGGTCCTTTGCCAGACGGCTGTTGGTGAAGGCCAGCGCCATGCAGGCCGAGCTCTGGCAGTGGATGGACGGGCACACGTTCACCGATGCGTCTGTCTTCCAGATCAGCTGCAGGATGCTCATGGCAATGTTGCTGCGCTCTACATCTTCTGCCGTGGGGCGCAGTTTCAGACCGTTGGGCAGCAGCATATAGAGGATCAGGCAGAAGGTCATGCCCGAGAACATGGTCAGACAGAGCTTATCATAGCTTTGGGTGTCGCACCACCACAGCAGCGCCGTCACCCCGGCCAGCAGCAGAAACCAGCTGCAATACGGAAAGATGAACCACTCGTTGAAGGGGATCCGGTCGTCGATCCTGCTGTGGATGATGTATTTGGGATCTGTGATGGTAAGGTCCAGCCAGAAGAACCAGATGAGGTACACCACCCAGTACAGCTGAAACCACAAATGCGGGCGGCACTGGGCCCGCAGCTGCTTGCGATTCATGGTATTTCTCCTATAATTTCAATGTGTTGACGTATGATTATACCACATCCCGCCATCTTGCGCAAACCCATGCGGTGCGATAAAATAGACAGAGAGCTTTTTTCTGTGGAAATTGTACCGATTATAAAAGGAGCCTTTATGTTGCAAAGTTTTCCCTCTGTCCGCCTTGTTGCGCTGGATCTGGACGGCACTCTGCTGAGCCGGAACAACGAAGTCACCCCTGCCACCCGCGAAGCCATCGCCCGCGCTGTGGCGCACGGCGTGGCCGTGGTGCCTGCCACCGGCCGTCCGCTGGCCAGCCTGCCGCCTGTGGTGGCAAAGCTGCCCGGCATCCGGTATGCCATCACCTCCAACGGTGCGGCCGTGTGGGATCTGGGCGACGACCCCATGGGTGCCGTGTACAGCCGCTACTCCAATGCTGCCCAGCGCCATACCAGTGAGCCCGCCTGCCTGCTGCACCGTCTGATGCCGACGGAGACTGCGCGGGAGGTCTTTGCCCTGTTCCAGCAGTACGATGGTGAACTGAGCGTGTTCTGCGATGGTCTTGCCATCAAAACGCCGGAGGGCATCGCAAAGCTTGCCTCCCGCACCACCCACTTTCTCTCCTCCGAGGCCCGGCAGAACCTGACCGACGGCCGCTTTACCGTCATCCCCGGCATCGAGAGCTGGATGTCCCGCCACGCCCACGAGATCGAGAAGCTGTGCATGTTCTTTGACAGCATCGAAAAGACCGCCGCCGCTCTGCCGGGATTTCAGGCCATCCCGGGCGTGGAGGTGGTGCAGGGCTCGCCGGACAACATTGAAGTGACCGCTGCCGGTGTGGACAAGGGCAGCGCCCTGCTGGCTCTGGCCGACCGGCTGGGCATCCCCCACGAGAATACTCTGGCGGTGGGCGACAGCGAGAACGACCGCGCCATGCTGGAAAAGGCGGGCATTGCCGCCGTGATGGCAAACGGCATGCCCCAGATCAAGGCGCTGGGCGACCTTGTGAGCGAGGCCGACTGCGATCACGACGGCGTTGCAGAGCTGTTCCGGAAGCTCGGCATCTGAGTAAACAGGGGCAAACCGGGGCAAAACGGCCCTGCTTTTCAGGTCATTCGTCATTTTTGTGCAATG
>OLZI01000576.1_pt1 | contig 24355 bp, 20 predicted proteins | sample 1674061 | NCBI WGS metagenome assembly OLZI01 (sample SAMEA103958139, study PRJEB25191) | human gut metagenome | biome: human-associated habitat [ENVO:00009003]; feature: intestine environment [ENVO:2100002]; material: feces | place: Germany | collected 2013/2015 | reverse complement strand
TCAAGGTCACCCTGTGGGATGGTTCTTATCATGAGGTCGACTCCTCTGAAATGGCGTTCTCCATCGCTGGTTCTATGGCATTCAAGGATGCCATGAAGAAGTGCGATCCCGTCATCATGGAGCCCATCATGAAGGTCAATGTTATCGTGCCCGATGAGTACATGGGCAACGTTATCGGCGACCTGAACAGCCGCCGCGGCCAGATCACCAACCAGGAGTCTCAGGACGGTACCGCCCGCGTGACTGCTATGGTTCCTCTGTCCGAGATGTTCGGCTACGCCACCGACCTGCGTTCCAAGACCCAGGGCCGTGGCCAGTACTCCATGGAGCCTGATGAGTATCAGCAGGTTCCCAAGAGCGTTGCCGACAAGATCATGGCCGAGCGCGCTCACAAAGTCTGATTTTTTAAGTCATACTTCATAAAATAGACTTGCAATTTCTCTTTAAATTTTGTATGATAGTCTTACGCAAGACTACCAATATGTTTTAATTAAAGGAGGACACTTCCAATGGCTGAAAAGGAAAAATTTGACCGCTCTTTGGAGCACGTCAACATTGGCACCATCGGTCACGTTGACCACGGCAAGACCACTCTGACCGCTGCCATCACCAAGACTCTGGCTCTGAAGGGCGACGCCGACTTCATGGATTACTCCAGCATCGACAAGGCTCCCGAGGAGAAGGCTCGTGGCATCACGATCAACACCGCTCACGTTGAGTACCACACCGAGAAGCGTCACTACGCCCACGTTGACTGCCCGGGCCATGCTGACTACATCAAGAACATGATCACCGGTGCTGCTCAGATGGACGGCGCTATCCTGGTCGTTGCTGCTACCGATGGTCCCATGCCCCAGACCCGTGAGCACATCCTGCTGGCTCGTCAGGTCGGCGTGCCCTATATCGTTGTCTTCATGAACAAGTGCGATATGGTCGACGACGAGGAGCTGCTGGATCTGGTCGAGATGGAGATCCGTGAGCTGCTGAACGAGTACGACTTCGATGGCGACAACACCCCCATCATCCGTGGTTCTGCTCTGAAGGCTCTGGAGTCCACCAGCACCGATCCCAACGCCCCTGAGTACAAGTGCATTTGGGAGCTGATGGACGCTGTTGACAGCTACATCCCCACTCCTGATCGTGCTGCTGACAAGCCCTTCCTGATGCCCGTTGAGGACGTCATGACCATTTCTGGCCGTGGCACCGTCGCCACCGGTCGTGTCGAGCGTGGTACTGCCCACGTCGGCGACCAGATGGAGATCGTCGGTCTCAAGGAAGAGAAGATGACCACCACCATCACCGGCCTCGAGATGTTCCGCAAGAGCCTGGAGTTCGCTCAGGCTGGCGATAACATCGGCGCCTTGCTGCGTGGCGTTGACCGTGACCAGATCGAGCGTGGCCAGTGCCTGTGCCAGCCCGGCTCTGTTCATCCCCACACCACCTTCGACGGCCACGTTTACGTCCTGAAGAAGGAAGAGGGCGGCCGTCATACCCCGTTCTTCAACAACTATCGTCCTCAGTTCTACTTCCGCACCACCGACGTTACCGGCATCATCACCCTGCCCGAGGGCACCGAGATGTGCATGCCCGGCGACAACGTCGATATGCATGTTGAGTTGATCACCCCCGTTGCCATGGAAGAGGGCCTGCGTTTCGCTATCCGCGAGGGCGGCCACACCGTTGGTTCCGGCGTTGTTTCCAAGATCGAGAAGTAATTTCTTGCTCTGAAAAGCAATACAAAGGGCGCTGTCCGCAAGGGCAGCGCCCTTTTTTGTGCGCCCTACATCATAAAACACATTGCGCCGCGTTTGTGCACTCTACACAAACGCGGCGCAATTATTTTGCAGAAAAAGTCAAATAAAAAGCAATAAACCTATTGACATTCTAGGTAAATAGGTATATTATACTGGCGTCGGGTTTGAACAAAGCAAACCAAAAACAGGAAAGGGGAATACCGCTATGTCCGCTATGTGTTGTTGTCGTATGCGCTGTCACCGGGCATGGTCTGCGGGGCCTACCAGAACCCCCATGTGTTGAACCTGACCTTTGTCCGGGAACCTTCGCAGAGAAGGCCCGGATTTTTTTGTACCTAAATTTGTTCGTGACCCGATAGGGAAGGGGAGACTTTTGTGGATTGGAATGTGGTCGCACAGTACCTGCCGCTGTTTGAAAAAGCGGCGTGGCTGACCCTGCGTCTGGGGCTGGCAGGTATCGCGCTGGCTATTGTCATCGGGCTGGTCTGCGCACTGGTCCAGTATTATAAGGTGCCTGTGCTGCGCCGCGTTGTCGGCTTTTACATCCAGCTCAGCCGCAACACGCCGCTCCTGGTCCAGTTGTTTTTCATCTATTATGGTTTGCCGAAGATCGGCATCAGGACTGACGCTGCGGTCTGCGGTATTGCAGGTCTGGCGTTTCTGGGCGGCAGCTACATGGCGGAGGCGTTCCGCAGCGGGCTGGAATCCATCGAGCCGATCCAGACCGAGAGCGCCTACAGCCTCGGCATGGACCGGATGCAGACGATGCGCTACGTCATCCTGCCGCAGGCCATGTCCACCAGCGTCCCGGCGTTCGTTGCCAATGTCATTTTCCTTTTAAAAGAAACCAGCGTGTTCAGCGCTATCAGCCTGATGGACCTGATGTTCACGGCGAAGGACCTCATCGGCCTGTACTACAAAACCACCGAGAGCCTGTTCCTTCTTGTGGTCTTTTACCTGCTGATCCTGCTCCCGGTTTCGCTGCTGGGGTCTCTGCTGGAAAGGAGGCTGCGCTATGCCGGATTTGGGGCTTAACGTACTGCTCAAGGGCAAAAACATGGCCCGCCTGCTGGGCGGCCTGTGGGTGGCCCTGCGCATCAGCCTGCTTTCCGTCGCCATCAGTATCCCGTTGGGCATCCTGCTGGGCGTGCTGATGAGCGGCAAAAATCCCGTTGTAAAAGCCATCCTGCGGGTTTATCTCGAAATCATCCGCATTATGCCGCAGATGGTGCTGCTGTTCCTTGTGTTTTTCGGCACGACCCGCGCGTGGGGCTGGGACCTCTCGGGCGAGATGGCATCCGTCATCGTGTTTGTGCTGTGGGGCACGGCAGAGATGAGCGACCTTGTGAGAGGCGCGCTGATCTCCATCCCGAAGCACCAGTATGAGAGCAGCGAGGCACTGGGCCTGACGAAGGCGCAGACCTATTGGTACATCATCATTCCGCAGACGGTGCGCCGCCTGATCCCATTGAGCATCAACCTGATCACCCGCATGATCAAGACCACCAGCCTTGTGCTGATGATCGGCGTCGTCGAGGTGCTGAAGGTCGCGCAGCAGATCATTGAGGCCAACCGCATGGCCAGCCCGAACGCTGCATTCGGCATTTATCTGGTCGTGTTCCTGCTGTATTTCCTCGCCTGCTGGCCCATCAGCCTGCTGGCATCGTACTTAGAGAAAAAATGGAGGTAAGGAACCATGGCAGAACCGATTTTGACCGTAGAGCATCTGGTCAAGGGCTATGGGGAAAATACCGTGCTGGATGACATCAGCTTTTCCGTCCGCCCCGGCGAGGTCGTCGTGGTGGTAGGCCCCAGCGGCTGCGGCAAGAGCACGCTGCTGCGCTGCATCAACGCGCTGGAGCCCACCCAGAGCGGGCGCGTCCGCCTGGGCAATGAGACTGTTGCCTACGGCGGCAAGGGGCTGACGAGTCTGCGCCAGCGCATTGGCATGGTATTCCAGAGCTATGAGCTGTTCCCGCATCTGACCGTGCTGGACAACGTTATGCTGGCTCCGCTCAAGGTGGCCAAGCGTCCCAAAGACGAGGTACAGAAGGAAGCCGAGGCCCTGCTGGACCGCGTGAACCTGCTGAACAAGGCCAGGAGCTACCCGCGGGAGCTGTCCGGCGGCCAGAAGCAGCGCGTTGCCATCGTCCGCGCACTGGCGATGCACCCTGAAATTTTGTTGTTCGATGAAGTGACTGCAGCCCTTGACCCCGAAATGGTCCGCGAGGTGCTGGACGTTATGCTCGATTTGGCGAAGCAGGGCCGTACGATGATCATTGTCACCCACGAGATGCAGTTTGCCCGCGCGATTGCGGATCATGTCATCTTCCTGGACGGCGGCAAAATCATCGAGGAGAGCACGCCGGAGGCGTTCTTCGACCACCCCAAGACAGAGCGCGCGCAGAAGTTCCTGCGCACCTTCACCTTTGACAGTGTGAAGTGATGGACTTGGCCCCCTCTGCGAGGGGGCTCCCGCGAAGCGGGTGGGGGAGAGAACCTCGCCATTACCCAAAACAATTAGAACTGTGGCAAAATTCAACCCTTCCGGCTCTTCGAGCCACCTCCCCTGCTAGGGGAGGCAAGCGCCCGCTTCGCGGGGCATACCATAGATTCACTTTTGTGGAAAGAAATACATAGAGGAAAACAAAAGAATAAAAAGGAGGATATCACCATGAAAAAAGCAACCAAATTGACCGCCGCGGCCCTGGCCGCAACCCTGAGCCTGTCTCTGGCCGCCTGCGGCAGCAGCGCCTCCACGGGCACTGCCTCGACCTCGGCATCCGCCGACGGTGTTGTTTACCGCACGCTGGACGAAATCAAGGCGGACGGCACGATCAACATCGGCGTTTTCTCTGACAAGAACCCGTTCGGCTACGTCGACGAAAACGGCGAGTATCAGGGCTATGACATCTACTTTGCCAACCGCCTGGCCGAGGATCTGGGCGTCAAGGTGAACTACGTCTCCACCGAGGCCGCCAACCGCATCGAGTACCTGCAGACCGGCAAGGTCGATGTCATTCTGGCCAACTTCACGGTCACGCCGGAGCGCGCCGAGGAGGTCGATTTTGCGCTGCCCTACATGAACGTTGCACTGGGCGCCGTTTCCCCAGACTCCAACGTCATCACGTCGCTGGACAGCTGGAACGCCGATGACCAGATGATCGTCATCTCCGGCACTACCGCAGAGACCTACCTGACCCAGAACTACCCTGACATCCCGCTGCAGAAGTATGACTCCTACGCCACGGCCAAGAGCGCAATGGAGAACGGCGGCGTGGCCTGGGCCAACGACAACACCGAGGTCATCGCGTTTGCCAGCCAGAACCCCGGCTACACTGTCGGCATCCCTTCCCTGGGCAGTCAGGACACGATTGCCCCCGCCGTCAGCAAGGGCAATGAGACGCTGCTGAATGCCATCAACGACGAGATCAAGGCTCTGGGCAAGGAGAATTTCTTCCACGCCGACTATGAGGCCACTCTCGTTGACACCTACGGCACTGACTATGAGGACAGCCTCGTGGTCGAGGGCGGCGAGACGAGCGCACAGTAAAAGGGGAAGGCTTAGGAAAGCAAAAGCGGCAGACCACAAACGGTCTGCCGCCTTTTCTATGCCTTATTCCACGCCAAATTCCGCTTTTACCCGCGCGTACATCTCCCGCTGGGCGTTCGCTTCGTTATCGTCATCCACGCTGCCAAAGGCGCGCTTGGCGGCGCTGCCGGGGCCGGTGGAGCCGTGCTCACCAAAGCGGGCGGTCTTTTCGTTCTCGGGGTCACGCCAGTTGTCCCAGCCGTCGGCGCAGACCTCGTCGCTCAACGCGCAGTCCAGCCAGTAGCAGGCCGCGTCCGCGCGCCAGGGGCGGCCCAGATAGACGCTGCCGGGCGCACAGCTGCCCTGCACGGTGCAGTTCACAAACAGGTAGCCGGGCTTGCCTGCGGGCGTGCTGGGAGCCGTGATATAGCAGATGCCGCTGATGTGATGCCACGGCTCAAGGCGGCAGGTGTCGAACACAGCGTTTGCACCGCCAAAGATAAAGTCGATGTTGCCGCGGATCGTGCAGTTTTTGTAGTACTGCACGGTGTCCAGCCGGGGCGTGTTCTCCCGCGGGCCGCGGAAGCCGTTCTTCTCACGCTCCTGCAGGGGCAGGGGAGCGGTAAACAGCGTGTCCTGGTTGCCGTAGAGGTTCACATTCTCCATCAGTACGCGGCTTGCGTCGGCGTAGACGGCCAGTGCCTGACCGGCCTTTGCGCCGTCCCCGGCGTTGTTCTGCACGGTCAGGTTGCGCACAACGGCCCTGCCGCCGCCCAGAAACAGCGTTGCGCTGCGGAAGGTGCCGGTTTTGACCTCGCCCGGCCACGGGTCACGCCCGCCCACAGACGCCGTGATGACTGTCGCGTTGCGGTACTCGCCCTCGATGACATAGTCCGCCAGCTCAATGAAGGGCCGTTCCTCGTAGATGCCGTGCCTGATGTAGAACCGCACCGGCTCGTCCGGCGTGGCCGCACAGGCAGCAACGGCCTCGGTCAGCGTGCGGTAGTCGCCCGCACCGCTCTCGTCAACGACCAATGTTTTGCGCTTCGTTTCGGTCATGCAAAAAATCCTCCCATAAATGCAATATCGCTGGCAGCGCGGGCTGGCACAGCCTCCTCACGCAGCACGGGCAGAGCGTCCTGCGGCAGCTGCCGCAGCATGGCGAACGCGCCCGCGTAGTCGGTCAGGCTGTCCTCCAGGCTCGTGTGGAGCAGCCCGCCGTCCGGCGCAAAGGCCTGCCCCTTGAAGTGGACGGCCACGATCTGGTCGCCCAGCAGCTCGCCCACGTCGTTCCAGATGCGGTCCTGCGCGCCGACGTTCCCGGCATCCACCAGATTGCTCATGTCAAAGATGACCTTCAGGTTCGGGCTGCGCATCGTGTCCAAAATATGCCGCGTCGCGGCGGCGGAGTTCATGCTGTGGTAGGTCACAGGCTCTACGGCGACGGTCACGCCCAGTGCCTCGGCGGCGGGCAGAATGTCCGCCAGACTGCGGCAGAGCAGCTCCTGCGCTTCCTCGCGGGTCGTACCGGCAGGCTGCTTTTCCATGCTGGTCGTCTCGGTGCCGATGCACCCGGCACCCAGCGCCTTGCAGACGGCCAGCTGGCTCTTGAAGTCCGCCGCATTCTTCAAACGGCTCTCATCGTTGATGGCCAGCTCCACGTAGGTTCCCAGCACGGCCACCTGAATGCTGTGCGCCTTTTCGGCGGCGACGGTCTCGGCGACCAGCGCGTCGGTCACGTCCGCATAGCTCCTGACGGACGGCACACACTTTTTATAGGCCAGCTGCACAGCGGCAAAGCCGTCGGCGGCAACGCGCCCGAACAGCTCGTCCGGGCTGCCCTTGCCGTAGTCGTGCAGGCGGGCACCGACGATAAATTTCGGCATAGGGTGCCCTCCTTACTGCTTTTCTGCGGCCAGAATTTCCGTGTAGGCCAGCAGCAGCGGGCCTACGCCCTTGGCGTCGTTCTCGACGATGGGCTCGCTGAAATAGTACGCCAGACTGCCATCGCGGCGGGTCGCGCCGCCGAGACCGGCCACCAGACAGATGCCGCCCAGCTGCAAAGCGCCATCCGCGCCCACGCCCAGATGGCGGTCACAGGTGCCGTAGAACGCCTTCTCACCGTAGGCCGTGTAGCGCTTGGGCAGGTAACCCAGACGCACGCCCTTGAGCACGGCGTAGGCGAACAGTGCGCTGCCGGAGGTCTCAAGGTAGTTGCCTTCGACCCCGGCCTTGTCTACGACCTGCCAGAACATGCCGCTCTCGGCATCCTGGAAGGCGATCATCGCGTCCACCGCGTCCTTCAGCATTGCCATGATGGCGCGGTACTCGTAGTAAAGCTGGTTGTCCATCCGTTCCAACGTGTCCACCATGGCCACCAGGAACCAGCCCATGGCGCGCAGCCAGAAGTTGGCGCTGCAGCCGGTCTCGGGGTTCGCCCAGTACATCTCGCGGCTCTCGTCGTAGCCGTGGTAGTACAGGCCGGTCTTGGCGTCCTTCATGTGCTTCCGGATGTTCATGAACTGCTTGTAGCTGTCAATGCAGCCGTGCATCCCGTTGCAGCGTGTCTCATATTCCATGTAGAAGGGCTGGGCCATGTAAGTGCCGTCCAGCCAGACCTGGTTGGGATAAATCTTCTTGTGCCAGAAGTTGCCCTCCTTCGTGCGGGGCTGGGTCTCCAGCTGGCCGCGGATCGTCTCAATGGCGTCGCGGTAGCGCTGGTCGCCGGTCAGGTCGTACAGCGTAAACAGGTTTTTGCCCTGGTTGACGTTGTCCAGGTTGTACTCGGCGGGGTCGTAGGTCTCAATGACGCCGTTGTCCTTGACAAAGTAGTCCAGAAACTTCTTGGAGAAGTCCAAAAACTTCTCGTCGCCGGTGGTCTTGTACAGGCTCAGGCAGGCAGTGATCATGCAGCCGTCGATGTAATTCCACTTGTTGGGCTTGCCGCTGCGGACCTTCTCGATGTTCCAGAGCGGTGCCTCGGCGGTGGAGCCTGCGATCAGGTAGTCCACGTAATGGCCCAGCGTGGTCAGAATCTCTTCATGGGTCATGGTTCAGTCCTCCTCAAGGCTATCTACGTTTGTCAGCTGCAGGCGCTCCCCCTCGTAGCCGGTGATCGCAACGTTGTGCAGCTCAATTTTATGCACGTTCTCGGCATGGACGCCCACCTTGCAGGAGGCATTCGCGCCGCACATCATGGCGGCCTGACCGGCTTTAGCGTCCGGTGCAAAGCTGATTTTTACGTTGTGCATCTTGACACCCTCGATCGGGTGCTCGGGCAGGCCGCTGAACCAACAGCCAGCGTACTGGGCGTCGGAGGCCGTGATGTTTTCCATCTCCAGCGTGCCCAGTGTCGGGGTCATCTCGTCGACAGGCAGGGCCTCGTGGGTCTGCACATAGTCGCTGCGGCCATCGGGGTCGCAAAAATAGAACATGTTGATGCCAAACGGCGCCAGCACGCCATCCATAACGACGTCACGGAATACCAGTCCGTCGATGATGGCGTACTTGCCGCGCCCGCGGCGGGTCTTGACACGCAGACCCCGGTCCGTATGGTCCATCAGGCACTGGGTCACGGTGACGTTCTTGACGCCGCCGCTCATCTCGCTGCCGATGACAAGGCCGCCGTGGCCGCGGCTCATGCAGCAGTTGCGGATGATAACGTTCTCACAGGGAACATGCAGCTTCATGCCTAAGAACAGCTTACCGGATTTCAGCGCGATGCAGTCGTCACCGACGTGCACATGGTTGCCGATGATGTTGACATTCTTGCAGCTCTCGGGGTCGATGCCGTCGGTGTTGGGGCTCGTGGAGCTGTTGCGGATGCGGATGTTCAGGATGTCCACATTCTCGGAGTAGGTCGGGTGGATGGTCCAGGAATAGCTGTTGCAGACCAGAACGCCGTGCAGCACGACGTTTTTGGCACCGCTGGTGAAGAACAGGCGCGGACGCCAGGCAATATTATTTTTCTTCGGGTTCTGGTACCAGTCGCCGTTCTGGGCGTTAGCGTCAATCGTGCCCTCGCCGGTGATCGTCACGTTCTCGGCGTTGATGACGTTGATAAGACCCGCAAAGCTGTCCAGCGGGTTGCCCTCCCACAGACCGAGGTAGTGCTCGTCCTTCTCGTTATGGCAGGGGAGAACACCGGGCAGAATGGGGTAGTCAGTGCGGTTGGTGCCGCCCAGCAGCGTGCAGCCCTTTTCGAGATACAGCGTCGTGCTGCTCTGCAAAAACAGGCTTTGGGTGCGGTAGGTGCCGGCGGGCACGTAGACCGTGCCGCCCGCGGGGCAGGTGGACAGCGCCGCCTGCAGCTTGGCCGTGTTGTCGGTCACGCCGTCGGCGACGAGGCCGTAGCGGGAGGCATCCACGAAGAAGCTCTCCTCCGCGGTGGTAAAGTTCAGCGTATCGGTCACGCCGCCAAGGGTGACGGCCAGCGTGTAGCTGCGGCCCGGCTCCAGCGAATAGAGTGAGAACACATTCGTATCGCCCTCACAGACTGTGGCACCGTCCAATGAGACTGTATAAGGAGCCGGGGCGCGGTAGCAGCCGGAGTTGACCAGCTCAAACACTGCGCTGCGCGCCATAGAACGTACAAGCGTGATTTTCATGTGTGAACCCCCAAGTGTTCAAAAATAGTATAAAAATAGTTTGAAAAACAGCAAAAAATGTGCTATTCTAAAAAAGACAACAATAACCAATCGCCGGGTGCCCCGCACCACGGCAGTGAGGAGCAGCGTTATGGTTTCGGAATATGTCTACTCGCCCCACGTTGACTTTTTTATTGACCGCGTGGACCGTGACTCCGGGTATGAGATGGCCAGCTTCCATATCCATCATAAATACGAGATCTATTATGAGATAGAGGGCAGCCGCCGCTATTTTATTGAGGATGCCGCCTATATCGTCAACGCGGGATGTGTGGTGCTGATCGGTGAAAACCAGATCCACAAGACTGCCTCGCTCGGCGACACAGCCTCGAGCCGTATCGTGATGAATTTCAGCCGCGAGTACCTCGACAAAATTATGGACATCTTCCCGGAGGTGGACTTCTTTTCCTTCTTGAGTGAGGAGCATAACCACCTGCTGTCAAATATCACAGTCAAGCAGCAGAACCACATCCAGGGCCTGCTGCAGCAGCTGCTGGCCCTGCAGGAGGAAACCTCCCCGGAATCCGATGCGCTGCGCAAGATGCTGCTGGCCACGCTTTTGCTGGAACTCAAGGACCTCTGCCGCCAGCAGCAGGAGCAGGGCGGCGAGAATGGCCGCGTCAGCAACCACATTGTGGATCAGATCCAGGCCTATATCGCCGAGCACTACGCCGAGAAGCTGACCCTGACCGGCATCGCCAGTCAGTTCTATATCAGCCCGTATTATCTGAGCCGCCTTTTCAAGAAGTCCATCAACCTCTCGCTCATCGAGTATATCAACGGCGTGCGCATCAAGGCCGCGCAGAACCTCATTGAGAAGTCGAACGAGAGCATCTCGGACATTGCGGAAAAGACCGGCTTTATGACGACGGCGCATTTCCGCCGCGTCTTTAAAGATGCCACGGGCCTTTCGCCCCAGCAGTACCGGCAGTATTATAAGAGAGTGAATAAGTAAGAACAGGGAAGCGCTCCGCAAGGGGCGCTTTTTCATTAGGCTTCCCCATCGGGGGAAGCTGTCCGCGCAGCGGACTGATGAGGGCAAACCTTGCAGCCGCAGCCCGTACACGGGTAATAGCGGTACAGTCTCGCCTCATCCGGCCTCGGGCGGAGCCTCGGCCACCTTCCCCTCCGGGGAAGGCTCTCTATCATACAACCCCTCCGCCCGCCAGGGCAGGGGAGTCCGGTTTTCAAAATAAAGGCTGCCCCGTACCCCATTCCTGTGGTACGGGGCAGCCGTGTGCTACAAAAAATTTGGGACTGCCAAAGCGGCGTTTAGCCCTTCACGGCGCCGGCGGAAATGCCGTCGATGAAGGCATCCTGTGCGCAGAAGAAAACGACCAACTGCGGGATGATGGAGATCAGGGACAGTGCCAGGATACGGTTCCAGTTGAAACCGCTGTCGGCGTCCATGGACAGCTTGACGAAGATGGACATCGGGTACTTGCTGGGGGTCTGGACGTAAAGCAGGGGACCCATGTAGTCGTTGCAGCTCCACATGAACTGGAACAGACCGCAGGCCACCAGAGAGGGGCTCAGCATCGGGGCGATGATCTTGTACAGGATCTTGACCGGGCCGCAGCCGTCGATGGCGGCAGCCTCGTCCAGATCGTGGGGGATGCTGCGCATGAACTGGACCAGCTGATAGACGAAGTAGGTCTCCGTCGCAAACAGGGTGGGCACCCACAGGGGCAGGTAGAACGGGCTGTTGATCCAGCCGAAGGAGTTGTACATCAGGTACTGGGGAACGTTCAGAACGACCTGCGGCAGGAACAGGGTGGAGATCATGATGCCGAACAGCATATCGCGGCCCTTGAACTTAAAGCGGCTGAAGCCGTAAGCGGCAATGACCGAGCTGATAACGGTGAAGATGACCTTGGGGATAACGAAGCTGTAGGTGTTGATGAAGGCACGCCAGATGCTGATGTCGCCGCCGTAGTTCTGGGTGACGGCGTCAATGTAGCCCTGCAGCGTGGGGTTCGCGGTCAGGAAGCCGATGCCGGCGAAGATCTCGGCGTTGGACTTGAAGGTGGCACCCACCATCCAGACCAGCGGGTAGATCATGATGACGCCGACAAGGATCAGCACAAAGTACTGGAAGAAACGGCCGATTTTATGGGCGGTAGAAAGTTTCATTTTTCATTCCTCCTTAATCAGCGTAGTAGACCCAGTGCTTCTGGCTGGTGAAGGCAATCACAGTCAGCAGGGCAACGGCAATGAACATGACCCAAGCCAGCGCACACGCCATGCCCATCTCGTTGGACTTGAAGGCGTAGTTGTAGACCAGCAGGGAGACAAGCGTCGTAGCATTGCGCGGGCCGCCCTGGGTGATGATGTAGGGGCCGTTGAATTCCTGGAACGCCTGTGCGATCTGGGTAACGAGGTTGTAGAAGATAACGGGGGTGATCATCGGCACGGTGATCGAGAAGAACTGCTTGGTCTTGGAGGCACCGTCAATGGTGGCGGCCTCGTACAGGTCGGCAGGCACACCCTTCAGGGCAGCCAGGAACAGAACCATGGCAGAACCGAACTGCCACACACGCAGCAGGCAGATGACGAACAGCGCCCAGGTCTTGTCAGCCAGCCAGTCGGGACCGGCAATGCCGAAGAAGCCGAGGATCGTGTTGACGACGCCGGTGTCCTTGAACAGGGCACGCCACAGAACGGCGATGGCTACAGAGCCGCCCAGGATGGACGGAATGTAGTAGACGGTACGGAACAGGTTGACGAACTTGATCTTGAAGTTCAGAATGTAGGCGATGAACAACGCAAAGACCAGCTTGAGGGGCACCGTGATGAAAGCATACTTTACGGTGGTCAGCAGGACGGAGACCGTCTTGCGGCTGGTAAAGATCTCGACGTAGTTCATGAGGCCGTACTGGCTGATGCCCTTGAAGAAGTTCAGATCAGTAAAGCTGTATACCAGAGAGCTGGCGAACGGATAAGCCTTGAAAATCAGGAAACCGAGGATCCAGGGAATCAGGAAGAAAAGACCGGTGTTTTCGTCGCACCAGCGCTTGAACGGGGTGCGCTGAACCGTTTTGGGGGCTGCAGAGCTCATCCAAAAACCTCCTATCGACAAATTGCTGTATTGCGTTTTAACATAAATAGCCGGCCCCGCCATGCGTGATAACGGGGCTGGAGCCGGCTAAACTTTACTTTTTAAAAGATTTCGATTGCTCTTAGGCGTTGGCGCTCAGCACACCGGAAACGCCGTCCAGCAGGATCTCGGCAGCTTCCTGCGGGTCGTACTCGTCGTAGCTCAGACCATCAAAGACATCGGTGTAAATGCCGTCGGTGGTGTCCTTCAGCTTGCTGGACTCGTAGTACGGATCGAGAGGCATGTCAACGAAGGCCAGAACCTTGGTGTTGGCCTCGAGAACCAGAGGCTTCACAGCGTCTGCAGCCTGAGCAGAAGCCAGACCGGCAGTGGAGGCGGGGATGCCGCACTCGGAGCCCATGATGGCAGCGCCTTCGCCGTTCCACAGGAAGTCGATCAGGGCAGCAGCCTCAACGGGATGCTGGCAGGACTTGGTGATGGCCATGCCCATGGAGACCTTGGAGAAGCCGCCGTTGGCCTTGTCGCCGAACTTGATCTCCTCACCGACGGTGAAGCCGGAGTTGTCAGCCAGAGCAGACTGGTACTTGGAAGGGGAAGAATCCCACTCGAAGATGCCGGCGTACTTGCCGTCGATCCATTCCTGAGACTTATCGATGGAGTCGAAGCCTGCAGCGATCATGGTCGGACGGGTGGGGATAACGTGGTTGTCCTCGAGGGAGTCGATGAAGTTCAGGCCGTCAACGACCTCTTCCTCGCTGTACTGGCACTCGTTGTTCTCGACCCAGGCCTTGCCGTACTTGGACTCGAGGTAGAAGGTCATCAGGATCATGCGGTCATACTGACCGATGGCCAGAGGATAGTAATCATCGCCCAGCTTCTCCTGGAAGGCCTTGCCGGCGGCAATCAGATCATCATAGGAGGTGGGAACCGCCTCGATGCCGGCCTGCTTGAAGGTGTTCATGTTCCAGTAGAAGATACGGCCGGTCATCGAGATGGGCACAGCCTGCAGGCTGTCGGCAACGGTGCAGGCGTTCTTGGCGGTATCACTCCACTGGCTCAGGTCGATGATGTCGCTGTACTCGCGCAGGTCGACGAACTTCTCGCCCGTGGGGCTGTACTGATACAGCCAGTTCCAGTTGACCTGCATGACGTCAGAACCCTGATCGGCAGCCAGCGCGGTGGACTGCTTCTCCTCCCAGCCGGACCATGCGCCGTAGGTGGGAGAAACGGTGATGTTGGGGTACTTCTCGTGGAAAGCTTCCAGAGCCTTCTGGTAAGCCTCATGGCGGGAGTCGCCGCCCCACCAGCTGATGGTCAGCTCAATGGGATCGGTGGTGTTGATCTCGTGGGCCTCGCTGGGAGCGGCTTCGGAAGCAGCAGTAGACTCGGCAGTGGCGCTGTCCGCAGTGCTTGCGGCCTCGCTGGAAGCAGCGGCGCTGCTGGCTGCCGTGCCGCAGCCAGCCAGCAGAGTGGCGGCCATGGCGGCGGCAACACCGAGAGAGATTGCCTTTTTCATGTTTTTGTCCTCCTAAAATTGCTGTGCGATTTATTCTTGCAGACCGTTGTGTGCGGGATACCGTACCACACCATCTGCTGTTCGCTTGTCTATATGATAACAAATCGTTCACAGAAAATAAACAGCTTTTTTGGCTCGTTACGGCAGGGAAACGTACAATTCTTGCCATGTTGGCTGTAACCAATTTGACATCACCGTCAAAACTTACGAATACTGTAAATGGCGTTTGTGCATATTGCTAGGTACACCCCTGCGCCGCCGCGCGGACACCGCAGCAAACGCAACTATCTTTACCTTGCAAAATACGCTGGTATACGCTGAAAACCGCAAAATATGCAGTATCGTTGCAAAAAACATGCGTTTTTGCAAATATTATTGCATCTGAATCCGTGCGGTGCAAGATAAGTGCGCTATTTGCAGAAAAATGATGCGAATCACACAAAAAAATCCCACCGGGCAGCACCCGGCGGGAAAATCAGCGCAAAATATTTACTTTTTGGGATGCCGTGCCAGAAATGCGCGGTACTCGCGGTACCAGCACTGGGGGCAGAGGCTCTGGTATTCCACATCGTCCACCGTGTCGATAGCGACCTGCGCACCTTCAAAGACAAACTCGCCGTTGACCTTGCGCCCGTTGCAGATGGCCTTGCGTCCGCAGGCACAAATCGTTTTGAGTTCCTCGATCGTGTGCGCAATTTCCAGAAGCCGCGTCGAGCCGGGAAAGCCGCGCATCATGAAATCAGCCCGCAGACCGTAGCAGATAACGGGAATACCCAGGTCCACCGTGACCAGAAACAGCTGGTCGGCCTGCTCGGGCGTGAAGAACTGGCTCTCGTCGCAGAGCACACAGGCAATTTTGCCATGGGCGGCCTCGTTGGCCTTGACCAGTTCAACAACGTCCATCTCGGGGGTGACCAGCTGATCGACCTTGCAGCTGATGCCCAGGCGGGAGATGATGGAGTCCTGCCCCTTGGTGTCAATGGCAGGCTTCAGGATCAGCACGCGCATGCCGCGCTCTTTATAATTGTAGGCGACCTGCATGAGCGCGGTAGTCTTGCCGCTGTTCATTGCGCCGTATCGGAAATATAGCTTTGCCATGATGACTCCTTATCGGTTTATTGATAACCGTAGGGGCCGGGCATGCCCGGCCCTCAACCTTCCCGCAATCGCGCGTCAACCAGTAGGCTGAGGGCCGCACATGTGCGGCCCCTACAAGGCGGTCTTTTTATAGAGATATCACTTTTCCTGATTTCTCAGCCGGTATCCAAGGCTCATCAGGCTGTCGCCAAGGTGGACGTTCTCCACTGTGACGTCGGGATACTCCACAGACAGATCGTAGTGGCTGAAATTCCAGAAGCCCTTGATGCCCTGGTTCACCAGTTCCCCGGCCAGATCCATGGCGCTCTGGCGCGGCACGCAGAGCACGGCCACCTCGGGGTGATGCTCCGCACAGAATTTGTCCAGGTCACTCAGCGGCAGAATAGGCACGCCGCACATTTCTTTCCCGATCAGGTCGGGGTTGACATCAAAGACGCCCAGCAGCTTGTAGCCGTTGGCGTCGCGGCTGATGAAGCTGGACACCGCAGAACCCAGACGGCCGGCACCGACCAAAATGGTAGGCAGCTTTTCGCCGTCGCCAAACAGCAGATTGCCGATCTCGGCGCGCAGCACATCGACCTTGTAGCCGATGCCCTGCTGGCCGAACCCGCCAAAGCAGTTGAAATCCTGCCGCACCTGGCTGGCGGTGGTGCCCATCATGTGGGCCAGCTCGCTGGACGAAATCTTGTCCTTGCCGTCGGCAGAAAGATTGGTCAGATAACGATAATATTTCGGCAGCCGCTTAATGACCGGAAGCGACACCTTGTTCTGAACAGCCATGCTCGATTACCTCACATCTGCAATACTCATTTATAACTATTATAAAATGCGCCGCACCAATTGTCAATTTTTTGTCTAAGTTTTTGGCTGATTTTCCAAATATTAGACGGTTGTACAAAAATAACCTGAAACTTTTTGACAACATCGACAAACACCATTGACCCGTCACCCGAAACCGCGCATATTTTGCAATGCCGCTGCGCAGACTTAGTCTGTGCAGCTACTTTTGTTATAAGGAGAGCAGGAATGGAAGCGAACGCAAAAAAGCCCAAAGCCAAGGCCAGCCCCAAGCTAAACCCCACCGAAAACGCCGCGCTGAAGCGTCTGGAGCACGATTTGATCACCGAGGATGGCATTGTGCCTGCGACGAAGGGCCGCCACGCCATCCACTGCCTGACGGTCATCGGCACGATCGAGGGGCACACCCTTTCGCCTGATGCGCAAAAGACGACAAAATATGAGCACGTCATCCCGCAGCTGGTGGACATTGAGGAGGACCCCGAGATCGAGGGGTTGCTGGTCATCTTGAACACTGTCGGCGGCGACGTGGAGGCCGGGCTGGCGCTGGCAGAGCTGATCGCGGGAGTCAGCAAGCCGAGCGCCACGCTGGTGCTGGGCGGCGGGCACTCCATCGGCATCCCGCTGGCCGTCGCGGCGCGGCACAGCTTTATTGTGCCCACCGCGACAATGACGGTCCATCCGGTGCGCCACTCCGGCATGGTGCTGGGCGTGCCGCAGACGCTGCGCTATTTTGAGCAGATGCAGGAACGCATTGTCAGCTTTGTGACGGAGCACTCCAAAATAACGGCCCGGCGGTTCACCCAGCTCATGCACAATACGGGGGAACTGGTCATGGACATGGGCACGGTCCTGGATGGCCGGCAGGCCGTGGAGGAGGGACTCATAGATGAGCTGGGTGGCCTGAGAGACGCGCTGGGGTATTTATATAAGGAAATAGAGAAGTGAAGGCGGACGGGCAAATCTTGTTTGTCTGCCGACTCTGCGGTAACCGCGCGATTCCGGGCGTGCAGCCCTGTAGGGGCCGGGCATGCCCGGCCCGCGGCCTTCCCGTAAACGCGGCTATACCTTATAGCGTCAGGGCCGGACATGTCCGGCCCCTACTATGCGGCGGCGCGGAAGCGTATGTACTGCCACACGAGACCGGGGGTGAACCATGTCCGCCCCTACATAATTTTGCTGCGGCAGCCTATTGCAATCTACAATATTATATGCTATATAATATATAACCCTATACACCATACACCCGGAAAGGGGGCACCCTATGGCCATCAACAACACGGCGGGGCTGCTGGATGCCATTGTGCTGGCTGTCGTCGGGCGGGAGGAAACGGGCACCTACGGCTATAAGATCACGCAGGAGGTCCGTACGGTGCTGGACCTGTCGGAATCCACGCTGTACCCGGTGCTGCGCCGCCTGCAAAAGGACGGCTGCCTGACCGTCCATGACGAAGCCTTCAATGGCCGCAACCGCCGCTACTATCAAATCACGCCCGCAGGCCGCGCACGGCTGGCAGAGTTTACCGCCGAGTGGGAAGCCTACACCACAAAGATCAACAAGCTCTTTAAGGGGGAGCAGCAATGAAAAAATACGAGTACTTATCCGAGCTGGAAAAGCGGCTGTCTGCCCTGCCTGCTGATGCGCGCCGCGACGCACTGAATTATTATGAGGAATACTTCGACGCCGCAGGCCCCGACAACGAGGACGTCACCGCCGCCGAGCTGGGCGACCCTGCCGAGGCCGCCCGCAAGATTCTGGAAGGGGAGGGGCTGACGCCGGACGCCGACCCTGCCGCACCCGAGAGCGCACGCGGCGGTGCTGTGCCGCCCGCCGCCCCGGAGCCGCCCGCCCGGCCCCAAAAGCACGGTCCCGGGGCAAAAACCATGTGGCTGATTTTCGCCGTTGTCATTGTTGCGGCGCTGCTCATTCAGCTGGGCGTCCTTGTGCTGAGTTTTGCAAAGCCCGGCGGCGGCACGGCGTCGATGGTTGTTGCGCCGACGGAGGAAGAAACTGCTGCATCCGGTCTTGTCCGCAACGAGGACTTTTACAACGGGACCGCCGCCACCGAGGACGCGGACAGCGGCAGCCCATTGGAGAAGATGGATTTCACCACCGGTCTGGCCGACGCCAAAAATATAACCTTCGACATCGACTACGGCGCGGTCACAGTCGTTGTGGACAGTGGTGCGGCGGAGCCGACCCTTTCCTGCACGAACCTGCGTCAGGACTGGTTCACCTTTACCAACACGGGCGACAACACAAGCCCGGTGCGTGTCAGCTACAAGGTGCCCGCCAACTACAACCTCGGCAAAGAGCCGGGGCCCGAGCCTGAGTTTGTCCTGTCCGTGCCGGATGCGAATACCTTCCATTTTAAAAGGCTCTCCATCACTGCCGCTATGGGCGATGCAGAATTTGACAACAGCAATACCATCGCCGCCGACAGCATCGACTTAGACCTGGCGATGGGCAACTTTACCGGTAGCACCGTGCAGGCAGAGCAGTTTACGGCGAATATCTCAATGGGCGATTTTGATTTGGGGCTGCTGGCGGGCGTTGAAACCGCTAAAGTCGAAGCTGCCATGGGCGATATTGGCCTGACGGTGGACGGCAGGCCCGACGATTACGCGCTTGACCTGCAAACGTCCATGGGGAATGTGATGTTCAACGGCAGGACGATGAGCAGCATCTACACCCAAACAGCCGCCGCGCCCCGCAGCGTGACCCTTACCGCGCCGATGGGCGATGTAGTGCTGACGACGACGCAGTAATCCCGTATTGTAGGGGCCGATGCTCGCATCGGCCCACCCGGCCACCCCAAAGTCATACTACACACCCAATCCATTGTTCAAAATCCACAACTTTCGTTTTGACAGTGCAAGAAAGATTTCCGCAGAAAACTTTGTATTTTGTCCGCGGTTGTGGTACAATCTCTTTAATAAGCAAATAACATCGAAACAGGAAAGTCAGGAGCGTGTATTATGGCATATTATTTTTCCGAGCCGTCCCGTACCTTTGGTGAATATCTGCTGGTCCCCGGCTACTCCTCCTCGGAGTGCGTCCCTACGGCTGTCAGCCTGAAAACCCCGCTGGTCAAGTACCGCAAGGGCGAGGAAGCCTGCCCGCTGGAAATGAACATCCCGATGGTCTCCGCCATCATGCAGTCTGTCTCCGGTGAGAAGCTGGCGATTGCCCTGGCCAAGCAGGGCGGCGTCTCCTTCATCTACGGCTCCCAGACCATTGAGCAGGAGGCCGATATGGTCCGCCGCGTCAAGGCCTACAAGAAGGGCTTTGTCACCTCCGACTCCAACCTGCCCCCGGAGGCTACCTTGGGCGATGTGCTCGACCTCAAGACCCGCACCGGTCACTCTACCGTCGCTATCACCGACGACGGCACCGCCCACGGCAAGCTGCTGGGCATCGTGGCCAGCCGCGACTACCGCCTGTCCCGCATGACGATGGACCTCAAGGTCACCGAGTTCATGACCCCGCTGGACAAGCTGGTCACGGCCCCCGCCACCACCAGCCTGCATGACTGCAACGACATCATCTGGGACAACAAGATCAACTCCCTGCCGCTCGTCGATGAGGAAGGCCACCTGCAGTATATGGTTTTCCGCAAGGACTATGACTCCCACAAGGAGAACGTCAACGAGCTGCTCGACGAGAACAAGAGCTACATTGTCGGCGCGGGCATCAACACCCGCGACTTCGCCGAGCGCGTGCCCGCGCTGGTAGAGGCCGGTGTGGATGTGCTCTGCATCGACTCCTCCGAGGGCTTCAGCGAGTGGCAGTCCCGCACCATTGCCTGGATCCGCGAGAACTACGGCGACAAGGTGAAGGTCGGCGCAGGCAACGTCGTTGACCGCGAGGGCTTCCTGTTCCTGGCCAAGGCCGGCGCAGACTTCATCAAGATCGGCATCGGCGGCGGCTCCATCTGCATCACCCGCGAGACGAAGGGCATCGGACGCGGTCAGGCTACGGCGGTCATTGAGGTCGCCAAGGCCCGCGACGAGTACTACAAGGAGACCGGCGTCTACATCCCCATCTGCTCCGACGGCGGCATCGTGCAGGATTACCACATCACGCTGGCGCTGGCCATGGGTGCGGACTTCGTTATGCTGGGCCGCTACTTCGCCCGCTTCGACGAGTCCCCGACGAACAAGCTGCGCGTCGGCGGCAACTACGTCAAGGAGTACTGGGGCGAGGGCTCCAACCGCGCCCGCAACTGGCAGCGCTACGACCTGGGCGGTGCCCAGAAGCTGAGCTTTGAGGAGGGCGTCGATTCCTACGTGCCCTACGCCGGCCCCTTGGCCGACGGCGTGCAGACGACGCTGTACAAGGTGCGCTCTACCATGTGCAACTGCGGTGCGCTCTCCATCCCCGAGCTGCAGGAAAAAGCCCGCCTGACCGTCGTTTCTTCCACCTCCATTGTCGAGGGCGGCAGCCATGACGTCATCCTGAAGAACGGCCCGCAGAACCGCTAAACCATAATAAAAATTGCCGCCGACCGGACAAAACCGGTCGGCGGCTTTTTTACGATTCGGATTGTGCTTTGCCGGTCTCTGCGTTAAAAAACACCACCGGCAGCATCAACAAAAACGGGTTGGCGGAGAGCAAAAACGGCTTATTCTCCATAAAGAGATACAGCGTCAGTGCTACCAGGCAGATGACCTCGGTGGAGCGATGCTTTTTTGCCAGCCGCCATAGCAGCAGCAGAAAGACCGCTGCAACCAGGATCGCGCCCAGCAGACCCTTGTTCATAGGCACGGCCAAAAAGGTGTTGTCGATGGCGTGGTGCTCGTCACCATCGGTGGGCAGGCCGCCCAATAAAGAAAGCGGCGCGCTCCAGAATACGTTGTGCCAGATCTCAAAACGCCCCGACAACGCAATGCTCAACAGCAGCAGCGCCATCCGCTCATAGGGCCACTCGGGATTGTAGACATACCCGGCGTAGAGACTGAACACTGCCAGCGCGACGGGCAGCGCCAGCGCCAGCCCGTAAAATATCCTGCTGTCGAACAACTTCGGCAGAAATTTTTGGACAAAGAACAGCACAAACAGCACCGCCATGCCGCCAAACGCCCCGCGGCTGCCGGGAACCTTGTAGGTGAAGATCGCCAGCGCGGCCAGCCCCGCCCAGTCAAAGGCGCGCAGCCGGTCATGCCGCAGCCACGCCCAGGCAAAAAACACGCCGACAAGCCGCGCACCAAAGCCGTTGTAGTGGCCGTAGCCGAAATCCCAGTTGCGGCAGTAGAATTTGTAGGGCATCAGCGGCGTGGCAAAGTGTAGCGCTTGCACCAGCACCAGCCCGGCCACCGCCGTGACGAGGTAGACGCGCAGGGCGGTCTCCCAATCCACATCCTTGGCCCCCAGCCCGATAAGTGCGGCCAAAAAGAACCACAGATCGCCGCCATACCACGACGAAAACGCCGTGTAAACCAGCACAACGGCGATAAGCACCTTCTGCCAGCGGGCCTCGTACCCGGTCAGCAGGATAATTTTTCCGGCCAGAAGCAGCACGGCGCACCCAGTCAGCCCCAGCCGCATGATGCGGCTGAAACCCGGCAGCGTATCCTGTACGTTGGAGCTGAACACCTCGGACAGCACCAGCAACAGCGCCAGCCCCGTGCAGTAGACGCGCGACGCCAGCGGCTTGTATTTATGGTAAAGCATAGATGAATCCTTTCAAATCAAGTGAAAACATTATAGCATACATAATAAAAAAAGAAAAGTAGGGGCGCATTCCATATGCGCCCGCGGGGCGTCGAGGACGCCGCCCCCTACAAACATTGTTGCTCCAACCAAAACACATCCTTGAAAAAACAGCAAAAATCTCTTGACATTCCCCCCAAAATCCGCTAAAATAAAACCATTCCAAATGCAGTGAAGGGGAGAAAGCAGCACTCATCCCGTTACAGAGAGCCGCCGGACGGTGCAAGGCGGTATGGCAGGCGCTGTATACTGGCCCCGGAGCAGCCGCGCTGACAGGTAGGCGCGGACGGAACCTGACCGTTATCATGCAGGCGCGATTCGCCCGGTGGCTGATCGTACAGAGCGGCTGTTTTACAGCAATGAGAGTGGTACCGCGGGTACAGCAACGTTGATCTTGCTCCCGTCTCTCAAAGGTCTTTCGCCTTTGGGGGACGGTTTTATGTATGCCTCCTTCAAAGCGCGAACCGAACGCTTTGAAGGAGGCAGTTTTATTATGATGGACGCAACCAAGTACAGTGTAGGGTATTATCCGCCGCCGGTAGAGCCCGGCCATGTCTATGAGTGGTCCCAGAAGGACCATATCGAGCAGGCCCCGGCCTGGTGCAGCGTGGACCTGCGCGACGGCAACCAGAGCCTCATCGTGCCGATGAGCCTGGAGGAAAAGCTCGAATTTTACGATATGCTGGTCAAAATCGGCTTCAAGGAGATCGAGGTCGGCTTCCCCGCTGCCAGCGAGACCGAGTATGAGTTCCTGCGCACCCTGATCGACGGCAACCGCATCCCGCAGGACGTGACCGTGCAGGTCCTGACCCAGTGCCGCGACCACATCATCCGCAAGACGTTTGAGGCCGTCAAGGGTGCGCCCCGTGCCATCATCCACTTCTACAACTCCACCAGCGTCGCCCAGCGTGAGCAGGTATTCAAAAAGTCGAAGGAGGAGATCAAAAAGATCGCCGTCGATGGTGCCAAGCTCGTCAAGCAGCTGAGCGAGGAGTACGAGGGCAACTTCCTGTTCGAGTACAGCCCCGAGAGCTTCACCGGCACCGAGCCGGAATACGCCGTCGAGGTCTGCAACGCCGTTCTCGACGTCATGCAGCCCACGCCGGACCGCCCCATGATCATCAACCTGCCGGTCACGGTGGAGATGAGCATGCCGCACATCTACGCCAACCAGATCGAGTGGTGTTCCAAACACCTGAAATATCGTAACAGCGTTATTTTGTCTACTCATCCGCACAATGACCGCGGCTGCGGCGTTGCCGACGCCGAGCTGGCCGTCCTGGCCGGTGCCCAGCGCATCGAGTGCTGCCTGTTCGGCAACGGTGAGCGCACCGGCAACGTCGATGCCATTACGCTGGCCATGAACATGTACAGCCACGGCGTAGACCCGCATCTCGATTTCAGCAATATGCCCGCCATCTGCGAGGTCTATGAGCGCGTGACCCGGATGCACGTCTATGAGCGCACGCCCTATGCGGGCGCACTGGTGTTCGCGGCGTTCAGCGGCAGCCATCAGGACGCCATCGCCAAGGGCATGACCTGGCGCAAAGAGAAGCAGCTCCACCAGTGGACCTGCCCGTACATCCCCATTGACCCGCATGACATTGGCCGTACCTACGATGCCGACGTCATCCGCATCAACTCCCAGAGCGGTAAGGGCGGCATCGGCTTCCTGCTGCAGCAGAACTACGGCTACAATCCGCCGCCGAAGATGCGCGAGGACCTCGGCTACCGCGTCAAGGACGTCAGCGACCACGAGCACCGCGAGCTGAGCGTGAAAGAGGTGCTGGGCGTCTTTGAGAACAGCTACCTCAACCACACCCAGCCGCTCAATGTGCCGGATGCGCACTTCATCCAGAACTCGGACGGCAGCATTACGGCAAATGTCGTCGTTACCGGCGGCGGCAGCACGGTCAAGTGCACGGCCACCGGCAATGGCCGCCTGGATGCCGTTGCCACGGCCATCGAGCAGCAGACCGGGATGCACTTTACGCTCGTACACTACAGCGAGCACGCCTTGGATTCCGACACGAACTCTCGCGCCTGCTCCTACGTCGGCCTGAAATGGGCCTCCGGTGAGGAGACCTGGGGCTGCGGTACCCACACCGATATTATCGTGGCGGGCATTAAGGCTTTAGTCAGCGCTATTAACAATAAGTGAGCAGACAGGCAAATAAAAAATAAGAAATAATAAATAATAAATTTTGTGGACCGCGTCGCTGTGCTTCGCTCAAACAAAG